>Ga0209055_1002327_pt1 | contig 12090 bp, 9 predicted proteins | sample GraSoiAngelo_110_FD_185875 | JGI IMG/M metagenome (GOLD analysis project Ga0209055, IMG submission 185875) | Grasslands soil microbial communities from the Angelo Coastal Reserve, California, USA - 14_0903_12_30cm (SPAdes) (version 2) | ecosystem: Environmental > Terrestrial > Soil > Grasslands ... | reverse complement strand
GGCCCCGACCTGGCTGCCGCAGGCCGGAGCGGGCACGAGCGGCGCCGCGCGAGACCCCGCTCCGACCAACCCGCCGCGTCCCGTCGAGCCGCACGACGTGCCGGGGCACGTGCTCTACTTCCAGCGTCTGGTGATGTTCGCCGACCGGGCGCCCAAGCCGAGCGGTGCGCCGCGGGACCCCGTGGCGGACTTCTTCGCGCTCGCGAGCGACGTCACGGCGCCGCTGCGCTATGGCGCGCTCGTCGAAGTCGAGCAGGCCTGGCAGTCGCTCGGCGTGCAGTGGGGCGAGCTGCTCTACAGCGTGTCGCTCACTCCGGGCGACGAGGCGCGCCTCGCCGTGCTGGACGGCCGCTGGCGCCGCGAGGCGGAGGCGCGCGAGCGCCCGCTGCAGATCCTCGCCCGCATGGTGGGGAGCTCGATGCTGGGCGACCTGGTGACGGTGCTGGGCACCGACCTCCAGCTCGATCCGCTGACGCTCTCCGAGCCCGCCGTCGACACCGCGGTGATCAACACCGTGCAGCTGATCCGCGACCGGACCGAGCGGATGAGCAATGCGCTGCGGCGCCGGCCGCTCGGCGTGGTCGACGCGAATCACGAGGCGCCGTCGCAGGCGGCGATCCGGACGGTGCGCAACACCAGCCCGGACCGGGTCGTGACGTTTCACTTCTTCGAGCCGCTGGAGCGCTTCAAAGTCGTGGTGCGGACGCCGCGGGTGCGCCCCGTGATCTTCGTCCCGTTCCGGCTCCCGAACCTGGCGACGCCGGATGTGGTGCGCCGCTTCGGGTACATCTTCCGGCGCACGCTGCTCGACCGCGCGCTGCAACCGGAGCTCGATCGGTTGCTGACCACCGACACCGGCGAGTCGAGCCCCGGCTCGGCCCGCAACCGGCTGCTCGAACACATCGAAGCGAACCTGCTGTACTACTCGACCGCCATCATCTCTGCGGGGGATCCCGCGGCCCGGCACGCCGCCTTGGCGAAGCTGCCCGACCCCTCGGGGCGGCCCCTCACCGATGTCGTCGAGAACACCGTGCTGGGGCGCGTCGGCAACGCGATCGCGCTGCCGCTGCGCTCTCCCGCTCAACTGCCGCGCGAGTGGCGCGAATCGCTCGCCGCCTACACGGCGCGGCCGCCGCGCGTGAACGAAGCCTTCAACGTCACGATTCCGCATCCGGGTGTGTGGGTCACGGCGCAGCCGCACGATCCGATGGAGCAGGCGGCGGAGCGGGATAAACTGGCTTGATGTCGCGGGATCGCTCGGCGGCGAACCGCTGCGCGGCTTCGAGCAGAGCTTCGTACTCCTCCCGCCACGCGGGCGGCATGTTCGCCCGAAAGTACGCCGCCGTCATGACCGTCCCGCTCGGGCCCTTGCTCGCGCCGTAACCGACGTCCACGACGTCACCCAGAAAGCAGGTCGAGCTCCCCGTATCCATCACGTTGGCGACCCGGCATTCGAAGTGCGCGTAACACTCGTCCAACACGGGGACGCCCAGCGTGCCCTGGTGGTGGGGAACATCGGCGAGCTTGTCGCGCGCACGCCCGCTCGTGAAGCCGAGACGATGGATCATGTCGAACTGGTCGTTGCGGAGCAGGTGCAGCGCGAAGCGTCCGGTCTCGAAGATGAAGTCGTGACTCAAGTTGAACTTGTGGATGTAGACTGACACTCGCGGAATCGCCGGTACGATCGACGCGCGCACGGCCGAATCGGAGATCATGCCGTTGCGCTTGCCACCCCGCTTGCACGTGATCGCGACGACGGGCGACGTGAGGTTGCGCAGCAACTGGTAGGTCTCGTCCGGCCGCATGCCGGCAAGATATCATTATGTATATGGCTCCGCTGCTCGAGCGGCTGCGCGCGCACCTCGATCGGGCCCGGCTCTTCCCGGCGCCGGGCCCCGCCGTGCTGGCCGTGTCCGGTGGGCTCGACTCGGTGGCGTTGCTCGACCTGATGCACTCGGTCGCACCCGAGCGCGGCCTCTTGCTCGTCGTGGCACACGCGGATCACGGCATTCAGATGGAAAGCGGCAAGGTTGGACGGATGGTACGGAGACTGGCGGCGACATACGCCGTGCCGTTCGAGCTCGGCGAGCTCAACCTCGGTCCCGATGCGACCGAGACGGCGGCGCGGCGGGCGCGCTACGCCTGGCTCACCGAAGTCCAGCGCCGCCACGCCGCGCGCTACCTCGTCACCGCACATCACGCGGACGATCAGGTAGAGACGATCCTGCTGCGCGTGCTCAAGGGGAGCGGGCCCGCCGGACTCGCCGGCATGCCGGCGCGCGGGCGCGGCGGGATCGTGCGGCCGTTGCTCCCGTTCAGCCGAGCCGAGCTCGCGGCGTACGTCGCGGAGCGCGGGCTCGGGTTCCACGACGATCCCGCCAACCGCGATCCCCGGCACCTGCGTTCGTGGCTCCGCGTCACGCTGCTGCCGCAGCTGGCTACACGACTCGGGAGCAACCTGCGCGCCGACCTGTTGCGGTTGGGACGGGCGGCCGCGGTCGAGCGGCGCGCGTGGGACCGTGCGCTGGAACTCGTTCCGGAGCTTCGGCTTCAGCGCTCCGCCGCGGGTTTCGACGTTGCTCGCGCCCCCCTGTCCCGCTATGATGAGGCATTGTCGGCTGCGTTGTTGCGGGCCGCCGCGCGGCGAGTAGGGCTGGTGCTGGGCACCCATCGGGCGCGGCGGCTGGTGGCCCTCGCGGACCGGCCATCAGGGCGCCGCCTTGCGCTCGGCGCCGGATGGGTGGCCGAAGTCGCGTTCGATCGGCTGCGGGTGTACCGGGGCTCGCCGGGCGCGGCGAGCCCAGTCGTGGCGAGCCGGCAGAAGGGCAGCGCGCTGTTCGGCGGCTTTCGCGTGGAGTGGGCGCCCGGGCCCGCGCCGGCGCGGTTGCCGCGCTCGGACTGGACGACGTGGATCGCCGGATCGAGCTGGGAGGTGCGCGCGTTGCGCCCGGGCGATCGGCTGGTGCCGGTGGGAGGCGTGGGGCATCGGCCCGTGCGGCGGTTGCTGATGGAGGCACGCGTGCCGCGCAGCTCGCGGGCGAGCTACCCGGTCGTCGCCCGCGGCGAAACCATTCTCTGGGTTCCCGGAATCTGCCGGAGCGCAGCCGACCTCCCGCGGCCCGGAACTCGGGCGGTGCGGTTGCATGTTACCGAGTGCAGCGAGCCTCAGACAGACGGGCGGGCGTAAGCTCGCCGGCATCGTGTTCGACGAGGAGACGATCGCGCGGCGGGTGCGGGAGCTGGGCCGCGAGATTACGGCGGCTTATCCCGACGGCGAGCTGGTCGTGCTCGGGTTGCTCAAGGGGAGCTTCATCTTTCTGAGCGATCTGGTGCGGCGTCTCGAGCGCCCGCTGCAGGTGGATTTCCTGGTCGCCGCGAGCTACGGCGCCGCTACCATCTCGAGTGGTGACGTCCGGATGCTGTACGATCCGGAGACCGAGCTCCGGGGTAAGCATATCCTGCTGGTCGAGGACATCGTCGATACCGGGAAGACGCTGAACCGACTGGTGACGCTACTGCGGGAGCGGGACCCGCAGAGTCTGGAGATTTGCGCGTTGCTGCACAAGCATCTGGCCCAGCACCTCGTGCTCGAGCCGAAGTTCGTCGGGTTCGACGCACCGCGGTCGTTCCTCGTCGGCTACGGGCTCGATCACGCCGAGAACTTCCGGCACCTGCCCTACATCGCGAGCCTCGCTTAAATGCCGAACCGCGTTCCGCCACCGCGCGAGTTCAACTGGGCCCGCACGCTCCGCACGTTGTCGTTCTGGGCGCTCCTGATCGTGGGCTCCATCGCGCTGGTGCAGTTCGCGTCGAGCCGCCGCCAGGAAGCGGTGGAGATCTCCTACACCCAGTTCACCGAGCAGCTCGACGGCGGGAACGTCGCCGCGGTCGAGATCACCGAGCGGCAGCAGATCAAGGGCGACTTCAAGCACGCCGTCGCGGTCGGGCGGCGCTCGGCGGAGCATTTCACGACCCTGCTGCCGTTCGAGGCCCGCTCCGAGTGGGTGCAGACGCTCCAGCAGAAGGGCGTGGACGTGCGGGCGCGGGAGGAGAAGCAGTCGTTCGGCGTCTTCCTCTTCAGCTTCCTGCCGTACCTGTTCATCCTCGGCCTCATCATTTTCATGCTGCGGCAGATGCAGCAGGGTGGGAACCGGGCGTTCGCCTTCGGCAAATCCAAGGCCAAGCTGCTCTCGGGCGACACCCCGAAGATCACGTTCGCCGACGTGGCGGGGTGCGACGAGGCGAAGCAGGAGCTCGAGGAGATCATCGACTTCCTCAAGGATCCCCAAAAATTTCAGCGCCTGGGCGGCCGGCTTCCCAAAGGCGCCCTCTTGGTCGGGCCGCCCGGCACGGGCAAGACGCTGCTGGCGAAGGCCGTGGCGGGCGAGGCGGGCCGGCCGTTCTTCTCGATGTCGGGATCGGACTTCGTGGAGATGTTCGTGGGGGTAGGCGCCTCACGGGTGCGCGACCTGTTCGAGCAGGGCAAGGCCCACGCGCCCTGCATCATCTTCATCGACGAGATCGACGCCGTCGGGCGCCACCGCGGCGCGGGGCTCGGCGGGGGGCACGACGAGCGCGAGCAGACGCTGAATCAGCTGCTCGTCGAAATGGACGGCTTCGAGTCGAACGACGGCGTGATCCTGCTCGCCGCCACCAACCGGCCGGATATCCTCGACCCCGCGCTGCTGCGCCCGGGCCGATTCGACCGGCAGATCGTGGTGGACATGCCCGACGTGAAGGGCCGGGAGCAGATCCTGCGGGTCCACACCCGCAAGATTCCGCTCGGGACCGGTGTGAACCTCGAGCGCATCGCCAAGGGAACGCCGGGTCTGTCCGGCGCCGAGCTGTCGAACATCGTCAACGAGGCGGCCCTCCTCGCCGCCCGCCGCAACAAGGGCGCCGTGGACATGAACGACCTCGAGGACGCCAAGGACAAGGTGATGCTCGGCCTCGAGCGCAAGAGCATGGTGCTCTCGGACGAGGAGCGCCGTCTCACGGCGTATCACGAGGCAGGCCACGCGCTCGTCAGCCTCAAGGTCCCCGGTCTCGACCCGCTCCATAAGGTCACGATCGTGCCGCGCGGGCGAGCGCTCGGCATCACCTTCTCGCTCCCGGAAGAGGACCGGCACAACTACACCAAGCAGTACATCGTCGGCCGGCTCGCGATGGCGTACGGCGGCCGGGTGGCGGAGGAGCTCGTGTTCGGGCCCGAGAAAGTCACCACCGGCGCCGCGCAGGACATCCAGCAGGCGACCGAAATGGCGCGGCGCATGGTGACGCAGTTCGGCATGAGCGACGTCGTCGGCCCGATCGCCGTGGGCGATCGCGAGGCCGAGATCTTCCTCGGCCGCGAGGTGGTGCAGCGGCGCGAGATCTCCGATCGCACCGCCGAGATCGTGGATACGGAGCTCAAGCGCATCCTCTCCGAGGCGTACGAACGCGCGCGCACCATCGTCGCCGGCCATCGCGCGGCGCTCGACCGGCTGGCGAGCGCGCTGCTCGAGCGTGAGACGCTCGATCGCGACGAGGTGGAGCTGGTGGTCGCCGGCCGGCCGCTGCCGCCGGTGGTCCCGCCGCCCGCGCCCGCGACGCCGCAGCCGGCGTCCGACGGCGCCACGAAAGAAAAGACCCCCGCCCGCGGTCCCGTGCTGGGGAGCCCGCCGCCCGAGCCCGCCGGCGCGTGAAGGTCACCGCGCTCGCCGCCCACACTCCCGAGGCGGTGCGCGCGGCGCTCGTGGCCCGCGGCTGGGACGCCCAGCCCGCGTGGTTCGCCGCCACGGGCATGCAGCCACTGGTCGTTCTCCTCGAAGACATCTCCGACGCCGAACGCGAAGCGCTGGTGCACTGGGGCGCGAAGGCGGGCGCCGACGTGCTCACGGGCGCCGGGTGGGCACTGGTCGGCGCCGCGGCGAGCCGGCTCGCCCCGCTGGCGCGGCCCGACCGTGTGCCCGCCGGCCTCGAGCGCCTCGGTCCCGACTTGGGCCGCCTGCTCGCGGCGCACGCGGAGCCGCCGCCGGCGTGGGAGATCGCCGGCCAGCGGCTGGCGCTCGACCATCCCGTCATCGTCGGCATCATCAACGTCACACCCGATTCGTTCTCGGACGGCGGGCGGTTCGTCGCGGTCGATCGCGCCATCGCCCAGGCGGAGCGGCTCATCGCCGACGGCTGCGAGCTGCTCGACGTGGGCGGTGAATCCACGCGGCCCGGGGCGACGCCGGTCACGGTGGACGACGAGATCGCCCGGGTCGTGCCGGTGATCGAGCAGCTGGCGCGGCGCCGGCTCGGTCCGATCTCGGTCGATACGCGCAAGGCGCCGGTGGCGCGCGCCGCCATCGCGGCCGGGGCCGCGGTCGTGAACGATGTCGCGGGTCTCGCCTTCGACCCCGAGCTCACCCCCGTCGTGGCGGAGGCGGGCGTGGGCGTGATCCTCATGCACATGCGCGGCACCCCCGATACCATGGACTCGCTCGCCACCTATCGGCACGTGGCGGCCGAGGTCGCCGCCGAGCTCAGCCAGACCGCGGCGCGGGCGGAGCAGGGCGGCGTGGAGCGCGAGCGCATCGTCGTCGATCCCGGCTTCGGGTTCGCCAAGCGTCCGGAGCAGAACTTCCGGCTGCTCGACGAGCTGGCAAGCGTGGTCGCGTTGGGCTATCCTGTAGCGGTCGGACCGTCGCGCAAGCGGTTCCTGGGGCACGCCACCGGCCGACCGGTGGAGGATCGGGACCGAGCGACGGCCGTCGCGTGCGCCCTCGCGTGGGAGCGGGGGGCGCGGGTGTTTCGGGTCCACGACGCCGCCGTCGCGCGTGAAGCGCTGCTGGTGGCGTGTGCCACCACGAGCTCACGGTGAACTTCGAAGCCTACCGCTTCCTCATCCCGCGCTTCTGGCCGGACGTCGTCGAGATCGTCCTGGTCGCGTTCGTGATCTACCGCTTCCTGCTGTTCCTCGTGGGCACCCGGGCGATGCAGATCGTGGTGGGCGTGATGATCCTCTCGGTCGCGTACTTCGCCGCGCTGCTCGCCAAGTTCCAGATGATCAGTTTCCTGTTGAGCGTCGTCTTCACCTACGGCGCGTTCGCGGCCGTGGTCGTGTTCCAGCCCGAGCTGCGCAACGCGCTGGCGCGACTCGGCCAGTCGCGCCTGATGCGCCGCTTCTCGCAGGGCGATCGCCAGTCGGTGGCCGAGGAGATCGCCGAAGCGATGGACCGGCTGGCGCGGGGTGGGACGGGGGCGATCGTGGCGGTCGAAGGCGACATCGGGCTCGAGGAGTTCATCTCCTCGGGCGTGCCGATGGAAGCGAAGGTGTCGGCGGACCTGCTCACCACCATCTTCACGCCGTACTCGCCGCTGCACGATGGAGCGGTGCTGGTGCGCGGCGACCGCATCATCGGCGCGGGGTGCGTGCTGCCGCTCACCCAGTTCAAGGTCGCCGACAAGTCGCTCGGCACGCGCCACCGCGCCGCGCTGGGGTTGTCGGAGGAGACCGACGCCACCGTGTTCGTCGTGTCGGAGGAGACGTCCACCATCTCGGTGGCGAGCCACGGCCTGCTGCACCGCCACCTCACGCCGCAACAGGTGCGGGACCTCCTGTCGGGAGCGATCTCGCATCTGGAGGGCGGCGAGCGCATCACCGCGCCAGCCAGCTAACACCACACCGCGCTGCACCTTCCCCGCACCCCCGATTGTTTCGGCTGGGGTGCGGCGCTAGCTTCCGCGGTTATGAATTTTGGGGCCCTGCCCGAGCGGCTGGCCCACGTGCGGGCCGAAATCGCGCGGCGGCAGGCGGTGGCCGGCTGGACGCATCCGGTGACGATCGTCGCCGTCACCAAGGGCTTCGGGCTGGACGCGGTCGCGGCGGCGCGCGCGGCAGGCCTCACCGACCTGGGCGAAAACCGGGTGCAGGAGGCGCTCGAGAAACTCGACGCGCCGGCCGGACGCGGCGCGAGCTGGCACCTGATCGGGCACCTCCAGCGCAACAAGGCGAAGCACGTCCCCGGGCGGTTCGCGCTGGTGCATTCGCTCGACTCGCTCGCCCTCGCGGTGGAGCTGGACAAGCGCGCCGCGGCCTTGGGAGGGGGGGCGCGGGTGCGCGTGCTGTTGCAGGTGAACGTGGCAGGCGAAGAACAGAAGAGCGGCTGCCCGCCAGCCGAGGCGCCGGCGCTGGCGCAGCGGGTGGCGGCTCTGCCGCACCTCGCGCTCGAGGGGCTCATGACGATCGCGCCGTTCACCGAGGACGAGGCGCTGCAGCGGCGCACGTTCCACGGCCTCCGGTCGCTGCGCGACGCACTGAAGGAGGATGGGCTATGGCTGGCGACGCTCTCGATGGGGATGTCCGCCGACTACGGTATAGCGGTCGAGGAGGGGGCAACGGCGATCCGCTTGGGTACCGTCCTGTTCGGGCCGAGGGCGACGGCGGCGGATCGGGAGGCGCCGGAGGCGGAGTGAGCGAAAGCGCGTTCCATCTCACTCCGCTCGACGTGCGGAAGCAGGAGTTTCGCAAGAGCCTGCGCGGCTACGAGCCGGTGGGGGTCGAGGACTTTCGTGTCCGCGTGGCGGACGAGCTGGAGCGCATCCTGCGCGAGAAGTCGGTGCTGGAAGAACGGGTGGCGGCGCTGGGCGAGCAACTGCGCGCCTACCGGGAGCGGGAGCGTGCGATGAACGAAGCGCTGGTGGCGGCGCAGCAGCTGCGTGAGGCCACGCACGTGGCGGCGCAGCGGGAGGCGCAGGTGGTGCTGCGTGAGGCCGAGGCGGAAGCGCGGCGGGTGCTCGACGCGGCGGGTGCGGCCAAGGCCGACGTGGAGCGCCAAGCCGCCGAGGTGCAGCGGCAGTACCAGCAATACGTCGGGGGTTTCCGGGCGCTGCTGGAGCGCCAGCTCGCCGAGCTCCGGGCGCTGGACGGCCAGCACGGCGGATGATCGACGCGGCGCTCCGCGCCGTCCGCGCGCGGACGAGGCTCGTCCCCGACATCGCGATCATCCTGGGCACCGGTCTCGGAGGGCTGGCGGAAGAGGTGAGCGTGGAAACGCGGATCCCCTACGGGGAGATTCCCGGGTTCCCGCTGTCCACGGTAGAGAGTCACGCGGGCCAGCTGCTCGTCGGTTCGCTGTCGGGGAAGCGCGTGGTCGCGATGCAGGGACGGTTCCACCGCTACGAAGGCTACACGCTGGCACAGATCGCCTTCCCGGTCCGCGTGCTGCAGGCGTTGGGGGCGACCACGCTGGTGGTGTCGAACGCGTGCGGTGGTATGCATCCCCTGTGGAGCCCCGGCGACCTGATGCTCATCGCGGATCACATCAACCTGCTCGGCGACAACCCGCTCGTCGGCCCGAACGACGACCGGCTCGGCCCGCGGTTTCCGGACATGTCGGAGCCGTACGACGCGGGGCTGCGCGCGCTGGCGCGCGCGGTCGCGCTGGCGCACGGCATCACGCTGCGCGAAGGGGTCTACGTCGCCGTGGCGGGTCCGAACCTGGAGACGCGCGCCGAGTACCGCATGCTGCGCGCCATCGGAGCGGACGTGGTGGGGATGAGCACGGTGCCGGAGGTGATCACCGCCCGTCACATGGGCATGCGCGTGCTGGGCGTGTCGATCATCACGGACCAGTGCCTGCCGGACGCGCTGGCGCCGGCGTCGGTGGAGCAGATCATCGCGGTGGCCCGCGCGGCGGAGCCGCGGCTCACGGCGCTGATCCGCGGCGTGCTGGAGCGGCTCAACTGATGTATCCGATCTTCGATCCCAAGCTGTCGGTCGACGCGCTCGAGAAGCAGCTGCTCGCCACGTGGAAGCACGAGCGGCTGTTCGAGAAGACGCGCGAGGCGATGCGCTACGGGCCGCCGTTCGTGTTCTTCGAAGGCCCCCCCACCGCGAACGGCCGGCCGGGGATCCACCACGTCTTCGCCCGCACCATCAAGGACATGGTGTGCCGGTACCACACGATGCTCGGCCAGGCCGTGACCCGGATTGCCGGCTGGGATACGCACGGGCTGCCGGTCGAGATCGAGGTCGAGAAGACCCTCGGGATCTCGGGCAAGAAGCAGATCGAAGCCTACGGCATCGAGAAGTTCAACAAGCTGTGCCGGGAGAGCGTGTTCACCTACAAAACCGACTGGGAGTCGCTGTCGGAGCGGATCGCCTACTGGCTCGACTACGAGCATCCGTACATCACCTACACCAACGACTACATCGAGACGGTGTGGTGGCTGCTCAAGCGGCTGCACGAGAAGGCGCTCTTGTACCGCGGGCACAAGGTGCTGCCGTACTGCCCGCGCTGCGGCACCGCACTCTCGTCGCACGAGCTGGCCCTGGGCTACGACAAGGTCCAGACGAATTCGGTGTACGTGACGTTCCCGCTGGCGAGCGATCCGAAGCGCGAGCTCGTCATCTGGACGACGACGCCCTGGACGCTGTTGTCGAACGTTGCCGTGGCCGTGCATCCGGACCTGGAGTACGGCGAATACGAAGCGAACGGCGTCCGCTACATCGTCGCGGCGGCGCGCGCCGGCGACGTGCACGTGGGGGCTAAGCCGCTCGCCGCCTGGCCGCGCGTCGCCGGCTACCGGGGGCGCGAGCTGGTCGGCCAGAAGTACGTGCCGCCGTTCGACGTGGTGCCGCTGCCGCAGGAGGGGCAGCGCGCCGTGGTCGTAGCGGGCGGCTTCGTGTCGGCCGACGAGGGCACGGGGCTCGTCCACATGGCCCCCGCCTTCGGCGCGGACGACTACACGGCGGCGCAGCAGTACGGTCTCGCGTTCGTGAACCCGGTCGCGGCCGACGGGACCTTTCAGGGCACGCGCTGGGAGGAGATCAACGGCCGGCTCGTCACCGACAAGGAGACGAACCGCCTGATCATCGAGCGCTTGAAGCACGAGGGCCGCTGGCTGGAGACTCGGGCCCTCGAGCACCAGTATCCGTTCTGCTGGCGCTGCGATTCGGCTCTCATCTATTACGCCCGCAGCTCGTGGTTCGTGCGCACCACGGCGGTCAAGGCGCGGATGCTCGAGGTGAACGCGCAGGTGGGGTGGCACCCGCCCGAGGTCGGCAGCGGGCGCTTCGGCGAGTGGCTCGAGAACAACGTCGACTGGGCGCTGTCGCGCGACCGGTACTGGGGCACGCCGCTGAACGTGTGGGAGTGCGAGGCCGAGCGGGAGCACCGCGAGGTGATCGGCTCGTATGCCGAGCTGGCGGAGCGGGTGGGGAAACCGCTGCCCGGCGGCTTCGATCCCCACAAGCCGCACATCGACGGGTACGTATGGCCGTGCCGCCAGTGCGGCGGTACGATGCGGCGGGTCCCCGAGGTGATCGACGCCTGGTTCGATTCGGGCGCGATGCCGTACGGGCAGTGGCACTACCCGTTCGAGCACCAGGCGGACTTCAAAGCGCACTTCCCGGCGGACTTCATCTGCGAGGGAGTGGACCAGACACGCGGCTGGTTCTACTCGCTGCTCGCAATCGGCGTCGCCGTGCTCGATGCGCCCGTCTACAAGAACGTGATCGTGAACGGTCTGGTGCTCGACGCGCAAGGCCAGAAGATGTCGAAGACCCGCGGCAACGTGGTGAACCCGTGGCAGGTGATCGAGCAGGTCGGGGCGGATGCGGTGCGGCTCTACCTGCTGGGGCAGAGCCAGGTGTCCGCGGAGAAGCGCTTCGACCGGCGCCAGATCCCGGAAGTGGCGGGGGGCTTCCTGAACACGCTGCGGCACTCCTACAAGTTCTTCGCGGACTATGCCGGAGACTGGACGCCGGAGCGGGGGGCACCGCCCGCGGCCGAGCGATCGCTTGCCGACCGCTGGGTGCTGGCCCGGCTCGACGAGGTGGTCGCCCTCGTGCGCGACGCCTGGAACGGCTACGACGTGACGGCGGGGACTCGGGCGATCATGGACTTCGTGTCGGACGATCTCTCCAACTGGTACGTCCGCACCAACCGGCCGCGCTTCTGGGCGCCGGACCGGGCGGCGGATGAAGCGGCGCTGCGCACCCTATACGACGTGCTGCTGACGACGGCCCGCCTCCTCGCGCCCGCCGCCCCGTTCGTCGCGGACTGGCTGCACCGGGCCCTGGTGGGAACCTCCGTGCACCTCGCCTCGTTTCCGTCCGAC
>Ga0209055_1002326_pt1 | contig 12093 bp, 11 predicted proteins | sample GraSoiAngelo_110_FD_185875 | JGI IMG/M metagenome (GOLD analysis project Ga0209055, IMG submission 185875) | Grasslands soil microbial communities from the Angelo Coastal Reserve, California, USA - 14_0903_12_30cm (SPAdes) (version 2) | ecosystem: Environmental > Terrestrial > Soil > Grasslands ... | reverse complement strand
TAGGCTAGATAGCCCCAGTCGTACCCCCCCTGTTTCAGCGCCAGCGCAGTAAGCGGGATGTTGTCGAATACCGCGGACACGAAACCGAGTCCCATCGCCGTATGCCAGGATGCCGCGGGCAGCTTCCCCACCGGCATCATCGTCGCCGACAGGACGAGCGACAGGAGGAAGATGCTTCCCTTGAGGGCCTCCGGCAGCACTTCCCAGTCGGGGCGGCGCAGGGGCGCGCTGAGCAGGAGCGCAACCACCACGGATGCGCCGATAAAGGGAAAATGATCCGAGATCTCCGGAAATTTCACGTTCATCGCCACGTTGGTGACGATCGCAGTAATCAAAATGAAAAACACGATCCCCAGCCGGGTCCAGTCGACGTGAATATGTTCGTGCTCGTGATGCAGAATCGGCGAATGACGCTGTTGCTGCATCGCAGCCGGTATGCCGCAGACGACGAGCGCGACGCTCGCCGCCACGTATGCCTCGAACACGTCGAGGGGAGCCACGCCGGCGATCCACATCATGGTGGTGGTGGTGTCGCCCACTACGCTGCCGGAGCCGCCCGCGTTAGAGGCCGCGACGATCGCCGCGAGATAGCCGATGTGAACCTTGGCGCGGAACAGCGTGTGCGCCATCGCCCCGCCGATCAGGGCCGCCGCGATATTGTCGAGGAACGACGACAGCACGAACACCATCACGAGCATGATGAACGCGCCCTTCCAGTCGTGCGGGAGGAAGCGCGGCAACACCGCGGGCACGCGTGTCTTCTCGAAGTGCCGCGACAGCAGCGCGAAGCCGAGCAGCAGGCACAGCAGATTCGTGAGGATCACCCACTCGTGCTGCAGGTGGACCAGGAGTCCCGGAATGCCGTTCCCCGTCTTGAATCCGGTGAAGCCGAGCTTGTACAAAGTGATGACCGCGAGGCCCGCAAGCGCGACCCGCAGCGTGTGGCGCTGAAACAGCGCCACACCGAGCAGCGTGATACCGAACAGGATGAAATCAACCGGGACCCCCAGCACGGCCGGGCCGTCGGCCGCGCAAGCCGGGGCCGACGCGGTCAGCGCGACGGCGCCCCCAACGATACCGTGTGCAGACTGCAGCGTTCCTCCCCGAGCGAGGCGGCGATTGTAGCATCCGCCCGGGGCATTTTTCCTCCGGATCGTATCGTGTTACATTGCCTCCGAGCCTCGTTTTCCGCATGTCGCAGAAACCCGACAGGAGTCCACATGAGACTGTCGCTTCGGTTCATCCTTCCCCTCGCCATCACGCTCGCGGCCATCGCGTACGCGGTCATACCGCTCGTCGACAAGTTCACGCTCCAGTGGTTCGTGCGCGACCTCGACATCCGCACCTCGCTCATCGCGAACACGATCCAGGATCCGTTGCGGGACCTCGTTCGGGAAGGCTCGCGAACGAAGATATTGCGCTTTTTCGACCGGATCATGCAGGACGAGCGCCTGTTCGCGGTCGCTTTCTGCGACCCGTCCCGCAGGATGATCTACAAGACAGCGGTGTTCCCCGCTTCGATCACCTGCGCGGGCGACGACGGTGACGCGGTCGTCAGCGAGAGCCGTCTGGTCAACCTCCAGCGCGGTCCGATCCACGTGGCGATCCACCGCGTCGAATCCGAGGGCACGGCCTACGGCTATCTGATGCTGGTGCACGACATGAGCTTCGTCCAGCGGCGTAGCGACGACACGAAGAAATACATCTTCTATCTCTTCGCCGCGATCGGCGCGATCGTTTCGCTGGTGACCGTGGTGATCGCGGAAATCAGCTGGCGCGGCTGGGTCGCGGGCCTCAAGGCCGTGATCCGCGGCGAAGCGTTCGGTCGCGGCGAGACGGAAGTGCCCCTGCGCGAATTGCGGCCGGTGGCGCGCGATCTGCAGGCGCTGATTCGGGATCTCGAGTCGGAGCGCAAGGCGCGCGACGAGAGCCAGATCAACTGGTCGGCCGACACGCTCCGGGCGATACTGCGCAACGACCTGAAGGGCGAGGAAGTGCTCATCGTTTCCAACCGGGAACCCTACATCCACATGCGGCGCAACGAGCGCATCGAGGTGCAGCGGCCCGCAAGCGGCCTGGTGACCGCGCTCGAGCCGGTGATGCGGGCGTTCTCGGGAACGTGGATCGCGCACGGTAGCGGCAACGCCGACCGCGAAACGGCGGATTCGAGCGACCACGTGATGGTGCCGCCGGAGCGGCCGGCTTACCGGATCAGGCGGGTCTGGCTCTCCAAGGAGGAGGAAGCCGGGTACTACTACGGGTTTTCGAACAGCGGGCTGTGGCCCTTGTGCCACATCGCGCACACCCGTCCGATCTTTCGCACCGCGGACTGGAACGCCTACGTCACCGTCAACCGCCGGTTCGCCGACACGGTGGTGCGCGAAGCCAAGACCGCCGATCCCATCGTCCTGGTCCAGGACTATCACTTCGCGCTGCTGCCCCGCATGATCCGGGAGAGGCTGCCGGAGGCGACCGTCATCACGTTCTGGCATATCCCCTGGCCCAACGCCGAGGCCTTCGGAATCTGCCCATGGCGCGAGGCGATCATCGACGGGATCCTCGGCAGCAGCATCCTGGGCTTTCACACCCAGTTCCACTGCAACAATTTCATCGACGCGGTGGACCGCTACGTCGAGGCGCGAATCGATCGCGAGACCTACACCATATCCTACGGCGGAGACCAGACCGCGGTGCGGCGCTATCCCATCTCGATAGAATGGCCGCTCAACTCCAGGACCATGCAAAAACCTCTGGGGGAATGCCGCGCCGACGTGCGCAAGAGGAACGGCCTCGCCGCGGACGCGCTGATCGGCGTCGGCGTGGACCGCCTCGACTATACCAAGGGGATACTCGAGCGATTCCTCGCGGTCGAGCGCTTTCTCGAGCTCGAGCCCGAATGGATCGGCAGGTTCGTGTTCGTCCAGATCGCGGCGCCTTCGCGCTCCAGCATCGACGAGTACCAGAACTACGACGCGCGCGTGCGCGCGCTCGCGCGCCGGATCAACGACAAATTCTCGAACAAGCACCACGAGCCGATCCTGCTCAAGATCGAGCATTACGACCCCGACGACGTCTACGAGTACTACCGGGCGTCGGAGCTCTGTTTCGTGAGCAGTCTGCACGACGGCATGAATCTCGTCGCCAAGGAGTTCGTGGCCTCGCGCGACGACGAGCGCGGGGTGCTCGTTCTCAGCCAGTTCACGGGGGCGTCGCGGGAGCTGCCGGAAGCCCTGATCGTCAATCCCTACAACGTCGACCAATGCGCGGCGGCCCTGAAGGCGGCGCTCACGATGCCGCCCGCGGAGCAGCGCGACCGGATGCGCAGCATGCGCGGCCTCATCCAGGAATTCAACGTGTACCGCTGGGCCGGGCGCATGCTGCTCGACGCGGGCCAGATGCGCATGCGCTCGCGCCTGCTCGCCCGCGCGGACCGCGGGCGCAAGCCCGTTCCGCTGCGCAGCGTCTGATCACGGGTGCCGATGCCGAATTCCAGGAGCCGGAGTCGCGACGTGTCCCCCGTGGGACCCCGAATACAGCCGCGCCAGGAAGGGGCTGTTGCGGACATCGGCTTCCCGCTCGGAACCGTGCCGCGCCTGCCCGCGGACGCGGGATTCTTCCTGGACATCGACGGGACGCTTCTGGACATCGCCGAAAGGCCGCAGCTCGTGAGGATCGACGACGATCTCGGGCATCTGCTCGCGACGATACGCGACGCTTCGGGCGGTGCGGTCGCCCTCATCAGCGGGCGCCCGGTCGCGGAAATCGACCGGCTTTTCGGCAGGAATTTCTGCGTCGCCGGACAGCACGGAGCGGAGCGCCGCGACGCCACGGGTAAGATGCACCAGCACCGCGTCCCGCTCGCGGGACTTCGCAAGGCGCTGAAGCGCTTGAGGGCGATGGCCGCCGAACACCCCGCGCTCGTGCTCGAGGACAAGGGCATGAATGTCGCGGTCCATTACCGCTCGGCGCCGGAGCTCGGCGCGACGGTGCGCGAAGCCCTCCGCCGCCTGGTCGAGGAGCTCGGCGACGATTTCGAGCTGCAATCGGGAAAAATGGTGATGGAAATAAAGCCGAGCGGAAAGAACAAGGGTACGGCGATCGAGGAGTTCCTCGCGGAGGGCCCGTTCCGGGACCGCCTCCCGGTGTTCATCGGCGACGATCTCACCGACGAATTCGGCTTCGAGCTGATCAACCGGGTGGGAGGCTGCTCGGTCAAAGTCGGCGAAGGCAACTCGGCTGCGCATTGGCGGCTGCCGAACGCGGACGCTGTCCGGGCGTGGCTCAAGCGCTTCGTCGAGCGCGAGCGGGAGGAGTCATGACCAGCCTCGACCTCGCCCTGATCGGGAACTCGAGCGTCGCGGCGCTGATCGATGCGAACGGGACCATCGTCTGGTCCTGCCTGCCGCGCTTCGACAGCGACGCGGTGTTCTGCTCCCTGTTGCGCGACGGGCGCGGAGCGGACGACCACGGGTTCTTCGAGATCGAGCTCGCCGATTTCGCCCGCTCCGAGCAGGCCTACATCGCACACACGCCGATCCTCAAGACGCGGCTTTTCGACCGGCACGGCGGCGGCGTCGAAATCACCGATCTCGCCCCGCGATTCGAGCAGTTCGGCAGGCTCTTCTGCCCCGTGATGCTCATTCGCCAGGTGCGCCCGATCTCGGGCAGCCCGCGCATCCGCATGCGCATCCGGCCCGCGTGCGAGTACGGAGCGCGCCGCCCCGCGATCACCTGGGGCAGCAATCACGTGCGCTACGTCATGCCCGAGATGGTCCTCCGGTTGACCTCCGACTACTCGATCACAGCGATCCTCGAGGAAACGCCCATCGTGCTGCGGGAGCCGGTGTCGGTCGTGCTCGGGCCGGACGAGACCCTGCAGGGCTCCGTCGGGGAAGTGTTTCGCAGGTTCCTCGACGACACCGCCGCCTTCTGGCGGGCCTGGGTGCGCAATCTCGGCATCCCGTACGAATGGCAGGAGAACATTATCCGCGCCGCGATCACGCTCAAGCTGAACGCATACGAAGATACCGGCGCGATCGTGGCGGCAGTGAGCACCTCGATCCCGGAATCGGGCGGCAGCGGCCGCAACTGGGATTACCGCTACTGCTGGCTGCGCGACGCGTACTTCGTCGTGAATGCGCTCAACCGGATGAACGCAACGCGACCGATGGAGCGCTACCTCGACTACATCATCAATATCGCCACGAGCACCAACGGCCGCGACCTGCAGCCGGTCTATACGATCAGCGGCAAGGCGGGGATCGAGGAGCGCGAAATCGGATCGCTGCCCGGCTACCGCGGCATGGGGCCGGTGAGGATCGGCAACCAGGCGTATTCCCAGGTCCAGCACGACGTCTACGGCGCGGCGATCCTCGCCGCGGCGCACGTGTTCTTCGACGCGCGGCTCGCCTTGCGCAACGACGAGTCGCTCCTGCGGCAGCTCGAGCAGCTCGGCGAACGGGCCGCGGCCCTCTTCGACCAGCCCGACGCCGGCCTGTGGGAGCTGCGCGAGACGAAGCGCGTGCACACCTTCTCGAGCGTCATGTGCTGGGCCGGATGCGACCGCCTCGCGAAGATCGCCGCGCGCATCGGGCTCGCCGACCGCGCGCGCGCGTGGCGCGCGCGCGCCGACACGATGCATTCGGCGATCTGCGACCGTGCCTGGAACGGGAAGCGCAGGACCTTCGCCGCCACTTTCGGCGGCGAGGACCTGGACGCGAGCCTGCTCCTCCTTCACGAGCTCAATTTCTTGCGCGCCGACGACCCGCGCTTCGCCTCGACGGTCCAGGCGGTCGAACGGGAGCTGCGGCGCGGCGAGTACCTGTTCCGCTACAGCGTGCCGGACGACTTCGGCGTCCCCGAGAACGCCTTCGTGGTCTGCTCCTTCTGGTATATCGATGCGCTGTCGGCGCTGGGACGCAAGGACGAGGCGCGCGCGCTGTTCCAAAGCATACTCGCCCGCTGCAACCGACACGGTCTGCTCTCGGAGCATATCGACCCGCGCACCGGCGAACTGTGGGGGAATTTCCCGCAGACCTACAGCATGGTCGGCATGATCAATTCCGCGATGCGTCTCAGCATCCCCTGGGACGAGGCCTATTGAATTCCCTCGCGGTCGACTCGCGGCCGAAATGATCCGCATCGGCTTGGACATCGGCGGCAGCAAGATGGAAATCGCCGCGATCGACGAATCGGGCGCTGAGCTGCTGCGGCGCCGCGAGTCCGCGCCCCGCGGGAGCTACGCGCAGGCGGTCGAGGCGATCGCGCAATTCGTTCTCGAAGCCGAGCGCGAGGTCGGCGCGCCCTGCACCGTGGGCATCGGCACGCCGGGCGCGGTGTCGCGCGGATCGGGAGTGCTCAAGAACGCCTATGCGAGCGCGCTGAACGGGATGCCGGTCAGGCCCGATCTCGAGCGGCTGCTCGGCCGCGAGCTGCGCTTCGCCAACGACGCCAACTGCTTCGCGCTCTCGGAGGCGATCGACGGCGCCGCCAAAGGCGCGCGGATCGTGTTCGGAGTGATTCTCGGCACCGGCGTGGGCGGCGGGGTCGTCGTCGACAGCCGCGCCATCGAGGGCGCGAACGCGATCTGCGGCGAATGGGGCCACAATTCGCTGCCGTGGCCGGCGCCCGAAGAAATGCCGGGCCCGCGCTGCGCGTGCGGCCGCGACGGCTGCATCGAAGCCTTCCTGTCGGGTCCGGGACTCGCCCGCGATCACCTGCTCGCGACGGGAGAGGCGCGCGCGCCGGCCGACATCGCCGTGCGCGCCGAATCGGGCGATCGCGGCTGCGCGCTCACGCTCGAGCGCTACGAGGGGCGGCTCGCGCGCGCGCTCGCGAGCGTCATCAACCTTCTCGATCCCGAGGTCATCGTTCTCGGCGGGGGCTTGTCGAACACCGATCGCCTGTACCGCAACGTGCCCGCGCGCTGGAGCCGTCACGTCTACTCGGACACGGCCGTGACCCGGCTCGTGAGGGCGGCGCACGGCGACGCGAGCGGGGTGCGCGGCGCGGCCCGCCTTTGGTGAGCCGGTTCGATCAGGCGCGCACCAGAACGATGTGCACGCGGTACGGGCCGTGCGCGCCCAGAACGATCGTCTGATCGATGTCCGCGGTGCGCGAAGGACCCGACACGAAGTTGATCGCGCGCGGCAGCTGCCCGAACTCCGCGCGCGCAAGCGCCCATGCGTCCTCCATGTGCGCCACGATCCGGCCCGCGGAGACCACCGCGACGTGCGTCTCCGGCAGAAGGCTCACGGTAGAGGGCGTATCGGGACCGGAGGCGAGCATGAGCGTTCCCGTCTCGGCGATGGCGGCAAAGGCACCCGTCACGCCGACGGCGTCGTCGCCGCTCGCCGCGCGCGGCTCGAGAGCGAGCCCCGCGCTCCTCCAGTCGAGATGCGCGAGCTGGGGCCAGGCGCAACCGGCCAGGGGAAGGCCGCCCGCTTTCAGGTATCGCGCCACGGCCGCGGGAACGTCGCCTTCGGCGGCAACCTCCTCGGTCGTGCTCTGCATCGCCTCGGCCCGGGCGCGGAAGCGGGCGACGAGATCCCCTTCGACCGGCGGCAGCGTCCCGCGCGGATGGGCGCGCAAATAGGTCTCGACCGCCTCCAGCTCGGCCTTCGAGGGCCTGTTTCCGCCGCGGCCTTGCGCCTTGCGGATGCGCGCGAGAATTTTTTCCCTTGCGCTCAATCGAGCGCTTTCACTATGTCTTCGACGACTTTCTTGGCGTCTCCGAACACCATCATGGTCTTGTCCATGTAGAAGAGCGGGTTGTCGAGGCCCGCGTAGCCGGCGGCCATGCTGCGCTTGTTCACGAGCACCGTGCGCGCCTTGTGCGCCTCGATGATGGGCATCCCGTAAATCGGGCTGCCCTTCTCGTGGGCGAGCGGATTGACCACGTCGTTCGCGCCCAGCACGAGCGCGACGTCGGTCGTGCCCAGCTCGCCGTTGATGTCCTCCATCTCGAACACCTGATCGTACGGCACTTCGGCTTCGGCAAGCAGCACGTTCATGTGGCCGGGCATGCGGCCCGCCACCGGATGGATCGCGTAGCGAACGCTCACGCCCCTGGCGATGAGCTTCTGCGCCATCTCCTTCACCGCATGCTGGGCGCGCGCGACCGCAAGCCCGTAGCCCGGCACGATGACCACGGACTCGGCGTTGGCGAGCAGGAAGCTCGCGTCTTCGGCCGATCCGGAGCGCACCGTCTTGTCGCCGCTGCCGGCCGCGGCCGCGCCCTCGGCCGCGCCGAACCCCCCCATGATCACCGAGATGAAGGAGCGGTTCATCGCCTTGCACATGATGTAGGAGAGGATCGCGCCCGAGGAGCCGACCAGGCTTCCGGCGATGATGAGCATGGTGTTGTTGAGCGAAAACCCGATTCCGGCTGCGGCCCAGCCCGAGTAGCTGTTGAGCATCGAGATCACCACCGGCATGTCGGCGCCGCCTATGGGGATGATGATCAGCACGCCGAGCGTGAATGCGATCCCCAGCATCACGAGAAACGGCATCCAGGCTTTGCCCTCAGCGAAGAAGAACGCGAGGCCGAAGCCGATCATCACGATCGCCAAAATCAGGTTGAGCGGATGCTGGCCCTTGTATACCACGGGCGCGCTGGAGAAAAGGCGGAACATTTTCCCGAGGCCTGCGAGCTTGCCGAAAGCGATCACGCTGCCCGAGAACGTAATCGCGCCGACGAAGCTGCCGATGAATAGCTCGAAGCGGTTGCCGCGCGGCAGCGGATCGTGCTCGCCGAACGCGCCCGGGTTGTTCACCACGGCGACGGCGATGAGCACCGCCGCCATGCCGACGAGCGAATGCATCGCCGCGACCAGCTGCGGCATCTGCGTCATCTGCACGCGCTTTGCGACGAAGGCGCCGATCATCCCGCCGATCGCGGCGGCGACGAGGATGAAGGCGACTTTCTTGGTGATGGCGAGCGTGACCAGCACCGCGATCGCCATGCCGATCATGCCGAAGAGATTGCCGCGCCGCGCCGCCACGGGCGAGGAGAGCCCTTTCAGCGCTAGGACGAAAAGGACGCTGGCGACGAGATACCAGAGCGCGAGCTGGTTGGCGCTCATGCCTTTTCCTTCTCCGCCTTCGGCGCCTTTTTCCTGAACATCTCGAGCATGCGCTGCGTGACCAGAAACCCGCCGAACACGTTCACCGCGGCAAGCCCGACCGCGACCGCGCCGAGGATCGCGCCGAAATCGGTCTCGTACGGACCCGCGGCGAGGATGGCGCCGACGATGATCACGCTCGAAATCGCGTTCGTCACGCTCATGAGCGGCGTGTGCAGCGCGGGCGTCACGTTCCAGATCACGTGGTAGCCGACGAAGACAGCGAGGACGAACACCACGAGATTGATGACGGTCGGGTCGATGGTTCCGGTCATGTTCAGCCCTTCTTCACGACTTCACCGTTGATGCAGACGAGGCTTCCGGCGATGATCTCGTCGGAGCGGTCGAGCTTCAGCTCGCCGGTCTTCGGATCGACGAGGAGGGCGAGGAAGTTGAGCAGGTTCCTCGCGTAGAGCGCGCTCGCGTCCGCTGCGACCAGCGCCGGCAGGTTCGAGAAGCCGACGAGCTTCACGCCGTGCTTGACCACGATCTTGTCTTTTTCGGTCAGCGGGCAGTTGCCGCCCTGCTCGATCGCCATGTCGACGACGACCGAGCCCGGCTTCATCGCGCGCACGGTGTCCTCCTTCAGGAGGACGGGCGCCGGGCGGCCGGGTATGAGGGCGGTGGTGATGACGATGTCCGCGGCCTTGGCGCGCTCGTGCACGAGCTCCGCCTGGCGGCGCATCCAGTCGACCGGCATGGACCGCGCGTAGCCGCCTGCTCCTTTCGCGATGTCGCGCTCCTCGTCGCTGAGGTAGGGAACGTCGAGGAATTTCGCGCCGAGCGACTCGATCTGCTCCTTCACCGCCGGGCGCACGTCGGAGGCCTCGATCACCGCCCCCAGGCGCTTCGCCGTGGCGATCGCCTGCAGCCCCGCGACACCCGCTCCGAGGACGAGCACGCGCGCAGCCTTCACAGTGCCGGCAGCCGTCATCAGCATGGGCATAAAGCGGCCGTACTCGTTCGCGGCGAGAATCACCGCCTTGTATCCGCCTATGTTCGCCTGCGAGGAGAGCGCGTCCATGGACTGCGCGCGCGTGGTGCGCGGCAGCCATTCCATGGCGAAGCAGGTGAGTCCCGCGCCGGCGTAGGATTCCATCGTTGCGCGGTCGTAGGGATTGAGGAGCCCGACGAGAATCGCGCCGCGCTTGAACAGGCCCACCTCCCCTTCCTGCGGACCTCTCACCTTGAGCACGATGTCGGCCGCCGAGAGCTCTTTCGCGCCCGCAACGATTTTCGCCCCGGCCGCCTCGAAATCCTTGTCGGGAACGCTCGCGGCAATACCCGCGCCGGACTGCACCAGGATCGCGTGGCGCCCGCCCGCGGCGAGCTTCTTGACGGTCTCGGGAGTCGCTGCGACGCGCGTCTCGCCCGCGCGGGTTTCCGCGGGTATACCGATGTTCATGGATTTTTTTCCCTGGCGGCCGAAACGAAGTCCGATGATACACGGCCTCGTATAATCGGCTCAACAACAAGGAGGAGTCATGACCATCAAGGTGCGGCGCGTGGTGACCGGGCACGACGGCAAGGGGCGCGCCGTCGTGAAGATCGACGAAGCGTCGAAGAACATCGTCTCGAACCGGCCCGGCGCCTCGGCCTGCGTCGTGTGGACGACCGACACGATCCCGGCCGACAACTCGGGCGATTCCGACGCTTCCGAGAAGAAAGTCGGCACCACGCTTCCCGGCGGCACGGTTTTCCGCGTCATCGAGTTCTCGCCCGGCGTGGCGCCACGCGTGCACCGCACCGACTCGATCGACTACGCGGTAGTGATCTCGGGCGAGATCGACATGGAGCTCGAGAAAGGCACCGAGGTCCACCTCAAGGCGGGCGACGTCCTCGTGCAGCGCGGCACCGTGCACTGCTGGATCAACCGAGGCAAGGCCCCCTGCGTGATGGCCTTCGCGCTGATCGATGCGAAATCCGCGGTGGCGGGGGGCAAGGTGCTCAGCGCGTTCGGGTGAGTTTGGGGCAGTTACAGCACCCGCCAGAACGGCAGGGAGGTCTAAGGTGTGACGTCATTGCCGCTACACTGCATTGAGCGCGACCTTTACAGCGTCGCTGAACACCTTGATGGCAGCATTTGCCGCTTTCTGCGCCGCCATCTTGCCTTTCACCTCGCACGCGAGCAATGCGGCTCTTAGCGCCTCTTTCTCATCCGCGATCTGAGACTTCATCTCCGCGTCATCGATTTCGTCATCGAGCCTTGCCTTCGCAATCGCCTCCAGCGCGTCCTTTTCTTCCTCGATTGCGGCCTTGATGCAACTGTTGTCCTTTGGCCCTTCCCCGGAAAGCACATCGCCCGCAGCCGACGCCATGTCCCTGAGCACTGCCCCAATGTCGAATGCCATGGTTGATTCTCCCCGGTGACTTGTCACTTGCTGTCTTTGCTGTCGTCCTTGTCATCGACGGAGAGCTTCTTGGCTTCCTCCGCGCTGGCGGCCGAGGCGAAGAGGCGTGCAAAACGATTGCGGTCGAGCTTCGCGTTGCCATCGGAATATGTGTTGCGAGCCTTGTGCTGTTCTTTGTGCTTGATGAACAGGTTGAGAATGATGCGCGAGATCTCGGTCGACTCGGGGTTCAATGCTCGGGCTTGATTGCGGGTGAGCATTCCGCGGATGTCAGTCTCCAACCCCACGTACTGCTCAGCGAACGCCGTGTACGGCCGGCTATCGGCTTTCGTTTCCAAAAGCGTTCCGTAGAACCTGTCGACCTTCTTTCCAACCGCCAGAATCTCCTCGAAGGCGGCGGAGTCGTAGTCTGCAACAAGCTTGACCGCGCAGCCCGATGTCGCAGGTGAGAGTACCAGCACCAGTAGCAATGCCAACAGGTGCCGAGGAAGTACCGTTAGGGTATGCATTCAAAACCTCCTTTCCTGCTTGAAGAAGTTTGCCCTGCGCCGCAATGCGGCGGCAATGGTCCAGCGCGGCGCTGATCAGGTTGTGGTTGGCCTCGGCAGTCCGGAACGCCG
>Ga0209055_1002325_pt1 | contig 12100 bp, 7 predicted proteins | sample GraSoiAngelo_110_FD_185875 | JGI IMG/M metagenome (GOLD analysis project Ga0209055, IMG submission 185875) | Grasslands soil microbial communities from the Angelo Coastal Reserve, California, USA - 14_0903_12_30cm (SPAdes) (version 2) | ecosystem: Environmental > Terrestrial > Soil > Grasslands ... | reverse complement strand
CCGCCGCTCAAGGGAGAGGACGTGGAGCGCGAGGCCGTGCGGCTGTTCGGCCCCGAGGGTAAGACGGCCATCGGGGCGGCACCTCCGGCCGCGCCCACCTTCGACATCGACGTCTCGAGCTTCGCCACCAACCGGCGGGTGCTCGAGTACCTCGAATTCTTCCAGGTGGACTCACGCGATCGATTCGAGATCTGGCTCTCCCGGCTGGGCCGCTACGAGGGCATGATCCGCGAGCGGCTCCGCGCCAAGCGCCTCCCGGAAGACCTGCTGTACCTCTGCTTGATCGAGAGCGGCTTCTCGAACACGGCGGTGAGTCGGGCGAGGGCGGTCGGGATGTGGCAATTCATGGCGAGCACGGCCCGGCTCTACGGCCTCACGGTGGACCCATGGGTGGACGAGCGCCGCGACCCGTTCCGAGCGACCGAAGCGGCGGCGAACTACCTGGCCGACCTGCGGGAGCGCCTGGGGAGCGTGTACCTCGCGGCCGCCGCGTACAACGCGGGTGTGGGGCGCATCGAGCGCGGCATCGATCGCCTCCCGGGAGAGCCCGACTCCGTGGACGATCGCACGTTCTTCCAGCTGTCCGACCGCCGCTACCTGCGGCGCGAGACGCGGGATTACGTGCCGAAGCTGATCGCGGCGTCGTTGATCGCGAAGCAGCCGCAGCGCTACGGCTTCCAGCCCGAACCCTTCCCCCCCCTCGTGTTCGACGAAGTCACCGTGCCGGACGCCACGGGCCTCGACGTCATCGCCCGGCTCGCCGACACGAGCGTGGCGGCCCTGCTCGACTTGAACCCGCAGTTCGTGCGCGGCGTGACCCCGCCGGGACGGAGCGTCGTGGTGCGGGTGCCGCGCGGGCACGGGACCCTGGTGGCGGAGCGCTACGACAGCCTCCCCGTAACCGAGCGGATCACGTTCGTCGACCACTATGTCTCGCGGGGCCAGACGCTGTCCGACATCGCGAAGCACTATCGCGTCAGCGTCGCGCTGATCGAAAACGCGAACCCCCGGCTCCGGGCGCACGCGCTGCGGGTGGGCCAGCGGATCATCATTCCGATGAGCGGACGCGTGGTGCCCGCGTCGGCCTGGTCGGTCCCGCCGGAGCCGCACTACCGTCGCGTGTCGAGCACCGGCGCGAGCGCCGGGGCGCACCGCGTGCGACCGGGGGAGACGGCGAGCGAGATCGCGCGCCGCTTCGGCGTGTCGCTCACGGCGCTGCTCAACTACAACGGCCTGACGATGGGATCGCTGCTACGGGTTGGGGACCTGCTGAAGATTCCGCAAAAACAATAAACGGCGTCGCGGAACGACGTCACGGAAAAACGTCAGAGGCGTAGGGCATGGGACCCTACGCCTCTCCGTAACGTCTTTCCGCGACGCCGTTCCGTGACGCCGTTAACTCTCCGTGACGTCTTTTAGCTCTTGCGTCGATATCCCTTCATCAGGGCCGTCGCGTATCCGTTCTGGGGATCCTTGCCGGCGTCGAGCAACTCCTGCACTCGGCCGGGGCCACGGTTGTACGCGAGCAGCGCCAGCCGCAGCTTCGCGTCGGGGTTCCCCTCGTACCGTTCCAACAGGTCGCGCAGGTACCGGAAGCCCAAGCGCAGGTTGGTGTTACGCTCGTACAGCTGGGTCGTGGTGAGGCCCGGCTCGTACAGGCGCGCCGTGCTGGGCAGAACCTGGGTGTAGCCGATCGCGCCCACCTTGCTCTTCGCATTGGCCTTGAAGCCCGACTCCACCCGCACCAGGCGGAACGCGAGGGCCGGATCCACCCCCTCCGCCAGCGACACGTCGTAGATCGCCGCGGCGAGGTCGGCCGCGATGCTGTAGTGCGTGGAAAAGTCGATGATCGCATTGGCGCGCTCGAGCTGCAGCCGCGCGACCGCCAACTCGCCGCGGGTCGCCTCGAGCGATTGCTCGAGCGAGCGCAGCTCGCCCACGATTGCGGGCGCGGTCAACGGCGTCGGCTGGTCGTCGGCGGTGGCACGTCGAGCCCACCCGCCCACGCTACTTACGACCAGTGCTCCGAGCAGAATCAAGCCCCCCTGCAACATCAACTTCTGGGTCTTCGTCTGCATAGACCTCTCTTGTAAGTCCCGGCGGTCCCAAACTGGCCCCGCCTCATCAAGCATCGATCAATCGGCCGCGTCGCGCCGCCAGTCGCCGTGCGTGCCGCCGGTCTTCTCCAGCAGCTGCACCTTTTCGATCACCATGCCGCGGTCGGCGGCCTTCACCATGTCGTAAACCGTCAACAACGCGACCGACACCGCCGTGAGGGCTTCCATCTCCACGCCTGTCCGACCCACCGCCTTCGCGGCGGCCCGGACCCGTACCCCCGGAAGCCCTTCCTCGAGCGTCGCCTCGACTTCCACATGGTCGAGACCCAGGGGATGGCACAGCGGAATCAGTTCCGCGGTGCGCTTCGCCGCGAGCGTCCCCGCCACCTCGCTCACCCCGAGCACGTCGCCCTTGACCACCTGCTGCTCGGCGACGAGCCGAAACGCCTCCCGCGACATCCGGATCGCTCCCTCGGCGACCGCGGTGCGCACCGTGACCGGCTTGTCGCCTACGTCCACCATGCGGGCGCGGCCCGCCTCGTCCACGTGTGACAGCTTCATTCCCAGTCCCCGCCAAGTACGGCCGCGACGAGCTGCGGGTTCACGTTGCCCTGGGCGAGGCTTCGCGCCTCGAGCACTTGCGCGATCGCCTGTACCACCCTGCCGGTCTCCTTGCCCGACCGGGCCTGCTCGCGCAGTCGCTCGAGCAAGCCGTCGAGCATCCCGGTGAATCCGCCGCGCGCCTGGAACGGCTGCTGCCCGAGCGCGAACGCGTAACGACGCACCGGTCCGGCCTTCACGGCGGCGGCAAACCGCTCCGCCGCCTCCCCACCCCGCTCCCCACGCCCCTCCTCTGCAAGGACCCTGCCGATGCAGCCGTCGGCAGCTGCAACCCGTTGCGCGACAGCACGTTGTCCCCTGACGCCAAGCTCCTGCTGAGCGAACGCTGCCACGATGCTGTCGGCAAGTCTCGCCACTCGAACCCGCACTACGCGAGACAAAATCGTCGGCAACAACCCCTCGGGAGCAGTCGCCGTCAGTACGAATACGGTATTTGCCGGCGGTTCCTCGAGCGCCTTAAGCAGCGCATTCGCGGCCGCCTCGGCACCCACCTGGGGGACCAGCCGCTCCGCATCGCCGATCACGAACACCTTGCGTTGGGCCAGTGCCGGCTTGAGCGCCAGCTGCCGCAACAGCAGCCGTACGGCCGCGATCCCGTGACTCGCCAGACCGGACGGCGCCTCGTACAGCGGCTGCTCCCGCCGTGCCGTCATTTCCGCGCCCAGCGCTTCCTCCACCACGTCGACCTGCTTGTCCGCATCGCCGGTCTTCTTCGTGAGCTCGAGCGGCACGAACCAGTGCACGTCGGGGTGCGAGAGGTTCAGTACCAACCTGCAAGGCTGGCACTTGCCGCACGGTTCCCCCTTGCCCGTTTCCCTGCTCCCGTCTCCCGGGTTCTCGCAGACCAGTGCCTGTGCCAGCCATAACGCCAGGCGTTGCTTTCCGACTCCCCGGGGACCCTCAAACAGGAGCGCTTGCGGCAACCGGCCGGAGGCGATGGCGCCTACCAGCCGGTTTCGGGTCCCCTCATGGCCGTACAGGGGGGGTATTGGCATGGCGGGAATCTAGCCCAGGGCAGAAAATGGGCCGGATGTGGAAAACGTAACAGCCTATTTCACAAATAGTTACGGCACTTTTCCGGATCTTGCGCTGGTGTAAGCTATTGTGCTAGCTGATATTATGCTCTGGAGTGAGCACACACTCGCGAGATAATGCCCAATATACCTATACTTTCGTCATCTATTCGGGGCTCAGTCGCAACAGTCACACCTTCAGTTGTTGCGATTTCGCTACACTATTGCCGGCGACCAGCACGGCGTCACCAGCATCGTCAGCACAGCCACGGCGAGGAACGACTGGTACAGCCCCTCGGGCAAGAGCCCCGTACCGCGGCCCTGCCGCGCCAGCACGAACGAAAACTCGCCGATCTGGGAGACGGCGAGGCCGGCGAGCAGGGCGACCCGTCCCGAGTATCCCAGGAGCGCTGGGCCGAGCGCGGCGAGCACGCTCTTGCCGCCCATGATGGCCGCCACGCCGAGCAACGCCAGCGCCGGGTGGTCGCGCAGGAACCCCACCTGCACCAGCATCCCCACCGTCACGAAGAACAGTGAGATGAAGACGTCGCGGAACGGCAGCAGCTCGGCCATGGCCTGGTGCCCGTAATCGGACTCCGAGATCACGAGGCCCGCCAGGAACGCGCCGAGCGCGAGCGACGCTCCCGCTGCCGCGGTGCCGAGCGCGGTGAGGGTGCCGACGAGGATGACCGCTATCAGGAACAACTCCCGGCTGCGCGTCTTGACGATCTCGCTCAGCACGCGCGGCACCACGGTCCGCGCCAGCACGAGTACGCCCGCCACCACCAACGCGGCCTTGGCGAGCGCCCATGCCAGGCCGCCCGCGCCCCCGTCTGCTGCGCCGGCCAAAAACGGCAGCACGAGCATCATCGGCACGACGCACAGGTCCTGGAAGATGAGCACGCCCGTCGCCAGGCGACCGTGCGGCGTGTCGATCTCGCCCTTGTCGGCGAGTCCCTTGAGCACGATGGCGGTGCTCGACAGTGCGACCAGGAATCCCACGAGCACGGCGACGGGCCACGGGAGACCGAGCCCGGCGGCGAGGGCAGCGCTCAACCCCACGGTGAGCAGCACCTGCGCGCCGCCGCCGATCACCACCTGGCGACCCATCTCCCGCAGCCGGCTGAGGGAGAATTCGATGCCGATGGTGAACAGCAGCAGGATCACGCCCACTTCGGCGAGGCTCTCCACTTGGTGGACGTCGGATACGAGGCCGAGGGCGTTCGGGCCGAGCAGCACCCCGGCCACGATGAACCCGGGGAGGGCGGGGAGCTTGAGGCGGTGGAATGCGAGAATGACGACGAGCGAGCCGGCGAAGATGATCGCCAGGTCCTCGAGCAGCACGTACTGCATCAGGGCGCCGCGTGGTAGGTCATTGTCCCGGTCTCACTTGGCACACATGTGACGGCGCGCACCCAGTTTGTGTGAAGCCCATAATGGAAAGCGGCAGCGTGGGATGCAAGCTTCACAACTGCAGGACGCTCGAGCATTACCGCGATACGCCCTCGCGCATCATTTCCCGGACCACGTCACGGAGTGCCATGGCTGGTTTGCGCACGAACCGGTTCAGACTGCTGCGCGAGGACGACTCGGCCCGCGACGCACGGCTGACGCTGTCGGAGGAGCGGCTGCGCGCGGCGCGGCAGCAGGAGGCGGTGGCGCAGCTGGGGCAGCAGGCCCTCGCGGGCGCGCCGGTGGCGGAGTTGACGGATGCCGCCGTGGCGCTCGCGGCGCGCGCCCTGGAGGTGGAGTTCGCCAGCCTGCTGGAGCTGCGGCCCGAGAGCCGCACGCTGGTGCTGCGCGCCGGGGTGGGGTGGCGGGCCGGCGCCGTGGGGCGGACGATTCTCCCGGCGGACGCCGATTCGCACTCGGGGTACGTGCTGCGCTCCACGGGCCAGGTGGTGATCGAGGACCTCACCACCGACCGCCGGTTCGGGAGCTCGCCGTTGCTCACGTCGCACGGTGTGGTATCGAGCCTCAGCGTGCTGGTGCACGGTAAGGAGCGCCCGTTCGGCATCCTGGGGGCCCACACGCCGCGCCGCCGCGAGTTCACCATCCACGACGCGCACTTCCTGCAGGCGGTCGCCAACGTGCTCGCGACCGCCATCGATCGTGCCCGGACCGAGGCCGCCCTGCGGTCGAGCGAGGAGCACTTCCGCTCGCTCATCGAGAACGCCTCCGATATCGTCACCGTCGTCGGCGAGAACGGCGTGTTCCGCTACGCGAGCCCCTCGGTCGAGCGGGTGCTCGGCTACGGGCCCAGCGACCTGCTGGAGCGCAACGCCTTCGACTACGTGCACCCCGAGGACATCGCGCTGGTGGCCGAGGCCCTGGCCCGTGCGATCCAGCGTCCCGGGAGCCCGCAAGCCGCGCAGTTCCGCTTCCGGGCGCGGGACGGCTCGTGGCGGATGCTCGACGCGGTGGGGCAGGCCCGGGCGGAGCTCGGCGGCTCGGCCCACCTCATCGTCAACGCGCGGGACGTGACCGAGCGGCGGCGGCAGGAGCGGGCGCTGCGCGAGAACAAGGAGCGGCTGCGCACGGTGATCGCCGGCGCGCCGCTCGTGCTGTTCGCGCTCGACCGTCACGGCGTGTTCACCATGGTCGAAGGGCGCGGGCTCGATGCCCTGGGCGTGCGGCCCGCGCTGCTCGTCGGCCGCTCCGCGTTCGAGCTGTACGCCGACCTGCCGCACGCGCTGGCCGACGTGCGACGCGCCCTGGCGGGCGAGACCTTCTCGTCCGTCGTCGAAGTGTTCGGCATCGTGTTCGAGACGTGGTACTCGCCGGTGCGGGACGGGGACGGGCCGGTGGCGGGTGTGATCGGCGTCGGCACGGACATCACCGAGCGGCGACGGGCGGAGGAAGCCCTGCGCCGCTCCGAGGAGAGCCACCGGGCGCTGGTGCAGCACGCCTCCTACGCGATCTACCGTTCCACACCCGACGGGCGCTTTCTCACGGTCAACCCTGCGCTGGTGGCGATGCTCGGGTACGAGTCCGCGGAACAGCTGCTCGGCGTGGACCTCGCGACCGACGTGTACGCGACCCCCGGGGAGCGCGCGCGCATCCTGGCGCGGTTCGAAAGCTCGGGAGACGCGATCGATGGTGTCGAGGTGACGTGGAAGCGCCGCAACGGCCAAGCCATCCTGGTTCAGCTCGCCGGGCGGGCGGTTCGTCGCGCCGACGGCTCCATTGAATGCTTCGAGACGATCGCCGAAGACGTGACCGAGCAGCGGGCGTTGGAAGAGCAGCTGCGGCAATCGCAGAAGCTGGAGGCGATCGGCCAGCTCACCGGCGGCATCGCGCACGACTTCAACAACCTGCTCACGATCATCCTCGCCAACGCCCAGCTGCTCGCCAAGGCGATTCCCACGACGCTCGAGCCGGCCCACGCCGATCTGCGCGACGTGATGTCGGCGGCCCTGCGCGGGCGCGTGATGGTGAAGGAGCTGCTCGGATTCGCGCGGCGTTCGCGCCTGGAGCTCCAGCCCCTGTCGCTGGGCGGGCTGGTCCGCGACCTGACGGGGTTCCTGCGCCGCATCCTCCCCGCCGACGTGGAGATCGTGGCGCAGGACGGTGCGGACCTCCCCGACGTACGGGCCGATGCGCACGCCGCGGAGCAGATCCTGTTCAATCTCGCGACTAACGCGCGCGATGCGATGCCGGACGGCGGGGTGCTGCGGCTGGAGACCCACTTGGTGCACCTCTCCGAGGAGCAACGCCAGGCGTGCGGGGCGGTGCACGCGGGGGACCACGTCTGCCTGGCGGTGGAGGACACTGGGGTCGGCATGGACGCGGCGACGCGCGCCCGCATGTTCGAGCCGTTCTTCACGACCAAGGCGCCGGGGAAGGGCACGGGGCTGGGGCTCGCCACCGTGTACGGCCTGGTGAAGCAGCACGGCGGCGGTATCGAGGTCGACAGCGAGCCGGGCAAGGGCACCCGCTTCCGGATCTACTTCCCGCTCGCCGACGAGGCGGCCGTCCCCGCGCTGCAGCGCTCCGGGGAGCCCGAGGCCCGCGGCGGCTCTGAAACGGTGCTCGTGGTCGAAGACGACGATCAGCTGCGGCGCTCGGCCAAGCGCATCCTCGAGGAGGCCGGCTACCAGGTCGTCACGGCGGCCGACGGGCTCGAGGCGCTCGAAGCGCTGCGGCAGATCGCGGGCGTGCGGCTCGTCTTCTCGGACCTGGTGATGCCGCGCCTCGGCGGGCGTGCTCTGTACGACGCGGCCCGGCGCGAGGGTGTGACCGTCCCGTTCCTGTTCGCGAGCGGATACTCGGATTCCGACCGCGTGGCGAGCCTCGACCCTTCGATGCCGCTGTTGCACAAACCGTGGATGGCGACAGATCTGCTGGGTCGGATCAGGGACGTACTGGATCGGAAGTGACCGCCCTACCGTCGCACGACTAGCCGTCCAGCACTTCCCTCACCTTGCGCGCCAGCGAATCCGGCACGAACGGTTTCTGCAAGAAGGCGACGCCCGCGTTGAGCACGCCCTGGCGGACCATCGCGTCGTCGGTGTATCCCGAGGTATAGAGCACCTTCATCGCCGGCCGCGTCGGCGCGAGCCGCTCGGCGAGCTCGCGGCCGCTCATCCCCGGCATGACGACGTCGGTGACGAGGACATCGATCTCGCCGGCGTGCCGCGCGGACAGCTCGATGGCGCTGCGTCCGTCGGCCGCGTCGAGCACCTTGTAGCCGCAGGACTCGAGGCTGCGGCGCGCCAGCGTGCGGACCGGCGCGGCGTCTTCGACCAGGAGGACCGTCTCGTGCCCGCCCCGCAGTGCGGGCGGCTCGGGCGCAGGCAGCGGCGGCTCCGCCGCCCCGGGCACGCGCGGGAGGTAGACCTTGACCGTGGTGCCGCGTCCGGGCTCGCTGTACACCCAGATGTAGCCGCCGCTCTGCTTCACGATTCCGTACACGGTGGCGAGGCCGAGCCCCGTGCCCTTGCCCACTTCTTTGGTCGTGAAGAACGGCTCGAACAGGTGCGCCTGGGTGGCCTCGTCCATCCCGAGGCCCGAGTCGGTGACGGCGAGGCACACGTAGTCGCCGGGGGGCAGGCGATGGCGCCGCTCGACCAGCTCGTCGTGCAGCAGCAGGCGGGTGGTCTCGATGAGCACCCGTCCGCCCCCCGGCATGGCGTCACGGGCGTTGACGACGAGGTTGAGGAGCACCTGCTCGAGCTGGCCCGGGTCGGCGTTGACGGCGCCCGCCTCGGCGTGGAGGGCGGTGGCCAGCTCGATGTCCTCGCCGATCAGGCGGCGTAGCATCTTGTCCATGTTCGCCACGACGGCGTTGAGCTCGAGCACCTTGGGAGCCAGCACCTGGCGGCGGCTGAAGGCGAGCAGCTGCCGGGTGAGCTCCGCGGCGCGCAGGCCGGCGTTGCGGATCTCCTCGACGTCCTCGCGGCGCACGTCGCCCGGCGGCGTGGCGTGCAGCAGCAGCTGGGTCGACCCCAGGATGGCCGTGAGCAGGTTGTTGAAGTCGTGGGCGATCCCTCCGGCCAGCTGGCCGACGGCCTCCATTTTTTGCGACTGGCGCAGCTGGTCCTCCAGGTGACGCTGGGCGGTCACGTCGCGCGCCAGCACCAGGCGGGACCGGCGGCCCGCAAACTCGAGGGGCCGGGCGACCAGGTCCACCTCGAATACCCGGCCGTCCTTGGCGCGGTGGCGCACGCCCGTGCGGACGGCGCCCTCGTCGGGGCGGCGCGCCAACTCCCGCTCCAGGCGGCCCTGCTCCTCGGCGGATCGGATGTCGCGGATGGTGAGAGCGAGAAACTCGGACTCCGAGTACCCGTAGCGGGTGATCGCCGCCTCGTTCACCGCCATGATGCGCAGCGTCTCGAAGTCGTACACGAACATGGGCTCGGGGTTGGTTTCGAACAGCAGCCGATACTTGCGCTCGCTCTCGTGCAGCTGCTCCTCGGTGCGCTTGCGCTCGATGGCCATGGCGACCTGGGTCGAGACGAACTGCAGGATGTGGCGCTCCGTCTCGCCGTAACGCACGCCCGGTGCGTACGTCTGGGCGACGAGCACGCCGATGGGACGATCGCCGATCTTCAGGGGCACACCGACCCAGTCGATGGACGGCGCCCCGATCAGCTCGACCTGGCCCCGGCGCTCGAGCTCGGCCTGGACCTCGGGTGTGACGAGCAGCGGCTCGGCCGTTCGCAGCACGTACTCGGTGAGCCCCTTCCCGGGTCGCTTGGCGGGAAAGTCCGTGTCGTACTCGTCCACGTGATACGGGAACGTCAGCAGGTCGGATGGGGCGTCGTACAGCGCGATGTAGAAGTTCTTCGCCGGCATCAGCTCGCCCACGATCGCGTGGATCGCGCGGAACAGGTCCTGCAGGCTCCCCGTCGCGTGCGCGGCCTCGGAGATGCGATAGGTGGCGAGCTGGATCCGCTCCGCGCGCTTGGCCTCTGTGATGTCGCGGAAGCTCCACACGCGGCCCACGCTCTTCCCGCCGATGCGCTGCGGTTGGGACAAGCGCTCGAAGATGCGCCCGTCCTTGAAGGCCAGGACGTCGAAGCTCGACGCCTCGGGCCGGGCGTACAGGTCGCGCACCTTGTTCATGAACCCCTCGGGATCCGCCAGCTGCTCCAGCACGAACGCGATCGTCTGGGGGGCGTCCTTGGTCTCGAGGATCGAGTCGGGAATGCGCCACAGCTCGGCGAACTTGCGGTTGAAGCTGACGATGTGACCCGCGAGGTCCACGACGAGGATCCCATCGGCCGTGGACTCGAAGGTGGCGTTCAGGAGCGACAGGGTCTCGCGCAGATCCCGCTCGGCGCGCTCCCGCTCCGTGATGTCGCGTGCCACCAGCACGACGCGGTCCGGCGCCATCGGCGAAATGGCCGCGGCGAACCACACCGTCCGACCGCCGATGGGGAGCGAGTACTCGAAGTGCACCGCTTCCCGCCGCGCGAGGGCCTGCCGGATGAGGCCGAGGAAGTGGTCAGCCTGCGGTCGATCGAACACGTCGTGCAGCGTGCGGCCCAGCAGCTCGGCGGCGGGCCGGTACAGCAGGGCCGTGTTGGTGGGCGCGATCTTGACGTAGCGGCCGTCCGCGTCGAGCACGAGGATGACGTCGCTGATGGCCGCGAACAGGGCCTCGAGCTCGGCGTCGGCGCCGCGCAGCGCGGGGGTGACGGGCTTGGCGGTGCTCATCGGGGGTGCGTCACGCCGCGTCCGGTCGCGGGGGCGGCTCGTTCAGGACGAGCCAGTAGAGCCCGAGCTGGCGCACGGCCTCGACGAACTGCCCGAAGTCGACGGGCTTGCGGATGTAGCTGTTCGCCCCCAGGCCGTACCCGGTGACCACGTCCTTTTCCTCCCGCGACGAGGTGAGGATGACGACGGGGAGGAGACGCGTGCTCGGGTTGGCGCGGATCCGCCGCAGCACCTCGAGGCCGTCGACCTTGGGCAGCTTCAAGTCGAGGAGCACGAGCTCGGGCGTGGCGGCACGCCCGGCGTGCGGGCCGGTGCCGAACAGCCAGTCGAGGGCCTCGGCCCCGTCGCGGGCCACGACGATCTCGTTCTGGATGTTGTTCTTCGCGAGCGCGCGGCGGGTCAACGCCTCGTCGTCAGGATTGTCCTCCACCAAGAGGATCGAGCGGTCGTGCATGATTCGCTCCAGCTCAAAGCGTGAAATAAAAGGTCGCGCCCCGGTCGGGGGCGCCCTCGGCCCAGACCTGGCCGCCGTGGCGGTGGATGATCCGCTGTACCGTGGCGAGCCCGATCCCCGAGCCGGGGAACTCGGCGGCCGCGTGCAGCCGCTGAAACGTGCCGAACAGTTTGGCGGCGTACGCCATATCGAATCCGGCGCCGTCGTCGCGCACGAAAAATGCCCGCCGCCCGTCGTGCGCCATCACGCCGACCTCCACGTGGGCGGCCGGGCGCCTGCCCGTGAACTTCCAGGCGTTGCCGAGCAGGTTCTGTAACACGACGCGCATGAGCCCCGCGTCCGCTCGGGCGACCAGGTCGGGGGCGATGGCGAACGTGATGGCGCGCTCCGGGTCGCTCTTCTTGAGCTCGGTGGCCACCGCGGCGGCGAGTGCGCTCAGGTCCACCGCTGCCACCTGCAGATCGCCGCGCGTGACCCGCGACAGGCTCAGCAGGTCGTCGATGAGCGTCCCCATCCGCTGGCTCGCCGCGCGGACCCGCCGCAGGAAGTCGCGCCCCGTATCGTCGAGCCGATCATGGTAGTCTTCGAGCAAGGCCTGGCTGAAGCCGTCGAGACTGCGGAGCGGTGTCCGGAGGTCGTGCGACACCGAATAGGAAAACGCCTCGAGCTCCTTGTTGGCCACTTCGAGCTGCGCCGCGTAGCTCCGCAGCGCCTGCTCGGCCCGTTTCCGCTCGGTGAGATCGCGGGTCACCTTGGCGAATCCCACCAGCGCGCCGCGGTCGTCGCGTACGGCG
>Ga0209055_1002320_pt1 | contig 12114 bp, 10 predicted proteins | sample GraSoiAngelo_110_FD_185875 | JGI IMG/M metagenome (GOLD analysis project Ga0209055, IMG submission 185875) | Grasslands soil microbial communities from the Angelo Coastal Reserve, California, USA - 14_0903_12_30cm (SPAdes) (version 2) | ecosystem: Environmental > Terrestrial > Soil > Grasslands ... | reverse complement strand
ACGCCGCGCGAGCCGCGGTCCGCTACTGTAGAGGACCTTTCGATGGGCAGCATGCCCGAGAGATTGAACATCAAGGTGAAGCCCGCGGATCCGGTGGAGGTTCGCGAGCAGGACTTGATCCGAAGGGTGCAAGCGGGCGAGAAGGAACTTTTCTACCAGTTGGTGAAGCCGTATGAACGGCGGATCTACGCGGCAGCATTTGCAGTGCTGCGCAATGAGGCGGAAGCCGAGGATGCCGCGCAGGAAGCCATGCTGAAGGCGCTTACGCATATACGGCAGTTTCGCGCGGAAGCCCGCTTCAGTACCTGGCTGACCCAGATCACAGTGAACGAGGCGCTTATGCGGCGGCGGAAAGCCCATTCCGAAATCATGGAACCCATCGGCGAACGTCAGGAGGAAGACGGAACCTACACTCCGCGCGATTTCGCCGACTGGCGCGAAATTCCTTCCGAAGTTCTGGAGCGCAAGGAGATCCGTCAAAAGCTGGCCAGTGCCGTCGCTGGCCTGGCCGCGAAGTACCGCGAGGTTTTCATGCTGCGCGACGTGCAGCATTTAAGCATCGAAGAAACGGCTGAGGCCTTGGGTATCACGCAGGCATCGGTGAAAACGCGCCTGTTGCGCGCTCGCCTCATGCTGCGCGACTTGCTCGCTCCCGGCCTGGGAGGCTCGTGGTTCGGCCGCTTGCCGTTTGAGAAGGGGAATAAGCCATGGTAGTCAACTGCGAACATGTCTGGAGGGAGATCTCCAACTACTTGGAGAACGAAGTAGACTCCGCGACTCGCGCCGCCATGGAAGCGCACTTCAAGGAGTGTAAGCATTGCACGGCTGTGCTCGATGGCACCCGCAACGTTGTGCAGTTGTACGGAGACGACCGGCTGTTCGAATTGCCCGCCGGCTTCAGCCAGCGCTTGCAGCGCAGGCTCGCGCAGCAGTCTTCTTCCTGGTTCTACGGCAGTGCACGCTCGTTTTGGATGCTGGCCGTGGCCGCCGTCGCCTTGCTCGCAGGCGGCGTCGCCCTGGGGAATTCCGCAGTTTTCCAGCAGCCCGAGTTGCGTTCCGAGCACGCTAAGCCGTCTCACAAGATTCCCGCGTCGTTGATGGTGGCGGTTTCCACGGAAGGGAAGTTGTTTCACGTTCCAAACTGCAAGTATCTCCACCGGCGTGACGGCGAGAGCCCCGATCTGATCACGGCAGCGGAGGCAATGAAAGAAGGCTACACTCCATGTACACGATGCTTGCACCAATATCTAAGATCGAGCGTTGAATGCCCTCGCCCTCAGCCCGGCTCCCTCCAGCCCACCTCCGAGCTCGCATTCAGGAAGTGGGATGATAGCTTTCTTCCCACCAGGTTCTGAGGTCATTCCACCGCCGGATCTCGCCTCCCTGTCATCCTGACCGAAGTGAGGCGCCAGCCGAACGGAGCGGAAGGACCCCGAGTAGCTTCACGCCCCGCAAGAATGTCTCAGAATTTTTCTCATAGGACCGCGGGTGCCAAGCCCGTTCTCTGCTCAACTCTTGAGTATCAGGAAGAAGAACAGAAATTCTTTATGATTTTCTCTGTGTCTCTGTGACTCGGTGGTGAGTTCAATCTGCGGTAAGCTCGAGGCAGGATTTGCAAACCGGGTGGCGATCACGACCGGAGCACCACCCGAAGCCAGATGGATCTAAGGACTAGTTCTTTTTCATGTTCTCGTCTTTCATTTTGTCGTCTTTCATTTCGTCCTTCTTCATCTGATCTTTCTTGCTCTTCTTTGCTTTCTTGTCCTTCTTCATCTCGTCTTTCTTCATATCATCGTGCTTCATCGAGTCCTGCTTCATGTTGTCGTCGTGCTTCATTTCGCCGCCCGAAGACTGCGCGAACCCCGATAGGGACACCGCGAGAACACACATGGCCATCAACTTGCCAACGATCTTGTTCATGATTTTCTCCTTGCAATCGATTGCCCGAGAAAAGGGCAAAGGTGAGATGTGCAGGCTGTTGGGAAGTTACACGTGCTGAGCAAATGCCTGCCTCAATCAAAATCGCGCAGGCTAGGTCTCAGCAGGCAAGCTGCTCGCGAGAAATCTTAAGGCCGTTCAAATTCCCCAGCGCGGTGACGGCAATGCTCTCGGGACGGAAGAAGTCGTTGGCCATCTCATGCAGGTCCTCGGCAGTGACCGCCTCGATCTTCGCGATCAATTCGTCCATGCCGTAGAACTTGTCGAAGTACATATCCTGCCGTGCGAGATTCGACATACGTGCAGTCGAAGATTCCAGAGACAGCATGAGGCTGCCCTTCAATTGGTCTTTCGAGCGCCGGACTTCCTCATCGGACAGCTTTTCCGATTTCAGCTTCTTGAATTCCGAGATGATCGACTGAACCACCTTACCCGCGGACTCGCGCGAGGTTCCCGCATACACCGACAGGCAACCTGTGTCACGGTAAGGGCTCAGGTCGCTGTAAATTGAATATGCCAGACCCTGCCGCTCGCGAATGTTTTGGAACAAGCGCGAGCTCATGCCTCCACCCAGGAGTGTGTTCAGAACATAGGAAGCGAAGCGCTTCTCGTGCGCAATCGGATGGGATGGAACCCCAAGGCAGATTTGCACTTGCTCAAGCGATTTCTTATTGCGCAAAGTGATGCGCGGCACAATCTTCGGTACCGATTGATGAAACCCGTTCTTCAGCGGCTTCATCCCTTCGAAGTGCTTCGATACCAATTCCACAAAGCGGCTGTGATTCAGGTTCCCGGCGGCCGAGATGATGAAATTTCCGGGCGTGAAGCATTTCTGATAGAGCTCCAAAACTGCGGGCTGCTCAAATTTTCTAACCGTTTCCTTGGTGCCCAGGATCGGTTTACCCAGCGGGTGATCCTTCCAGAAATTCTGGGTGAAAATCTCGTGTACGAGGTATTCCGGGCTGTCCTCGTCCATCTTGATTTCTTCCAGAATCACACGCCGCTCGCGAACGATGTCGTCGACCGCGAACACCGGGTTCAGCACGAGGTCTGACAGCACGTCCAAAGCAATGGGCAGATGCTCGTCGAGAACCTTGATGTTGAAACAGACGCACTCCTTGGCCGTAAACGCGTCCAGATTCCCACCAATCGAGTCCACCTGCCGCGCAATGGCTTCCGCGGAGCGGTTCTTCGTTCCTTTAAAAACCATGTGTTCGATGAAATGCGAGAGACCGTTGATTTCAGGTTCTTCGTCCCGGGAGCCGGTCTTGATCCAGATGCCAATGGAAATGGACCGGATGTGCTGCATCTCCTCCGAGATGACGGTCAGGCCGTTCGGAAAGACGTGCCGATGAATATTGCGTAATTCTTCAACCATAGATGCGACCCGAACCCGACGGACGCCGGCCGTTTACCGGGAGGATCATTCTATTTTTACACACCACGGGGCACAGCGCCGTATGAATTACTATTTCATTACGCATCAATAACTTGCCTGTTGTAGCAGCACCCATTACATGAGGTTGCGCATTGTGGAGTTGTATCTCGTCTAAAATCCTAAGAAGATCGCCCGATGGGGATGAACTCGTGCTCGAACCAGTACACAAATCGCTGATAGGTTTAGATCTGAAAGAGTTGGGAAACCTGGTGGCGGAATTCGATCAGCCCGCCTATCGCGCACAGCAGCTTTTCGAATCGCTGTACCGGCAGCGCGTCCAGTCCACCGGGCAGATCTCCACCCTCCCACAACAATTCCGGGAGGAATTGGCGAAGCTTGGCATCTCCATCGGCTGGCCAAAAATAGAGAGTAAGTTTACTTCCAGCGATGGCACCATCCGCTACCTCATGGCTTATCCGGACGGACAGACGGTCGAGACAGTCTGGATGCCGGAAGGAGATGGGGGAGAAGCGGGAGATGGCAGCGACGCCGGGGACGAACCAGTCGCCGGTACGAAAGCCTGGGACAGAGCCACGATCTGTATCTCCAGCCAAGTCGGCTGTGCAGTCGATTGTCACTTCTGCCTTACCGCTCTGCTGGGGGTGAAGCGCAACCTGACGGCAGGCGAGATCGTCGGCCAGGTTTGCGTCGTTCTAAATGACCAGCAGGTTTCGCCTCCCCAGCAGCGCGTCAACCTGGTATTCATGGGCATGGGCGAGCCCTTCCTGAACTATGACAATTGCATGAAGGCGGTGCGCCTGCTCGTGGAAGGAGTAGGAATCCCGGAGGCGCGCATGACGTTATCGACCGCCGGGATCGTCCCTCGCATTCACGATTTCGGCGCCGAGCCCGTTCGTCCCAAGCTGGCGATTTCCCTGAATGCTTCGAATGACGAGCTGCGCTCCCGGGTGATGCCGATCAATCGCAAGTGGAATCTGGAAATGCTCCTGAAGGCTGCTCGTTCATTTCCTTTAAGGCCGCGCGAACGTCTCACGTTTGAATACGTTTTGCTCGACCAGGTGAACGACGCGGCCCAGGATGCGCGCGAGTTGGTGGAGCTGATCCGCGGCGTTCGAGCAAAGGTGAATCTGATTGCCTTGAACCCAGGGCCTGGAATTGACTTCCGCACTCCGGCGCGCGATCGAGTGCTGGCTTTTCAGCAGATCCTGATCGGAGCCGGGATCCCGACTTTCGTTCGCCGGCCGCGCGGTCGGGACATTTACGCAGCCTGCGGCCAACTCAAGCGCACGGTCGAAATCGCAGCCGCCGAATCGGTCGGTATCGACGCCAACCCCGGCTAAGAATGGTCCAATCAAGAGCGCTTTGAAAGGGCTCGGAAGGTGCCCCACCCTCACCTCGCGTTCTTTGCGAGGTTAGGTGGGGATTTTCGCAAGACCAACACCCGACACAACTCTGAAGATCTGCTCGCTTTGAAAGGCCTCAGCTTCAGCCGAGCCGAAAAACCCGCAGACTCGACGCGGCTTTACAGGCTGCCCTAAGTCCCCGGCCGCGGATCCACTATCGCTGGCTCCAAAGCAGCGCTGGGAACCTTCCCGGGCATTTCCTTCGGAGCTACAAGTGACCGCGTACCCGCCGCCGGAAGTTCAATGCTGACGGTCGTTCCACCTTCCACACGATTCGTGCATAGAATGACTCCCTGGTGTTCCTGGACAATCCCGTAACATGCGCTTAAGCCTAAGCCCGGACCTTGGCCCACAGCTCTTGTCGTATAGAAGGGATCGAATACCCTGTCCGGTTCACCAGCCCCCGGCCCGTTGTCAGAGAACTCCAGAACGATCGCATTCTCCTTGCGCCGCGTCTTGATCGAAAAAATTCCTCCGCCCACCTCCTCCAGCGCATGGAGCGCGTTACTCGCGACGTGCAGGAAAACCTGAAGCAGTTGGTTCGGGTCGCCCGAAATCTGCGGAAGGTTGGGCGTCAGATTCACTTGCAACTCGACATGGTGAGAGCTGAATTGTGGCTGATGGAGCTTGATGGCCGTTTGTACGATCGTGTTCAAATCTACGGGAATCTTCTCGCCGGGAACCTGGCGCGCGAAGTTCAGGAGACTGGCGATCAGGATTCGAGTCCGCCGCACCTGTTGCGCAATTTTCGCGGCCAGCGTTCGTTGTTCTTCCGTCAGCCCCGATTCGGCCAGCAATTCCGAATAGCCCAGCATCGCGGCCAAGGGATTGTTGAGTTCATGTGCAGCGCCACCCACCAATTGTCCGAGCGACGCCAGCTTTTCCGACTGAATCAGTTGTGTCTGCAGGCGCTTCAGGTCTCCAAAGGATTGCTCCGAGGTATGCAACAGCCGCATCAGTTCATGGTCCAGCAGGTGCTGTCGCAGGAAGACAATCCCGCCCATGATCATCATGGTGACGAGCGTGAGAATGAGGCGAAAATTATGGACTCGCACCGGAACGCCGCTATCAAAGACCGACCACGCTGCAAAGATGGGCAGGGAAAGAATGACGACCATACTCAAGCGAGCAATCCAAACTCCGTGCCGGCCGGGTGCTTTTGAGGATTCCTCTTCCAGGCGCAGATCTTGCCCCAGCACTCCCACCACGCTGATCCATCCCATGGACGCCGCCACCGGCAGATCGTACAAGCTTCCGGTGTAATACAAGTTTCGGAGAATGGCCCAGTTTGCGACGTAGGAACTCAGCGCGTACACCAGGCTCGCTCCGAACCAGTGGGCGTAAACCGTCTTCCACGCCCGCTTGCTCCTCATCCACACAGCGACCAGCCCTGCCAGGAAAACCAGCTTCTCGGTCAGGTACAGCGCGTTCAAGCTTCGACCGTAAGCCAGTTCATCGCGCTGGGCGTATTGCCATGGCATCACCGCGAATAGATAGAGGTACACCCACCAGGTGAGCAATAGCACAAAATCGAGCCGGCCCAGCCTCGCTTCATGATCATCCTGCTGAGCCTGCGGCTGCAGAGCCAGTGCCGCCATCATGGGAACAAAATGCAGGAAGATCACGACGTCGCCGACAAATGGCTGAGGCACTTCCTGCCGAAGTACAACCTCGATGTAGCTCCACATGAGCTGGTAGGCCAACCAGAAAGAAATCCCCAGCGTCATCAAGCCCCAGAAAAGACGGGTTCGTCCATGATTGTGTGCGACGTTGGGCAGCAGCGCAGCCAGAGCGGAGAGCAGCAGGATGCATTGGGCTACGTCACTGAAAATAGTGAGGGCGAATCCCGGCGGGATCAATATCGACGCGCACACCTGCGCGAAGACAAAGCAGCCTGCGGCCAAGATCCAGAGCTTGGAGCGTTCTGACAAGGAATTCCTTCCGTCCAATTCTAGACGCCGAACAGGTGTTTCGAGGGTTACTTTGGTAACACTGGGCCGCCGGCGGCGACTCTGTTGTGCAACCAACCTAGACTTGCTATATGGTTATTGAATCAATAATATCCGTTTCATTCCACAAAACCACTGGGGTGCTGTGATCCGTTTACCGTTCCAGGCCACCGCACATCGGATGTTTTCCCGGCTGCGAGCCCCAATCATTCCAGGCGAAGTGCGCCGCATCGAGCGCTATTTGGCCTCGGCGCGCGTCTTTCTGGCCATATCCGCCCTGGTGGCCATCTGGATGGATCCTTCCGAACTCGGCTACTCCCGCTGGGGATTCGGGATTCTCGGCCTCTACATCGTCCACGGCATCGTGGTCATGTTGCTCTTGCGCTTTCGCAAGGAGTCCACCGCTTCTTTTCGCCTGCTGGTGCATGCTTCCGACATCATCTGGCCGGTTCTGGTCATTCTTTTTGCTACCGGACAGGGCGGTCCATTTTTGCTGTTTTTCGTCTTCGTGCTGGGCGCGTCCGCCTATCGTTGGGGACTGTGGGAGACGTTCGGGACCTCGGTTGCCACCGTTTCTCTTCTGTGGGCTGAGAGCTTCGCCATAAAGCATGGCATCGCTGCGCGCATCGACGAGATTTTGACGCGGCATGGATGGTATACCCTGAGCGTGCGCACAGCGCAGTTTGAACCCAAGCATCTCTTTATGCTGTCGGCTTACCTGTTGGTGATGGGGCTGTTGCTTGGATATCTTGCTGAACAGCAGAAGCGTCTGAGGGCAGAGCGCGCCATTATTGCCCGCGTGCTCGGTCGCGCCCGGGTGGAAGCCGGGCTCACCGGGACCCTGCAGGCCATCCTCGGAGAACTCCTCACTGTGTTTGGGTCCCATCGTGCCTTGATGGCGTCGCAGGAAACCAACAAGTACCGTGTTTTTGTGGGGGACCTGGAAACGGTGGAGGGCGGCCTTGGCCAGTTGCGCTGGCTCGAATCCTCGCCCACCGATCGCGAGACGTATTTGTACGAATCCGACGCGGACGTGTCTCAGGTCGTCGGAAATGGCGACAACAACCGCGTGGTCGCGCTCGATCGCAATGGCGTACGCCTGCGGCAGTTGTCCTCGCAACCATTAACTCCGCTCAGCAAACTCTATAAATTTGATTCTCTTCTGGCGGTGTCCTTCGTCTTCGCGCAGGAATGGTGGGGAAGAATTTTTCTTCTCGATCCGACGCTCGGCGGCGAGCGCGAAGAAGAGCTACGCTTCTTGCAGGAACTGGTGCGGCAAGTAGGACCGGCCGTTTATAACGTCTACCTGTTGCGTCGCCTAAGGCAGCGTGCCGGCGCGGTGGAGCGCGCTCGGGTGGCCCGCGAGCTTCACGATGGCGCTGTGCAATCGCTGATCGCCATGGAGATGCAGGTGGACGTGGTTCGCCGGCAATCGGCTATCGAATCGAGCCCTGTCACCGCAGAACTCGAACGAATCCAGGGCCTCTTGCGCGAGGAAGTCCTCAAGTTGAGGGAACTGATGCAGCAGATGAAGTCCCTCGACGTCGATTCGAGCAACTTCTTTCGTTTCATGGAAGACACGGTCGAGCGATTTCAGCGCGAGACTGGCATCGGCGCCCGCTTCGTCGCGGAGATTGATCAGCTTCACATGCTGCAGCGGGTATGCCGGGAATTGGCTCGAATCGTTCAGGAGGCCCTGGTCAACGTCCGCAAGCACAGCGGTGCCCGCGAGGTGCTCCTGCGCATGAGTGCGGACGACCATTGCTATCGTCTCACCATTGAGGATAATGGGCGAGGATTCCCTTTCTCCGGAAGGTTTTCACAGGCTGAGTTAGAGGAGATGGGTAAGGGACCACTGGTAATTCGTGAGCGCGTTCGTTTGATTGAGGGCGAACTCACGATAGAATCGAACCCTGGTCGTGGGGCCAAGCTTGAGATCACTGTACCGCGACACCGGGAAGCTGCTTATGGACAATAAGAGATCGCAAAATATTCGCATCGTCATTGCTGACGACCACCCGATTTTTCGGGATGGTCTTCGCCGCCTGCTTGAGGCAGAGCCCGGCTTGAAAGTGATTGGAGAAGCGTCCGACGGCGCCGACGCGGTAAAGCTCGCTCGTCAACTGAAGCCCGACGTCCTGCTTCTCGATCTCGCGATGCCTCGTACTCCGGGACTGGAGGCGTTGCGGGACCTGAGTGTTGGGACCGGTGCCAACGGAGTCAAGGTTATTCTGCTCACTGCGGCCGCTGAGAAGCACCAGATCGTCGAGGCTTTACAACTCGGCGCTCGCGGCGTGGTTCTGAAGGATTCCGCCACACAGCTCTTGCTTAAAAGCATTCACACCGTGATGACGGGCGAATACTGGGTCGGCCGCGAGAGTGTTTCAAATCTCGTGCAGTACCTCCGAACCCAGATGCAGGCCTCGAATGAGGAGTCCCGCCAGAAGAAATTCGGGCTGACTCCCAGAGAATTAGAGATTGTGTCGGCAGTCGTGGCGGGCTACGCGAACAAGGAAATCGCGGAATATTTCAAAATCAGCGAAGATACGGTGAAGCATCATCTCAGCAACATATTCGATAAATTAGGAGTTTCGACCCGCCTGGAACTGGCACTGTTTGCCGTGAACCAGGGGCTTCCATTGAAAGGAATCCCCTAACCTGAACGAAATGAGGGGCTTGCTTGTATGGCACGTTCGTGCCATGCCCGTCCACTTCCGTGCCATAGCCTGCGTGCGGCACCAAAACTAGCATTAGTGCAGAGTATCTCTAAGCCGAGATTTGCACTTACACTCTCTGAGTGGTGATTTCGCTCGGGGGAACTGTTAAATACGGAGGAGCCTGTGACTAAGTTCTTGCATCAGTTATGGTCTGACGAGTCCGGACAGGACATCGCAGAATACGCCGTGATGCTCGCTGTGATCCTGGTGATCGTGGTGGGAACCATCCGGTTGATTGGGTCCAATGCGAATACGGTGTTCTCGCAAGTTGGAAGCTCGATCCAGTAAGCTTTTACTGTTAGAAGAAGTAGTTTGCGTATTTCTAGTCCCGCTGTTTGGGATGTCGCACTGTCGGCACTTTTGAACGCCGCCCGCCCCGCCGCGTCGTCAACCGCTCCCCAGCCAGAGCGCTTCTTCCAAATACTCTAACTCTCGCAGCTCACTTGGCTTCGGGCGCTGGAGCTGCCGGAACTGCGGCCACCTTTTCCGAGCCGCCCGTCGAAATCCTCGTGATGTACGGGAACATCGGCGTCACCTCGAAGGGCATCTTCTCCCGCGCCGACAGCAGAGCCACGGGTTTGGCCTTTGCCAAGCTTGCCTGACTGGTCCAGGGATCCACCTTGATTCGCCCACCCAGCGGCAGAGCGGCGATCTGGTCCTTCTTGCGTTCGTCCAGCTGAGGAGCAGAATTCAGCAGCGCTGACATGCGCAGCGTCTTGCCGCTGACCATTCCATCTCCCAGCCGGGCCCGTATCAGATTCTTCAGATCCGGCGCTCGATCCTGGAGCGCTTTGAGAAACAGTCCCGCATTGCCCAGTTTGTCTTTGTAGGGAGAACTAGCCAATAGTTCGAGAGCTCTCTTGTCGGCCTCGTCTTCATCCGCCCGGCTGCGCCGGAAAGTGAAATTCGAGAACGTATCCTCATCCGCAAAGAACATCCGGTCGTTAAACGCATACCGGGTATCGAGTTGATGTCCTAAAGCGATATGCGCCAGTTCGCGAGCCAGTACCATGGCCAGGGATGCCTCGTCGGGAAGCACGTCCAGGAGCCCACGACTCACCACGATCGTGTGTCCGATGGTAAAAGACTCCAGCGGCGCAGTGAGCAGCACGCGCGCTCGAACATCCGGCTGAATGTCGAGATTGTTGGTGACGATCAGGTTGTTCACGACGGTCGTCAACACCTTGTCCACATCGCCTGACGGTGCAAGCAGCCCGATTTTCTGCAACCGTTCGACAGCGTTGTCTTCGGCTTGCCGTTGCCACATGCGCTCGGCTTCCACCGGGGTCGCGTCCTGCCCAGTCTCGCTTTGATCTTTGACAGTTTGTGGCGCATCCACCTGGATCGAAGTGAACTCATCATTCCGCCCCAGGTTCTTGATGTCGTATCCCCAAAGCCGAGTCTGAGCCTTGAAGTGCAGACCCTGCGTCATCCGATACTTCATATCTGATTCTTCGCTGTACACGTAAGCAGGCAGCCACACGCCTGGTCGCATGTTCAGCCGCCAGCTGTCGAAGTGCAAGTAAAACGATGTGCTCGCGTGGGGAGAATACGTTCCGTTAAAGCGGACAATGTTGTAGTCCTGATCTTCCACCCAAATGCGTCCCAGGAACCGGCCCTTCCCGGCTGAGTCTTTCGGTTGTACATCGATCACCAAACAGCGGGTCTCGCCCAGAAACTCGCGTCGCACGAAGGTCAGGGTGTAGTACCTTTTCTGGAAGTCATCGTCCATCATGACCATCTGCGCAAAACCCAGCGGAAGAAAATGCAGCGCGTAGACGCTGGTCAGGCTATCCAACATGCGGCGGCCGAATCCGGGACGTCCTGAGAAAGTGCGATCGTCGGTTCCGTTGCTCATATCGAGCCGGCCGAGAAAATAGTGGTCGCCCACAGGAACCGCGCCTAGCTCTTTATCCGATTTCATGTTCTGGATATAGGTTTCAACCAGGGGATGCATGTGGCGCATCTGCGCGACGAAGAAATGCTCCCGCTCCACAATTCGGTCAACCACCTGATCGAAGGAGGTCGGCGCTGTTTGGCTGTTGGCCGCGGGCAATTGCGTCATCGTGGCCGGCTTGGCGGGATCCGGATCAGAATTTTGTGTGGTCTGAGCTGCAACCCCTGAAACAAAACAAAATGCGAGGAAAAAGGGAAACGAAACAAGTCTCAAACTGCGCATAGACCCCTTCATGAAGCGTGTCGCCTCAGGCCAATTGGAAAATTATATGTAACACAGCGGTGGAGTCGGAAGGTTGGCCGTCCCGCATCGCCGGCTTGAAACTGATCTGTTCCGCAGCGCGTACTGCAGATTCGTCCAGGCCGTGCCCAAGTCCGCGAACCACCCGCAGCACGCGAACGTGACCCGAGGCTTCCAGTACGACTTCCAGCAGCACCTCTCCTTCGATGCGTGCCCGGCGCGCATCGTCGGTGTAAGCAGGAGTCGGCTTCGAGAGAATCTCCGGCGGCACTACTCGAGCTGGCGTCTCTGCCGTTTTCGGACGGACCGTTTGCGCCGCGCTGGCCGCATCCGCGTCACCGAATCCAGCTTGACGCACGACACCATTTCCACGAGAAGCATTCACGCGCCCGCTTCCATCACCAGTCGCAACTCCATTTCCAAACCCCGTGCTCGCTACCACCCCGCGCGCTCCCTTTGCTCCTCCAGTGCCATTCCCATACCCGGGTCCAGCCGGAAGATCAAATGAGCC
>Ga0209055_1002315_pt1 | contig 12132 bp, 13 predicted proteins | sample GraSoiAngelo_110_FD_185875 | JGI IMG/M metagenome (GOLD analysis project Ga0209055, IMG submission 185875) | Grasslands soil microbial communities from the Angelo Coastal Reserve, California, USA - 14_0903_12_30cm (SPAdes) (version 2) | ecosystem: Environmental > Terrestrial > Soil > Grasslands ... | reverse complement strand
ACAGCGAGCGGACGACCTCGCGCGGGTCCCGGCCGATCGCCGCGCACGCCTCGTCCAGGATCGCGCCGCGGGACCGGATCTGCTCGGTCGTCCCGAACGAGTTCCAGGCGTCCGCGTAGCGGGCCACGATGCGGAGCATGCGCGGGCCGTGCGCGCCGAGCGTCAGCGGCGGCCGCGGGCGCTGGATCGGGCCCGGCCGGAACGCCGCGTCGCGCAGCTGGTAGTGCCGGCCCTCGTACGTCGTGAGCTCGTTCCGGAGCAGGCTGTCCACGATCTCGACCGCCTCGCGGAACCGGTCCACCAGCTCACGCGGGGGCGGGAACTCGAGGCCGTACATCGCGTGCTCGGGCTCGTACCAGCCCGCCCCCAGGCCCAGCTCCAGCCGGCCGCCGGAGACGTGGTCCACCGTGACCGCCTCCTTGGCCAGCAGCGCCGGGTGGCGGAACGTGTTGCTGCTGACGAGCACGCCCACCCGGATCCGCTCGGTGCGGGCGGCCAGCGCGGCCAGCAGCGTCCAGCCCTCGAAGTAGGGCCCGTCCGGCCGGCTCGGCTGGACGTAGTGGTCGCAGTCCCACGCGCTGTCGAACCCGAGCCGCTCGAAGAGACGCCAGCGCTCCAGCGTCTTCTCCCAGGGCAGGTTCTGGTCCGTGCACAGGCCGAAACGAAGCCGCTGCGTCATCCAGGGGAGTGTAGGCTCGGCCTTGCGATGAGGGTGCCAGAGACGCTGCTGATTCCAGGTCCGGTGTCGGTGAGCAGCGAGGTGCTCACGGCACTGGCAAGACCCGTGCCCCCCCACTACGGCGACGAGTGGGTGGAGCTGTACCACCGCCTGACGTCCGACCTCGCCGGGATCTTCGGGACCGCCGGCGACGTGGTGCTGCTGTTCGGTCCCGGCACGGCGGCGCTGGAGACGTGCCTCGCCAGCGCGCTCGCCGCCGGCGACGAGGTGCTGGTCGGCGTGAACGGCCTGTTCGGCGGCCGGCTGGCCGAGGTGGCGCGCGCGCTCGGCCTGGTCGTCCACGAGGTGACGCCAGGGGAGCGCGAGCCGATCCGGCCCGAGGACCTGGCCGGCGCGATCGAGCGGCACCCGGCCGCCCGCGCGTTCGCCGTGGTCCACCACGAGACGAGCCTGGGCCTGCTCAACCCGGTGCGCGAGCTGTGCGAGCTGGCCAGCGGCCGCGGCCTGCTGACGGTCGTGGACGCGGTCGCCTCGCTGGGCGGTGTCCCGCTGGAGATGGACGCCTGGGGCATCGACCTGTGCGCCGGGGTGGGCAACAAGTGCCTGGGCGCGCCGGTCGGGGTCGCCCCGATCGCCGTCGGCCCGCGCGGCTGGGCGGCCGTGGACGACGGCCGCCGCAAGATCGGGGGCTGGTACCTGAACCTGGCCACGTGGCGCCGCTACGGCGACATGTGGGCGGGCTGGCACCCGAGCCCCACCACCATGCCCAGCAACGTGTGCGTGGCCCTGGCCGCGGCCCTCGAGGAGGTCCTGGAGCGGGGCCTCGAGGCGCACCAGGCCCGCATCGCCCGGGCCGCCGCCCGGGTCCGGGACGGCCTGCGCGAGCTGGGGTTCGAGATGGTCATCCCGGAGGCGTACGCGGCCCCGATCACCACCGCCGTGTGGGCGATGCCCGGGATGGACGTCCACGACTACATCGAGTGGCTCGCGCACGAGCGGGGCCTGCGCCTGGGCGCGGCCCTGGGCGACCTGGCCGGCAAGGCGTTCCGGGTCGGCCACATGGGCCGGGCGGCCGAGCCGGGCGTCGTGGACCTCTACCTGCGCGCGACGTCGGAGTACCTGGCCAGCCAGCGCTGAGCGCGGCGCCCGCCGGCGCTCGACGGCCATGCGTCCGTCCCGGACGCATGGCCTAGCTCTGGCCCTCGCTGGCCTTCCGGCCCGGTCATACGCTGGCCCCTGGCGGCCCGTCCGAGGCCGCGCTACTGCGGGGGTAGGAATGAGTCTGGATCCGACATCCACGCTCGTGCGTCCGAGCGCGCTGTTCGAGCGGCATCTGCGGGAGACGATCGGCGGCGCCGCGCCGGTCCAGCGCTACTACCAGATGATGGCGTACCACCTGGGCTGGCTGGACCAGCAGCTCAGGGAGTCCGCCGGCGGCGGGGGGAAGCGGCTGCGGCCCGCGCTGTGCCTCATGGCGTGCGAGAGCGTGGGGGCGCCGGCCGAGCAGGCGCTGGCGGGGGCCCTCGCCGTGGAGCTCGAGGTGCGCCGGCACCGGCCGGCCGTGTGGGCGCTCTGGGGCACCGGGCACGGGGTCAACGTGGGCGACGGGATGCTCTCGCTGGCCCACCTGGCCATGCTGGAGGCGAGCGCGTCGCGGGGCACGAGCGTGGCGGCCCGGGCCGGCGCGACGCTGAGCCGGGCCTGCGTGGAGCTGTTCGAGGGCCAGTTCCTCGACCAGGAGTACCAGGCCCGGACCAGCGTCACGCTGCCCCAGTACCTCTCGATGGTGGACCGGAAGACCGGCGCGCTGTTCGGCTGCGCGGCCGAGCTCGGCGCCCTGCTCGGGGGCGCCGGCGCCGGGACGGTGCGCCGGCTCGGCCAGTTCGGGCGGACGCTGGGGCGGGCGTTCCAGATGCAGGACGACCTGCTCGGCGTGTGGGGCGACGAGGCGCGGACGGGCAAGCCGTCCGCCGACGTGCGCAAGCGCAAGCGGGGGCTGCCGGCGGCGCTGGCGTGGGAGTGCGCGAGCCCGGGCGCCTTCGCGGAGCTGTGCGACCTGTACGCCGGCTCCCCGGGGGCGTCGGAGGGCGGCTCGGAGCGGGTGCTCGAGCTGTTCGCGCACCTGGACGTGCAGCGGCGGGCCCGGCGGCTGGTCGTCGAGGAGGTGGACGCGGCGATCGACCTGCTGCCGTCGGCGGGCCTGGCGGACGCCGCGGCGCTGCCGCTGCTCGAGTTCGCGGCCCTGCTGTCCACCCGCTTCGCGTAGGGCCGGCCGTGGAGGTCGTCCGCATCACCCCCAGGGGCTACTGCCATGGCGTCGTGAGCGCGCTGCGGATCGCCCGCGAGGTCGCGGAGCAGGGCGGCGGCGAGCCGGTCCACATGCTCGGGCACCTGATCCACAACACGCACGCGACCCGCGAGCTGGAGGAGCTGGGCGTGACGCTGGTGGACCCGCCCACGCGCCTGGAGGGCCTGGACGCGATCGACCGGGGCGTCGTGATCTTCACCGCGCACGGCGTCTCGCCGGAGGTGCGGCGGCGGGCGGAGGCGCGCGGACTCCGCACGGTGGACGCGACGTGCGTGGACGTCGAGCGCACCCACGACCTGGTCCGGGAGCTGGCGGGGCGGGGCTACGAGATCGTCTACGTCGGCCGCCGCGGCCACCCCGAGCCCGAGGGGGTGATCGGCGAGGCGCCGGGCCACGTCCACCTGGTCCAGGACCTGGCCGACGTCGAGGCGCTCGACATCCGGAGCGAGCGCCTGGCGGTCACGTGCCAGACGACGCTCTCCATCTGGGACACCGAGGAGCTGATCGAGGCGGTCAGGCGCCGCTATCCCGGCTGCGAGGTGCACAACGAGATCTGCCGGGCCACGCAGGACCGGCAGGAGGCCGCGGTGCGCGCGGCGGCCGGCGTCGACCTCGTGATCGTCGTCGGCAGCCCGCGCTCCTCCAACTCCCGGCGCCTGGCCGAGGTGGTGCGCACCATCGCCGGCAAGCCGGCCCACCTGGTGGACACCGTGGAGGAGCTGCGGCCGGAGTGGTTCCAGGGCGCGCGCCGCGTCGGCGTGACGAGCGGCGCCTCGACACCCACCCACCTGACCCGGCGGGTGGTCGAGCACCTGGAACGGTTCGAGGCAGCCGGGTCGGAGCCCGTGTGAGGAGGAGTTATCGATGGCAGTCGACGAGATCGAAGTCGCGGCGGCGACCGAGCAGGTGCAGCTGAGCCTCAGCACGGCGGCGGCGCGCAACCTCGCGACCACCACCAAGACCCCGCCGCAGATGCAGGGGATCACCTCCCGCTGGCTGCTGCGCGTCCTGCCGTGGGTGCAGGTGTCGGCGGGCACGTACCGCGTCAACCGGCGCCTGAGCTACAGCGTGGGCCGCGGGCGCGTCGGCTTCGAGCAGAACGGGGTCGGGGCCCGGGTCGTGGCGCCGACCCTCCGCGAGCTGCCGCTGCTGCGCGGGTTCAGCGAGGACGACGTGCTGGTCCAGCTCGCGGGCGGCTTCGCGCAGCGCGAGGTGGGCGCCGGAGAGGTGATCGTGACGGCCGGCGAGCCCGCCGAGCAGGTCTTCCTCATCGCGCACGGCCGGGTGAACCGTGTCGGCACGGGCAAGTACGGCGAGGAGCGGCACCTGGGCGTCCTGGCGGACGGCGACCAGTTCGGCGACTCCACGCTGGTCCAGTCGGGCGACACCTGGGAGTACACGGCGACGGCGGCGACCGCGTGCACCCTGTTCGTGCTGTCGCAGCAGCAGTTCGAGGCGCTGGCCACGCAGTCCGAGGCGCTGCGGGCGCAGGTGGACGCGTTCCGGGCCCGGGGCATGGTGGCGCAGGACCGGCACGGCCAGGCCGCGGTGGACCTGGCCTCCGGCCACGACGGCGAGCCGGCCCTGCCCGGGACGTTCGTGGACTACGAGCTGGCGCCGCGCGAGTACGAGCTCGCGGTCGCCCAGACGGTGCTGCGGGTCCACTCCCGCGTGGCCGACCTGTTCAACGAGCCGATGAACCAGGTCGAGCACCAGCTGCGGCTGACGGTCGAGGAGCTCCGCGAGCGGCAGGAGCACGAGCTGGTCAACAACCCGCAGTTCGGGCTGCTCGACAACGTGGCGTACGAGCAGCGCATCCAGACGCAGTCCGGGCCGCCGACGCCGGACGACCTGGACGAGCTGCTCAGCCGCCGGCGCAGCACGCGGTTCTTCTTCGCCCACCCGCGGACGATCGCGGCGATCGGGCGGGAGTGGAGCAAGCGCGGCCTGTACCCGGTCGCGGCCGACATCAACGGGAGCGCGATGCCGGCCTGGCGGGGCGTGCCGATCCTGCCCTGCAACAAGATCCCGATCAGCGACCAGGGCACGTCCACGATCATCGCGATGCGGACCGGCGAGGACGACCAGGGCGTGGTCGGCCTGCACCAGGTGGGGATCCCCGACGAGTACGAGCCCGGCCTGAACGTCCGGTTCATGGGCATCACCGAGAAGGCGATCATCTCGTACCTGGTCAGCGCCTACTTCTCGGTGGCGGTGCTGGTCCCGGACGCGCTGGGCGTGCTGGAGAACGTCCAGATCAACCATCGTGACTAGCCGGCTGGGGCTCGCCGCCGGCCCGACCGGGCTGGGCACGGCGGCGCTGCGGATCGCGTCGGCCGCGGCGGCGCCCGCGCGGGCCGCCCCGCCGCGGGGGGCGCCCTCGGGTGGGGTGGCGGCGCCCCGCCTGTACGGCCCCGGCGTGGTGCGCGACGACGAGGCGCTGGCGCTGGCGGTGGACGACCGGCTGGTGGCGTGGATCCAGGAGGAGGGGATCTTCGCCGGCGAGGCCGACCGGCTGCGCCACCAGTCGTACGGGCGGCTCGTCATGCTCACGCACCCCGACACGAACGATCCGGACCAGCTGATGCTGGCGGCGCGCTGGGCGGTGGCGCTGTGGGCGGCGGACGACCTGTACACGGACGACCAGAGCGCGGGCGCGGACGCGACGCTGGTGGCGCCGCGTCTGCTGGGCGCCCTCGCGGCCATCGACGCGCCGGCGCTGCTCGGCCGGTACGCGGGCCAGCTCCGGGACGCGCTGGCCGGGGACGACGTCCTGATCGCGCTGCGGTCGAGCATGGAGTGGCTGGCGCGGCACGCGACGCCCTCGCAGCTGCACCGGACGCGGCACGAGATCGCGAACATGTTCGTCAGCTGGAACGCGGCGGCCAGCTGGCGCACGGCCGGCCGGGTGCCGCCGGTCTGGGAGTACCTGATGGCGCGGCACTTCGACAGCTTCGTGCCGTGCATGGTCATGATCGACATCGTGGGCGGCTACGAGCTGCCCGCCGTGCTCTACGCGGACCCGCGCGTGAACCGGGCAGTGATGCTGGCCGGCAGCGCGGCGACGATCGCCAACGACCTGCGCTCGATGGCCAAGGAGGAGCGGCCGGAGCTGGGGGACGTCAACCTGCCGGTGCTGGTGGCGGCCGAGGAGCGCTGCTCGCTGCGGGAGGCGGTGGACATCAGCGTCTCGTACCACGCGGAGGTGGTGCGGGCGTTCGAGGCGGCGCACCGGGAGCTGCTGGTGGTGCCGTCGCCCGAGCTGCAGCGGTACCTGCTCGGGCTGCGCGCGTGGATCGGGGGGAGCGACGAGTGGCACCGCACCAGCGGCCGCTATCGCTCGTGAGGAGGAGCTCGATGGAGACCAGGACCAGCGAGCAGGTGCTGACCAGCTCGTACCAGCGGGATCTCGCCGCGTACTGGAACAACAAGACGGCCGACCGGGTCAACCTGGCGCTGGGAGAGGTGGATGGGCTGTACCACCACCACTACGGGCTGGGCGACTACGACCCGGCGGTGCTGGAGAGCTCGGAGGACGGACGTGACGAGGCGATCATTCGCGAGCTGCACCGGTTGGAGACCGCGCAGGCGGACGTGCTGCTGGACGCGCTGGGCGACGTCGAGGCCGGCGACCGGCTGCTGGACGGGGGGTCCGGACGGGGTGGGACCAGCTTCATGGCGAACGAGCGGTTCGGCTGCCGGGTGGACGGCGTGTCCCTCTCGGAGTACCAGGTGGCGTTCGCCAACGAGCAGGCGGTGGCGAGGGGGACGCAGGACCGGGTCAGGTTCCACTTCCGGAACATGCTGGACACGGGGTTCGAGAGCGGGACGTTCCGGGCCGTGTGGACGAACGAGACCACGATGTACGTGGACCTGTTCAACCTCTACGGCGAGTTCGCCCGCCAGCTCCAGCCCGGCGGCCGGTACGTGTGCATCACGGGCTGCTACAACGACGTGCTGGGCGAGCGCTCCCCGTCGGTGCCGATCCAGGTCGCGGATCTGACCCCCCGGACGATCCCCTACTGGGAGCTGAGAGCCCGCTCGTCGGTCCGGACGGGGATCGAGGAAGCGTTCCTGACCGCATACCGGGAGGGCAGCTTCCACTACGTGCTGATCGCGGCGGACCGGGCCTGAGGGTGCGGGGGCGCCTCCTCGGGGGCGCCCCTTCGGGGCCGGGGCCGCGGGCCGGGGCGGCGGGTCGTGGATCGGTCCCAGCCACTCGGCCGGGGGTTTCGCTAGTATTGTGTCCTCCGACGGGCGGGAGTAGCTCACTCGGTAGAGCGCAACCTTGCCAAGGTTGAGGTAGCGGGTTCGAAGCCCGTCTCCCGCTCCAGTGCCACGTATTCGAAGACGCCCTCCAACCCTCCCTGGGAACCGCGGCCACCTTCACCTGCGTCAGCCGTCAGGGTCGCTGGCCCGGGACGCCGAGGAAGCGCCTGAGTGCTCGCCGGGAGGCAGGGAGGCGGCTGCCGGCGTCGAGCTCGCGGACTGCAATCTCAGCTGTCATGGCGACCATGAGCTGGGCGGCGGCCGTCGGATCGGGCCATCCCATGGCCTCGAAGCTGGGAATGGCGGCCGATGCCAGTCGGTCGTGCCGCGCCGACATCGAAGCCGTGAAGGTCGGATCGGAACGGGCCTCCAGGGCCAGCGCCTTGACGACCCGGTTCTCCAGAGAGACGTCGAGGTAGGCCTCGGCGCTGCGAACCAGGAACTCAGCTCCGGCTGGCATGTCGCGTGTCGCCTCCGCCACGGCGCTGTGGACGAGAGCGTGGAAACGCTCGTGGAGGGCGTCGATGAACACGCCCCGGTCAGCGAAGTGGACGTAGAACGTCCCCTTTGCGACGCCAGCCTCCGCCACGACGCGGTTGACGCTCAATCCGGCAAGTCCGTGGCGCTCGGCGACCGCGATCCCCGCATCGAGCAGCGCCTCGCGGGTGCGGTGTCCGACAGCCGTCCTGGCTTCGCCGGGCATGCCGGAAGGGTACATGACTGACCGGTCGGCCATGTGACCGACCGGTCGGTCATATGCTAGGCTCGGGTCCATGGCTATGCTCCAGACTCCAAGCGGCCCGATCGCATACGACGAGCGAGGCCACGCTGACGGGCATTCGATCGTGCTGCTGCCCAGCGGCGGCCACGATCGCCACGATTACGACGGGCTGCGGGAACTGCTCCCGCAACGGTTTCGCTCCATCTCGTTGGACTGGCCTGGACACGGCGAGTCGCCGCCGGGCCCGGGCGGCAGCGCCATGCGCTTCGCCGACGTGGTCGAACAGGCTGCCGAGCGACTGGCGCCGCGTGGTGCCGTCGTGGTCGGTAATTCGGTCGGTGGCTTCTCGGCAGCCCGGCTGGCGGTCCGTCGCCCCGAGCTCGTGAAGGGGCTGGTCATCGTCGACGGCGGCGGCTTCAGCGGGCGTGGGCCGAGCGTTCGCATCTTCTGCGCGCTGATGGCCCAGCCCTGGTTTCTTCGCCGTGTCTATCCAGGGTTCGCGAACTGGTACATGCGGTCACGGACCGCGGCCGACCAGCGTGCCAGGGACATGGCGGTCGCAACCGTCCGGGACCCTGCTGGGCTGCGCGCCGTCAGCGAACTGTGGCGCAGCTTCACGTCGCCAGAGCACGACGTCCGTCAGCAGGCCGCGTCGATCACCGCCCCCACGCTCGTCATCTGGGGCCGGCACGACCCGGTGATCCCCCTGCGGACCGGCAGACGGATCGCGACGACGATCCCCGGAGCCCGTCTGGTAGTGCTCGACACGGGTCACGTGCCCCACACGACCGATCCCGACAGCTTCGCCGAGCACCTGGTGCCGTTCGCGGACGCCGCCTTCACCGTCCTGCGGCAGGAGGGCGGGACGGAACCGGAGCCGCTGATGCGGTGAGGGTCTGATGGCGACCCGGCGAAGAAGCGCCTCCAACTGTCCTTCGGAACTGCGACGATCTCGACTGCACCCGCCGTCGAGGTTCCATCGGGCGCCGGTGGCTGGACTACTCGCTTCAAGAGTTACACGTGATGGCCACACGTGGCCATGAACGGTGGTATCATGTGGCCATGTCAGGTTCGACGGAACCGCAGGTAGGCATTCGCGAACTCAAGGACAATGCCAGCGCCGTGATCCGCCGCGTCGCGGCTGGTGAGACCATCCAGATCACGGACCGGGGCCGGGCTGTTGCTCGCATCGTCCCTCTGCGGGGTGAGGACGACTGGTGGGATCAGCTGGCTGACGAGGGCCGACTGACCCCGGCCACGCGGGATCTGATCGAGGTCCTCCGCGAGAACCCGCCTCCGCCATTGATGCCGGGGGAGCGGTCGGCCTTCGACGTCCTCATGGAGCTTCGAGCCGATGAACGGTGACGCTGTCTACCTGGACAGCTCCGCCTTCGTGAAGCTGTTCCTCCCCGAGCCGGATTCAACGGCCCTGACCGGGTACCTGGCCTCTCGGCCACTGCGGGTCTCCGCGCTGCTGCTGCGGACGGAGGTGTTGCGTGCCGCCGTCCGCGCGACCCTCTCGCCTCAGCGCATGGTGTTGGTCCGGGCCCTCCTGGACGGCCTCGTCTACATCGGTGCTGACGTGACTCTCGGTGACGAGGCCGGGATGGTGCGTCCTCCGGAGCTCGGGTCGCTGGACGCGATCCACCTGGCCTCTGCGCGCGCGATGGGGAGGAAGCTCGAGGCAGTGGTCACGTACGACCAGCGCCTGGCGGGCGCCGCCGCCTGGTATGGCTTGCCGGTTGTCAGCCCATCCTGAACGTCGCCATCACAGCCAGATCGCGGGTGAGTCGCCCCCCGCTCTACGTGGCCGGCGTTGCGATCTCGACCCGGAGTGGCCGGGCCCCGCTGCCGCCGTTGCACGCAGGTGCCGGGCACGCGGTGACCGCTACCAGCACGTCACGCTCGGCGACGAAGGTCAGGCCCTGGCCTGCGGTCGAGACCGGCGCCTGGATGTCCAGGCTGCCATCGGCGCGGACCACGACGTTCATGAACACGTTGAACGCGATGGACACCGTGGCCTGTCGCACCGTACTGGATCTCGAACATCTCCTGGCTGCACGGGGCGTACAGGAAGTCATGGGTGCCGACCTCGTCCTCGACGATCCGCACCAGCGGGCGGCTGCGCCGGGAGTACAGCACCGAGCCGGTCGACAGCCGGACCGTGCCGCCGTAGTCGAACGTGCGGCCGTTGCTCTGCCCATCCGTGAGGTCGTCAGCCGCCACCGCGAAGACGTCACCCGACTGGCCGCCCTCGACGTCGACGATCCGCAGCAGGCTCCCCGCGCCGACCGACCATGCCAGCCCGCTCATCGGGGCCACCAGCTCAGACCGCCAGCTCAACCTCATGACCGCGGGTCAGGGTACGCGACGACGTCCGGCTGCGGGTCGGAGCCTATCGTAGGACTCGATGTTGATCGACGAGAAGCGCGCGGGGCATCGAGCCCTCGTCGCGCGGATCCTGGAAGGGGAGGGGAGGACGTCGCATGCCCAGCGGCGCGCGGCATTCGACGATGCGGTGGTCGGCGAGCCGCTGCAGGCGCTGATCGGCAAAGTCGCGAACGAGCCCACGCGGATCACCGACGCTGACATCTCCCTGGTGGAGCAGTCGGGCCTCAGCGAGGACGAGGTGTTCGAGCTCGTGGTCTGCGCCGCGGTCGGTCAGGCCACCCGGCAGTACGAATCTGCCCTCGCGGCGCTGGCCGAGGCCGGCGCCGGTGAGACGGAGTGATCGATGCGCCTCGCAATCCTCGACAGCCACTACAGCCTGGGCACGAAGGCGCTGTTCGCGATCATAGGGTTGTTCTCGCGGCAGCCTGTGCCCGACGCCGCCAAGCTCACGTTCTACAGACCGGACTTCTACGGCACGCCGGCCAAGCAGCTCACACACGCTGCGATGCGCGGGCCCTCGGCGTGGTCGGTCGGCGACCGCGAGCTGATGGCGGCGTTCGTCTCGAAGGTGAACGAGTGCGCGTTCTGCATCGGGGCGCACACGGCAACCGCCGCCGGCGCGTACCACGACCAGGCAAAGGTCGCCGCTGTGCTCTCGGACCTCGACACGGCTCCCATCGAGGAACCGCTGAGGGCCACGCTGCGCCTGCTGGGCAAGCTGACACGAGAGGGAGCCGTGACCGCCGACGACATGCGTGCGGTCCTGGCCGCCGGCGCCTCGCGCCAGCAGGTCGAGGACGCGCTGGCGGTCTGCTGCTCGTTCAACATCACCAACCGTCTTGCCGACGCCTTCCGGTTCTCGATGCTGGAACCCGGGGGCTTCGAGGCCGGCGCGAAGTTCCTGCTGTCGCGCGGGTACAGGTAGAGGGGTTCCTGGCGACCTGCCGGCGAGGCCACGCTGCGGCATCCTTGTCAGGCCGCCACAGCCGTGATACCGTCCGGTAAGCGCTTACCCACCGGCTGCCCACGCGCAGCACTGCGGTAAGCGCTTACCCGGACGTCCGGCGGGCTGCCGGCGCCGGGAAGCGGAGGGAGAGCCGTCGGATCGTGGCACGCCGCCAGCCCAGCCGGCTGGCGCCAGGAGGACGTGACCATGTGGAGTATCCGCCTCGGGCCGGGGCGCCGGCCCCCGGTCGCCGCCCTCGGGACCCTGTTGCTCGCCGGCATCGCGCTCGTCGCGGCGCCACTGCCGGCCCACGCCGCCACCTGCGGCACCACGAACGTGGCGCTGAACCAGCCGGCCACCGCCTCGTCGCTGGAGAACGCCAGCTTCCCGGCCTCGGCGGCCTTCGACGGCAACACCGGCACCCGCTGGTCGAGCCAGTTCAGCGATCCCCAGTGGATCCAGGTGGACCTCGGCTCGACGCGAGCGATCTGCGGCATCCAGCTGCGCTGGGAGACCGCGTTCGGCAAGGCCTACCAGATCCAGACGTCGCCGGACGCCGCGACCTGGACCACGATCTTCTCCACCGGCAGCGGCCCCGGCGGCGTCGAGAACCTGATGGTCACCGGCAGCGGGCGCTTCGTCCGGATGCTCGGCACCACTCGCGGGACCCAGTGGGGCTACTCGCTGTGGGAGTTCGCCGTGTTCACCTCAGACAGCCCGCCGCCGCCCCCGCCGCCGGACTCCTTCTGGGGCGACGTCAGCTCGATCCCGGCCGCGCACAACGTGCTGATGCTGAAGATCCTCAACCGCACGAACGG
>Ga0209055_1002312_pt1 | contig 12136 bp, 9 predicted proteins | sample GraSoiAngelo_110_FD_185875 | JGI IMG/M metagenome (GOLD analysis project Ga0209055, IMG submission 185875) | Grasslands soil microbial communities from the Angelo Coastal Reserve, California, USA - 14_0903_12_30cm (SPAdes) (version 2) | ecosystem: Environmental > Terrestrial > Soil > Grasslands ... | reverse complement strand
CGAGTCGCGAAACGGTTCGAGCGGATCGGCCGTCCAGCGCGCCGCGAGCCGGTCGGCCTGGGGGCCGTCGCGGAGCGGGTGGTGAGCTATTTCCGGCCGCGGCTGCCGACGCTCGCGAGCCCGGTGACCCTGGCGCTCGAGGCGGCCGGGCCGGGACCGACCGCGCTCGGCGATCCGGTGCTCATCGAGTGGGCGCTCGAGGCGGTGATCAAGAACGCGATCGATGCGCTCTCGGGGCGAGGTGGCCGCATCGACGTCACCGTGGACGCGGTCGGGACGGCCGCACGCGTGAGCGTGCGCGACGATGGCCCCGGCTTGTCGGCCGAGGTCCGCGCCCGGCTGTTCGAGCCGGGGACGTCCACCAAGGCCGGCGGATGGGGGATCGGCCTCGCCCTCGCACGGCGGATCGTCGAGCAGCAGCACGGCGGGCGGGTGTCGTATCACCCCGGGGCCGCTGGGTCGGGGAGCCTCTTCGTGCTGGAATTTCCCTTGGGGAGCGCGACGTGAGGGCCCGGACGTGAGCCTGCCCCTCAATCCCGCCCAGGACGCCGCCGTCCGACACGCGGGCGGCCCGCTGCTTGTGCTCGCGGGCGCGGGCTCCGGGAAGACCCGCGTCCTCACCGCGCGGATCGCTCATCTGATCCAGCAGCGGGGTGTCGCTCCGCAGAAAATCTTCGCCGTCACGTTCACCAACAAAGCCGCCGGCGAGATGCGCTCCCGCGTCGCGGCCTTGCTTGGCGCGGACCCGAAGGGGCTGTGGATCGGCACCTTCCACTCGCTCTCTGCGCGGCTGCTGCGGCGCGAGGCCGCCGCCTTGGGGTTCGGGCCGAATTTCACGATCTACGACCAGGACGACTCCGAGTCGTTCATCAAACGCCTGCTCGAGCAGCGCGGCCTCTCGCCCAAGGCGAACCCGCCACGCGCGATCCACGCCGTGATCTCGAGCGCCAAGAACCACATGCTCCTTCCGGAGGAGCTCGGGGCCCAGGCCGAGAGTTCCCTGGAGCGCGTCGCCGCGGACATCTACGCGACGCTCGGTCCGGCGCTGCGCCAGGCGAACGCCATGGACTTCGACGACCTGCTCCTGCACCCGCTCACCCTGTTTCGGGAGCACCCCGAGCGGCTCGCCTACTGGCAGCGGCGATTCGAGCACGTGCTCGTTGACGAATTCCAGGATACCAACGCCGCGCAGTATCGCCTGGTGAAGCTGCTGGCGGCTCAGCACACGAACCTCTGCGTGGTGGGCGACGACGATCAGGCGATCTACGGCTGGCGCGGAGCCGACGTGCGACACATGCTGTCGTTCCAGCAGGACTTCCCCGGCGCGACGCTCATCAAGCTGGAGCAGAATTATCGCTCCACCCAGGTGATCCTCGACGCCGCGAACGGGGTGATCGCCGAAAATGCTCGCCGGCTCGGCAAAACGCTCTTTACGGCCACGCCGGGCGGCGAGCCCGTGACGCTGCTCACGGCGGCCGACGAGCGCGACGAGGCCGAATGGCTCGCCGCGGAGCTGGCGCGGCGCGCCGCCGAGGCCGGCGTCCTCTACGAAGGCATGGCGATCCTGTACCGCACCAACGCCCAGTCACGCCCGCTCGAGGAAGCGTTCCGGTTCCGGGGGATCCCCTACCGGCTGGTCGGGGCGGTGAGCTTCTACGAGCGGCGCGAGGTGAAGGACGTGCTCGCCTATCTGCGACTCATCGCGAACCCGGCCGACGACGAGGCATTCGTACGGATCGTGAACGTGCCGCGGCGCGGCATCGGGGACGCCTCGCTCTCCCAGCTGCTCCGGACGGCGGCCCAGTGGGGGCGGCCGCTGCTCGACACCGCTCGCGCGGCCGAGCGGATCGGGGATCTCCGTCCCAACGTGCGGGACGCGTTCCAGGCGGTGGCCCGCCTGCTCGATGAGCTGCGGGCGCGCATCGGGGGCGCGGATCCGGCCACTGCGCTCGAGCAGGTGATCGCCGCGGTGGAGTACGGCCAGTACCTCGCCGACGAGGGACCCGAAGGGATTGAGCGCGTGGAAAACGTCCAGGAGCTGATCGCCGGGGCAGCGGCGTGGGCCGAGACGGCGGCTGAAGACGCGGAGGAGGCCGGGGATGAGGCCGGGGAAGAAGGCGGGGGAAAGGCGGCGTCGCTGATCGAGCGGTATCTCACTCAGGCCGCGCTCGTGACGTCCGCGGATCAGGGCAGCGGCGATCCGACGGGCGTGACACTCATGACCGTGCACATGGCCAAGGGGCTCGAGTGGCCGGTGGTGACGCTCGCCGGGCTCGAGGATGGGCTGTTCCCTCTGGCGCGGGCGGCGGGTGAGCCGGGCGGGCTCGAGGAGGAGCGTCGGTTGTGTTACGTGGGGCTCACGCGGGCGCGCGAAAAACTGTATCTCTCATGGGCGCGGACTCGCTACCGCAACGGTCGACTCGAGCTGTCGGAGTCGTCCCGCTTTCTCGAGGCGCTGCCCCCGGCGGTGGTGGAAGAGCGGGGCACGACCCCGCAGTGGGACCGGACGCGGCGCTCGGCGGGTGGGCGCGGGCGGCGCGCGGCGCCCGCGGAGATCCAGTGGGTGGAAGAGGTGTCGCAGGACGCGCCCCGCTACGCCGCCGGCGAGCGGGTGCGGCACCGCAAGTTCGGCAGCGGCGTGGTCCGCGCCGTCTCCGGCACCGGGCGTGAGCTGAAGGTCATGGTGGAATTCGACGACGCTGAGATCGGCACCAAGCAGCTGCTCGTGGCCTACGCGGGTCTCGAGCGCGAGTGGGAGAGCGCATGAGCGTCACGGATGAAGACGTACTGAAGATCGCACGGCTGGCGGAGCTCGACGTGGACGAGGAGACGCTGCCCGTGCTCACGGAACAGATGTCGCGCATCCTTGAGTTCGTGGCCCAGATCAGCGCCGTGCCGGCGAGCGAGAGCGCCAAGCCGTTCGTGCCGGGCCCGGATGCCGTGCGGTTCCGCCCCGACGAGGTCAAGCCCTGGCCGCTCGCGTTCGGGCCCAGCGAGTTCGCGCCCGCGTTCAAAGCGGGGTTCTTCGTCGTGCCCAAGCTCGGCCAGTTCGAGGAGCCGGAGGCGTGAGCGATCCCGGCGAGGCGCTCGCGAGTGCCAAGGCGGCGGCCGATCGGATCGTCCGGGCCAAGCGCCTCAACGCCTGCCTCACGCCGCCGAAGGAGCTGCGGCAGTCCCTCACGAAACAGGCTCAGGCCGCGCACCCCTCGGGAGTGCTGTACGGGATGCCGGTCGCGGTCAAGGACAACATCTGCACCCTCGAGTTCACGACCACCTGCGGCTCGAGGATCCTGGAGGGCTACCGCTCGCCGTACGAGGCCACCGCGGTGGCGAAGCTCAAGGCGGCCGGGGCACTGATCGCCGGAAAGACCAACTGCGACGAGTTCGGGATGGGGTCCTCCACCGAGCACTCGACGTACGGCCGGACGCTGCACCCCTTCGACAAGACACGCGTGCCGGGCGGCTCGTCGGGTGGTTCGGCGGCACTCGTGGCCGCGGGGGCCGTGCCGGCCGGTCTCGGCTCGGAAACCGGCGGCTCGGTGCGCCAACCCGCTTCGTTCTGCGGGATCGTCGGCATCAAGCCGACGTACGGCCGCGTGTCCCGCTCCGGGCTCGTGGCGTTCGGCTCGTCGCTCGATCAGATCGGCGTCTTCGGCCGGAGCGTGCACGACGCGGCACGCGTGTTGTCCGTGATCAGCGGGCGAGACCCCAGAGACTCGACGTGCGAGGCGCGCGACTCGCTGCGTCTCCCCACGGTCCCCGAATCGCTCCAGGGATTCGTGATTGGCATCCCGAAGGAATATTTTCCGCCGGACCTGGCTCCCGCCGTGCGACGCGCCTGCGACCGCGCGATCCGGCTCCTGAAGGAGCTGGGCGCGGCGGTGCGCGAGGTATCGCTGCCGCACACCCAGTACGCCGTGCCGACCTATTACATCATCGCCCCGGCGGAGGCGTCGTCCAATCTGGCGCGCTACGACGGCGCGCGCTACGGGCCGCGCTTCGACGGCGCGCGCGACGTGCGCGCGCTGTACCGCACCACGCGGGGCGAGGGGTTCGGGCCCGAGGTGCGCCGGCGCATCCTCGTCGGGACATACGTACTGTCGTCGGGCTATTACGATGCCTACTATCGCCGGGCGCAGCAGATGCGGGCGTTGATCGCCCAGGACTTCCGGAACGTGTTCGACCGCGGCGTCGACCTCGTGTTCACGCCGACCACCCCCACGCCGGCCTTCAAGGCGGGCGAGAAGCTCGCGGACCCGGTCGCCATGTACCTGTCGGACATCTTCGTCGTGACCGCGAACCTCGCCGGCTTGCCGGCGATGTCCCTCCCCATCGGCCGCGTCAAGGGACTCCCGATCGGCGGGCAGCTCATCGGCCAGGCATTCCTCGAGGATGAAATGATCGAAGCGGCGTACGCGCTCGAGCGCGTGGTGCCTGCGGCGCAGGACGCGTGACCGTCGCGGGTGGCGGCTGGGAGACCGTGATCGGTCTCGAGACGCACGTGCAGCTCCGCACCGCGTCCAAGATGTTCTGCGGCTGCTCGGCGGCGTTCGGCGCGCCGCCCAACACCAACGTGTGTCCGGTGTGCCTCGGGCTCCCCGGCGCGCTCCCCGTCCCGAACGAGCAGGCGCTGAAGCTCGCCGTGCGGGCCGCGCTCGCGCTCGGCTGCACGCTGCACCCCAAGAGCGTCTTCGCCCGGAAGAACTATTTCTATCCCGATCTCCCAAAGGGCTACCAGATCTCACAGTTCGAGCAGCCGCTCGCGACCCAGGGGGCGTTGTCCTATGTGTCGCCGGAGCGCGGGCTCACGACCGCGACCATCGTGCGGCTGCACGTGGAAGAGGACGCTGGGAAGTCGCTGCACGACCGCTTCCCGAAGGAAACCGCGATCGACCTGAACCGCTGCGGAGTGCCGCTGATCGAGATTGTCACCGGTCCCGACTTCCGCTCGCCGCCGGAAGCCCGGCGCTACCTCCAGACGCTGAAGCAGGTGCTCGAGTATGCCGGCATCTCCGACTGCGACATGGAGAAGGGGAGCCTCCGGGTGGACGCCAACGTCTCGGTGCGGCGTGCCGGCGCGACGGCGCTGGGCACGAAGACCGAGGTGAAGAACATCAACTCGTTCGCGTACGTGGAGAAGGCGCTGACCGTCGAGCGCGACCGACAGATCGCGCTGCTCGAGGGCGGCGGCGTCGTCGAGCAGCAGACGCTGCTGTACGATTCGAAGACGAACGGCGTACGCCCGCAGCGCAGCAAGGAACAGAGTCACGACTACCGCTACTTCCCGGACCCCGACCTGCCGCCGCTCGCGCTCACCGAGGAATTCATCGCCCAGCAACAGGCGCAGCTCCCGGAGCTGCCGGCGACGAAGCGCGAGCGCTTCATGACCCAGTACGCCCTGAGCGTGAACGACGCCGATGTCCTGACCGGCGATCGAGCGGTGGCCGACTATTATGAAGCCGTCGTCCACGCGGGGGCGGACGCCAAGCTGGCGGCGAACTGGGTCATCAACGAGGTCCTCGCCGACGCGAAGACCCACGACGAGCAGCTGCGCGTGCCGCCCGGCGCCCTGGCACAGCTCATCGGGCTGGTGCGCGGCGGCACGCTCAGCCAGCAGGCGGCCAAGCGCGTGTTCGCCGAGGTGGCGGAGCGAGGGGGCGAGCCGCGCAACGTCGCCGAGGCGCTCGGGGTCGTCCAGGTGGGGGACAGCGGGGTCGTGGCGGGCTGGGTGACCGAGGTGCTCGGGGCCCACCCGCAGGAGGTGGTGCGCTACAAGCAGGGCGAAACGAAGCTGATGCCGTTCTTCGTCGGTCAGGTCATGAAGGTGTCGCGCGGCAAAGCCGACCCGAAGCTCGCGCAGCGAATTCTGGAGGAGAAGCTAGCCGCCTGAGCGGTCGCGCCAGGGTCGCTGCGCCTGCGAGGCCCGCCAGTAGGCGAGCGCGGGCGCGGGCAGCCCGAAGTGCTCCTCGGCCGTCTGCTCCATCCGCTCCGGATCTTCGCGACCGCCTTCGTGCAGCGCCTGGCGGCGCATCTGCTTGGCGAGCCGCAACGCCTTGTCGCCCGCCGGGTCGAGGCGCCGCGCCGCCGCATCTTTCTCGCCCAGCATCTCCATCACGTACTCGAACGCCACCGCCATGTGTCGCTCGACGTCCTCGTCGGGAAGGTCCCACCGCGTATTCTCGAGGATCATCTGGAACGCCCAGCGCCAGCTCTCGCTCTCCGTCAGGTGCACCATCCCGCGGAACAGGCGGCGACTGGTCCGGACGCTGAACAACGTGGGCGAAATGATGGTGTCGAGATGCGTGTCGCTGGGCGTGTGATCCTGCAGGATCAGCTCCTTGGCCTCTTTCGCGTAGGCGTCGCCGAGGTGCGTCTCGAAGCGGCTCTCCCAGTAGCTGTGGCCCAGGGCCGCGGTGCTGGAAGTGAGGACCAGCTGGCGCGGCACGAAGAAGTTGTGGGCCACGGCGTCGGCCGCGAGGTGAGAGAGGTACCCGAGCCCGAACGCGCGCAGCGGATCGGTCGGAGCGAGGTCGAAGATCTCCTGGCCCACGTGCCAGGCGTGACAGTGTCGGCCGACCGGGGCGTACTTCTTCGCGAGCGAGGTGTCGGCCGCGATGTTGCCGTACAGGTAGTCGTAGGGGAAGGCCCGCAGCAGGTCGGCGACCACGGCCGGCAGCTGGTGCAGGTTCGCCAGCACCGACTCGCCGAGGTATACGTGGGTGCCCGGCGTCCAGGCGTGGGCCACGGCCGGGAGCAGCACGATGCCCGCGAGCGCCGCCGCCGCCGCCGCCACCAGTCGCCCCGCCGTCAGTGCTTCCTCCGGCGCTTGATGGCGCGCCGCCCCCATTCCAGCACCGAGAGGCCGCGCCGCACGTTGCGGAGTGTGGCCGCCACGTCGAGCGCCGTCGTCTCGACCTCCTCCTGTACGACCTCGAACAGCGCGTCCAGGTCGGCGAGGCGGGCCTCGGCCGCGTCCGCCGCCTTCACGATCCGGGCGCGCAGGTCGCGCGACGTTCCCACCAGACTGTCCGCCTCGGTCCGGATCGTCGCCACGAGCTGGCGCACGTCGCTCACAGCGGGTCCGGCCAGGTGCTCGAGGATCCGCAGAAAGGTCCGCAAGGCGAGGACGGCGATGACGGACGACAGGGCGATCGCGATCGCCGCCAGCGCCAGGATCGCCAGCGAGATGCCCGTCACCACCGCCACCCAGGACGGAATCATGCTCGGTCAGTCCACCGGCGCATTGGTCGTAAGCTCGGGGCGGGCGAGGGCAGGTGTCAACGGCGCCGGGCCCGCGCGCAGCGCGAGCCGCATCAAGGGCGGCGCCGCGAATTGCGCCAGCGCGACGCCGAGCACCATCGTCGTCAGCACCGCCGCGCCCGCGTCCATCCCGCTGACCCCTCCCCCCGGGGCCGCTCCGACGCCCGGACTCTCGGGCCCCCGGCCGTACATGATGAAATAGTTGACCGCGAGCGCCAGCGCCGTTCCGCCCTGGGCCACCGTGCCGAGCCCGAAGTGCGGCGGGAGGTCGCGCCACGTGAGCGCCACCCGTGCGTAGCGCGCGTTCAGCCAGCGCGCGCCGATGCGGAGCGCCTGCAGCACCGGCACCGCAGCGATGATCCAGAGCGTGGGCAGCGCAAGCAGCGCGCCGCTGATGATCAGGACGAGAGCGGAGGTCGGGCGCTCCCACGCGCGCAGCGCGGCCCGCACCTCGCGCCGCCGGGGCGCGGCGTTCACCGCGACCACGGCCGCGAGCGCGCACACCAGGAAGGGCGACACGTCGGTCGCATACCCGATCCCCGCGCCAAACAGCACGCTGCCGACGAGCGCCGGCGCGACGTCTTGGCCCGCGGGGATGAGGCGCGTCACGCGCCAGCACACCAATCCGACGAGGGCCCCGCCGCCCGCGGCGAAGACGCCCCAGGACAAGGGATGACGCAGCGCCAGTGGGATGCCCATCGCGAGCGCGGCGCAGGCCGTCTCGAGCGCGGCAGCGCGCCCCAGGGCGCGCGCCAGGCGACGCTCCACGCCGACGGCGCGCGCCACCGCGGTGACCGCCTCGGGCCCCGAGGCGGCGGCAACCGCCGCTATACCAAGCACGGCGGGGAGCCGCGGCGTCCAGACGGCCGCGAGGCCCGGCACGAGCCGGGCGAGCAGCCAGGCGCCCAGCGCCACGACGAGGAAAGCGGCCCCCGCTCCCGCCGCCGCGAGCAGCCAGGCGGCGCGCGGGATGCGGCGCGCGTAGCGCCACTCGAACCGCGCGCCCAGCACCGCCCCGATCCACCCGATCGCGAATGCGGTCAGCGGGGCGAGCGCGCGCAACAGCGGCCGAGCGAGCTCGATCCCGGGTCCGAGCACCAGTCCGAGGAGAATGAGTGGAACACCGGCGGTGATCGCGAGGTCGAGCGAGGGCGAGCGGTGCGACAGCGGGCGCGGCAGGCGCGCCGCGAGCAGCCCGGCGACGGCGAGGAGCCCGAGCGCGAGAACCGGATTCACAAGGGCGTACGTTCGCGCACGCTTGACGCGCGCGCAAGGCGCGCCGTAGCTTGCGGTCACTATGCCTCCGTCGTTCCGCGTCTCGGGCGGCCGCCCGCTCAAGGGGACGATCCGCCCGGCGGGGAACAAGAACGCCGCGCTTCCCATCCTCGCGGCCACGCTGCTCGCCGACGGGCCCTGCCGCATCGATAACGTTCCCCACATCCGCGACGTCGAGACCATGCTGGAGTTGCTGGCGCACCTGGGGGCGGCGGTCGCGTGGACGGCGCCGAACTCGGTCGAGGTGAACACGGCCGGGGCCGAGCCGCGGGAGCTCGACCCCAAACTCTCCGCCCGGATCCGCGCCTCGATTCTGCTGGCGGGGCCGATGCTGGCGCGGTTCGGGCGGGTGAGCCTGCCGCCGCCCGGCGGCGACGTGATCGGCCGCCGGCGGGTGGATACCCACTTCCTCGCGTTGGAGCGACTGGGCGCGGAGATCACCGTCGGCGCGACCTACCAGCTCGAAGCGAAAACGCTGCGCGGCGCGGATATCTTCCTGGATGAGCCGAGCGTCACGGCCACCGAGAACGCCCTCATGGCCGCGGTCGCCGCTGCGGGCACCACGGTGCTCCGCAATGCCGCGAGCGAGCCGCATGTGCAGGATCTGGCGCGCTATCTCGTCGGCCTAGGCGGCCGGATCGACGGGATCGGCAGCAATACGCTCACCGTCGAAGGGGGCGCGCCGCTCCGTCCGGCACCGTTCACGATTGGCCCGGACCACATCGAGATCGGATCGTTCGTGGGGCTCGCGGCCGTGACGAACGGCGCCATCACGATCGATGGCGTGCGCGCCGACGACCTGCGCGCCACGCTCCTGGCGTTCGAGCGGCTCGGCGTCCGGCCCCGCCTCGATCGCGCCAAGCTCATCGTCGACGCGGGCCAGGAGCGCCGCGTCCGACCGGATTTGGGCGGTCACGTTCCCAAGCTCGAGGACGGCCCCTGGCCCGCGTTCCCCGCCGACTTGATGTCGATCGCGATCGTCGTCGCGTCGCAGTGCGAGGGGCTGCTGCTCGTGTTCGAGAAGCTGTTCGAGTCGCGGCTGTTCTTCGTGGACAAGCTGATCGGCATGGGCGCGCGCATCGTGCTGTGCGACCCGCACCGCGCCGTGATCTCCGGGCCTTCTCCGTTGCACGGGCAGGTCGTGGAGAGCCCCGACATCCGAGCCGGGATGGCCATGCTCCTCGCCGCCCTCGCCGCTCAGGGGGATTCCGTCATCCACAACGTCGGCCAGATCGACCGCGGCTACGAGCGGATCGACGAACGGCTCCAGGCACTGGGGGCCCAGATCGAGCGCGTGGACGGCACGCGATGAGCTCACCACCCTCCACCGCCCTCCACCTGCCGCAACCCCCCTCGCTGCGCGAACAGCCCGTCGCCGACGCCACCGTTCCCCGCATGGAGCTGCGCGATTGGGCCGAGCGCCACGGCGTGGTGGCGGGCATCACCACCCGGGGGGAAGGGCACGGGTTCTCCCTCGGCTTGTGGAGCGAGGAGAACGTCGGGCAGGTGATGACGCGCTGGCGGGCCCTCCGCGCCGCCTTCCGCTCCGCCTTCCCCGCCGTCGTGCTGAGCCACCAGATCCACGGCACCGCCGTGCAGTGGCACCGCGCGGGGCAGGAGGGCTGGCTCATCCTTGATGGCGTGGACGGTCACGCGACCGGGACGCCCGGCGTGCTCCTCACGGTGACCGTCGCCGACTGCGTCCCGATCTATCTCCTTGCCCCCAAGAAGCGCGTCGTGGCGCTGTTGCACGCGGGCTGGCGCGGTACGGCTGGCGGGATGCTGGAGCAGGGGGTGGCCCTGGTCCGGCGCGAGGCGTTCCTCAAAGCGGGCGATATTGTAATGCATTGTGGTGTTGGTATTTGTGGGGCGTGTTATGAAGTAGGTTCTGAAGTGCTGAGTCGGTTCGAGGCCCCGGAGACCCCGGGGCGTGGCCCGGGGGTCGGGCTACCCGGGCAGGCGTCGAATCATCTGGACCTTCGGGTAGCGCTGGTGTCTCAAGCCCGACATCTGGGACTGGAGGAGGTCACCGTCTCCCCCTGGTGCAGCGCCCACGACCGCGCGCACTTCTTTTCACACCGCGCCTCGGGCGGGCGGGACGGACGGATGATCGCGTATCTGGGCGTCCCAGCTTGACACGCGCGGTCCCCGGAATAGATTCCGGGCCGGTGAAGCGGGCGAAGTTCGGCCCGCACTTTTTTTTATGCTCTCCGACAGTCTCGTCGAATCGTTTCGGGCCCAGCTGGCTGCGGTGGGCCTCGAACTGGCCGACCTCCGTATCGGCGGCACGCAGGCTCGGCCGCTCGTTCAAGTGCGCATCGAATGGCCGCCGGCAGAGGACTCGCGGCGGGTGACGGTAGACGACTGCGCGATGGCGAGCCGGGCGTTGGAAGCCTGGCTCGACGCAGGCGGGCCCCTGGGGGCGCGTTACGGGCTCGAGGTCTCGAGCCCGGGACTCGATCGGCCGCTGCGCTGGCACCGGCATTGGCTGCGCTTCGTGGGGCGTGAGGTGCAGGCAACGGTCGCCGGCCTCGGCCGGGTGCGCGCCCGCATCGTGGCCGTGCCTGACGAGCAGACGGTGGTGCTCGAGCCCGCGGGCGCGCACCCGCGGCCCGTGCCCCTGGCGGGGATCCGCGACGCGCGGCTGGCGGTGGACTGGTGACGAGGAACCAATGACGACGAATACAAGCGACGTAGTCTCCGCGATCCGTGAGCTGACGAGCACGAAGCAGCTCGAGCGCGGGGAGCTGCTCGATCTGCTGAAGGACGGGCTGCACGCGGCTCTGGTGAAGCGCTACGGCCCCAACGTGCGGTCCGAGATCGGTATCGACGAGCTGAAGGGCACGATCCGGGTCGTCGTGCTGCGCACCGTGGTCGAGACCGTGGAGGACCCCGGTTCGCAGGTGGCGCTCGAGGAAGCGCGCTTCGAAGACCCGGACTTCCAGGTCGGCGATGTGCTCGAGGAGGAAGTGCCCTTCGAGGCGTTCGGGCGCACCGCGGTGCAGGCGGCGAAGCAGCGCATCATCCAGCGAGTGCGCGAGGGCGAGCGGGCCCGGATCCGCGAGGAGTTCACCGACAAGGTCGGCGAGCTCCTGTCGGGGGAGGTGCAGCAGATCGAGCGCGGCAAGATCGTGGTGATGCTGGCGAAATTTCGCGAGGCCGAGGCGATCATCCCCTACCGCGAGCAGAACCACCGCGAGCACTTCCACCAGGGTGACACGATCCGGGCGGTCCTGAAGCGGATCGAGGAGACGCCCAAAGGGCCGCGCTTGATCCTGTCCCGCGCCGATCCGCTGTTTGTCAAGGCGCTGTTCAAGCTCGAAGTGCCGGAGGTTCAGCAGCAGATCGTCGAGATTCGCGCCACGGCCCGCGAGGCGGGGAGCCGCACCAAGATCGCCGTCTCGTCGCGGGACGATTCGATCGATCCGGTGGGCGCCTGCGTCGGGCTCAAGGGCTCGCGCGTGCAGGCGGTGGTGAACGAGCTGGGCGGCGAGCGCATCGACATCGTCCCGTGGTCGCCCGACCCCGAGCGCTTCGCGAAGCTGTCGCTCGCGCCGGCGCGCGTGGCGCGCGTGTTTTCGGATCCCGAGAGCAAGACGAT
>Ga0209055_1002311_pt1 | contig 12136 bp, 12 predicted proteins | sample GraSoiAngelo_110_FD_185875 | JGI IMG/M metagenome (GOLD analysis project Ga0209055, IMG submission 185875) | Grasslands soil microbial communities from the Angelo Coastal Reserve, California, USA - 14_0903_12_30cm (SPAdes) (version 2) | ecosystem: Environmental > Terrestrial > Soil > Grasslands ... | reverse complement strand
CACCCTTGAGAAATGCAGCAAAAGTGAGGCTACACCCCCGCCTTGAATCTAGTCAAGGCGGGACGGGCGCGATCGGTGTAGGGGCACGGCGCACCGTGCCCCTACGGCGTGTTGGCACCTATTTGGTTTCGCCGAGGCTCCGCTCGTACAGGATCACCTTCCAGGCTTCTTCCTCATCGATGAACCGATCGACGACGGGGAGCATGCCGGTTCCGGGGATCTGCCCCGTCTGGCCCATGCTGCCGTTCTTCAGGACCCACATCATCTCGCCGGGCGTCCGTACCTTGTCGAACTTGGGGTTGGTGAAGTCGCGCGGCTGGATGGGCAGGATCTTGGCGGCGCCACCGTCCCCTTTGCCCTCCGGACCGTGGCATTGAAAGCACGTCCCCTTGCCTAGAAAGATGGCCTTGCCCTCGGCCAAGATCTCCGGCGTCGGCTGGAAAGGCGGCTTCAGGGCCTTGGCGACGGCCCGCTCACTGACGGGCACGCGGGACAGGGTGATGTCAAACTCGCCGCTGGGCTGGCCGTAGCCGGCCGGGGGAACATCCGCATCGGCGAGGCGTAGTGCAAGCCAGAGCGCAGATGAAAGGATGAAGACCACAGTGCCGACAGCCAATCGCGAAACGCGCATGGAGGTCTCCCTTACGATTGAACGGGCTGTTTTCGCTGTACCGACCAGAGCATGATAACACCCACCACGAGCATGGGGAGGCTGAGTAGCTGCCCCATGGAGACCACCCCCCCTAGCAGTCCCAGGTGCGCGTCCGGCTCGCGAAACAATTCCACGAAGCTGCGGCAGGCTCCGTAGCCCGCGATGAAAGCCCAGGAGAGCGTCCCCGGCGGGCGGGGACGTCGTCCCAGCGCCCACAGCAACCCGAAGAGCAGGAGGCCTTCAAGCGCGGCTTCGTAAAGCTGGGAGGGGTGCCGGCAGAACGGGCCGCCGCCGGTCCGGGCGAAGACCATGCACCAGGGCACGTCGGTGACGCGCCCGTACAGCTCGCCGTTGATGAAGTTGCCGATGCGCCCCAGCCCCAGGCCGATCGGGACGGCCGGGGCGGCCAGGTCCGCGATGCTGTAGAACGCGTACCCTTTGCGCCAGCAAAAGGCGCCAACGGCGGCGATCACGCCGAGCAACCCTCCGTGGAAGGACATCCCGCCTTCCCAGACCGCCAGCAACTTGGCAGGGTGGTTGAGGTAGTAGGGCAGGTTGTAGAAGAGGACGTAGCCGAGGCGCCCGCCGAGGATCACGCCGAGGGCTGCGTACAGGATGAGATCATGCAAATCCTCGATGGACAGCGCGACGTTGCGGGCGGCGGCGCGCGCCTTGATCATGAAGAAGGCGGCGGCCAGGCCCAAGACGTACATCAGCCCGTACCATCGGAGGGCAATCGGGCCGAGCCGGATTAGGATGGGATCGATGTCGGGGTTCGGCAACACGAGGGGCCATCCTACGGAGGTGGACGATTCTTTTCAAGTCCATCCTTCGCACCCATGCCTTGACGCCGGGACTGGTTTCCGCTACATCAGAGAGGCAGGGCACGGGTTGATAAGGACCGGTGTATGCCGCTGGATGGCGGAAAAGCCTACAGTCTCTATGACGCGGTGCGACGCATGCTGGAGCCGCTGCGCCGTGACTGGGAGAAGTTCACGCCGGCCGAACGCGAAGTGATCATCAAGGAATTCGAAGCGTTCCTCCGCAGCGTCAAGCCGGATGAGAATCCCACGCGCTGACCGTCCGACCGTTTTGCTCTACTTGTCCCTGTGGTAGTCCGGGTACAACTTTGGGACGCACTCCGGGCAGAGTCCGTGGGTGAACTCCACGTCCGAGTGGGCGGCGATGTAGGTTTTCAGTTGGTTCCAATAGCCGTGGTCGTCGCGGATCTTCTTGCACGATGAACAGATGGGCAGCAGACCGTGCAAGGTCTTGATGTTCGCCAGCGCATCCTGCAACTGCCGAACCAACAGGTCCCGCTCCTCCTCCGCCCGCTTATACAGGACCACCAGTATCGCCGCCACCCAGATCGTGATCAGGCTCAACACCCGGTTCGTCACCGCGAGCCAGTCGGCCGCTCCGTAAAGGGGAAAGAAGAGGCCCGCAACCGTGAGGATCGAGGCGCCTATAGCCACAATCAGGGTTGCGCGGCGGTAAGCCGACCATAACGTGATGAGGACGAGCGGCGTGTACAGGGCGCCGATTGCCACACCCAACGGATAGAAGAAGTCGAGGACGAAGATGCCGACGCCCAGCAGGACGGTCGTCCCGATGAGCGCTGCGTTCATGTCTTGCCGAGGCATCACCGCCCCCTCCCGTGGGAACTCCGCGGGCCTAGCGTTTCGAAAGGATCAGGCTTACTTCGATCGCCAGCCGGATGCGCTCAAGATCGGCGGGTTTGCCCACGATGTCGATGGACCCTAACTCCAGGACTTCTTTCAGCAAATCCTCGTCCCGGACGCCGGTCAGCATCATGACCCCGCCCTCGTAGTGCTTCGCGCGAAGCTTGCGCAGCACCTCAACGCCGTTCATGCCCGGCATGTTGATGTCCAGCACGATGAGATGCGGCCGCTCCCGCTCCGCCAGTGACAGCGCGGTCGGGCCGTCTTGCGCGGAGAGAACGCGATAGCCGTGCCGGGACAGGTACTGCGTGAGTATGTCGCACAGCTGTTGCTCATCGTCAACGACTAGGATGGATTGCTTCTCCTTCAGCGTCGGCGGCACGCCCACCGTGCCCGCCGGAATCCTCGGAGAGCCCGCTGGCATGGCCGGTTCTTGCATCGCCCGCTGCACGGCCCCGAGCAGGACATCGAAGGAGAGTTCCTTGATGAGAAAGTCGGTGATGCCCAGGTTGCGCGCCTGCCGCTCCAGTTGCTCCGTCGCGCACCCCGTCAGGATTATCACAGCGCTCTGTGGGTCGATCTGCCTGATCCGCTTGAGCACCTCGAGCCCGTTGATGTCCGGTAGGTTGAGGTCCAGCAACGTGAAGCGGGGGCGGCGCTGGTGAAACGAGGCAACGCCTTCGCGTCCGTTGTAGGCGGTGAACACTTCGTGGCCGTGCTGACGCAACGAGCTTTGGAGCAGGTCGCAGAGCAGTCGTTCGTCGTCGATGATCAGAATCGTTGCCATGGTGACGCGTTTTCCTCCGATGTTGCCGTGTCCGGCAGGCCGTTCACACAGCGCTCGTGTACCAACTGTATCACGACTGCTGCCAAGGCGGCTATCGGGATGCCGAAATGGGCGGGATTCGGAAATTAAACTGACGGCGCGCGGTTTAGGAAATGGATCGACTCGTCAGGTCCACCTGTTGAGGATCTTCGCAAGCTCTTCAACGCACGGACGGTGCGTCGGCTCAGGCTCGAGACAGCTATCGATCGCCTTGGCGAGCTGGACCGGCAAGCGGCAGTAGTGCTGCACAGATTCCGCCCGGCGTGTGAGCTGTTCGTAGTCCCCGTTCTTGTCAGTTTGAAACGGTTTGTGGGCGGTGGCGGCCTCGAAAAGCACCACGCCAATTCCCCAGACATCGGTGGCCGGGGTCACAAAATCCCCGCGAGCCTGTTCGGGCGCTAAGTATTGACGGGTTCCCGCCCCTTTGTGTCCCGGCCCTGGCCGCTGGGCAAGGCTGAAGTCGATCACCTTCGCCTGCCCCCGCTCACACACGATGTTCGAGGGCTTCAAATCCAGGTGTAGGAATCCGGCGCGATGGTGCAGGTAGTGCATAGCGGAGCACAAGTGGATCCCTAAAGGTACGAGGTCGGTCAGACGGAGGCGGGAGTTATTCTTAATGATGTGGGAGAGCGTCGCGCCAGTGAGTGTTTCCAGGATCAAAACCGGCGACGGCTGCCACAGGATCTCGTATAAGCGGACGATGTGGGGGTGGCTCAGTTCCCTCAGAAGAAGGCCCTCACGAAGCAGCGCGCGCTGCGCCCTCGTGTCGTTGGCACGGTCCGCGCGGAGGACCTTGGCAATACACCGGCAATCGCGCTCCTTGCTCCAGACATCGTAGACGTCAAGCGCCCTTCCGTGGCTTAGGCAGGTCAGCACCTTGTAGTCGGAGTTCATCCAGCGGCCTACGCGGAGGGAGAGAGCAACCTTGCTCATGGAGCAACCTGCCGGCGAGGGCCAAGCGCGCTCCACGAGATGGTGGTCGCCGCGTCGTGATCCTGACACAGCCGATACAGTGCTGCGTACGTACCGTCCCGTGTCACGAGATCTACATGCGTGCCCTGCTCGATCACGCGCCCTTCCTTGAGGACAAGGATCGTAGTTGCCTCGCGGACCGTTATGAGGTTGTGCGAAATGATAATCGTCGTCCGCCCGCTCATCAAACGCCTCAATGGCTCAAGGATCCGGTGCCCGGACTCGGGGTCGAGGTCTGAGGTCGGCTCGTCCAGGATGAGGATGGGTGCGTCGCGAATCATCGCCCGCGCAATGGCGATCCGCTGACGTTGACCGCCAGAGAGACGCCGGCCCTTCTGGCCGACGACCGTCTCATATCCGTTGGGGAGCGCAGCGATGAACTCATGCGCATCGGCAGCCTTGGCCGCGCGCACAATCTCTTCGTCAGTCGCGTTGGGCCGTCCGTAGGCGATGTTCTCGCGCACCGTCGCATCGAAGACCAGGGCCTCCTGCAATAGGACCGCGATGTGCTCGCGCAGCGCGTGTAAACGCAGGTCGCGAAGATCATGGCTGTCAAGCCGGATTGCTCCCCCGGTTGGGTCATAAAACCGTGACAGCAGCTTGGCAATCGTCGATTTGCCCGCCCCGCTCGGCCCAACGAGTGCAAGCGTCTCCCCCGGTTCCACGCGAAATGTGACATCGGTCAGGGCATTCTGCGGGACGCGGGAATAGCGGAAGCAAACATTCTCAAACTCGATCAGTCCGCGGACGTGCTTCAATGAGCGCGAGGTGGGCCGGTCGAGCACCGACGGTTGCTCGTCCAGAAACTCGGCGATCCGCTCAGCGGCCGCCGATGCCGCATAGATTGAGGTGCCGAGCTGTCCCAGGCCGCGAATGGGGCTATAGAGGCTGCCGAGGAACGATAGAAAGACAAGCAGTTCGCCCAGGGTGAGCCGTCCTTCGGAGAGCATCCAGATGCCGATGCCGATCACCATGAGCCCGCAAGTCACCCCAAACAGGGAGACCAGAGGCGCTGACAGTGCCTTCGCGCGCGCCGACATCATATGCGCCTCAAAATTCCCGAGGTTCTCGCGCTCAAAACGATCGATTTCCGCATCCTGACGGTTGTAGGCCTGCACCAACTGGGCGTTTGAGAAACTTTCCTCAGCAACCGAGCTGATCGACCCGCTGCGGCGCCGCTTCTCACGTGAGGCGTGCCTGATCACGCGAGCGAAATGTCGGGGCACGAACCAGAAGAGGGGGGCGACGATCAACGACATCAAGGCGAGCACCCACTGAATGTAGAACAGCGCGCCGGCGAAGTAGACGATACGCAAGACGTAGGCGAGGGTGTTACCGACGCCTGAGAGGACAAAGCTCTCGATCGCCGCAACGTCGCTAGTGAGCCGGGAGATCATGTCACCGAGGGGCCGGCGCTCGAAGAAATCGAGCGAAAGGCCCTGAAGGTGGCGAAACAGAAGGGTGCGCAGGGACAGGACAAACTTTCCCCCCACCCATTTTGCAAGGTACGAATCGCCGACCGCGAGGGCCGCGGCCAACAACGTGAGTCCAACGTAGCTGAGGGCGATCCACCAGAACGGCCCGAACTCGCGTGGGACGAGCACCTCGTCCACGAGGACCTTGAACAACCAGATCCTGGCTGTGTCGATGGCAGGCGCCAGCACAATGAAGGGAAGCGTCAGCCAGATGAACCAGCGGTAGGGGCGGGCGTGGGGCCAGAAGCGCTTGAAGATTTCCCGCGGGGAAAGCGGAGGGGCGGGCTCGACAATGTCGGGCCCCGACGTGTGTCGGGGCCCGTGTGACGTTTGCCGGCGAGTCAAGCGCTACAGCAATGGAAGCGTGAAGCAACCAATGAGGGGAGCGCAGGGATCGGCGCCACCGCCGCCGTTTTTGCTGGCGCTACCAGTGCCGGTGCTACTGCTACTAGAGCTACCAGTCCCTGACGATCCATGCTTCAACTCCCGCGTGCCGAGAGCCGGCGCGATCAGACTGAAGTATTCGCTTTGCATCGTTCTCCTTTTCATCTTATCCTCCTTCCTTATAAGCCTTCCTTATCAGAAGGCTCGTTACCTTTCCCCGCGGCACCATGGACTGTGCCGCCGTTGGAATAAAAATCCTCTTTCCTATGAGCGAGTGTGGGCCTCCTAATCCATTGGCGCAATTACGGAAACACCGGATTCAGGCAGGGGGAAATTAGTGAACCAGGGGTGGGAGACCCACATCAACTGGCAGGAATCGTCTGAAACGCGATGGGACTTTGGTCCTCTAACCCGTTAAAAATTTGGTGGCCCCGGCCGGAATTGAACCGACGACACGCGGTTTAGGAAACCGCTCCACCAACCCAACTCCAGATCATTCCACACTAGTCCAGACAAGGTTTAAGCGAACAGGCAACTTCGGCTGGAGTGCTGTGGAGTAATGTGGAGTACAGCTCTTGTCAGGGCAAGGCCTCCGACGCCAAGGCAGGAGGGGAATCAGCCAAAAAAGTAAAAACCCAGAACCTCCTGCTGGTGAGGATTCAAGGGTACGAACTCGAGCCCCAGTATGGGGCGCCCTTGATCGGAAGCGATTCGGCAAACGGTGCAGCGAAGGTCCAATTCGGTCCGCGGCTGATCGTCCAAGGCGAAGCGAACGTCGATTAATTGGTCTTTCACAATGTTTTGGCTTGAAACGGGACGGATTCGCATGCCGGTCCTGGAGAGGTCCAGGACGATGCAGTTCCCATCAATTTTTCTGGTTCCCGAGGACAGCGTGAATTTGCCCGCCAGCTTGAGGTTCTTGCGATAGACTTTGCGAAAGTTCAGTAAAACTCTAGAGGGCGTCCCGCAAGAACACTCGAATGTGAACGGGTTGGAGCAATCGGGTTGAAGTTCATGCTGATTGAATTCTCTTGATCGATTACAGTGGGGACAGAGCACGAGGATGGTCTCTGGTGTGGACACATTCACTTCGAGAAGTTGTTCCTTCATCAATCCCTGCCTCCTAGGCCGCTAAGTTGGACCTCTAGCTGTCGGTATGTAGACTAGCGGATCGCGACGGCTTGTACCTGCTTGATGTCAGTGATCCCGTTCAGAATTTTGAGAGTCCCGTCCTGCACGAGCGTGGTCAATCCTTCTTCTTTTGCCTGGATCAGCAGCTCTGCGGGTCTCCCCTTTGATTGGATTAACTTCTTGATTCTATCGCTGGTGAGCAGCAATTCGTGAATGCCGATTCTTCCTCGATATCCGGTGTAGTTACAGACAGCACAACCCTTGCCGCGGTACAAGACAAACGCCTCATTGTAAGGCACACCGAGTTTCTCAAACCCCTCTTCCCCATAATTGCGAGCCAATTCGTCATACTGATCTCTCGATGGATGATAGGGTTCCTTGCACTCCTGGCAGATTTTCTTAACCAAGCGCTGCGCCAGTATCCCTAACATCGCATCGGCAAACGTGAACGGATCCAAGTCCATGTCCAGTAGACGAATCACGGTCTCCACGGAACTATTGGTGTGCAAGGTGCTCAATACGAGATGGCCGGTTATGGATGCCTCAACGCTTATCGCGGCCGTCTCTTGATCCCGCATCTCTCCCACCATAATCACGTCAGGGTCGAGGCGCAGAAAGCCCCGGAGCGCCGCCGCAAAGGTTAGTCCTATCTTCGGCTGGACCTGCACTTGGCGTAGACCCCGCTGCGTAATCTCCACGGGGTCCTCCGCAGTCCAGATTTTTTTGTCTGGTTTGTTGATATAACCAAGCACAGAGTGCAGAGTGGTAGTCTTGCCCGAGCCGGTCGGCCCGACACAGAGGATGAGCCCATAGGGCTTTTCGACGATGTTTTTCAGCTCCTTGAGGTTTCGTTCATTCAATCCCAGTTGCTCAATCGGGACCGGTTCACTCGATGCCAGCACTCGCAGGACCATGTCTTCGTCACCTCGAGCCGTGGGCATTATCGAGACTCGCAGCTCAACCTCCCGGTCCTGCAAGCGAAACCTGATCTTCCCGTCCTGCGGTAAGCGGCGCTCAGCAATGTTCAGTTTCGCCATGATCTTGAGACGGCCGATCAGCGGACGCCGATACATAGAGGGAATCTTTTGGTATTCCACGCAACTCCCATCAATCCGGAAACGGATCACCGTGTCGGCTCGTACGCCGTACGGCTCGATATGGATATCCGAAGCGCGTTGTTTGTAAGCATCAATGATGATCTGGTTGGCAAGCCGCGTGACAGTACTGTCGTTCTCATTGACTCTCGTTGTGGCATCGTCTTCCTTTTCTTCTACTTCCTCCGTTTTCAGGACCCCAATGATGTCCCCGATAGGGTCCTTGTTTGGAGTCTGGGACGCGGACGAGGCGATGTAGCAGAGTATGTCCGCCCGAATCCCCACGGCATACTGGACCTTCAAGTGCGGCAGCAGATCCTTGACAATGTCACACTTGTGAAGAGCATACGGGTCATCCATCAGCACCACGACGGTGTCACCTTCGTGTTGGATCGGGATCCAGAAGTTTTTGTGGAGATAGTCTAGCTTGAGAGTCTTTATCAGATCGCACGGCAGGATACGCGCGGGATCGAACTCTATAAACGGACAATTGTAAAAAGCACTTAAGGAAGCCCCGAGATCGGCCTTTGCAATCTTGTAACGATCCATGAGGATGGATTCGGTATCTATCTTGGATTTCCTTGCTTCAGTAATCGCCGCATTCAGCTCCTCTTGGGTGATCTTATTTTGAGCCAGAAGGTAACCGAACTTCGTCCGTTGCTTTTGAGAGAGGAGGATGTGATTAAGAAAAGCGATGCCGAGAGGCTTGACGATTAAGTTTGCGCTTTCTTCATCTTCCTCGGTGAACCGCTTTCCATGTTTCTTGTTCAGAAGCTGGAACACTCCGACGACCGATTCTCCATGGAGAATCGGAACTGTCAGTAGTTGTCTGGTCCGGAAGCCTGTCTTTTTATCCCAGGAGCCATCGAAGACGAGTGACGGGGAGATACGGGCCACTTCCTCCTGGTTGTAGGCGTTAACAAGGTTGACAGACTTATGAGTCAGGGCGACATGTCCAGCGATGCTCTTCTCATTGAGAGGCAACCGGATTTCTCCGACCAAATCAATATGGGCCGGCACGCGTGTATACAATTCCTTTTTCTCATAATCGAGGACGTACATAGTCATGCGCTCAGCATCGACCAGTCCTAAGATCTCGTTGTAGAGGTGTAAGATGTTGTCGAAGCTCGTTGCCTCATTCATCGCGTTGATGACATCATAGCCCTTCTTGTCGTATCGATGTTTTTCCTGTAGTACTGTCAACGTATCTTCATGCCACATAGGCAATCTCCCTCAGCAACTGCAACAAGTTTAGTAGCTTTTCAGGCGTCTCATGCCCCGCTTTAGATAGCGTACGCACCCGAGCCGTGTGGCGTTATCCGTTCAATCCTGGAATCGGTGCAACTGAAATGCATGGTCGATATAGCGGAATAGGCTGATTCCCCAACGAAGAATATCAGCAAAACCTTTGCCAGCAAGTGGGTGCTTACATTTATACGAATTTATCGTTACATAATAGTGCGGAATCACTCATTAATTGACCTACTGAGTCTTCACACCACACCCAAGTAGTCTCGAATTTCCCTAGTACGCTCGTCATCCGTACTTGCAAAAAGGATAGGAAGACTATCTAATACGATAGCTCTTTAGGAAGGCCCGACTCTGTGCCATCGCGGCCCTCCTGACGAAGCCCAGTCCTCACATAGGACCTGTAATAGTTTAAAGGGGGCAGATCATCGCCGAACGGCGATCAGGAACATGGTCAGGGCGGGAGTTGCAGAATCGTCAGGGACTTGCTGTGGTGGCCCCGGCCGGAATTGAACCGACGACCCGCGGTTTAGGAAACCGCTCTCCCTTCCCAACTCCAGGTACTTCTAACTCATTCCACACTATTCCAGCCAAGGTTTAGGTGAGTCGGCTACTTTGGCTGGAGTGCTGTGGAATAGTGTGGAGTGTGGTGGCGTTAAGCACAACATGCACTTAGTGATAGAGTGCGTGTCTGGCATTGTGTAAATAGGATCGGCAAAAGGACTCACTTGTGGAGAGATAGAATTTTCGCATTTTACTAGAGCCTCTTGAACCTTAGCATCGGTCTTTCCTGTTAATCCCAACGTGTCCGGCCACATAGCTTTCCGCATAGGCCCCTGACACGAACCCGTGGGTCCAACTCAGAACCAGCATAAACACAAAAACGGGAACGAAAGACATAGGATTCCCCTCGGTTGGGGAAAGCAGTGATTGGCGTGTCCCTCTACTTCTCGATCAATTTATAGCCATGGGTTCGCATGCACTGACGAAAGTCTGCTTTAGGGGCTTCAAGAAAGAAGCGTTGGAAGGCGGTATACTTGGCCTCAATTGCCTCTCGACATTTGTTCCACGCGAGCTCCTCTTGAGGTTCTAATTTCTTATCGGGGATCGGTAGGCCAGGACTACAGCCGACCCAGAGCACCGTCAGGGGTAGGATAGCCAGCCGAAGCACATTTTTACGTGCACTCATCGTTACTTCACCTTCGGCAGAATGCCCTGAGTGACGGCAAGGCTAGGTCACCCAAAGGCCAAAACCCACCGAATGCCTTCTACTACCGTTTCTTCTTCAAAAACCCCGCGAGTTGGGCCATTGCCAGCGGCACGATCACCCAGCCCCATAGTTTTGTTACAAATTTAACAATAGCAAAGACGGGCCCGGGCCTCGTGTAGAGCTCCTCCTGGTTCAGGTTGACCGGCAAGAAGACATCCATGGTATAGATGAGGGACAAGAGGCTAACTGGCTTATCAGGTTCAATGGCCTGCTTTAACGTGACGACGAAGAACAGCCAAGCTGGTAGCAGGACCACCCCGGTCCATACGAACAACCGCCAGCCATAAACACCATACCCCACCGTCCAGCGTAGCAGGCAGTTCACGCTCCATTTGTCCAGACGACCCTGCCGCCAAAGAGCTTGTCCCTCAGCCTTTCGCATCTCATAGTGGACCTCATCAGCCAAATCATCACGTCCAGCCTGATGAAAGTACTCCTCCAGAGTCCGGTATGGGGCGGGATCGTAGCTGTCCTTATGACGGCGCAGGCTCAACCACGTTCGCCACCGGTTCTCATACTCAAGGTCGGTACGGCCATAAGTGAGACCGCGCAGGTCGGCAATCGGAGGCAACTTGGTTTCCAAAGTGCTCTCGTTCCCTCCTGAGCTCGTTGTGGTAAAAACATAGAGGGTTCCGGCAATCGAGGTATTGGAGAAATTTAGCGACTGGGAGAACCGGGCGCCGATCAGAGAGACATTCCGCAGAAACGTACAGTCCCCCAGATCCACCAGCCCCTCAAGGGTAGCCCGATCGAAGAACGCATTCCCCGAGACCTTGAGGCTGTTGAAGACGACATTAACGTGATCACCGAGGAACTTTGCGTCTTGACACGCTAGGTTTCTCCCGATCTCGGCGTGCCCGAAGTCCGCAGTTCCCTGAAAGAGGCATTCCTGAAAGAACGCACTCCCAGAGATCTTGGCGCTATTGAAGGTCACCACTCCCTCCTTGCTGAGGAATTGGGCCTTGTGGCAGAAGAGTTGCCCCGTGATCTCGCTCGTAACAAAATTGGCGTCGCTGTGGAAGACGGTTGGAATGCCCGCCCTCGACTCTCCGAAATCCAGGTCCGGTACCCGGCAGGTCTGGACATTGAGGGTGCCTTTAAAGGTGCAACCCAAGAAACGCACTCGCCGCTTAAAATTGGCATACGGCAGCTCGACCCCAGCCTCGAAAACACATTCTTCAAAGCAGATCTCCCCATCGACTTGTGCATATCTACGTTCTAGAGGCGTGACAATGATCGCGTTGACCACAACAAATCCGGTCGGCACCTTCGCCCATTTGGAATCCAGGAGTGCCTCAACCAGAAACTCGCCGGAAATCCTGCGATCGACCTCAGGCCATTCCTTTGGAAACTCGATAGGTTGAGCCAACTCAAGTCGCTCCTTCGCCCAGGCTTCCGATGA
>Ga0209055_1002310_pt1 | contig 12138 bp, 10 predicted proteins | sample GraSoiAngelo_110_FD_185875 | JGI IMG/M metagenome (GOLD analysis project Ga0209055, IMG submission 185875) | Grasslands soil microbial communities from the Angelo Coastal Reserve, California, USA - 14_0903_12_30cm (SPAdes) (version 2) | ecosystem: Environmental > Terrestrial > Soil > Grasslands ... | reverse complement strand
ATCGGCCGCGACCGGACAATGGCTCTGGCGATTCTCCGCGACCTCCTTTCCTCACCGAATTCGTAAATCACATCGGCAAGCTCGCGCTCGTCCATGTGATTTACCACTTGATCGGCGGTCAGCTCGGACTGCGGGTTCATCCGCATGTCGAGCGGTCCTTCCGCCTGAAAGCTAAAGCCTCGCGCGGCGTTTCCTAGCTGCAGGCTGCTCACGCCGAGATCAGCAAGAATTCCGTCGATGGTCTGGGGTCGTTGGCCCTTGGCTATCTCTGCAAACGATCCGTGCACCAACTCCACCCTCGGCCAATCGCGCCGTCGGTCGTTGCTGGTTGGTCTTTGGCTTTTATCTTCGCCAACGACCGACGACGAAGGACCAACAACCAGCCTTTCCCCCGCGATTTCCAGCGCTGCCGGGTCTTTATCGAGCCCAATCAAATGTCCCGGTGCGCCGAGGCGTTTTGCGATTTCGTAGCTGTGCCCGCCAAGGCCCACCGTGGCGTCGATATAAGTCCCGCCACGCCGGACGGATAAAAAGTCGATCGCTTGTTTTAAAAGAACCGGAACATGGCCAACTTCTCCATGCCCACCCCGCTCGGGGGTGTCTGTTAAACCCTCGCCCACTAAATGCCCAGATCGTCGAGCGTCTTCTCATCCTCGGACGTGAACGGCTGCTCCTCGATCTCCATGCGGAACGCTTCCAGGTTGCGCACGATCAAGTAGGTCAGGTTTCCGAGCACTGCCACCTCGCCCTTGATCCGTGCCGAGTCGCGGATTAGCTGCGGCATCAGCAACCGCCCCTGTCCGTCCATTTCCACCTGCTGGCCCCAGTAGTTGACCCGATCCAGGAACTTCTTCTTCGTGGGGTTGAAAGTGGAGAGCCCGGCCAGCTTCTGCTCGATCCGCTCCCATTCCTCGAAGGGATATATCTGAGCAACCTTTCCATCCAAACTTGTGATGTAGAATTGCGTGCCGTATTTCTCCTCGATTACACGCTTGAATTCCGCGGGCACCTTGAGGCGTCCTTTCTCGTCGACGCGAGTTGGGTGATTGCCGCGAAACATACGCACTGCCCCTTACTGTGCTCAACAGCCTGCTCAGGGCGGCCACTACCGGCACGAGGGAGGTCAAAGCGAGCACAAAGTCGGTCAGATCGGGTTGGTTAGGGCCTGTTCCGGGGGTGTCAGCTTCTAGTCCCACTGGCGCCTCTCGTTGGTTCACTCGCTACCACGATCTATATTGTCAGGACCACTATGTACCACTTTTGACCACATCTTACGCCTAAGTGTTTTATTGTCAAGAGGGAAGTTGCAGGTTGGGGCGGGGTGGAGAGAGCGATGCGGGAAAGCGCGAGATCTTGTGCTAACGGAGTTGATGACCACAATAGGTTGAGTTTACAGCTTAGATTCCGGGCGCTTCAAGCTGGAGATTTGGGGGCAGGTCCGCCCAAGATTTCTGCGCAAGCTAAGGTTTCATAGTTCCAATGGTGAGCCGCGCCTGAGACTCTGAAACCCTGAAACGTGATTGCTCATGGCCGTTGCGCCCGTGGTCACCTATGCTGCTGGAGCAGCCACGGTACGAACTCAGGTTCGCCGTAGGCTCTGTCCCAGCAATTGTGCCCTACTCCGGGATACTCGTGAAAAACCCATTCGGGCGTTTTACGACCTTGCGCGCCGTTTCCGCATACGGGTCTGTGACCTTAGGGTCGTCCACGAGGCTCACGCGTAGGTCCGGAAAACGCGGCCGCCCGCCGATGCCACCGCAGATCACGGCAAGCGCCGCGAACTTTCCCGGGTACTTGGCGGCCGGGTCCCTCGTGCCGATCGCAGCGACTCAGCAAAGTCCCGACACCTCAATGAATGCAGTGGCCGATTGATCGCCAACAACGGACCATCCACTGCTAGGCTGACTATGAACATCTCCAAAGGAAAGATAAGAATCGTATGTGTTCTGTGCTTTAGCCGGGGGTAATGAGTAAGTCAACGCCAGCTACGAACACGCCAGCTACGAACAGGACGAACAGGACAATCTTATGTCTGTGCCAGCTACGAACACCACGAACACGCCAGCATGCCACCCCAGCATGACGGTAGCTGAACTATAGCGTGATACACTCCGGCGCAATTGGCCTATCCATTACTTCGCGGCGGAGGTGCAGTAGGGGGCTTAACCGCGGTCGCATCTGGTGGGTGGTTTTTTGGGGGGTGTGGTTTGGATCGTCTGGAGCTGGGTCCTGAACATGATGTTTCTCGGCCCGCGCTACATGGACATTCAAAATTCCGGCTTGTTTCTGAAACAGCCTCGCTATCAATTTTTCCTGGGGCAATGGATCGTGCTGTTGTTCCTGCTGGCAATCATCATGTCTCATCTTTATGCATGGTCACGAGCAACCCTCGGGCCAGGTCCGGTTGCCGCCGTCAAGCTTGGGATTTGTGGTGGGGTTTGCCATTGGCTTTCCCGGTAATTTCGCACAGGCGACCTGGTCGCCGATTCCCCCTGTCTTTCCCCTGGGGTGGATGCTGGAAATGTGGGTCGGAGCAATTCTGGCCACGCTAGTCGCGGGCTTCCTGTACAAGGAGTGACGGGCGACGCGGCGAGCCGCGTCTCTACCGAGCAGCTCTATCGCGCTGGCTCTACGACCACGGCCGTTCCGTAGGCCAGCACCTCGGTGACCCCTTGCATGACTTCGGTTGCGTCATAGCGAGCGCCGACCACGGCGTTGGCGCCAAGTTCGCCCGCGTGTTGCAACATCAGGTCGAAGGCTTCGGCGCGCGTCTTTTCGCATAGGTTGGTCAGCAATGTGATGTTGCCGCCGATCAACGTCTGCAAGCCCGCTCCAATGGTTCCGAAAATCGAACGCGACCGAACCGTGATGCCGCGAACCACGCCCAAGGTACGCACCACGCGATAGCCATCGAGCTCGAACTGCGTGGTCACCATGTTGTGCGCGACCATGCGGCCTGCGCCTGTATATGTCGCCATCGGGTTCATCCTTCTTTGTGAAAGTCAACTATATCGCGTGTTCCGCACGAAAAACCTATTCCAGTTCTGCCGCGATTACGAGATCCTCCGCCTCGGGATCATAGGTAACGTGCAGCACATTGGGCTTGCAGCAGACCTGGCAATCTTCCACATACACTTGATGGAGACCGGCGGAGGCATCGACTGCAGTCTCATTCCACTCCCCGCATGCGGCGCATTGGAAGCCAGAGTCCATACCTTATTTTCGATCGCGATTGCCGCTGGTTGCCGAATTCACCGGACAATTGAATCGGCAATCGGAAATCTTGTGCACCTCTATAATGTCAAATTCTATTTCAGCCGGAGGTCTCATGGTCTCTCGACGTCGCTTTCTGCACCTTGGCACGGCAGCGGCTAGTGCCACTCTGGCCGGACAAAATTCCGGAGAAAAACCTGCGTCGCTGCCGCCTTCCGTTGCCGGCCTGAAGTCGATGAAAGATCAGGCGAGACCAATTTCTCAAGAAGAGCGGCGTGACCGGCAGGAAAAAGCACGCCGCCTGATGCAGGCCAACCGGCTCGACGCCATCCTCCTCATGGAAGGAACTTCTCTGACCTATTTCACCGGCATGCGCTGGTGGGGAGGAGAGCGCATGTTTGCCATGGTTCTGCCCGCGAAAGGCAAGGCGTTCTACGTGTGTCCTGGATTTGAGGAAGGCCGAGCACGCGAGCAACTCGCGAAGGCTCCGGGTGGTAATGATGAAGACGTGCGCATCTGGCAAGAAGATGAGAACCCCTACCAGCGTGTTGCGCAGGGTCTGAAGGATCGCGGAATTTCAGCCGGCACCTTAGGGATGGAAGAAACCGTTCGTTTTGTATTCAGCGATGGAGTAACCAAGGCCGCGCCCCAGGCAAAAATTACGAGCGCGACTCCCGTGACGGCAGGCTGCCGCATGGTGAAGAGCGCACACGAGATCGAACTAATGCGGCTCGCTGCCAAGGTCACGCTAACCGCGTATGAAGCGGCTTATCGCGCCCTGCACGAGGGGGTAACCCAGCATGAACTTGCTGATCTGGTACAAGCGGCCCATTCTCAGCTCGGATTTTCCGGAGGGGCCGAGGTGCAAGTCGGGGAGTACTCAGCGCTCCCCCATGGCTCGATCACGCCGCAAGTCATTCATGACGGCGCCATCTTGCTGATCGATGGCGGCTGCACGGTTGAGGGCTACGCCTCCGATATCAGCCGCACCTTCGTGCTGGGGAAGCCAGCCGACAAGATGAAGCACGTCTTTGATAGCGTCCGCAAGGCGCAGAGCACTGCGCTGGCGACGGCGCGGCCGGGGTTGCAGTGCGGAGCGGTGGATGCAGCCGCCCGCCAAATCATTACGGACGCCGGCTACGGCCCCGACTACAAATTTTTCACGCACCGCGTCGGCCACGGCATGGGAATGGACGGACATGAATGGCCCTACCTGGTTCGAGGTAACACCGTTCCGCTCGCGACCGACATGACTTTCAGCGATGAACCCGGCATCTACATTCGCGGCGAGTTCGGTGTGCGACTGGAGGATGACATGCACATCACCGAGAACGGCGCGGAGTTGTTTACGCCTCAGAGCCTGTCTCTGGAGAATCCCTTCGGAACCGCCTGATCAGGGAAGGTCGCGGCCGGAGCTCCACCTAAGTGCACGGGAGAGAGGGCTGGGTTTTGGCAGTGATGTCAGGTGTAATCTCTGTGACAACAGTCAGCTGCGCGGGTGAGGACCTGGACGGTTTTTCTCGCCGATTCCAAGAACCTCCAAGCCGGGTCCAACAAGTCCACCAGGCCGCCGCGTTCTAAGCCCGGCAACCACCACAAATTCGGTCTAAAAAAAGCATTGACCCTGCAAACGCTGGCATTGGAATTGCATCAGAATAGCTGGGGCGCACTGGAAACGAGGCTGGTTCGTTCAGATGGCTGCTGGACAACCGGTCTTGCTTCACAGAATCCAACCTCACTCTCTCCAGCGCCCTCTGAGCCGTTCCGCAACGGGACGGCTCAATTTTTCGTGCACTGCCTGCCCGGTGATTGGATCTCCCAAGTCGCGGCCAACCTCGCCCACGGGGACGAAACTGGATTCCCTGGTGCGTCATGCTGTCAGGCATGCCCGCGCGTCGAACCCTAGTTGACGCTGCTGCTTCCGCGGATGCCATACTTGGTGAGCTTGTAAGCGAGTGCGCTGCGGGAGAGCCCGAGGCGGCGCGCCGCCTCTGCCTGCGCGCCCCCAGTGGACGCCAGGGTGCGCACAATCAAGTCTTTCTCTGTCTGGTCCAGGAATGCGCTGAGGTCGAATGGTTGGGGGAGCTTTTCCATCCTCACCACATCCACTGCACGTCCGGAATTAACTCCCGGATTTGCTCCCAGAGCCACTCCTTGTGCGAGCGGGAAGTCCTCCGGGCCGATCTCCTGATTGCGGGAAAGGATGTAGGCACGCTCAATCAGGTTCTTGAGCTCACGGACATTTCCCGGAAAGTGATAGCGTTTGAGATTATCCACCGCCTCTCCGCTGATGGCGCGCACTGGCAGTCTAAGCTCGGTGGCGACTTGCCGGGACAACCAGTCGCAGAGTCCAGGAATATCCTCGAGCCTCTCCCGCAAGGGGGGGACATGAATCGGCTCAGCCGCCAAGCGGTAATACAGATCCTCCCGGAACAGCCCATCTCGAACGCGCTGCGGCAGGTCTCGGCGTGTGGCGACGAGCACCCGAACGTTCACAACTCGGGGTTTGGCGGATCCGACGCGAGGCAGCCGGCCCTCGGCTATTATGCAAAGCAACTTGGCCTGTGTGGCTGGCGAAATCTCTCCGGCTTCGTCCAGGAAGAGCGTACCTTCATTGGCAGCTTCGACGAGTCCCTGGCGTGCGCGACCCGCGCCGGCGAAAGCGCCTTTCTGGTGGGCGAATAATTCGTTTTCCAACAGCGTCTCCGCAGAAGCGGCGCAATTGAGGGCTAGGAAGGGTCTGCTTGCACGCGGGCTGTTGCGATGGATCGCGCGAGCCACAAGCTCCTTGCCGGTTCCGGTTTCCCCCGTGATCAAGACAGGAGCGTTGGTGGGAGCAATCCGCGCGATTTTCTCTCGCACCTCCCGCACGGCAGGACCTTCACCGTAGAGCTCTGCCCCGCCCTCCAGGCGAGCCACAGTTTCCGTAAGCAGCAAGTTTTTCCGCCGCAGCGCTGTGTGCTCACAGGCGCGGCGCGCCGTGGCACGCAGGACTTCCAGTTGGAAAGGCATCGTCAGGAAATCGAAAGCGCCTTGCCCCAGGCCTTCCACAGCCAACTCAAGGGAAGCAACCGCAGTCAAGAGGACGACGGAAAGGGAGGGATCGTTTTCCCGGGCGGCATCGAGAACGGTGAGTCCTTCGCCGTCCGGCATTGGCTGCCGGGTGAGAACTGCGTCAAAATCGTTTGCAAGCAGATTGCTGCGGGCCTCGTCTACGCTGACCGCTTCGGAAATTTCATGCCCATCCTGGCGCAGATTGGAGGCCACGGTCTGCCGCATATTGGGTTCATCATCGACAATCAGGATCCGACCCATCTTTCCCTTTTTTTTATTGCTGTCGTTGCCGGCCAGTGCGCCTCTGGCAGGCACACCCCACCCCCGCCCGCCCTGGTTCGTGGCGGCAAGGATCAATAATGGCTCCAGTCGCTAGTTGCAATCTTGACGTGCAATTCCAAGGCCAACTCAGGTGCCCGAGGCTTGGTTGTGAAAAAGGGTCTCGAAGATTCGCGAAGAAGCCGCGGCAGCAATGGCTTGCGCGTGATCTTCGCCTTCAGTGTGAGGGGAACCTTTTGCTTGCGTCCGGCCCGCAACAAGAGGGCGTGAGGTAGCGTGTCGAAGAACAAAGCCAAAGAGCTTTGGTGAACTGGTTGCAGCTGCTTGTGTCCAGCTATGATCGGCGTCCTAGGCAACTTCCTGCCAAGCGGAACGTGTTAGACTGCCAGCTTTACTGTAGCACTTGGCAACACAAGTACTTCTCAACTTTCGGCAAGGGGCTCGCGCTGTTGCATCGATCGAAGGTAAGCCGATCCAGAGTTCGAGACTCGCAGGGCGCATTTCTCCTGAAGGCTTCTTGGGGACAGTTGGCGTCAGACCATTCGGCCACAGCGTGGTTGGTTGCTTTTCTCGCGATCATTCTCGGGTGCAGTGCGGGATCAGCTAGGGCTCAGATTTCTCCAGGGCCGCTGGCCCGCGCCCACCGGACACTGGAGGGCGCGAGCCATTGCGTCTCCTGCCACCAGTTCGGCGGGCAGGCCGCCCTCAAGTGCGTGGAGTGTCATACCGAAATCGGCGCCCGCGTGAATGCACATCGCGGATTGCATGCCACTTACGGACTGCAACCTGGCTCTAGCCAGGGGTGTGCCAAATGCCACTCCGACCATAACGGCGTGGATTTTCCCCTGGTCAAATGGACTCCCACGCCAGCCGGCTTTGACCACAGTAAGACTGGCTACAACCTGGTCGGAAAACACGCCGGCGTGGCCTGCAACAAATGCCACAACGCCGAACACGTAGCTCCCAGCGAGAAACTCAACATTCAGGTCAGAGACCTGAACAAGACTTTTCTCGCCGTGCCTCAAGCTTGCATCACCTGCCACCAGGACGCACACAACGGTCGCCTGGGACAAAAATGTGAGCGCTGCCACAATTTTGAAGACTGGAAGAACCTTACTCAATTCGATCACTCGAAAACCAAATACCCGCTAACGGGACTGCACGCGCAGGTGACTTGCCAGAAGTGCCACACTCCCGGAGCGGATAATAAGCCGCGTTGGACCGGTTTGGCCTTCGGCAAGTGCGACGATTGCCACGCTGATCCGCACAAGGGCAGCTTCAAGCAGCAAGCTTGCCAGGCCTGCCACAATACGAGCGGCTGGAAACGCAGCTCGCTGCAAACCGTCAACGAAAAATTCGACCATTCCAAAACGAAATATCCCTTGCTCGGCAAACACCAGACGGTTGAATGTTCGCAATGCCACCTCAAGGCTGACTTCAAGAAGCCTCTGGCTTTCCAGAAATGCATCGACTGCCACAAGGACGTGCACAACGGCCAATTCGTGAAACGAGCGGGGGGAATCGAATGCGCCGGCTGTCACACCTTGGACGGCTTCAAGCCTTCGACTTATGGAGTGAAAGAACACGCCAAAAGCGCTTACCCGCTGGAAGGCAAGCACGCCCAAGTGAAGTGCGAAGGGTGCCATATACCCAAGGGGAAGGACACGCTCTTCAAGGTCAAGTTCGGCAAATGCATGGACTGTCACAAAGACGAGCACCAGCGTCAGTTCGCCGGAACGCCTTACCTGAATCGCTGCGAACAGTGCCACGACCTCAAGGGTTACCATCCCTCGACCTTCACGTTGGCGAAGCACAAGCAAACGCGCTTCCCGCTCACCGGCGGCCATATCGCAACTCCCTGCGGTGATTGCCACAAGCAACGTTCCACTCCCGAGGCCAAGTACGCGGTGATCTACCGCTTCGACGACAGCTCCTGCACCGTCTGCCATAAGGACCCGCATAAAGGCCAGTTCGACGAGACCATGAAACAAGTCCGGATGGACCGCAAGCCGGCGGGTTGTCAGGCGTGTCATTCGACGGATTCATGGAAAGATCTGCAGCGATTTGATCATGCCAAGACGTCCTTCCCTCTGCTGGGCGCGCATCGAGCTACCGCCTGCATGGATTGCCACAAGCCGCCCAATATGGGGACCAAGCTGATCGATGCGGACTTCAAGGCGGCGCCCAGCAAGTGCGAGGACTGCCATGAAGACGTTCACGGTGCCCAGTTCGCCAAAGCAAATCGGATTACGCCCTGTGCTGATTGCCACAACGCCACCCGGTGGAAGCCGTCTCTGTTTGATCATGAGCGGCGCACCAGTTTCTCGCTGAAAGGTGCCCATGAGAGGGTTCGCTGCGAAGCCTGCCACAAAGAACTGCGGATGGTAATGGACAAGTCGGTCCTGTTTTACAAGCCTTGCCCGAAGGAATGCTCCGCTTGCCATGGTCCGGGCAAAGCGGCCGGTAAGTCCTAAGGGCGGTCTGGGTCGAAAAATGCCCCAGCATGATTCAGACTGCCCCAGCGCGGTCCTGTATAAGTTCTTGAACCCTAAGTGCTTCCCCCTACCGATCCGAATTTTGAACGGGGTTCTGAAAAGTAAATTCTGCGTTCAGGCAGGCAGAACTTACAGGTCTTAAGGCGGGCCACACGATGGGGAGCCCAGGCTTAGGCAATAGGACATGCCCCAATTGCTCTGACGAATATTGCCTTGCGTAGCTTTTCCACTGGTACAATAGGACCATACTCTGTCTGGGTGTCGAATTGCATTAGAATTCAACACTGATCACTTCGTCTAGCTGGATGTCTGTTAGATTCTTCTACGTTTCTTAAGTCAGTTCTGTCTGTTTAATAGTCAGGTGTGTATACAAGTTTAATCGGGGGTGGCACCTTGATCCCGACCCTTCTGATTGGTCTGCTGTTGTCCTTTATGCCGGCGGATAACCCTGTCAGCGGACAGAGCCAGAACCTTGCCCAGACGCGGAGTCCGCACGGTGACTTGAACATTCCCTGCCAAAACTGTCACACCGCGATTGGGTGGAAGCCTATCCGGGCCGTCCCCGAATTCGATCACAATAAGACCAAATATCCTTTGCGGGGCATGCACGAGAATGTGGCCTGCACCCAGTGTCACACCAAGCCGGTCTTCTCTAATGTGGGTAGCAGGTGCGCCGATTGCCACGCCGATATTCACAAACGGCAGATGGGCGTCAATTGCGAGCAGTGCCACAGCGTGAAAGGTTGGAACGTCTCGATCCAGTCCATCCAAAACCACCAGAATCGTTTTCCGCTGATCGGAGCGCACGCCGCCCTGGAGTGTGATGCCTGCCATAAGGGCGCCGCGGTTGGTCAGTTCCAGGGGCTGTCGACTCAGTGCTATTCGTGCCACGCCCAGAGCTACCAGAAAACCTCGAATCCGAATCACGTCGCCTCCAAGTTCTCGACCACTTGCGAGCAGTGCCACGGAATGGATACGTGGCTGAATGCCAAGTTCGATCACGCGACCAGCGGCTTCCCGTTGACTGGCGCTCACGCGACTGTAGCTTGCGAGCAGTGTCACGTGAATAACAATTACAACCTGACCAGCGCGAACACGGCCTGCGCCTCTTGCCATTTGAAGGATTTCCAGGGGACGACTAACCCGAATCACGTCAGTGGCGGCTTTTCGCAGATGTGCCAGCAGTGCCACAACACAGTGTCGTGGGCCGGAGCGAGCTTTGACCACTCCACCACGGGCTTCCCGTTAACTGGTGCGCACGCTACTGTGCAGTGCAGCCAGTGTCACATTAACGGGAACTACAATTTGACGACAACGACGTGCGTGTCCTGTCACCTCAAGGACTTCCAGGGCGCGACCAATCCGAACCACGTGCAGCAAGGATTCGCGCAGACCTGCGAGCAGTGCCACAACACTGGGGCATGGCAACCGGCACAGTTCGATCACTCCAAGTCCGGATTCCCCTTGACTGGCGCGCATGCGGCTGTGCAGTGCGCCCAATGCCACGTCAACGGAAACTACAATCTGACCAGCGCAGCTTGCGTAACCTGCCACCTCACGGACTTCCAGAACACGAATAACCCCAGTCACGTTCAAGCCAATTTCCCGCAGACCTGTCAGCAATGCCACAACACCACAAGTTGGATGGGTGCCATCTTCGATCACTCGACCACGGGATTCGCCCTGACGGGTGCGCATAACACTCTGCAGTGCAGTCAGTGCCACATTAACGGGAACTACACCCTGACCAGTGCAAATACCTTGTGCGTATCGTGCCATCTCACCGACTATCAGGGCACGAACAACCCGAGCCACGTGCAGGCGGGGTTCCCGCAGACCTGTCAGCAGTGCCATAACACGACCACCTGGGGTAACGGGACATTCGATCACGCCAGCACCGGCTGGGCCTTGACCGGCTTCCATGCGACGGTGGCCTGCGCACAATGCCACGCAGGTGGAAACTACAATTTGACCTCCGCGAACACGGCTTGTGCTTCGTGCCACATGACCGACTACCAGAACACAAACAACCCAGGCCACGCGGCTGCCGGCTTCCCGACCGATTGCTCGCTATGCCACAGCACGGCATCTTGGGCCGGAGCTACCTTTAATCATGCGACTACCGGCTTTGCGCTTACCGGAGCGCATACCACCCTGCAGTGCAATCAGTGTCACGGAAATAATAATTTCAGCCTGAGCAGCGGGGCATGCGTCACGTGCCATTTGACAAATTTCCAAAGCACGACCAATCCGAACCACGTCACGTCAGGCTTCCCGCAGCAGTGCGATGTCTGCCACAACACGACGGCGTGGATCCCGTCCACGTTCAACCACAACAACACGCCGTTCCCGCTGACGGGTGCGCACACGACCGTTGCCTGCGCCAATTGCCACGTCAACAACAACTACACGACGGTTCCGACCGATTGCTACTCGTGTCACAAGGCGCTATATACCGCCACCACGAGTCCGAACCACCAGGCTGCCGGGTTTCCGACAACCTGCGCGACGTGCCACACCACAACGGCGTGGACGGGAGCGACATTCAATCACACGTACTTCCCGCTGAACCACGGCGGCGCCAACGGCGTCTGTGCCACCTGCCACACTAACTCGAGCGACTATGCCGTATTCCAGTGCACGGGATGCCACGGGAACAATAACGCGGCCGGTTTCCGTCACCCGAATGTTGGCGGGTATGTGTATAACAGCGTGAATTGCTACGCGTGTCACAAAGGCGGCTAGCGCAGCGTGTCGGCAGAGTTTTGGAAGTGTAAGCTGTCACCCCGGACTGGGGGTATCTAGGGCTGGCGGAAGCCAATATTTAAAGATAGTTAAGCAGGACGAAATGAAGTTAATAAATATAATCCTCCTCCTCGTCTTGGTGTCGTTCGCCGTTGGGCAAGATCCCGCCGACAGGCCGGTTGAAATCCGCAACGTGGACGTGGCCCCCGTCGGTGAGCAGGTCAAAATTGAGGTTACCCTCACCCAGCCCGTGGTTCCGACCGTCATCGTTGCCACTAACCCTGACCGGCTGGTTCTGGAGCTCCCCAATACTTCATCCAGCGCGAAGCAGCAGCGGGCCACCGTAAATCAA
>Ga0209055_1002307_pt1 | contig 12140 bp, 14 predicted proteins | sample GraSoiAngelo_110_FD_185875 | JGI IMG/M metagenome (GOLD analysis project Ga0209055, IMG submission 185875) | Grasslands soil microbial communities from the Angelo Coastal Reserve, California, USA - 14_0903_12_30cm (SPAdes) (version 2) | ecosystem: Environmental > Terrestrial > Soil > Grasslands ... | reverse complement strand
CCAGCGTGCCATCGGGGGTGAACTTCAGCCGATTGGCGCCCCGCACGTCCGCACCGAGCGTCTGCACCACGGCCTTGCTCGTGAGATCGATGATAGAGATAGTGCCGTCCTGCGCGTTGGCCACCCAGGCCTCACGCCCGTCGGGCGACACGTCAATCCCCTCGGCGCCGCGGCCGACGGGGACCACCGTCTCCGTCCAATCAACCCAAGACGCGCCCCCGGGTGCGGCCGCTGGGGGGGCGGGGGGGCCGGGGGGGCCGCTGCGCGGCTCGGCGATCGTAACGGTCGCTGAGTTGACGTTCGACGTGACGACGCGCTTCCCGTCCGCCGAGACAACGAGCATGTGCGTCCGATCTTGTCCCGTACCGAGCACCCAGTCGACGGCGTGCGCCGCCGGGTCGTAACGGCCGATCGCCTTCGCCCCCTCGGCCGTGAACCAGAGTTTCTCACCCGCGATTACAAGGCCGTGCGGGCCGCGCAACGGCCCGAGGTCGATGACGTGCAGGGCCAGCTGCCCGACGAGGTCTACCGGCGTGAGGGTGTTGTAAGCGCCGAACCCGTAGTTCGAGATGTACGCGACCCGCCCGTCCGCTGACGCGATCACCTCGTGTGGGTCCGGTCCCACCGGGACCCGCGCCACTACCGTGAGCGTCGCAGGATCCACGATGCTCAAGGTCCGGTCGGCCTTGCTCAGGACGAGCAACGCCTGTACCGGCGTGGGCCCTGTCGCGCGAGGCGTGGGGCTCTGTGCCGTCGCCGCATGCACGCGGGCGCTCGCCATAGTGATGACGAGCGCAGCGCTGAGCGAACGAGCGCACGGGAGAGGGAACATCGTTCCCTTGGTCTGCGTGGAGGCGCGCGATCCCCGTTGCGTCGAGCTCATAGGACCTCCAGTCCTGTTGTGACAAAACACCGTAATAGCGGATGCGACTTCCTCGCGGTTCGTCCCCGTTCTGCACGCCCGGGGCTTCCTGCAGTCAAGCCGCGACGGCGGTTCATCTCACGGCGCTCAAGATCAACCCTGCAGCTGCCCCGCCGGCCACGAGCCAGGCCGAATTCACGCCGAACCGGAGCAACGCGACGGCGCTGAGGACGGCCAGCGCGCCCGTGAGCGGATCGATCAGCGCCGCCCGGCCCAGCTGCCAGGTGACCACCACCATGAGCGCGAGCGAGGCGACGTTGACGCCGTCCAGGACCGCGCCAGCCACTGGCGAGCGTCGTAGGCGCGGCACCAGCGGGCCGCTCAGGGCGACGAACACGAACGCCGGGAGAAAAATACCCACGGTGGCGACTGCGGCGCCCGGCGCACGTCCCAGGACGTAGCCGATGAACGTCGCGGTCGTGAACACCGGCCCCGGCGTGACCTGTCCCACCGCCACGGCGTCGAGCAGCTGGGTCTCGGTGAGCCAGTGCAGCCGCACGACCAGGTCCGCGCGCAGAAACGCAAGCAGGACGTAGCCGCTGCCGAACAGCACGGCGCCGATCTTCACGAACACCGCGAACAGCGGCCACAGGCCGAACGGCGTCGCCGCCCCGGCGACCGCGATCCCGACGCTGCCGGACCCACTCGCCGTGGCCAAGCCGGCACCCAGTCCTCCGAGCTGTCGGCGCGCCTGGATGAGGGCCATCGCGGCGCCGGCCGCCGCGAGCACCACTAGCTCGTTCACCCCCAGGGCGGTCGCCACGACCGCCCCGCCACCGAGCGCGCCGAGCCACGGCGTCTTCACCGCCGAACGGCCCAGCTCCCACAGTGCCTGCAGCACGACCGCGATCACGACCGGCTTCACGCCGTTCAGCAATCCGGTGACCGCCGGCAGCGTGCCGAAGCGCACGTACGCCCAGGCGATCCCGGTGACGATGAACGCGGCGGGGAGGATGAAGCTGAAGCCGGCGACGACGAACCCCGGCCAGCCGCGCCGCCCATAACCGACGTGTATCGCCATCTCGGTCGAGTTTGGCCCGGGGATCAGATTCGTCGCGCCCAGGTAGTCGAGAAACTGGCCGTGGGTGAGCCAGCCGCGACGGCGCACCACCTCGTCCTCCATCATGGCGATGTGCGCCGCCGGACCGCCGAAGGCGATGGTGCCGAGCTTGAGAAACAGGAGCGCCAGCTCGCGGAGCGGGGTCCGCTCCCCTGGCGGCAGAGTCATTCGCCGGGGCGGGCCCGCCCCGTCATCACAGCGGGCGAGAGCACAACGAGCTGACCGTGCATCATGGGTACGTGCCTCACGACGGTCCACATGAAGGGAGAGTTGACCGAGATCCAAACCGCCATTTTCGAGCCTTCTAGGAGTGCCGTGCGTGGCGAACCCTGGATCCTTCAGGCGTCGGCGGCTTCAACCCGGTGTAGACGCACCACGTCCATTTCTTCCCGGCTCGAGAGCCTTTGTCATCGTGAATAGTCGCGTCCCGAAAAGCTCGCGTGGTCCCCCGTCACTCGGGCGGAATCCCGAGCGCTTGTAAAGGGCGATAGCGGTCGTCAAGAACGGCGTCGTGCTCAACTCAAGGCGTGGGAAGCCGCACTCGCCGGCGTAGCCCTCCACCCGCTCGAGCAGCAGTCTGCCGACTCCCCGGCCCTGCACCTCAGGCACGACGGCCATGCTGCGGACGTACAACGCCTCTCCCCGCAATACCGCGGACACTGTCCCGACCACGGTGCGGTGCAGCAGCGCGATCCATGTCGGGCCTTCGCCGAGCCGACGCACGATCTCTTCGGTCGGGGGCGTGGTCGCAGCGAAGGCGGCGCGAGTGTAGAGGCACTCGTACTCGGCGAACGCCGCCTGCAGTACTAACGCGATCGCCGGGGCATCGTTGCACCCCGCTCGGCATACGCGCACGGCCTGGTCGCTCACCGCGCCACTCGTAGCCAGACGGACACCTGGTCCGATGAGCGTCCCAGCCCCTGACCGAAAGCCGCGATGAGCGCACCGTGCGGAACCCACACCTCCAGGCTCGGCCCCAGGTGATGCTGCGCCACCTCGCCTGGTCTGGCCGTCAAGTCATAGGCAGCGCCCCACCTCAGCGTCCGGCTCAGCCTCCCGTGCAGCATCACGAGGCCCTCGGCCTCCGGCGGATCCGCGCCCGGCTCAAGCGGGTGGGACAGGTTCACCTTTGCGAACACAGACCCTTGGCCGACATCAGACGCTGTGGCCACGACCAGGCGGCCCGTCCAACCGCCCGATCCCAGAAGCGTTTCGAGCAAGACCCTGGTCCCAGCGGCCCCGGAACGGAACGTCGCTCCAGCGCCCACCATGACCACGCGGTCGCGCCGGCCGAATGTCCCGGCGAAGCCGGCGACGAACAGTGCGCGGTGCTTCGCGGACCCGACCGTGAGCGACAGCGACGTGTTGCACACGGATCCCCAGACGAACGTGGATGGCTCCGAGGGCGCGTCCTGCGCATGGAGCAGTCGTAACGCAGCGGACAGAAGGGCCGCGGCACACGTGAGTCGCCTCACGACCGCGTCGAGACGTCTAGCACGCCGGCGCTGCCGGGAGCGTCCGGCTCATGGTCGCGCGGCCCGAGGGGACCACCCCGGCGCGCCTTGGCGCTCCACTCTTCGATCTCCATGGCGATGACATTCGTGGCATCGAGGTGTACGGGTGGGGCCGCGTCGTAGTCCCGGCCTGCGGTACGCCCTGGGAAGTAGCGTGCGATCATGGCCTCGAGCGCGACGGTGGCTGCGTGGCGATCGAGCGGCGGTGCGGCGTGGGCGAAGCACAGCACGCTGCGGTAGTTCAGCGAGTGATACAGCGCGGTGCGGGAGAAGACTAACCCGTCGACCAGCGTCACCGCGATCGCGGCGGGGCCGCCGCTCGCGAGGTGGCGCAGGAGGCGGCTGGCGTGACCACCGTGCAGGTAGAGGATGTTCGGCGTGGCCGGGTCGTAATGATACGCCATCGGAATCACGTACGGCTGCCCGCGCTCGACGAACCCCACGTGCGCCACGAGCCCCGCGGCGAGGATCGCCGGTGCCTCTTCGGGCACGGCTCGGTCCGCGTGACGCTGCAGCCGGGCGCGCGGTGGTGTCGTGATTAGAGGGGCCGTCCGACTTCCCCACGACGCGGTCGCGTGATCCATGAAGCTCACGTAGACCTCCGGTCCGCTCGGCTGCGACGCTGTCACCAACCACCGGCACAGCTCTTTCCACACCCGAACGAACGCTCGCACACGAAAACGCAGTGGCCTGGACAAGGGGTCCATGCGAGCGTATCTATCTCGTACAATGGCATCATCACAAGGGACATTTTCGACAGGCCGATAGAGCCACTTTATAGGAAGCGTCCAGCCGGCATCCCGATCACCCGGCCCCTCGATCCGCGTTCCGGCGCGACGCTGCAACGCCAAGTGTATGACGGCTTGCGCGCCGGCATCCTCGCCGGCGGGCTACGGCCCGGCACCCGGCTGCCGTCGACCCGGTCCCTCGCCGCCGATCTCGCCGTCGCGCGCAACACTGTTACAGCGGCCTTCCGCTAGCTGGTGGCAACCATGCGCACCTTCCGGGACGGTTGGTCTTGCTGCGGGATCCCGCTGATCGTGCAGTGGGCGCGATGGCTATCTATGTGGAGAACGAGAGGTTAGCAGTGTTGACCTCTGCACTGCGTCGCGCCCACCAGCCCGGCGGGGACCTATTTGTCCCTCACAGGAGCTGAGGCTGCATCACCTCATTTCTCTCGACGGCATTCGTATGCGTGTCATCTCGACAGCCGAGGTCGGCGTGGTCGAGGGCGACACGCTGTTCACCTTCACCCAAGAGGGCTCAGTGGTTTCGGCGCATTACTCGGGCGGTCGAGTCCGGCTGGGTTATCTCGTGGGCTTCAGGTCTCCTGCCGGGCTTCGCTTCCGATATGTACAGCTAGATACGGAAGACCGGCTCGATAGTGGCTGCTCCGAGTGCGAGATCGGGAGGACGCCCGACGGGAGAGTACGTCTGCTCGAGCATTTTCAATGGGACACGCGTGAAGGGTCAGGAACGAACTTATTCGAAGAAGTACCGACCGATCTCTAGCCAGGAGACACGCCGTGTACATCAGCCAAGAGACGTCGGAGCAAACACGAGCGCGACTGTTGAAGGTCATCGCGCGCGCAGAGGTCGTGTTCTTTGACGGCACGTTCACGTTCGAGGAGTTTCCGGCGCGTGAGTTTCCGCGCCGCGCGATGTCGCAGGCCCTCGCGTTAGTCCGTGATGACGAGGCGTGGAGCCAGCTCGTGCCATCCAAAGACCCAGCTAAGGAATTGTTCAGTGTCTTTGGTTTCCACTTCGCCAACGGTCTCGACAACAGCGGCTTTGTTGGGTGGTTGGCGACACACTTGAAAGAGACGCTCGGCACAGGCGTGTTCGTGGTATGTGGGCACAACAGCCGACGCGGCGGCGTCTTCGATTATTGGGGATGTCCTGCGCAACTGGGCGAAGACGTCAGGCAACGTATCTACAACCTGCGAGAGCAGTCGGGTTAGTTGCCGGCTGCTCGCTCGTGCCTTCTCACGCACCGCTCGAACCGGATGTGATTGTGTGGCCGCGGCTGGCGGTTCTACGAGTGGCCTGGACAGCGAGCGCCATGCCGGGTTATCTATCTGCTACAATGGCTTCATTACAAGGGACGTTTTCGTCCGATTTATAGAGCCACTTTCGTGCCGAAGCGCCCGGCCGGCATCCCGGTCACGCTGCCCCTCGATGCGCGCTCCGGCGCGACGCTGCAACGCCAGGTGTACGACGGCTTGCGGGCCGCGATCCTCGCGGGCCGGCTGCGGCCCGGAATCCGACTCCCTTCGACCCGCTCACTTGCCGCTGACCTCGCCGTCGCGCGTAACACGGTCACCGCGGCGTTCGGCCAGCTGGTCGCCGAGGGCTACGCGGAGGCCCGGGTCGGAGCGGGCACCGTGGTGGCGCGAGCGCTCCCGGACGACCTGACGAAGGTGGCCGCGCGCCTAGCGCTTGATAACGGAACGGGACCGGCGCGCAACCGTCCGCGCATCTCGCGGCGCGGCCGCTCGCTCTCGGCGGCGCGCGTATGCTGCGACTTCCCTACCCGGGGACCCCTTGCGGCAGGATGCCCGGCGCTCGATCAGGTCCCACTGGACCTGTGGGGGCGCCTCGCGATGCGCGTAGGGCGGCGCCTGGAACGTGAGCTGCTGGGGCATGGCGATCCTGCCGGGTATCCACCGCTGCGCAAGGCGATCGCGCAGTATGTCGCGGTGTCGCGGGGCGTGCGGTGTGCCGACGAGCAGATCGTCGTGACCTCGGGCTCTCAGCAGGCGCTGTTCGTTGCGTCGCAGGTGTTGCTCGACCCGGACGACGTGGCCTGGGTGGAGGATCCCGCCTATCCCGGGACGGTGAACGCGCTGCGGGCCGCCGGGGCGCGGCTGGTGCCGATCCCCGTGGACGCCGAAGGGATCGATGTCCGGTTCGGTGAAGAGCGGCGGCCCGCGCCCCGCGTCGTCGCGGTCACGCCGTCGCACCAGTACCCGCTGGGCGTCACGATGACCCTGGCGCGGCGTCTCGAGCTGCTGCGCGTCGCTCGCCGCGCCCGCGCGTGGGTGCTCGAAGACGACTACGACAGCGAGTTTCGTTACTCAAGCCGCCCCATCCCCGCGCTCCAGGGACTGGACCAGGACGGCCGGGTGATCTACCTCGGCACCTTCAGCAAGACGCTGTTCCCGGCCCTGCGGCTGGGCTACGCCGTTGTGCCCGCCGACCTCGTGCGCCCGTTCACGGCCGTGCGGTCGGTGCTGGACGTGCACAGCCCGGTGCTCGAGCAGGCGGTGTTGGCGGAGTTCATCACGGCAGGCTACTTCGAGCGCCACCTGCGGCGGATGCGCACCCTGTACGCGGAGCGCCAGCAGGTGCTGCTGGAGGAGGCTCGGCGACACCTGGCGGGGCTGCTGGAGCTCGCGCCCAGCGGGGCTGGGCTGCAGTGCGTCGGCTGGCTCGCGCCGGGCTTGGACGACCAGATCGCCGCGCGCGCGGCTGCGGCCCACGACGTCGACGTCACGCCGGTGTCAAGGTTCGCCCTGGGACGTTTCTCCCGACCGGGCGTGCTCCTGAGCTTCGGCGCATTCGAGCCGCGCCAGATCCGTGCGGGTGTGCAGCGGTTGGCGGACGCGCTCAGGGACTTACGCGACGGCCGCTTCGCCGACGAGGTGACGGCTGGACGCGAGCCAGAACCGACGCCGCATCGGAAGTCCGCCAGCGCCTAGCGCCGAGCCCGTTCGGCGCTGGCAAACGTTGCCCACTCAGGTGGGACGAGATATCAGTTGAAGCTCAGAGGCGAGCACGAATCTCAGAATCGGTTGTCTCCAACGAATTGCTCCCACGACAAGTTCGATTCCACCTCGTATTCTCGCCAGTTTCGGATCAGGCCATTCGAGATTCTGACTATCACCAGCCCGTGCGTTTGTTTCTCATACAGGAACGTGTAGTCCCCGACGCCCATTTGCTGGGCTGAATCAAACAGTAGGCGGTGCCATGTCATGTGCATCGGACGCTTGCGTCCGCTGGCCCCTCCGAAAAAATCGTATAGGGCCTTGCGGCCGCGACGTGCGGGCGAAGGGGGCCCGGAATAGATGGCGTTCTCCGTGAAACACGATGCAGCGAGGCCCGCATCGCCACGGTTCCATCCCTGAACCACCGTTTGCATCACACTCTGGAAGCCTTCCCCACTCAGGTCGCCAGCTGGTGCGCAGGCGTATACGGAAGTCCGCTGACGTTGCAGCGGCCCAACACGCAGGTCCGCCAAGACCATGGACAGCACGACCAAGAGACATGCGGCCAAGACCCCAATTGAAGGCGTTAAGTCAGGGCCGCTGCTTGAGGCGGGTGAGATAGGCCTGTACCTCCCGTCGATGCTGCCCAGTGCGGTCCGGACGTCGTGCGAGCTCGTCGCTCATATAGCACTCACTCCGAGAAACTGTGTTCCGCCGCGGGAAAAGATCCATCGCGCACCTCGGCCGCATATTGCCGAACGGCACTCCGCACCTCATTGCTCAGTGTGGCGTAGCGCTTCACGAACCTCGCCTGGAAGGACTCGGTCAACCCGAGGAGATCGTGCAATACGAGCACCTGCCCGTCGCATCCGGGCCCAGCGCCGATACCGATGACCGGGATCTCGAGCTGCTTCGCGATTCTCGTGGCGAGCGGCGCGGGAACCAGCTCCAGGACGAGCGCGAACGCCCCGGCTTTTTGCAGCCACTGGGCGTCCGCTTCCAGCCGCCGAGCGGCGGCCTCGTCGCGGCCCTGTACCCGGTGGCCGCCGAAGACATGAATGGATTGCGGCGTCAACCCGAGGTGTCCCATGACCGGGATGCCGGCTTCGACCAAGCAACGTATCGTCTCGACCCGCTCGCGCCCGCCTTCAAGCTTAACGGCGGCGCATCCGGTCTCCTGCATGACGCGTCCCGCGTTGGCGATTGCGGACGGGACGGAAACGTGGTAGGAGAGAAACGGCAGGTCGCACACCACGAGGGCCCGGCGCACGCCGCGGCACACGGCCGTCGCGTGATAGATCATCTGATTGAGGGTGGCGGCGAGAGTCGAACCCGCGCCGTTCAACACCTCGGCGACGCTATCGCCGACAAGCAGCAAGTCCACACCGCACTCGTCGAGGAGCTTGGCGAACAGCGTGTCGTAGCACGTCGTCATGACGATCCGCTGGCGTTCCGCCTTCATTCGATGCAGATCGGTGACCCTGACCGGTCTGGTTGCTGCCGTTTGGGGAAGTGCCGTCATACGTCCACCCCGCGCTCTGATGCCGTCAGTGTCGCTGCTTCAAGCCGGCGAGGTATCTCTGGATTTCGCGCCGATGCTCGTCCGATTCCAGTCGCTCGCTGATGACCTGGAACATCATGGTGATCGCCGCTTCGGTGTTCACTTCGATCACGTCGCGACTCAAACGCTTCGTCGCGAACAGGGCTTGCCTCGGTCTCGATGCCAGCCGTTCGGCCAGCTTCATGGCCTGCTCCACCAAAGATTCTGCGGGATGCACATGATTGACGAGTCCGATCCTCTCAGCAGCGTCGGCGGTGATCGGCTCCCCCGTCAAGGCCAGCTCCTTGGCACGGCCCAAGCCGATGACCTTGTAGACGGGGTAGAGGATCTGCGTGATCCCCAACAGCACCTCGGTCTGGGCGAACGTGGCCGCCGGCGAGCAGAGGCGCAGGTCACACGCCGCCGCAATGTCGAACCCGCCCGCGATCGCCGGGCCGTTGATAGCCGCGATCACGGGCTGCGGCAGCTCATAGATCTGCTGGAACAGAGCGAAGAATGACCGCAGGTATGCGACCTTCTGCTCCGACCCGAGGCTCGCCAGATGGGTCAGGTCTAAACCGGAGCAGAACGTATTTCCCGCACCGGTCAGGACCACGACGCCGAGCGACGCGTCGCTTCCTGCCTGCTCCAACGTACTCGCCAACGCCTGGATCAAGTCCGGATGCAGCGCGTTCCGCTTTTCCGCGCGATCGAGGGTGCACAGCAGAACCGCATCGCGGCGCTCAGTTCGGAGCATCGGTCAGCCCGATTCCATCGGTCGAGGGCTGGACCGCTCAGCGTCCCAGAGCAGCTCGCTGCTCGAGAAACGCTGACGTCCGGCCCGGAACACGACCACGCACGTAGGGGCCCACTTCCACTGCTGGTGTACCACGCCGGCCGGCTCGGTGGAAAAGGCTATCGTACCGCGGGTGCCCTGAACCGCTGTGTGGCGTAAGGCGTGGCACACCGCGGCGGGATCGACGCTGCCCGCGGCTCGAGCGCCGGCCTCGAGCACCAGGATGGCGTCGTATCCCTCGAGAGCCACAAAACTCGGCTCGCGACGATATTCCGTCTCGAAGTCGCGCGCAGCGCGTTCACCGCGGGCGGTAAGCCTACCGGGCCGCTCATAGGCGAGGAACGGAATTCCGCTCGCGTCCGCTCCGGCTGCCTCCCACCAGTCCTGAAAGATTGTCCGTCCGGCGGGGTCTCCCAGGATCACCGCAGGCGAATTCAGACGACGGTTACGCAGCTCGTGCACAATTGAACGGAGATGCTCCGGGCGGCTCACCAGCAAGAGGAGCATGTGAGGCGTTGGAACCCCCGCGATCGATGCCTGTATCCCGTCGATTGCGCCGACGATCCCATTCTCCGACTCAATCCGTAGACGGGTGAAGGGTATGCCGGACTCGAGCAGCCGCGACTCGATGACCGCTGCACCAGCCTCCCAATAAGTGCTGTGTTCGATAACCGCAAAGACGCGGCTGATACCCCTGGCCACGAGGTAGGACGCGTAGGCTCGCCAGCCGTACGATTGCGGTGGCGCAATGCGAAATACACGGCTCAAGCGACGAGCGGTGATCGCGTCCAGAGTTGCTGAGGCGCAGACAAATGGCAGCCTGAGACGATCAACCTCGGCCAGAACCGCATTGGCAACGATACTGTGATACTCGCCTGCGAGCACATCCACGCCCTGACGAGCGAGCCTGTCGACGGCGTCTAGGCCTGCTGCTGGCAAGCCTTTGGTGTCTTCGAAGACGAGGTCCAGCATGCTCCGCCCGACGCCGCCCGCATTGTTGATTTGGCGAACGGCCAATTGCATGCCATCGAGGAGGTCTCTCCCTGCCGAGGGGATACCGGGCGGTGACAACGGCCCCAGGCCCCCAATGCGAAGGGTCCTGCAAGATCGTCTCACAAACGAGGGTGGTTACTCTCCGCTGGACGGATACAGCGTCAGGTCGCTCTCTCACAAGAGCCATTCACCAACGCATCTGAGGCTCCATTTAGGAAACATCCTTGTTAGTGGGTCTACCCGGTTCGTCAAAATGGCTCTTGCAGTAGGCCACGACGAAATGCAACCTCCGGATCAATAGGCACTAGCCCGCCCCCTTCCGTAGACCCACCGGAGGCCTCCCGTGGGAGACTGCGTACTGCGCCGCTTTGAGACGCCTGATGAGACCCGCACGTTCGAGCGCGGCCACTTGGACCTCATTCGGATTGCGGGCACAACGCTCGGCCGCGCCCGCTACGAGCCGGCTGGAAGTGGTCCGAGCACGTGGCTCCCACCGTGGGGACGCGCAGTTGCCAAGTCGCCCACCTTGGACTAGTGCTCGAAGCGCGCTGAATGGTCGAATGGATGATGGCAAAGAGTTTGAGCTGAAGACTGGCGACATGGGTCGATCATACGCATCCCGCAGCGGCAGCGCGCGATCGCCGCTGGTCCCGCTCGATTGAAGACTATCGCGAGTTCCCGGTCGCGGCGGCGTGGAGGAAGGCCGGGGCAACACTCGAGCAGACCAAGCGGAATCAGTTCCGAGATGGGGTGGGCCGCCTTCCCCTTGAAGACGTTCGAGTAACCGTATTGAGAGGACTGGTCGCAACCACCATTGCACTCGAGAGTGAAGCATGGCCTTCCAGCGTCCCGTGGACTTCGCGGCCTTGTGGCTGTTTGTTGCGGCAAGCTCTGGCGCCGCCCAGGAACGCCCTCGCTTCGTAAACCCGTCCGCGCTGCCCACGCCGCGTGGCTATACCCAGTTGGTCGAAGTGCCCGCCGGGCAACGACTCCTTTACCTCTCGGGGCAGGTAGCGCTCGATTCGGCCGGCGCCTTGGTGGGCGGCACGGACTTTCGTGCCCAGGCGAAGCAGGTGTTCGAGAATCTGCAGGCGGGACTCGCGGCCGCCGGTGCCGGCTTCGCCGACGTGGTGAAGCTCAACTACTACGTGGTCAACGTAGAGTATGTCCCCATCCTGCGCGAGGTGCGCGATCAGTACGTCAACACGGCGGCACCGCCGGCTAGTACCTTGGTTGAAGTGCGGCACCTGTTCCGCAGCGACGTGCTGCTCGAAGTCGAGGCGATCGCCGCGGTGCGCCCCTAGCAGGCTCCGCGGCGCCCGCCCTTTGCACGGCCCGCGAGACGGCTGAATGTCGCAATCACGCCCGACATTCTATCCGGCGGGTGCGTGACGTCCTCGACCCCCCGGGTTCGTGACTCGGGGTCGCAAGGAGCACTTGCACGGCGATGCCTGGACCAAGCGAGTGCGTTGGTTCTTGGGTGGCTGGCCTACCGGTGTCGAAAGAATTCGGTGCGGGTCCCACCAACCAGCGGTACGATGAGCCCCTCTAAGTCTGCGCGCGAGGGCGATGGGCCGTTGGCGGTATAGTGTTGATCGGCCGGTGGAA
>Ga0209055_1002306_pt1 | contig 12141 bp, 7 predicted proteins | sample GraSoiAngelo_110_FD_185875 | JGI IMG/M metagenome (GOLD analysis project Ga0209055, IMG submission 185875) | Grasslands soil microbial communities from the Angelo Coastal Reserve, California, USA - 14_0903_12_30cm (SPAdes) (version 2) | ecosystem: Environmental > Terrestrial > Soil > Grasslands ... | reverse complement strand
AAAGACGCTTATCGTGAATAGCCGCAGCGCGACCGTTTTTTCGGCTAATTCGGCACCCATGGCTTTCTGCAGCCACGTCTTCGTCAGCTCTGGCGACGCCGGGGAGAGCTTGTCATCTCCGTAAAACACGCTGGTGCCGGCACCGCCTTCATCAATGTGCGACGCTTTGTTGTCGCTGGGTCGCTCGTCCAAGAACGTGAATGCAGTGACGCCCTGGATGGGCGTTGCGATCCGCACGTCGGACGTCGCGCCACACGCGCTGAGCAGCACAAGGAGCGCAAACGACAGGAAGCCGCTTACGACAGCATTCTCGGCGCTCCGCATGAAACCTCCCCGGTTGTCATGCGAAGCTAACCCGGCCGGCGATGAACGTTCAACCTTCGACCGGCAGCACCGTAATACGGTACTCGTGAGCCAGCTTGCGGCTGCGCACCGGGTCCTCGAGCTCCATGCGGAACACTTTCGCCGGGCGAATGCCGCCCTTGGCGGCGAGCGTGCCGCAGAACATGACCCAGCCGGGGTTGAGCGGATAGCGCCCGAGCAGATCTTCCGGGGAGCGCATCGCGGTGACCGGGCCTTCCTGGTAGAGCTCGCCATCGGCCCAGGAGCGCAGGACGAGGCGCTCCCAATGGTCTTTTACGTCGTCGTAGCGCCAAGCATCCTTGGCGATCGGCTTGGCGCAGAGCTGCTTCGAGAGCGAGACGCCGATCGTCTCGGCCTTGCGGTCGGTGTGATCGGAGCCGACGGTGACCCAGAGGCCATCGCGCTTCGCGAGCAGCACGACTTCCACCTCGCCGCTGGTGTCCGGACCGGACACCTGGATCTCGTTGCCAGTGGTGAGGAGATCGGCAGCGACGCGGTAGAAGATCGGCGTGCTCTTCGGCGGCTTGACGCCGAGCTCCTCGAGCTCGCGGATGTGCTTGCGCAGCGCCGCCTCGTCCCGCCCCGTCCAGCCGGCGATAACGAGCTGCTCGATGCCGGTCACTTGGCGAGCGCCGCGGCCGGCGGCGAGATGGCGGACGCTTGCTCGCGCGGCGCCGGAACGTCGTAGGTCGCCATCAGGTCGTCGACCACGCGGTGGAACTCGGTCCAGGGCGCTTCGCGGAAGCTGTGATTGCGTACGATGAAGGAGGCGCCGGCGTAGAACTTCTCGTACTGCAGGTGGCGGCCGGCGAACTCCGAGCCGATGAGGTCCCAGGCGAGCTTGTAGAGCTTCATGCGCTCGAGCGCGGCGAGCTGGGGGGTCTGCCAGTATTTTTCGAACTGCTCGCGCAGCTTCGCATCGTGCATCACCGTCACGTCCGCGGGCATCTGGAACACGCCGCCGCCTACGAGCTCGCGCAGCGCGTCAATGATCGAGGAGTGGCTCTCGGTGCACCAGTTGAGCGCCGCGTACATGTAGCGCCGGTTATAGGTTTTCCACCCGGCGGGCCAGTCCTCGGCGTCCTGGAGCTGCCCGGCGATCATGCCGCCGAGCGCAGCCTCGAGCGCGGCGAAGCGGCCGAGCACTTCGCGCACGGCGGGCACTTCGTTCGCGCCGGAGGCGGCGGCAATCTTGCTCGCGAGGCCGACAATCAGCTTCAGCTTCTCGTGGAAGCGGACGTTCGACTGGTGGTTGCCGTAGCAGTGACCGGGCGTGCGGATGTAGATCTCGCGCGCAAGGACCGCATCCATGTGCACGAAGACGCGTTCCCAGGGCACCTTCACCTCTTCGCACATCACCATCGAGTCGGTCTCGTCGTAGCGCCAGGTGAGCGGGTTTTCGAATTCGCAGCTCGCATGGCGCTCGAAGGGCTTGCGCGACCATAGCGTGAGGCCGGGCGCGTTGACCGGCACGGCGCAGGTGACGGACTCGGCAAGCTGCGTCGGCGCGAGCGGGATCAGGTTGCCGATCCAGACCTCGTCGGCGAGGACGGCACCGGTAGCGAGCATCTTCATGCCGCTGATGACGAGGCCATCGTCGTCTTCGCGCACCACGCGCAGTGTGGGAATCGGCAGGTTCTGCTTGATGTAGAACTCGGGATTGCGCGCCGCCTGCGGCGGTACCACCGCGTACGCGGCGTAGAGGTCCGCGCGGCGCATGTGCTCGTAGTAGCGCGCGAGGTTGTCGGCGTACGGGCCGAACACCGCCGGGTTCATCGCCATGCCGGTGACGAAGCTCGAGACGTGGTCGGGCGAGCGTCCCAGCAACCCGAAGCTCATGGCGGCGATCGCGCGATGCAGGCGCGTGCGCTGCTCGAGATCCGCCCGCGTGCGCGCACGCAGGAAGTAGGCGCTGTAGCGCTCGCCGTTTTCAGCGAAGCTGTAGGTCGGATCGGCGCGCTTGAGATCGTAGATCGCGGCGATCGAGCGTGCGGCGTTGCGAAACGCCGGGTGCGTGGTGACGTCGTCGACGCGCTCGGCGCCGATGTAGACGACGCGGCCGTCCTTCAGCGCTTCGAGGTGCTCATTTCCGCTTTTCAGCATGGGCGCCTCCCTTGCCGGAGGTCTCGTAGTAATGGATTTCATGCAGGATGCAGCCGCCCTTGGAGGTGAACGGGCCGTGGTGCACGCCCGGTGGCCGGCAGGCGTAGGTCGGCGCGAAGGACTGTTCGCCGCCGCGGCCCTGGGCGTCGTTGCCGACGATCAGATCGCCCTGCACCACGTAGACCTCTTCCCAGTGGTCATGCACGAAAGGCTCGGTGGAGTAGGCACCGGGCTCGATCTTGAGAAGCCGCGTGCGGCTGCCGCGCTTATTCGTCTCGTCGAGATCGCTCGCCAGGATCTTCTGGTAGAAGCCGGGCGGATAGCCTGGCGGGCGCTCCCAGCCGCTGTTGAGGTCGACTCTCACGAACTCCACATGCTGCTTCGCTTTCATCAGGCGCCCTCCTCGTTGCCGTCGAGCCAGGCGGCGCGGAACACCTCTTCCTGCGCCATCGCCTGGTGCACCACGGTTCCGTCGAATCGCGGGAACTGCTTGAAGTCCTCGCGCGCTTGCGCGCGCTCGCGCGAGGCGAACGCCGCGTTCATCGCCGCCTCGCTCTCGAACTCGAGCTGCGCCATCAGCACCGCTCTTCCCGGGTTCACCGGGAACGGATCGCGCCAGGCGAGCGGCGTGTGCAGCACCATGCGACGCAGCCCGGGCCAGCGCGCCACCAGCGGCACGTGCACCTCGCGGTAGCGGCGCAGGAAGGCCGGCAGGTCGGCGATCTCGATGTCGTAGCGCACGAAGTACGAGACGCTCATGCCGCGCGCGCCTCGTGCAGCATGAAGTCGAGCATCGTCACGGCGCGGTCGCCCGAGGCGACGAGATCGCGCGCCAAGAGCCGCAGCTGGCGAAAGCGCCGCGCATCCAGGCGCTCGAAAAGGACATCGTTGATGCGCCGCTGGTAAGGCGCGAGGCGCTCGAGAAGCGCGCGTGCCCGGCCGTTGCACTTGAGGAGCACGCGCCGGCCATCGGCCGGGTCGGAGGCCTTCTCGAGGATGCCGCGCGCCACGAGCTTGTTCGCCTCGATGGTGATGAAGGCGCCCGAGCGGTGCAGCCGCGCGGCGACCTCGCCCACCGCCAGCCCCGCGGTGCGCGAGAGCAGCATCAGGATCTCGTACTGCACGCCGGAGACCCCGGCGATCGCGGCGAAGGCGTCGCGGCAGGCATCGAGCCGGTGGCCGTAGGCGATGAGATCGTGGATCAGGCGCCGGAACTCGGCGTCCGAGCCGTCGACGAGCAGCGCGGGGCGGGACACGGTCGGCGGTGCAAGCGCTTTGCGGCGAAGGCGCGCCATTGACTGCGGCATTCTCGCGCCGCAGAATTAGCTTTGTCAATTAGCTTTCCCATCAAAGCATGCAGGGGCTAGAGTGACGATGACATGCAATTGAGCCGCGCGCAATTGAAGCGAGCGCTAGCGCATCTGCAACGCGGCGACTGGCGGGCGGCGCACGAGATCGTGCAGAAGGACGAGGATTCGCCGCTCGCCTGCTGGGCGCACGGCATCGTGCACCTCATGGAAGGGGACCTGCCGAACGCGCGCTACTGGTACGGCCAGGCGAAGCGCGCTTTCCCCGCCGAGGCGAGCGCCGCGGCCGAGATCAAGGCACTGAAGGGGGCGCTCGGCGCCGAAAAATGATTACGACTTGACGGTCTTGCGGGCGGCACGGCGCCGGCGCAGGCCGGCGCTCGCGCCCAGGCGCGCGGCGAGGAGCGAGCTGAATTCCTCGGCGGACATGGGATGCGCGAAGAGAAAGCCCTGCGCCTGCTCGCAGCCGAGCGCGCGCAGGAACGCCGCCTGCGAGTCGCGCTCGACGCCTTCCGCGATGACGGTGAAGCCGAGCGTGTGCGCCATGTCGACGATGGTGCGCACGATGGTGGCGTCGGCCTCGTCGTCGAGCACATCGGCGACGAACGAGCGGTCGATCTTGAGCGAGGCGAGCGGAAAGCGCGTGAGGTAGGAAAGGCTGCAATAGCCGGTGCCGAAATCGTCGATCGCGATGCGCACGCCCGCCTGCCCGAGCGCGCGCAGCACGCGCACGGCGTGATCCGGATCGTGCATCAGCTGGCTCTCGGTGATCTCGAGCTCGATGAGCGAGGGCTTGACGCCCGCCGCCGACACGATGGCGCGAATGCGCTCCTCGAGGTCGTGCTGGCGGAACTGGCGCGCCGAGAGGTTCACCGCCACCGGCATGGCCGGCGCGCCGAGACGCTGCCAGTGCTTGAGGTCCTCGCAGGCGCGCCGCAGCACCCATTCGCCCACCGGCACGATGAGTCCGGTCTCCTCAAGCACCGGGATGAACTCCACCGGTGCGACACGGCCGCGCTCCGGGTGGTCCCAGCGCAGCAGGGCCTCCGCGCCGCAGGGCTGGCCACTGGTGAGGTCGATCTTGGGCTGGTAGGCGAGCGTGAATTCCTTGCGCTCGAGCGCGCGGCGCAGCTCGCGGCCGAGCTGGGCCCGCGCGCGCGTGCGCTGGTTGATGTCCGCGGTGAAGAACTGGAAGGCGTTGCGGCCCGATTGCTTGGCGCGGTACATCGCGGCGTCGGCCGCCCCGAGCAGCGTCTCGGCGTCGTCGCCGTCCGCGGGGAAGGTCGCGATGCCGATGCTCGCCGTCACCACCATTTCCTGGCCGTTGATCTCGACCGGCGAGGCAAGCCGGTCGATGATCTTCTGCGCCACGATCGCCGCGTCGTCCGGGCGCGCGAGATCGGAGAGGATCACGGTGAACTCGTCGCCACTGATGCGCGCCACCGTGTCGCCGTCGCGCACCGCGGACTGCAGGCGCTTCGCGGTCTCCTTGAGGAGCTCGTCTCCGGCTGCGTGGCCTTGCGTGTCGTTCACGAGCTTGAAGTCATCGAGGTCGATGAACAGCACGCCGAGCGCTGCCCCGCGCCGGCGCGCCTGCACGATCATGAGCGAGAAGCGATCGGCAAGGAGCGCGCGATTCGGCAGCCCGGTGAGCGGATCGAATTGCGCGAGGTACGCAAGCCGCGCCTCGCTGTCCAGGCGATGCAGCGCCGCCGACACCATGCTCGCCGCGGCGGCGAGGAAGCGCGTCTCCTCGGGGCCGAAGGCGCCGCTCGCCTCGGCAAGCGCGCACAGGAAGCCGCGCGCGCCGCCGTCGCCCGGCACCGGCACCGCGGCGAGCGCGCCGTAGCGGCGCAGCCATTCGAAGGGCAGCGGCAGCGCGCCGCTCCACGGGCCGTTCAGTACGACCGGATCCGAGCCCTGCAGGAGCGCCGCAAGCGGGCTATCGGGCGCGATGCGTGCGACGGCGGAATCTTCCGGCGTCGAGCCGAGGCCGGCCACGCGGCGCAGCACCACTTCGCCCGGTGTGCCGGAGCGCTCGAGGTAGGCCACCGGACCGAGCGCCAAGCCCTCGAGCACGCTCTGCACGGCCTTGGCGATGAGCTCGGCGGGGTTGCGCTTCGAAAGGGCCGCCTGGCCCAGGCGCGCGACCTTCTTCTGGTAGCGCGCCTGCGCCGCGCGACGCCGCTCGGCGCTGATCCTCTCGGAAAGGTCGCGCGAGTTGACCACCAGGACACGGCCCTGTGGCGTATCGAGGATGCTGCGGTGGCTCTCCACCGGGAAGGTGCTGGCGTCCTTGCGCCGGTACTCGGTGCGGATCGTGGTGGTGCGCGCCCCGGTACGGAGCAGCGTCGCGGTCTCCGCGCGTAGGTTCTCCGCGTTCACGCGGGCGCGGATGTCCCACGCGCGCAGCGCCAGCAGCTCCTCGCGCGTATAGCCAAGCAGCGTGCAGGCGGTCTGGTTGAAGTCGACCAGGCGGCCATTGGCGAGGTCGAAGAGGAACACCATGTCCGCGGAAGCGTCGAGCGCGGTGCGAAAGCGTTGCAGCGCTGCTTCGCGTTCCTTCCTCTCGGTGATGTCCTCCATCACTGCGATCTCGTGCTGCGGCTCGCCCCTGGCGTTCGGCACCAGCGCCACCGTGAGGTTGACCCACACCACCCGGCCGTCCTTGTGCAGGTAGCGTTTCTCGAACTGCACGGAGGCGAGCTTGCCGTCACGCATCAGCGCGCGCCGCTCATCGGTGAGGTCGCGATCCTCGGGATGCGAGATGTCCTTCACCGAGCGGCCGATGAGCTCGGCTTCGCTGTAGCCGAGCATGTCGCAGAGCCGTCGGTTGACGTCGATGAAGTAGCCGCGAAGATCGACCTGCGCGATGCCGGATGCGGCGAGCTCGAAGGTCTGCCGGAAGCGCGCCTCGCTTTCTTCAAGCGCCGTTTCCGCCTGCTTGCGGAAGAGGAACTGGCCGATTTGCGCGCCGACCACGCGCATGGTGCTGAGCAGCCGCTCGTCCGGGCGGCGCACTCGCGCGCTCGATATCGACAGCACGCCGACCACGCGGTTTTCGAAAGTCACCGGGAAGATAAGCGCGCCGTGCACGCCCGCTTCGCGCACGCGCGCGAAGGGCGTAGTGCGCGCATCCTGGCTCGCGTCCGAGCACCATAGTGGCTCACCGCTCTGCCACACGTGCCCGACCAGCCCCTGGCCCGGGGTGAGCGCGATGCCGCGAGACTCCTCGGCGAACACGGCGAGCGAACCCACCCCCGTGCTCCAGGCCTCTTCGCAACGAATGCACTTGCCCCCCTGGTCGACGCGGAAATAGCGCCCGCAGTCCCAGTTTTCGGTCCGGCAGATGTCGCGCATCACGGCACGCAAGGCGGCGCCAATGTCGGTCTCTTCGGCAAGGTGCCGCGCGACCGCGTGCTCGAGCGCGACGAGGCGCGCTTCGCGGCGCTGCTCGGTGATGTCGCGCCCGACGCCGCGATAGCCAAGGAACTCGCCCGCCGGCCCGAACACCGGCTCGCCGCTGATCGAGAGGAAGCGCTGCTCGCCATCGGGGTCGATGCGCCCGATCTCGAAATCGCGGAACGGCCTTCTCCCGTCGAGGTGGGCGCGGTGCGCCGCCCAGCCGGCGGCGTGGGGATGGATCGAGGGGACTTCCCAGCGCGTCTTGCCGATGACCGGCTCGCTCGCCGGTCGGTGTTTGTCGGCGTGCGTCGTGCGTCTGATGCGGTGCTCGGCGTCGGTCTCCCAGTAGAAATCCGCCGACAGCTCCGTCAGGCTGCGAAAGCGCGATTCGCTCTCGCGCATCACACCTTCGGCCTGCTTGCGGCGCAGAAACTGCCCGAGCTGGCGGCCGATCACGCTCACCGCCTGCAGCAGCCGCGCATCGGGTTCACGCGCAGCCGGCGAAGCGAGCGCAATGACGCCGATCGTCACGCCTTCGGCGATCACCGGCCACAGGAATGAGCCGCGGGACCACTCCTTCCCGGAGATGAGCGCGCGTGCGTCGTTCTGCGCATCGGCGACCCATAGCGGCTCGCCGCTCGCCCAAACCGTGCCGACCAGCCCCATGCCGGGCTTGAGGGCGAGCTTGCGCGAGAGCGCGATGAAGCGCTCGGCTTCCGGCGCGCCGGTCGTCCATGCCACCTGCATGCGCATGAGGCCGCAGGCCTCCTCTACCTGGAAATAGCGGCCGCAGTCCCAGCCTTCGGTCTCGCAGATCGCCCGCAGCACGCCCTCAAGCGCTGTGGCGAGGCTGTCGGAGGCGCAGGCGCTGCTCGGCGCGCTTTTGCTCCGTGATGTCGCGGCCGATGCCGCGGTAGCCCTTGAAGCGGCCTTCGGCGTCGAACACCGGCTCTCCGCTGATCGAGAGCCAGCGCGTGGCGCCGCCGGGTGCCGAGCGCTGCATCTCGAAATCGCGGAACGGCTCGTGGCGCTCGAGTTGTGCGCGGTGGCGTGCCCAGTCGGCTTCGCTCAGGTTGAGCGCCGGATGATCCCAGCGCCGGCGGCCGAGATACGAGGCGGCATCGAGCCCGGTCTTCTCGCCAAGGAGCGTCGACATGAAGATGAGCCGCAATTCGTCGTCCTGCTCCCAGTACCAGTCCGAAGAAAGCGCCGTCAGGCTGCGGAAGCGCTCCTCGCTGCGGCGAAGCGACTCGAGCGTGCGCGCGTGCAACGCCGCGAGCCGCACCGGCCGCTCGAGCGAGCCGGCGGCAAGCTGGCCCTTGAGGAGATAGTCGTACGCGCCGCTCGCCACAGCCTGCGCACGAAGCTCTGGGCTGGCGTCCACAGTAAGCGCGATCACCGGCTGATGGCAGGAGCGCACCAGCGTCGTCACGGTGTCCTGCGCCTGCGAGTCGGGCAGGTGGAGGTCCGCAATCACCAGATCAAATTGCCGCTGCGCGAGCCGTGCGAGCGCGTCGCGCAGCGTGCGCACCACCTCGACCTCGCATTGCACGGATGCGATCGCCGCGAGCTGCGCCTGCACCACCATGGCGGAGGCGCTTTCGTCCTCGATCAACAGGACGCGCACCGTCCCGAGCGTCGCGCTTTCCCCTCCCATGTCGCGAAGCATACCCGGCTTTCTAGCGGCCGCAGGCCGGCTGCACGCGCTGGTAAAGGCTACACACGGACTTTCCTCACATGCGCTTGCTTGGCGCCGAGAAGCTGCGCCATCGCGTCAGCGTCCACGGGCCGGCTGAAGAGATAACCCTGTGCCTGCTCGCAGCCGAGGCCGCGCAGGAAGTGCTTCTGGCCTTCGTTCTCGACGCCTTCGGCGATGACGGCGAAGCCCAGCGTATGCGCCATCTCGATGATGGTGCGCACAATGGTCGCGTCGCCGCCCTGCTGCAGGATCCCGGCGACGAACGAGCGGTCGATCTTCAGCGCAGAAAGCGGGAAGCGCGTGAGATACGCGAGGCTCGAGTAGCCGGTGCCGAAGTCGTCGATCGCGATGCGGATGCCGGCCGCCGCGAGCGAGCGCATGGCGCGGATCGCGTGATCGGGATCCTGCATCAGCTGGCTCTCGGTAATCTCGAGCTCGAGAAGCTCTGGCGCGACGGCGGCCGCGTCGATGATCGAGCGGATGCGCGCGGCGAGATCGAGCTGCCGGAACTGGCGCGCGGAAAGGTTCACCGCGACCGGCAAGGCGCGCACGCCGCGCGCCTGCCACGCGCGGATGTCGGCGCACGCCTGGCGCAGCACCCATTCGCCAACCTGCACGATGAGCCCGCTTTCCTCCAGGATGGGAATGAATTCGGCGGGCGAGACCACGCCGCGAGACGGGTGCTGCCAGCGAAGCAACGCCTCGGCGCCGCTCGGGCGCTCGCTTTTCAGCTCGACCTTGGGCTGGTAGACGAGCCTGAACTCCTCGCGCTCGAGTGCCCGGCGCAGCTCGCGCCCGAGCACCGCCCGGGCCTTTGTGCGCTGGTTGATCTCCGGCGTGTAGAACTGGAAGCTGTTGCGGCCCGCCTGCTTGGCGCGGTACATCGCCGCATCGGCCGCGGCGAGCAGCGTCTCGGCGTCGTTGCCGTCGGTGGGGAAAAGCGCGATGCCGATGCTCGCAGTGACGAAGACCTCGTGACCGCGCACGTCGACCGGCGCGGCGAGGGCCTCGACCAGCTTCTGCGCCACGAGCGCCGCGTCCTCCGGCCGCATCAGGTCGGCGAGCACGATCGCAAACTCGTCGCCCGCGATGCGCGCCACCGTATCGCCGGAGCGCACCGTCGCCTGCAGCCGGCGCGCGATGTCCTTCAGCAGTTCGTCGCCTGCACCATGGCCGAGCGAATCGTTGACCAGCTTGAACTCGTCCAGGTCGACGAACAACACGCCAAGCTGCGCCCCACGCCGGCGCGCCTGCACGATGGTCTGCGCAAAGCGGTCCGCCAGCAGTGCGCGGTTTGGCAATCCCGTGAGCGCATCGAACTGCGCGAGGAAGGCAAGCCGCCCCTCGCTTTCGATGCGCTTGAGTCCCGCGGAGAGCACGCTCGCCGCGGCGGCGAGAAAACGCGTCTCCTCGGCGCCAAGGGACGTGTGAGCCTCGGGAAGTGCGCACAGCACGCCCCGCGCGCCGTGCTCATGAGTGACTGGCGCGAGCACCGCCTCGCGTCTTCCGGACCAGGCGTAGGGCAGTTGCGCGATGCGCGCGGCGCCGCCGTCGAGTACCTGAGCGAGCGCTTCGCCATGCTCATAAGCAAGCACATTGGGAGGCGCGTCGCCGGCCAGGCCATCGACACAGCGCACGACCGCTTGGCGCTCGGTGCCGGCGCGCTCGAGGTAGGCCACCGCGCCGCCGCCGAGTCCCTCGAGCACGTAACGCACCGCTTGTTCGATCAGCTCTTCCGCGCCGCGGCTGGCGAGCGCCGCCTCGCCGAAATGCGCGATCTTGGTCTGGTAGCGTGCCTGGGCAGCGCGCTGCTCCTCGGCGCGCTTGCGCTCCGTAATGTCGCGCCCGATGCCGCGGTAGCCCTTGAAGCCGCCCGCGGCATCGAAAACAGGCTCGCCGCTGATCGACAGCCAGCGCGTGCCGCCGGCGGGCGCCGGCCGCTGCATCTCGAAATCCCGAAACGGCTCGTGATGCTCGAGCTGCGCGCGATGGCGCTCCCAGTCGGCCGCGGTCAGGTTCAGCGCCGGTTGGTCCCAGCGCCGGCGCCCGAGATAGGCCGAGGCATCGAGGCCGGTCCTCTCGCCCAGCGGGCGGGACATGAAGGTGAGGCGAAACTGCTCGTCCTGCTCCCAGTACCAGTCGGCCGACAGCGCCGTCAGGCTACGAAAGCGCGCTTCGCTCTCGCGCATCGCGCCCTCGGCGCTGATGCGCTTGAGCACCTGGCCGACCTGGCTGCCGATGACGCGGATGACTTCCAGCAGTCGCTCATCAGGCGCGCGCACGTCCTTGCTCGCGAAGCTGAGCACGCCGATGGTGCGGCCTTCCGCCATCACGGGGAAGACAAAGGCGCCGCCCTCCAGGCCCGTGCCGACAGCGCTTCCGGTAGCGCGCGGATCATCGCGCGTGTCGCTCACCCAGAGCGGCGTGCCGCTCTCCCATACGGCGCCGGTGAGTCCTTCGCCGCGTCGGTAGACCTTGTCGCGCGAGCGGGCGATGAACGACTCGACCGCCGCATCCGCAATGCCCCAGACCTGCACGCAGCGCAACAGGTCGGCCGCCTCGTCCACGCCGAAAAAGCGTCCGCACGGCCAGTGCTCGGTCTCGCAGATCGCACGGATCACGGCGCGCAGCGCTTCGGCAGGATTCTCCGCGCCGGCGAGCGCTCGCGTCACCGCCTGCTCGAGCGCCCGCAGCTGCTCCTCGCGCTTGCGGCTGGTGATGTCGCGTCCGATGCCGCGGTAGCCGCGAAAGCGACCCTGGTCATCGATCACCGGCTCGCCGCTCGTGCTTACCCAGAGCTGGCGACCGCCAACGATGCGGCAGAGCTCGAGGTCATGAAACGGCTGGCGCGCCTGCAGCGCGGCGATGTGGCGCTCCCAGTCCGCCGGCGTCATATTGACGTAGCCGAGCTCCCAGCGGCGCTTGCCAATGAGCGTGGTCAAGTCGACGCCCTGTCCCTGGTGCACGCTGCGGTCGTTGAACGAGACGAAGCGATATTCCTCGTCCTGCTCCCAGTAGACGTCGGCGATCAGGTGGGTGAGGCCGCGAAAGCGCGCCTCGCTGGCGGCGAGCGAGCTCATGGCGGCCGCCTGCAGTATGGCGAGGCGCACGACTCGACGCAGTTCGCCCTGGTCCATGCTCGCCTTGGCCACGAAGTCGTACGCGCCGTGCTCGAGCGCCTTCTTCGGCAGCTCCGGATCCTCGTCGGCTGTCATGACGATGATGAGGCGTTCGCCCTCGCCGCGAATGGCGCGCAGCGTGTCG
>Ga0209055_1002305_pt1 | contig 12142 bp, 7 predicted proteins | sample GraSoiAngelo_110_FD_185875 | JGI IMG/M metagenome (GOLD analysis project Ga0209055, IMG submission 185875) | Grasslands soil microbial communities from the Angelo Coastal Reserve, California, USA - 14_0903_12_30cm (SPAdes) (version 2) | ecosystem: Environmental > Terrestrial > Soil > Grasslands ... | reverse complement strand
GCCGGAAACAATCCCTTGTTCGCGCGTTCCTTCCACCGACGCCGCGACCTTGCAATTTTCATCCGAAACCAAAAGCACCATCGAAATGTTCGCGCTCACCGTGGTCGTTTTTCCCACCAGTCCTTCATCCGTCACCACCGCCATGTCGCCTTCGATGCCATCGTCTGTCCCGCGGTTGATCGTGACCGTGTGCCACCAGGTCGAAGAGTCGCGCGTCACAATCTCGGCCGGAACCAGTTTGAAGACCGAGCGCTCGCGATAATTAAGCGCGTGCCGAAAACGGTTGACCTCGTGCTCGACGTCGCGCAAGCCCTGGTTCGTCGCCTTGAGCGAGCGGTTCTCCACCTGCAACGAAGCATTCTCGCGCTCCAGCTCTTCCAGCGACTTCAAACCGGTGCGCACCGACGTAATCTGCTTCTGCAACCCCGAGCCGCCGGTAAGAAACGGCGCGATCAATTGATAAACTCCGCCCTGGAATTTGCGCGTCCTGTCCGGACCGAAGGTAAGAAAATATCCGAGGATGGCGCCGAAAATCAGCAGCGCGATGATGCTCGTGCGACTCATCGCATTGCCGAGTGTTTGATGTTCGATCCTCGGCCCGGAAAACGCGCGTTCATTCGCGCAAATCCGTAATTATCACCGCCACTGGCGGTCCGACGAGGCGACTTGACGCAAAAACTTGAGTTCATTGAGGCATTTGCCTGTTCCTTCCGCCACCGCGCTGAGCGGATCTTCAGCAACATGGACAGGCAAACCCGTCTCTTCGCTCAAAAGCTTGTCGAAACCGCGCAACAACGCGCCGCCGCCTGCGAGCACCAGTCCTCGATCGACAAGATCGGCCGAAAGTTCCGGCGGACAACGTTCCAGCGTGATGCGCACTGAATCGACAATCGTCGAAATCGGCTCGAGCAGCGCCTCGCGCACTTCCTGTGAAGTGATCATGAGCGTCTTCGGCAAACCGGCCACCAGATCGCGCCCCTTTACCTCCACGCTCGTTTCCTTCTCGCTCGGATAGGCCGAGCCGATCTTGATCTTAATTTCTTCCGCGGTGCGCTCGCCGATCATCAGATTGTAAGCGCGCTTCATGTACTGCACGATCGCCTCGTCCAACTCATCGCCCGCGACCCGCACGCTGCGGCTGAACACGATTCCGGACAACGAGATGAGCGCGACTTCGGTCGTTCCGCCGCCGATGTCGATGATCATGTTGCCGGCCGGGTCTTGCACGGGAAGACCCACGCCGATTGCCGCGGCCATCGGCTCTTCAATCAAATAAACTTCCCGCGCTCCGGCGTGCGTCGCCGATTCTCGGACAGCGCGCTTTTCCACTTCCGTGATCCCAGATGGAACCGCGATCACGACGCGCGGCCGCGCCCGCACCCGCCGATTGTGTACTTTCGAAATGAAATGCCGCAGCATCGCTTCGGTCACTTCAAAGTCCGCGATCACGCCATCTTTCAACGGGCGCACCGCGACAATGTTGGCCGGCGTACGGCCGAGCATGCGTTTCGCTTCATCGCCCACCGCCAGCACTTTGTTCGTGCCGGCCTGCACCGCCACCACGGAAGGCTCGCGCAAAACTATCCCCTGGTCTTTTACATAAACCAGCGTGTTCGCCGTGCCGAGATCGATCCCGATATCACTCGATAACCACCCGAAAAGTCCGTTGAACATGAATTAGTTTTTAGATTCGTCGCCTTGATTCCAGTCTGCCAGAAGCGCGTCCATGCCTTCAACCGTAGCAGCTACCGTGCGCGCGACCGCGATTTGACCGGCTGAAACGCCGTAACATGAGACGGAGCCCCGCGCCGTCAAGGGAAAGCTTGGGCCGCGGGAGTATTGGACGTTAAACCTTGAGCGTTTAACGTTTGCCACGTGACCGCGCAAAAAATCATCGTCGCGCCCTCCATTCTCGCTGCCGATTTTTCCCGCCTGGCCGATGAAGTCCGCGCCACCGAAAAAGCCGGCGCTGATTGGATTCATTGCGACATCATGGACGGACATTTCGTCGATAATATTTCCTTCGGGCCGGCGATTGTCGATCTTGTGCGCAAGCAAACCAAGCTTCCGCTCGATGTCCACTTGATGATCGAGCATCCCGATCATTACGCGCCGCGATTTATCGAAGCCGGCGCAAACTCCGTCACAGTCCACGTCGAGCCGGAATCGAAACATCATGTCGAAGGAACTTTGAAGAAAATTCGCGACGCTGGTTGTCGCGCCGGTTTGTCTTTGAATCCAGCAACGCCGTTTGAATCGGTCGAGCCCTTCCTCGACAGGATCGACCTCTTGCTCGTCATGACCGTCCATCCCGGTTTCGGCGGTCAATCGTTCCGCTCCGAGATGATGGGAAAAGTGAAACGCGCGGCCGAGTGGAATAAATCTCGCCCAGCAAAGATTGACATTGAAGTTGATGGCGGCATCAACCCCGCGACCGCGCGCTTGTCTATCCAAAACGGCGCTAACGTCCTCGTCGCCGGCACCTCCATCTTTCACGCAAAAGATTATCGCGAGGCGATCGCGAAACTGCGGGGCGAAACTTCGAATTGACCAACTCCGCGGTGTCATCCCGAGCGGAGCGAGGGACCTCACCGTCGCAGCCCCAATTACGCTTCTTCGAACAGCATGATCAATCACCTCGTGAGAGATCCTTCACTCCGTTAAGGATGACTGCGCGAGGAATCTTGATTGCGAGAAATGTACTTGCAACCCTCCCCGTGACAGCGGTGTCATCCCGAGCGAAGCGAGGGACCTCACAAAAACAGTGAAGACTTACTACGTATACATGATGACCAATCGAAGCGGGGTCGTTCTTTATATACCGGTATCACCAATAGCCTTGAACGTCGCTTGTTGTTCCACAGCAATAATAATTCGAAGCGCAGCTTCACGAAACGATACAAACTCGATCGACTTGTTTATTATGAAAGCTTTGACGACCCGCGCGACGCAATCTCACGTGAGAAGGAAATCAAAGGATGGCGGCGGGAAAAGAAAAACGACCTCGTGCGAGGACTGAATCCGAAGTGGGAAGATTTGGCTAAGACGTTATTCGGCGACCGTAGGTGAGGTCCCTCGCTCCGCTCGGGATGACACGCGTTTAGTGATTGTGGATCTTGGGTAACTACCCCGCCACCACCGGCTCGGCTTCTTCGGTAGTCTCCGCCATCACTTCGTCCGTTTGCGTGACGCGCACCACTTCCTCGATGGTTGTCTTGCCTTGCGCGACGCGCCGCCAACCGTCCTGCCGCAGCGTTTCCATTCCTTCCGCGATGGCGCATTGCTTAAGCTCACCGCCATCGCGCTTTTGCATGATCAGTTTCCTGAGCGGCTCGCTCACGACGCAAATTTCATAGATTGCCGCGCGACCCTGGTAACCAGTCTGCCGGCATTGATCGCACCCCGCGCCGCGACGGAATTGCGTGCCGAGCTCCTTCACCGGAAAACCGATTTCCGCCAGATGTTCCCTCGGATATTCGACCAACCCCACGCATTCGGGGCAAATCGTGCGCACCAGTCGTTGCGCGATAAATGATTTCACGACCGAGGCGAGCAGGAACGGCTCGACATCCATATCGAGCAAACGAGTGATGCCGCCGACTGCGTCATTCGTGTGCAGCGTGCTGAAAACGAGATGGCCAGTCATGGCAGCGCGGATGGCGATGTCCGCCGTCTCGACGTCGCGAATTTCGCCAACCATGACGACGTTCGGGTCCTGCCGCAGAATGTGACGCAAACCTTTCGCGAAGGTGAGATCAATCTCCGGTTTCACGTCAATCTGGGAGACACCCGGCAAGCGGTATTCGACCGGCTCTTCGATCGTGATGATGCGGCGCTGCACCGAGTTGATGCTGGAGAGAAAACAATAAAGCGATGTCGATTTCCCGCAGCCGGTCGGGCCGGTGAGCAAAATGATTCCGTTGGGTTGCCCGAGCAGATGGCGAATGATGCGTTCCTGCCTCTTGCCCAGATCCAGACGATCAAAACCGAACTGTTGCTCGCTGCGGCTGAGGAGACGTAGGCTGATCGATTCGCCATTCACGGTGGGAATGGTCGAGACGCGCACATCGATTTCCTGCTTATTCGCGTGCAGGTTCATCCGGCCATCCTGCGGCAGGCGCCGCTCGGCGATGTCCATGTGCGCCATCACTTTGAGGCGCGAGATGATGGCGGATTGCAAAAGACGCAACTGCGGCGGCACCGCCACTTCGTGCAGAATGCCATCGATGCGATAACGAATGCGCAGATCGTTTTCGAGCGGCTCGACATGAATGTCCGTGGCGCGCTCGATGATCGCCTCGCGAATGATCTGGTTGACGAACTTCACCACGGAAGCTTCGGGGTCGTCCGCGGTCAAGTCCGTGCTTGTTTCCCCATCCTGCAACACTTCGAAAGCACGGTTGGTTTTCAGAATCTCATCGAATGTTTCCGCGCCGACGCCGTAGAGCGTTTTCATGGCGCGCAGAACCTGCCCGCGCGGCACCAGCACCCATTCCGCCGGTTTTTTCAAAAGCTGCGACGCGAGCTGGCGACCGACCGAATTGAAAAGATCGTAGGTCGCCAGCACCACCGAGCTTTCCTTCACCGCAATGGGCAAGATGTGATGCTGAAAAACGAAACGGCTGGGTAAGATCGACAATGTTTGCCGGTCGATGGTCTTCGGATCAATCGAGATAAACGGCACGTGGAAAAAATTTCCGATCACGCCGAGGAACCGGTTCTCGTCCACTTTGCCGGAATCGAGCACCTGGCTCGTCCAGGAACCGCCGTTGAGGTTGGAGGCGAGCTGCACCGCTTCGTCGCGCGAAGGCACTCCACTCGCGAGCAAAAGGTCGATGACTGACTGGCTGGCGGTTGGATTCACTCGTTCCTTATGGCAAATGCAGCGCCCGCCGCACCGGAATGGAGAGCGTGCCGGTCACGCGCATGGAATGATTTTTCTGCAAGCGCGCGATGGCGTCAGATACTTCCCCAGAAAACACACCGTCGATCGGTCCGCAGTAGTAACCGAGCCGGCGCAAGTCCCGTTGTAAGGCACCAACGTAAGCGGGCTGGCCGATCAGTTCGCGGCCGGACTCCAAATAATAAAGCGGGCGCCAACAATAGCGCGGCGCGAAATCGGTGGAATTGGGCGCAGGCATTTGGTGGAGCAGTCCCCATTCGTCACGCTGCGCCAACGGATCGGTGGAATGAAAGAACGGATCGTCCGAGGCTTGCACCAGAACGCCACTCAATCCCGTTGCGAGTGCAATCAGAATCGCCTTTTTCATACAGAGATCACTTGCTGCCTTTTACGACGTCTTTCACCGACGGCAAATCCGGCGGCGGCAATTGCTTGCCATCGCTCGTCTTTGGACAGTCCGGGCAATCATCCTGATCAATTTCAGGTCCAAAATGTGTTCTATCCTCCGATTTCTGGCGTAGGCGATAAAGATCAAGTTTCGTCAGCGTCACTTCCGGACGCATCAAGATGATTAATTCAGTCCGCATCTTGTTGTTGGTTGTATTGCGGAAGAGGGCGCCGATGTACGGGATGCGATCGAGAATCGGAATGCCGGAAGTATTCCTCGTTTTGCTGTCCTGGATCAAACCGCCCACAACGATTGTCGCTCCGTTTGCGGCGGAAACATTCGTGCGGATGTAACGCGTCGCGATGTTCGGAATCGAATTTCCAGAGATTATCGTGGATCCCGCGAGGCTGTCGATCTTCTGCAAAATATCGAGCGACACTTCCTTGTCCGAGTTAATCAGCGGCACGACCTCGAGTTGCAGCGCGACTTTTTTGAATTCGATGTTCGATTGCTGCCCGACATTCGTCCCATTGTTGGTGGCGTTGACGAGGGATGAGAGCGTGCTCACCGGAACTGGGATCTCCGTTCCCGACGCGATGATCGCTTTCTTGTTGTTGCTCGTGAAAACCATCGGCCGCGAGATTACGCGAAAACGTCCGGTCGAGGCCAGCACATGAACGACCGACGCGAGTGTGTTTCCGGCGGCGAGATAGACGTTTGCTCCACTGGCGGCGTTCGTTGCCAGTTGCGTGAAACTGATAAGTCCTTTCCCAGGGTTGAAGATGTTTCCACCTGTAGTTGTTGTAGTCGGGGAGCCTCCGGGACTGGGGTTTGGACTCGTCATAGTGGTGCCGCCCCCAGCGAATGGAGGAATGCCAGTGAAGTTTGTTGTGCCCGCGACCTTTTTGTTCGCCCGGAGAAAATAATCGACGCCGAATTCTTCATCCTTGTTCAGCGTCAATTCTCCGATCACCGTGCTGAGCGCGACCTGCGGCGCTTTCACGTCCATTTCATCGAGAATTTTTTCCACTTTCACCACCACCTCGCGATTGCCGAGCACGATGATGGCGTTCGCGCGCTGGTCAGCGATGATTTTGGCGTTACCCACCGTGACCGCTTTCGGCGTGGTATCGACCGCCTGAGTCTGGAGTTCTTCGGAAATGTTTAGGGTGCTTCCGGTCGAAGTGCTCGACGTGCTCGCGGTCCCACCCGTGTAGGGATTAGTGGCGCTTGCCGTCGTCGTGCGGCGCGGCTGTGTTGGGCTGGCGCCAGGCGCTGCGCCTTCGACTCCCGGCGCTGTTTCCCCTGGTTCAGTCAAAGCTTGAACCAGAACAGGCAGGACATCACCAGCGGAGATATATCGCAGCGGACGCGTGACCGGCTTGGCAAATTCGACGTTGGCGTCAAACTCGGCGACCAATTTGCGAATGAACGGCATGTTGATCGGCCGGGTCACGACATGAATGCGGTTGGTGCGCACGTCGGCGGTGAGCTTGATTTTGCCCACCACCACCGCTTCCTCGGAGAGCGCGGCCAACGCGCCAACCTCATTTTCAACCGGCACCGGTTGCGGCACGGGCGCTCGCACGCCACGCACCCCGGCTGGATATTGGACGCCCGTTTTATCGCCTTTCTCGAAGATATCTTTCAACAGATCGACCACCTTGCTCGCGTCGGCGCGCTCCAGCTTGATGAACTCGCTCACCACTTCCGCCGGCGGGATATCAATTTGATCCACGATTTTGACCAGGCGCCGAACGATTCCGGAATTTTGCGTCACCAGCAGGCTGCCGGACTTCGGGAGCGCGAGGATCGGTGCGGGGTTCGTCCCGGCGCCGCTCAAATATTGCGTGAGCGCTTGCTGGAGCTCGATCGCATCGGCGTAACGCAATTTGAAAAGATAGCTGATGACCTGATCGCCCGGCGGGATTTCCGATTCATCGGAAATGACCGGCACCGACGCCGCTCGAGGATTCTTCCCCGTGCCGACGACTTCGATGATGTCGCCCTCGGCTGGCACGAGGGAAAAACCATTCAGCGAGAGATTCATTTCGATGATCCTGATCGCTTCTCCCCGCGACACCGGTTTGCTGATGAAAATGTTCACCTTGCCCTGGACGAAATTGTCCATGACGAGCTTTTTGCCGGTAAGCGCTTCGTAAAAGTGCAGGACATCCTGGACGTCGCTGTTCGGAAATTGCATGTTCGGCACCGTGTCCGGCGCGCCCGGGGGCACATTCGGAACCACCGGAGGAGGCGGAGGGGTCGTGGCAACCGCGACCTCGGGAATTGGCGTTGGCCCGCCAGGGGCGACCTGGCCGAAAACGCCACCCGATAGGGCGAGCAGCACCGCAGCTAGGCAAGAAAGTCTGAGCACAGGCTTATTTACTTATTCACCATACCACGGTCAACCCGCTTCACCTAGAGCTGGTTTCAAAAGTCTAAACCACTTCCAAAAAAAGACCGCCGCTGTAAGCTCGACAGTTGAAACGGCGCGGCATTAAAAAAAAAGTCGATGTTACGAAAAATTTCCGTGTTCATCTTGGCTGCGCCCGTTCTTGTAGCAGCAACCATTCCTGCGACGGCATTTGCCTCAACAGTTCCATCCGGCGAACAACGGAGGGACCAATCCATTGCCGAAATCCGAGCGGTCATCCAAGCACAGCAGGAAGCCTGGAATCGCGGCGATATCGACGGATTCATGAATGGATATGCCCGCTCAAAATCGACAATTTTTGTTTCCGAAGACACCGTCACCCGCGGCTGGCAGACTGTGCGCGATCGTTACAAGAAAAAATATCCCGATCGCGCCAAGATGGGCTCGCTAAAATTTTCCAATTTGGAAATCACGCCGCTCGGCGTCGATTCGGCGGTTGTGCTCGGCCGTTGGAAATTGAAACGGGCGAAAGATCAACCGCACGGCCGCTTTAGTTTAATCTTCCGCAAAATCGCCGATGGCTGGCGAATTGTGCACGACCACACGTCGGCAGCTGCGCCGCCGCGTTGAATCGTTACATCGTTACATCGTTACATCGGCGATCGATTCACGAATTACGATTTAACGGATCACGAATTACGCTCTCAGCCGCGCGAGCAACTTCTCATGAATATTGTCGAATCCGCCGTTGCTAAAAACCGCCACGATGTCGTTGCGTCGCAACATCGGCACGATTCGATCGACAATTGCATCCGCGTTCTTTTCGTAAAATGCCGGCCGCCCGGCGGCCGCAATTGCATCGACAACTGCCTCCGGCTTTAATCGCTCCTCTTGCGGGATTTGCTCGAGCCTCGCGACTTGCGCGATGAAAACGCCGTCGGCCACTTTCAACGCGTCGGGCAATTGCTGCTGAAAAACGGCGCGGCGCGTGGTGTTCGAGCGAGGCTCGAAAATCGCCCAGATGCGATGGCGGGGATAGCGGTGGCGCAGCGCGTGGAGGGTTTGCCCAATCGCTGTGGGATGATGTCCGAAGTCGTCGATGACTGTTACCCCGCGCGCTTCGCCACGCACTTCCTGGCGGCGCGCGATGCCGGAAAAACTTTTTAGCGCGGCACGAATTTTCGGGCTTGGCACATCGTAAAAGCGCGCCGCCGTCGCAGCCATCGCCGCGTTGCGCACATTGAATTCGCCGGTGAGCGGGATCTCGAAACTGTCATCGCCAAGTTTGAAACGTGACCCATCCGGAGAATACGCAGCGTCGCGAATTCGCTGGGCGCAATTCTCCGAGAAACCGACCTCGATCATCTGCGCGAGACAATCGCGCGCGACTTCCACGCAATTGTGATCGTCGCCATTCAGCAAGACCATTCCGTTCTGCGGAACAACGTTGAGCAAACGCCGGAAACTCAGTTTGATCTCATCGAGATTGTTGAAGATGTCGGCGTGATCGAACTCGATGTTGTTTACAATCACCAATTCCGGCAGGTAGTGAATGAACTTCGAGCGCTTGTCGAAGAAGGCGGTGTCGTATTCGTCGCCTTCAATCACAAAATATTTTGAATCGTTCAGCCGCGCGCCTTGCCCGAGATTTTTCGGCAGTCCGCCGATGAGATAACTGGGCTTGCGTCCGGCTTTTTCCATGATCCAGACCAGCAAGGCTGTGGTCGTTGTTTTTCCGTGCGTGCCGGTGACAACGAGATTGTGCCGGCCGCGCAGGAAATAGTCCTTCAAAACTTCCGGCAGCGAGAGATAAAAAAGTTTGCGGTTCAGGACCGCCTCCACCTCCGGGTTCCCGCGCTTGATCGCGTTGCCGACCACCACCACATCGACGTCGGCCGGAATATTTTCAGCGCGATAACCTTCCTGGAGCGCGATGCCTTTCTTTTCGAGAAAGATCGACATCGGTGGATAAATATTTTCGTCCGAGCCGGTCACGCTGAACCCGCGTTCGTGTAATGCCGCCGCCACCGAACCCATCGCCGTCCCGCAAATCCCAAGGAAGTGAAATTTTCTTGGCTCGCCCTTGGTCACGCGGATTCTTTACGCCGAGACTGCGAGCTCCGCTACCTAAGGAATTTGACCGCGGATTACGCGGCTTTCGCGGATGAGGAAAACAGGCTTCCAGCCTGTCATGGCAGACAGGCATCTTGCCTATCGCTTGTGGCTCGCACTGGTTGACAGGCGCGGACGCCCGTCTGCCATGACAGCCAAGGATGGCTGTCTTCCATCCGTCTAATCCGCGAAATCCGCGGTTCTATTTGCTCTTGAACACCTCGACCGCGTTCCATGCTTGGTCGGGCGGTTCTTGTTCGTATTCCAGCGCCCGTTCCAGGTACATCTTCGCCAGCGAATCGTCCGGATAGAACTCGAGAAAACGTGAGAAAAGAATCTTGGCTTGGATGAAGTCGCGATCGCGAAATTTTCCCTCTTCATAAACTTCCAGCCATTTCAGCAAATCAGGATCGACGGATTCATTACGCGCCGCGACGGGCGTGCACACTTCGACCGGTTCGCTCTTCCCTTTCACCTGTGCGCGCGCGACGGTGCGCAAGTAAAACTCGTCGCGCACCACCTCGCAGACGGCATCGCCGAGTAAAATATCGACACCATAACTTCGCGTCAGGCCTTCGAGGCGGGAAGCGAGATTGACGGCGTCACCAATCACCGTGGGATCGAGCCGCTCGTGCGGTTCGTAGGAGCCGATGTTGCCAATGACAGCTTCGCCATGGTTAATGCCGATTCCGAAGGCGAGCTCCTCAACTCCTTGCGCCCGCCAGCTTTCGTTTAACTTTCGCAACTCGCGCCGCATCGCCAGCGCTGTTCGCACCGCCGCTTTTGCGTCTTCCGCCACGCCACGGCTGCTCACATTTCCCCACACGGCCATGATGGCGTCGCCGATGAATTTGTCGAGCGTCCCGCCATTCTCGAAAACCGCGGCGACCATGCGGCTTAAGTATTCATTGAGCTGCTTGACCAGGGCCACTGGATCAGCGCGCTCCGTCATGGGGGTGAAGCCGACGATGTCGGAAAAAAGAACTGTGACTGGCTTACGCGAACCGAGCATCGAGCTATAATAGCCGCCTGGGTTTTCAAGAATTTCCTTCACCAGGTTTTTCGAAACATAACGTTCCAAGGTGCGGCGGGTGCGCCGTTTCTCCAAGCGTTCGAGCGTGTACTCGAACCCCAATCCAAAGACGCCGCTCATCAGAAATGCCGTGAGCGTGGGCACGACCATCGCCAGCACGCCCCATCGGTCATAAACGACCCGCGAGAAGCCGAGGTAAGCGGCGCCGATCCCGAGCAGCGTAATCAAGCAAAAAAGCGGACGCCGCAGAAACGCTACAAGAACCCATGCGAGCATACCGGCGCTGCAAACGGTCGCAAAATCGAGCGCGATGGGCGTATCGTACAAAAATTCGTGGTCGAGCGCCGCGGCCAGGGCGTGCAAATGCAGGACCGGCCCCGGCGTTTCCGGGCTCATCGGCGTGTCAAAGACGTCATGCGCGACTTGCGACGACGCCCCGACAATCACGATTTTGTTTTTGAAAAATGCGCCGTCACCATAATTGGCGTGCCAGGAAGGCGGCTCAAAAATCTCCCAAAGGGGCCGTGGTTGGTACGCGTTCAACGCACTAAAACGGAGCAGGTGCGCCTGCAAGTCACGAGGCACATCGGCGCCACGCCCCAGTTTTTCCAAGGCGCGCGCACCGAGCGACTCGTAAGGCTTTTCCTCCGGCAAGGGAAACTGCCCGGCAAGCTGCAAATCGGTAATCGTGTAGCGGACGGATCGGATTCTTTTGTCGAGTGAATCGGGAAAGAAGACGACGTAGCCGACGCGATCGTCATCCATCTGCGGCGGCGGAATTAACGTGCTGTTCGGCGGGACGTTCTGGGCGGCGCCGCCTTGCTCACGCACCGGCGAGAAATCGAAATTCGCGCCGAGAACTACCTTGTCGCGATAACGATCGAGCGCCGCGTGAAATGCGGCATCGCCGTCGTTCGGCGGGCTGAAGATCATATCGAACATGACCAGTTTTGCGCCGGCGCCGAACAAACGATCCAGCAGCAGCGCCCAAACTTCGCGTGACCACGGGAATGGCCGTTCTGTCATCAATTGAAACGCGCGATTGTTTTCCAACAGATCCGGCGTGAACGGCTTGAATTCCAGCGTGCTTTGATCAATGCCGAGAAAAACGAAATCCGGATGCGTCGCGGTCTTTCGACCTTCCCGCCGAAGCAAATCTTCGAAACTTTTTTGGCCTCGCCAAACCGCGGAAAAAAACGGAACGCCCTGAGCGAAGTGTAAACTCAGCACCAGCAGCGTCCAAAAAGCGCAGATCGCACCGAGGATCAACAATCGATGGCGCCCGAGCCAATGCATGCGTTTAATTTTACGGCGCTTGCAACTCACGGC
>Ga0209055_1002301_pt1 | contig 12151 bp, 14 predicted proteins | sample GraSoiAngelo_110_FD_185875 | JGI IMG/M metagenome (GOLD analysis project Ga0209055, IMG submission 185875) | Grasslands soil microbial communities from the Angelo Coastal Reserve, California, USA - 14_0903_12_30cm (SPAdes) (version 2) | ecosystem: Environmental > Terrestrial > Soil > Grasslands ... | reverse complement strand
GCGCTCGGGAACCGCGGTGACCAAATCCGCTTGCCGCGTCATCGGGCTCGACAACCGGCAGCTCCAGATCGCCCTCGGAAGATACCCGGAGTTCGCTCTGATGCTGATGAGCGTCATGATCGGCCGCTTGCGCGAATCCATCAGCCGGCTCACCAGCCCCGGGTCGCCCGTGACCGGAACCCGGTGGAGGGAATCGCCACCGCTTCGAAAGGACCTGATCGAAGATCTCGGGCGCTCGCTCGGTTCCGACGCCCATCTCAGTTACGAATCCGGAGCCACCATCGTGAGGGAAGGCCAGATCGGGGTGCTCATGTACGTGGTCCTGAAGGGCAGAGTTGCGATCCGCGTCGGCGGCAACCTTGTCGAGAACGTGGGCCCGGGAGGGCTGTTCGGCGAAATGGCTCTGGTCGATCGCACGCCTCGGCTCGCAAGCGCCGTCGCAGAAAGTCCCTGCAAGCTGCTCGCGATCAACCGCAACGCGTTCCTCAACCTGGTCAAGCACAGCCGCCGCTTCGCCGCCTCACTGCTCGCCGCCGTGAGCGCGCGAGCGCGATATACCGCCACGCATTAGAGCGGACATACCCGAAATAAAAACGGCGGCCCAGGCCGCCGTTTCTAGCGTTCCGTTTCAAGCAGCTCAGTAGCCCAGCCACTTGGTGAGCACGGCAAGCTGCTGCGGGTCGCCGCTCTCGTAGCCCTTGTAGCCGAGCTTCGCGAGGATCTTCTGGCCAGCCTCCGACTTGTCCAGGCCCAGCATGACCGCGCGGACTTTTTGCAAGTCTTGCTCGCTCAGCTTGGTCGAGGCGATCATGTGCTTGATCGGCACGGCCTTCGACTCGTACAGCACCGCGCCGCCCTTTTCCTGCCATTGCTTGACCACCGCGCCGGAAGCCGACACGCCCACGTCGCTGAATCCGTTCTCAACGAAGAAGGGCACGGCGTCTTGGTATCGGGTGGTGCGAATGTCCGCCTTGCTAGAGTCGATGCCGAGGTCGCGCATCGTGGCGCGCGTGATCACCGCGGTGATCGAATCCGGGTCGGGCATTCCGAAGCTCTTTCCCTTCATGTCTGCCGGCTGCTTCATCTTCGCGTCGCCCTTCACGAAGAAACGGGCTTTGTAGTCCGTGTACCCCTTGGTCAGCGCCACCAGCTGGTACTTGCCGTCGCGCAACGATACGAGCGAATGATGAGCCGGGTGCACGAACGCGAGGTCGTACTGCTGCTCGTCCAGCCCTTTCCTGAGAACCGGGTATTGATCGACCGGGATGACTTTGACGGTCGTCTTGAGTTGCTTTCCAAGCAGATCGGCCAGATCCTTGTACTTCTCGCGGATCTCCGAGGGCGTGACGTAGTACGTGACACCTTCGTTCACCGCCAGGACGAGCTCGGCCTGTGCGGGCGCCGCGGTGAGGAGCGCGACGCCGAAGGATGCCAGGAGGGAGGCGAGCAATCTCATGTTTATTCTCCTAAAATTTTGGTTTTTGACGGCTAAGCCCTCCCACTTAAAGCAACATACATGCCCGCGTCATAGACATAGAGCCGACCCGGGGGACGGCCGCAAGCTTCTTGTCAGGTTCGGAGCCCTCCCGTCGGGAAACGGGGCGCGCGCTCTCACCCTTTCAGGGTCTGCAGAGCAGTCGGCCAGTGCAGTCCGGCGCCTTGCCCTGTCGGAAATTCGTAACCCGTTGATACTCCAGACACCGGGCAGGGTGGTTCCCGCAGGAGGACTTCAGGCAGTCCGATACTTTTCCTTCGCCCCCCGGGCGAGCACCATGCCGTGCCCGGGCCGCCCGGGAACGCGGAAGCACCCGTCCCTGCATTCGGGCATCTCTTCGAACAGATCGGGCGGCGTCCAGTCGATGAACTCCACGAGGAAACCGTTCGAGAGCGCGCCGACGACCTGGAGCGACAGCTCATGCACGACGTGCGGCGCGACCGCGATCTGGTGCGCGGCCGCATGGCGGCCGATGCGCAGCGTCTCGGAAAAGCCGTTGGCGCGGCAGACGTCCGGCATCAGGTAGCGAGCCGCGCCGCGCTCCACCAGTTCGCGGAACTCGAAGCGCGTGTAGTTGTTCTCGCCGGTCGCAACCGGGATCCTGATCGAGCGCGCGACCTCGGCGCACGCCGCGATATCGTCGGCGAGCACCGGCTCCTCGTACCAAACGAGGTCGAACTCTTCGAGCTCTTGCGCCTGGCGTATGTTCGCGAGCACGTCCAGGCGCTGGTTCACGTCCACCATCATGCGCACGCCGTCGCCCAGCGCGCGACGCACCGCCCCGACGCGCTTCGCGTTCTCGCGCGGGTCCGGATGGTGGATTTTCATCTTGTAGTACTTGCAGCCGAGCGCGGCGTATTTCTCGGCCTCGGAGATGAGCTCGCGCTCGCTGTACTTCGACCAACCGCCGCTACCGTAGGTGGGAATGCGGTCGGTCGCCGCGCCCCACAGTTTGAAGAGCGGCAGGCCCGCCGCCTTCCCCGCGATGTCCCACAGGCCGATATCGAGCGCCGAGAGCGCGTAGGCGACGACGCCCTGCTTCTTCATCCCCATGTCCGTGCGGAACATCTTTTCCCAGAGGCGCTCGACGAAAAGCGGGTCTTCGCCGATGAGAGCGGGCGCGAGGCGCGCCTCGAGATAGGCATGCACGGCCTCCGCGCCTCCTCCGCCGAAGACTAGGCTATAGCCGAGCCCGGTGACACCCTCGTCGGTCGCGATGTCCGCGACGACGAGCTTCTGCGCGGCATAGTTCCGCGCCATCGGCTGCGGAGTGGGAATGGCGAGTACGTAGCTGTCGATTGAGGTGATTTTCATGGCGCTGCGATCCTAGCACCCGCGCGCTGCGCCCGGGCAACGCGAAGCGCTAGCCCGCGACCCGATCGACGAGGAACGCAACACCATAGGCGGCCGCCAGGGCGAGCACGAAGACGACCAGGCCGCGCACCAAAGTCCTCGGAACGCCGATCTCGTTCAGGTAACGTCTAACTAGATAGCTCGCGACGAAGAATGCGATCGTCCCGAACACTATGCTGAGCATCCGCGCATTGTACCGAGGGCCTGCCGATCCGCAGCGACCCATGGCCGGCTTGCCGACATGGACGGAATCGTGCATCCTGATGCCCGGAAAGTACGTCATCCCGGGAACTCGGGCGCAAACAAATCTCGTTCAGGCCGCCGGACAACTGCGGCACGCCGCAAATCCAAAGGGGGATTTCATGAAGATAGGAAAGACTTTGCACTTCGGCGCGGCGGCGATCGCGATCGCCGCCTTTCTCACTTCGTGCCAGAGCACCCCGCAAGGCTCGGGCAGCGTCGGCGCGAACGACCTGGGTGGCGTGGTCACCGGTCCGAGCGGACCCGAGGCTGGGGTCTGGGTGATCGCCGAGACGACCGACCTGTCCACGAAGTTCGCCAAGCTCGTCGTCACCGACGATCGCGGGCGTTTCCTGATTCCCGATCTTCCCAAGGCCAGCTACAGCGTGTGGGTGCGCGGCTACGGGCTGGTCGATTCGCCCAAGGTGAGCAGCACGCCGGGAAAAACCCTCAACCTGACCGCGGTGCCCGCGCCCAGCGCAGCCGCGGCGGCGGAATACTATCCCGGCATGTATTGGTATTCGATGATCAACATCCCGGCCAAGAGCGAATTTCCCGGCACCGGCGAGAAGGGCAACGGCATCTCCTCGAACATCAAGTCGCAGGAGCAGTGGGTCGATACGGTGAAGAATGCCTGCCAGTCCTGCCACTCGCTCGGCAGCAAGGGCATGCGCACGGTGCCGAAGGAATTCGGTCCCGGTCTCGCGGGTTGGGCGCGGCGTACGCAGTCCGGGCAGGCGATGGGCAACATGGCGCTTGGCCTAGGTTACATGGGCGCCGAAGCAGCGCTGAAGAATTATGCCGACTGGACCGACCGCATCGCGGCGGGCGAGCTGCCTTTCGCCAAGCCAGGGCGTCGAGCGCAACATGGTCGTGACGATGTGGGATTTTTCGACGCCGAAATACTATCTCCACGACGGCATCTCGACCGACCGCGACAACCCCAGGCTCAACGCCAACGGCCCGATCTACGGCGCGCCCGAGGAGAGCACCGACATGGTTCCGGTGCTCGACCCGGTGAAGCACCGCCCGTACTTCATCAAGCACCCCGTTCCCAATCCCAAGACGCCGTCCTCCACGGAATTGCCGATGCAGCCGTCGGCCTATTGGGGCAAGGAGCCCATTTGGGACGGCCACTCGAGCATTCACAACGCGATGATGGATAGCGAGGGGCGGGTATGGTTCAGCGCCAGGATCCGGCCGGCCCCGAACCCCGATTTCTGCAAGAAAGGCTCGGATCATCCTTCGGCCAAGGTCGCGCCGCAGGAAAGCTCCTTGCGCCAAGTCTCCGTGTACGACCCGAAGACGGGCAAGTGGCAGCACGTCGACACCTGCTTCTCCACGCACCACCTGTACTTCGGCCACGACGCCAACAAGACGCTGTGGCTCTCCGCGGGCGGCCCGCAGAGCGGCGTGGTCGGCTGGGTGAACACCAAGCTGTTCCTCGAGACCGGCGACTCGGCAAGATCGCAGGGCTGGACGCCGATCATCGTCGACACCAACGGCAACGGCAGGCGGGACGAGGGCGACACCCGGCTGACGACCGCGTTCTACGGCATCATGCCGAGCCCGGTGGACGATACGGTCTGGGGCCAGTCGATGGGCATCGGTTTCGGCCGCATGGACCAGCCCGGCTACGTCATCCACATCATCCCCGGGTCCAACCCCGCCGTGACCGCGCTCTCCGAGGTCTTCGTGCCGCCCGATGGCGCATGGAGCCCGCGCGGCATCGACATGACCAGCGACGGCGTGGTGTGGACGCCGCTCGCGAGCGGGCACATCGCGAGCTTCGACCGCAGGAAGTGCAAGGGGCCGCAGAACGGGCCCGCGGCGGCGAGCGGCAAGCTCTGCCCCGAAGGCTGGACGCTCTACCGGATGCCCGGGCCGCAATTCAAGGGCCTGGACCCTGCGGGCAGCGCCAACCACGCTTATTACCTCTGGGTGGATCGCCACAACACGCTGGGACTGGGGGCGAACGTCCCGATCGCCTCGGCCAACGGCGCCGAGTCGCTGCTCGCGGTGGTCGACGGCAAGATGGTCGACCTGCGCGTTCCGTATCCGCTGGGCTTCAACACCAAGCTCGTGGACGGTCGCATCGACGATCCCAACACGGGCTGGAAAGGCAAGGCCCTATGGACCATGTCCGGAACGCGCACCGTGTTCCACAACGAGGGCGGCACGCAGAACTCGCCCAAGGTCTACAAGGTGCAGATCCGCCCGGATCCGCTCGCGAACTGACGCATCGCTGCAGCGATACGTCGTCAATGCAAAACGCCCCGGGATTTCCCGGGGCTTTTTTTTCCGCAGCCACGCAGGCCAAGCGGCCGCCGACAATCAACCCTAAGGAGGATTCACCATGAACGCCAAGAACCCAGCTCGCACTTCCGCCGCGCTCGCCGTCTTCGCATTCGGCGCGCTCGCCTTCGCCCTTACCTTCGCCGCCGCGCCCGTGCGGGCGCAAAGCGGCAACCATCTGGAGATCATCCACCACCCGAACTACGACAAGAGCGTGTTCATGCCGTTCTCGCCGGCGATCAAGATCAAGAGCGGCAAGATCCTCTGGCTCGCCGGCGGCACCGCGCTGCCCGTGTATCACGACCATCCGCACAAGCGCGAGCAGATTCTCAAATATCTGACGAACGACCTGGAAGGCCAGGTGCGCCAGGCGATGGACGGCATCATGGAGACGCTCAAGGCCGCGGGCGCATCGCCCAGGGACGTGGTGCACGTGTTCATCTTCCGCGCGCGCCCCCGCATGGGCGACATCGGCAAGGCGAGTGCGGTGGTGAACTCCTACTTCGCGCCCCACAACCACAAGCCGACCACGACCAACCTCGCGGTGCTCGAGCTGGGCGAGCCTGAGCAGCTGGTGGAGATCCAGGTCGTCGCCGTGGTGGATTGACCGGCGCCGGAGCGCCCCGCTACACCCTTAGCCGCGGCGATCCTTCATCGGCCATGCTTCGGCCGAGATCGATCGCGTAGCGAACCGCGCCTTTCGCGGTTTCGAACAGCGGGGTCAGCCCGGGAAACGATTGGCTCTTCGACAAGGCGTTCGCGCACGCCATCCGCGTCATCGTGAGCCGGGGCTGCCACTTGTTCCCGTTGCCGAGGTGAAACGCGCTCGCCTCGATCAGATATCTCCCGCGCTCCTCGCGCTGCATGGCCATGAAGCTCCTTCCCTGCAGCGATCACGGTAACACATTTACGGATCGCCCAAGGAAGGCAGGGGAGTGGTCAGACGGCTTTCAAATCGACTGCGGATGTTTTGCCGTTCTGCCCTTGTTCGAGCTGGTAGGAGATCTTTTGATTCTCGTTGAGATTGCCGAGGCCGGCGCGTTCCACCGCCGAGATGTGCACGAATACGTCCTTGGACTTGTCGTCAGGCTGAATGAAGCCGAAACCCTTGCTCGGATTGAACCATTTCACGGTACCGGTAGGCATGGATGCTCTCTATGTAGGAAGTCGCCCCGCGCCGGAGTGTGCGGGGCATCAAATTATCTGTGGGAGAAACCAGAACCGACGCACCCCGGAAGGGATGCCGAGGACTGACCCAAGCGGAATTCGATGCCGCCAGTATGGTCGGTGCGGCGGGCAATAGCAAGGACGCGGGCGAAGGGCATTGCAGCCAGCGGTGGAAACAAATACGGCCGAAGCGCGCTTCGGCCGTATTCCCGCAAGGAAAAGACCCGGCTCAGGTGCCGCGCCCCCACAGTCCGCAGTAGCGCCGCGTCACGAATTGCAGGTTGTTCTCGTAGCCGGGCCATTTTTCGTACTTCGGCAGCTTGACCTCTTTCTCAGCCGGCTCCCAGCATTTTCCTTCGCGCGCCGCGACCTTCACCGCCGCCGAGGCGTCCTGCAGGAACGTGAGCTGGTCCTGCGCGTCCTGCTTGGTCCCCAGCCGGTCGCCCGGCTGCCCCGGGTGACCCGGGATCAGGCGTTCCCAATCCATCGCCAGCACCTGCTTGATCGCCTGCTCCGCCTCGAGCGGATAGAAATCGATCATGCCGCGGCCCGGTACCGACCCGACCGGGAGGAAATCCACCACGAACAGGATCTTCTCCTTCGGCAGCCGCATGACGATCGAGCTGTCCGAGTGGTTGAGACCGACGTAGGTCAGCTCGAGCGCGGTGCCGCCGAGCGTGATGGTCCTCTTGTCGTCGAACGTCTCTTCGGGCAGCAGCGTGGCCGGATCTCCGAGGACTGCAAGGCGCTCCTTCGCTTTCTTGTGAGCGACGATCTTCGCGCCCGCGTCCTTGAACGCCTGGCCGCCGGCGACGTGATCGTAATGGTGATGGCTGTAGATAAGGTACCTGATCGGCTTGTCCGTGACCTTCCTAATCTCGGCGACGTAAGTCGCCCCGCCGGTCGGACGCCCGTAGGCGACCGGGTCGGTGGCGATCACGCCATCCCGGGTGACTACGAACATCGCCTGGTGATTGCCGTTGCGGAATATGTATACGCCTTCCGTCCCGTCGACCTTCGTCGTCGCGATCTGCGGGCGTGCCGGCGCCTGCGACCAGGCCGCGGAAGCCGCCGCCAGCCCGCAGGCAAGAGCTGCAAGAAATATGCGTTTCATGTCTCCTCCTTGTGTGATTGTGTGACGCTCTGCTAGAACAGGCCCCGGGCCGCGATTATTCCCCTTGGACCGGGGCCTCGTTCGCCATGCTACTTGGATTGCCCCCGCCCGTCCCGTGCGAGCGCGCCCGGCGTCAGGGCGCCCTTCCAGGAGCGGCCCTCTACCCCGCGCCAGCCCGCCCGGCGCTGCTACCATAGCCGCAATGTCCCGCCACGTCTTTCCGACCCTCGCACCCCTAGTGACGCTGCACGAGACGAAGCGCGGCAGGGCGCTGCCCCTGCCTCCGAGGCTCGGGCGCCTGTACGGGCGCCTGCGCATGCCGCCGGCGCACATTCGGCCGCACGTCATCAGCAATTTTGCGACGACGCTGGACGGCGTCGTTTCGCTCAACGTAAAAGGGCACAAGAGCGGCGGCGATATCAGCGGCTTCAGCGCCCAGGACCGCATGGTGATGGGCCTACTGCGCTGCGTCGCGGACGCGGTAGTCATCGGGACAGGGACGCTCGCCGTCGATCGCAATCACCTCTGGACCGCCGAAGATATTTTTCCAAGGTTCGCGGACGAATATCACCGGCTGCGCGCAGCGCTCGGCAAACGCGGACCGCCGCTGAATTCGGTCGTCAGCGGCAGCGGCCGGCTCGATCTGCGCCTGCCAATATTTTCCTCCGGCAAGGTGCCCGCGCTGATCGTGACGACAGCCGCGGGCGAGAAAGAGTTGCGCAGGCAGAACGTTCCGGACTCCGTCGAGATCCGCGCGGTGCGTAGCAGCGGCGGTGCGATTCGCGCGCGCTCCGTCGTCGATGCGGTGTGCCGGGCGAGCGCCGGCAAGCTGATCCTCGTCGAGGGTGGGCCGCAATTGCTCGGCGCCTTCTACGCTGAGCGCCTCCTCGACGAGCAGTTCCTGACCCTCTCGCCCCAACTTGCTGGCCGCGGAGCCGACGTCGAGCGCATCAGCCTGGTCATGGGGCAGGCGTTCGCGCCGCGGCATCCACTGTGGGGGACCCTGGCCGATCTGAGGCGCGGCCGCAGCCACCTGTTTCTGCGCTACGCGTTTCCATGATTCGAATGAAGATCGACCCCGACGACTTCCGCGTCCGCCCCGACGGGAAGCTCAAGCTCAAGAAATGGCCGACGCGCGTGAAGCCCTACTACGCTTCGGAGGAGCAATACCGAAAGCGACTCTCCGAGCAGATCGAGCAGCTGAACTCGCTGCAAAACCTGCTGTACGCGTCCAACCGCTACGCCCTCCTGCTTATCTTCCAGGCCATGGACGCGGCCGGCAAGGACGGCGTCATCAAGCACGTGATGTCCGGCGTCAATCCCCAGGGCTGCCAGGTGTTCAGCTTCAAGCACCCGAGCGCCGAGGAGCTGCAGCATGATTTTCTCTGGCGAACCACGCGTTTCCTGCCCGAACGCGGGCGGATCGGCATCTTCAACCGCTCCTATTACGAGGAAGTGCTGATCGTGCGCGTGCATCCGGAGATCCTGCGCGGCGAAAACCTGCCCGACGATCTCTTCGACCCGGACTCCATCTGGAAGCAACGGTATCGCTCGATCACTGGGCTGGAGGACCATCTGCATCGCAACGGAACGCGCATCCTCAAGTTCTTCCTTCATCTCTCGAAGGAGGAGCAGCGCAGGCGCTTCCTCGCGCGCATCGACGAGCCGCACAAGAACTGGAAATTCAACCTCGCCGACGTCCAGGAAAGAAAATACTGGAAGCAGTACATGAAGGCCTACCAGGCGTGTCTCGCCGAGACCAGCACCCGGCACGCTCCCTGGTATATCGTCCCCGCCGACGACAAGCCCAACGCCCGGCTGATCGTCTCGCGCGTCATCGTGGATGCGCTCGAAGAGCTCGACATGTCCTACCCCGAGCCCGACGCCGCGCGTCGGCGCGAGCTGCAGGCGATTCGCAAGCAGCTGGCGAAATGAACCCGGCGCGGCGCTCGCCCGGCTGAAACCCCCGCGCCGGTGTAGCGCGCTACACTTTCCCCGTGCCCGAATCGCCGCGCCGCATCATCCACGTGGACATGGACGCGTTCTATGCGTCGGTGGAGCAGCGCGACTACCCTGAGCTGCGCGGCCGGCCGGTCGCGGTCGGGGGCCCGGCGGCGTCGCGCGGGGTGGTGGCCGCGGCGAGCTACGAGGCGCGCGCCTTCGGCGTGCGCTCGGCCATCCCGATGGCCCGCGCGCTGCGACTGTGCCCCGGGCTCGTCGTCGTGCGGCCCGATTTCGCGCGCTATCGCGCGGTCTCGCAGCAGGTGATGGCGATCCTGCGCTCCTGCACTCCGCTCGTCGAGCCGCTGTCGCTCGACGAAGCCTACCTCGATGTCACCGACAATCTCTGGGGTGAGCCGCTTGCCAGCAACGTGGCGAGGAAACTGAAGGCGTTTATCCGCGGGCAACTGGATCTCAGCGCCTCCGCGGGCGTCGCGCCCAACAAGTTCCTCGCCAAGATCGCCTCGGGCTGGAAGAAGCCCGACGGGCTCACGGTGATCGCACCCGAGAGAGTCGAGGAGTTCCTTCGCGAGCTGCCGGTCGAGGCGCTCTCGGGCGTGGGCCCCGTCACCGCGAAAAAACTGCGGGCAATCGGCATCGAACGGCTGCTCGACGTGCGCGCGGCGGAGGACGAGCGGCTGCATCGCGCGGTGGGAAGCCTCGCAGGCTGGCTGAAGCAACTCTCCCGCGGCGAAGACCCGCGGCCGGTCGAGCCCGACCAGCGGCGCAAATCGCTCTCCGATGAAACCACATATGAGAAGGACCTCGTGGATCTGGAGCAAATCCGCGGCGAGATCGAGCGCATCGCGCGCCACACCGCCGAAGGGCTGGCGAAGAGGAACCTGCGCGCGCGCACTGTGACCATCAAGGTGCGCTACGCAGACTTCACCACCGTCACGCGCAGCCACACCGCGGCCGCGCCCACCTGCGACGCGGCCGAGATCGCCGCGCGCGCCCTAGCGCTCCTAGCCCGCACCGACGCCGCGCGCCGACCGGTGCGCCTGCTTGGCGTCGGAGCTCACGGGCTGCTCGAGGAAAGCGAGCTTGTCCCCGTTCCGGGCTCGCTGCCGTTCTGACCGCGCTCCCCTAGCCCGCCTCCAGCGGCTCGATCAGCTTCTCGCTGTCTTCCTCGGTGCGGTTGACGCCGCGCCCGACGCGGACGAGATCGAAATCGACTTGCGAGTGCTCTTCGATCAACGCGGCCGCCTCGGCCGGATCGGTCCGCGCCGGATCGAGCCATCGCGCGTGCACTTCATCGGGCAGCACGACCGGCATGCGCTCGTGGATCTCGCCCGCGCGCCCCGTGCCCGGACGCGTCAGAACGGCGCAGGTCAGCGTCGGCTCGGGTTCGCCCGGGTCTTTCCATTGGGACATGAGCCCGGCGAAGCACAACGGCCGGCGGTCCTTGCGAGTGATGTAGTAGGGCTGATTGACGCGCACGAGCTCTCCCGTCGCCTTGTCGACGCGCTCCTCGTCGCGCCATTCGTACCAGCCGAGCGCCGGCAACAGGCACCGCGCGCGCGAAAACGCCTCGCGCCACATGGCGTTCGCGGCGGCGCTCTCGAACTTCGCGTTGAACCTGCCGCGCGGGGGCTTCGCTTCCTTCCACCAGTACGGCACGAATCCCCAGCGTGCGTGCGCAAGCTCGATCCCGGGGTCGGCGCGATCGCGCCTGAGCATGATGACGCGCATCGTCGGCGCGACGTTGTAGCGCGGCTTGCCGAAGGGCGTCTTCCAGCTGCGGCGGCCGATGTGCCAGGCGCGCTCGACCGCGGCTTCATCGGGAGAGACGAAACGCCCGCACATGCGGCATTCTATCGCGCCGCAGCGCGCCTATAATCCCGCAATGCCCCTGAATGCCGCAAAAATCGAAGGCTTGGTGCGCGAGCTGCTGGCTGAAATCGGCGAGGATCCGCAGCGCGAAGGATTGGTGAAGACGCCGCAGCGGGTCGCCGCCGCCCTAGCCTTCCTGACTTCCGGCAGCCGCGCCGACGCGGCCAAGCTGATCAACGGCGCGATCTTCACGCAAAAGACCAACAGCATGGTCATTGTGAAGAATGTCGAGGTCTACAGCCTGTGCGAGCACCACATGCTGCCGTTCTTCGGACGCTGCCACATCGGGTACATCCCGAACGGCCGGGTGTTCGGTGTCAGCAAGCTCGCGCGGCTGGTCGACATGTACGCGCGGCGCCTGCAGCTGCAGGAGCGGCTGACCGAGCAGATTTCCCACGCCATCATGGATTCGATCGACGCCGCGGGCGTCGGCGTGATGATCGAGGCCCGCCACCTGTGCATGATGATGCGCGGCGTGGAGAAGCAGAACTCCGTCATGATCACTTCATCGGTCGTAGGCACCTTCCGCGATTCCGCCGCGACCCGGGAAGAGTTTCTCGGCCTGATCGGACAGCGGGGAGCGTAGCTCAACGCAGAGCGCGCCACGCGCTCGCGAGCCAGGGCTGCCGCTCGCGCGGCAGGCCTTCGGGCCT
>Ga0209055_1002294_pt1 | contig 12169 bp, 7 predicted proteins | sample GraSoiAngelo_110_FD_185875 | JGI IMG/M metagenome (GOLD analysis project Ga0209055, IMG submission 185875) | Grasslands soil microbial communities from the Angelo Coastal Reserve, California, USA - 14_0903_12_30cm (SPAdes) (version 2) | ecosystem: Environmental > Terrestrial > Soil > Grasslands ... | reverse complement strand
AACTTGGACAGGCAGTCTCATTGGAAGCTTCGCGATTGGAGCCAAGGCTAAGAATATCCAGCTAATCGGCGCCATCACAATCAACCAGTTAATGCTTGCATCCCAAGGCGCTCGGAGCAACTGGAAAGTTCCGATCAACACCAAGGCGACGAAAACAGCGAACCCTAAGACCTGGCTGCTGTACCATAGAACGGCGGCGTCGACAAGGGCCAACACTACTATCCAGAGGCGTCCATTGTATCTTGCTGCGCTTACTATTGGCAGATTGATGGCGTACCATATCAAACCCTACGGAACGTAGGAGAAATCAGGGTCATACTTGAGAAGCTTACGCAGATTAGAGAGTCCGGGAAGAATATAGAAAGGTATGTCTTGGGGACTGGTCGTTTGAGAATCCAAACTAGCCGAAAAAGCTGTTAGTGCGATGATTGAGTCTACAATTTCCCACATCATGCGATTCTAAGCGGCCCCTAGAGAGTGGATAAAGGGTTCTAGTAGTCTTTCAAACTCTTGCTTCAAGAATGAACAGTGTTGCGAATCGAGATTTGAACCTCGGTCCTGCGACGATCTCCGCTCTAGGTTTCTCATGTAGACAACGAAGGCTGGGCTCTTTTGGGGCAAATGACCTCGAGGAGCCATTATACTTCCCAAAAAACCGTCAACTCTCGGATGATATCCATTCTGGCTGACCTATGCGTCTTCCCTGCGATTCGTCTGGTGCGGAAAGTAATATGCCTCCCAAACCCTTCCCCATCTCGCTCGGTAGACATTAATGAAGTCCGGATGCAGTTCGAGGATGACAAGCATAATTGCGTAGTAGAGTTTTCTCAATCCTCTAGCCTTGTGAAGTTTTTCCCTAGCCCTCGCGAATCTCCAACCAAGATAGTACATTCGGCGTTGCCTACGTTCGAAATCATTATTGCGCACATTTGTCCCAGTCGTCATTGCACGCGCGATTCTAAGTCCGAATTTGCTCATCAAAGCATAGAGGACACGCTTATCATGCACCTCCACCACGCATGCTGGCAGCATGTCAGCATTTAGCAACTGAGCTTCGCATCCCTCGCAATCCATTTTCATGAAGTCAAAATGTAGTTTCAGCATTTCAATGCCAAAGGGCCTTGCCTCAATCTCGGCGCTCCACTTGTTGGCCCGTGAGTTTTCTCTGATTATTTTTGCCAGGTCGGGGTTTGCTTCGACGCAGATCACTCGCTCTACGCCATGGATGAAATAGAACAGGGCTGTCTCGCCGCATCCTGCTCCTACATCGAGAACAGTGGTTCCGTTCAGGCTGAAGGGAGGAAGGTGGTATTTCTTCCACTCCCCCCATTCACCGAAGATGATGTGGAAGTATTCAGGCTGAAGTTTGATCGTGTATCTGCCAATTTTCAAATTGTAATACTGCGGGCTGGAACTGATCAGCTTCCAGTTCCAGGTCACAAACATTCTCTTTAAGAACTGGTGTGGAAGGATTGCGCGGTTGGCAACCAAAAGGAAGGGTTTGCCCCTCCTCGTCAAGCCGATCCTTGTCGGCGCGATCAATATCCGATCAAACCGGATCGGGCTCGCTGCAAAGAACAGATGAAATGTGCGCCTTGGATGCCTCTGCTAACGGCTGTACCGTAGAACACGGTTACTGGCCCGGCCTGACACCATTGTCAGCAATGTCCACAATTTTCTTCTCGAACCTTTCTGGGCTGAACGGTTTTGCTTTTTCCGATATTTCCAGAGGATCGGTGGGTTCTTGAATGGCTTTGCGAATGGTGGGGACAAGGTCGTCAACTGAACTAAAAGTCATGCCTAAACCGAGAGCTTCTATTGTCTCCTCGGGACCAGTATTCTTGGCAACTATAGGGTAACATCCCGCTGATATCGCTGCAACGACGCTCAGCATCATTGCATTTTCTCCGCCGGTGTAGAGGTAGACCTTACTTTCTTCAAGGAGGTGGGGTGCCTGTCCTAGTGTAGCCTTAAGGTAGACCACATTCGCCGGTATTCTCTTCTCGATGGTCCGTGCATAGGCCTCCAAACCTGGCTTCGTTCTTGCCAAAAGTATGAAACGGTATTCGGGAAGTCTTCTTGCAGCTTCAAGAAATATCTCAACACGTTTCTCTGGAATCAGTCTAGTTACCTGAATCACCTGGTCCTTCTTCTGTCTTGGCTGAAACTGAGTGCAAGGTTGTAAGATGAGAGAAGAATTCTGGTATCCATTGCTTCTCAAACGCTCCAGAATACTTGGAGAAAGGGCAAAGTACCAGTCAGGACTCGGAGGCTTAACCTGAAGGAACTTCTTAAGAAAATCGTTCAATCCTCTTTTTACAGTGATATATCCGTGGGGTAGTTTTTGTCTGGGAAAAGAGCTGGACAAGTAGCTCGCGGAATACTGGAATAGATCCGTTCCATGATATATGAAATGATAAAGACGCGAGGGAACATGGAAAAGAGAAGACTGAGTACAAAAAGTAACATCTGGATCGATTTCTTGAAAGTATGATTCCGTCTTTCTAATGTCCTTGAAATCTTTGATAACTGCTATTCCCGGAATAGATCTGTGGGAAGTGCTAGACTGGATATGATAGCATTCGCTTAGGACCTTTCCCATTCCGGGATAAACCTCGTCGGCCTTTGCAGGGTTGTTGGCGTCAGAATAGAGAGTTACTTTGTAGCCTGCTTGGAGAAGAGCACTACAAACTTGTAGGCAAAGCAATTCTCCACCCATGTAGATCGAGAGGATGGGGTGAATTACTAGAGCCCTCTTCACTCGGACATCACCACCGCAATCTTTGAGCCGTTCCCGGTTCGGATCGCTTCTCTCTCTGGTAAGAAGCTCGAATACAGGCGGCAGCAAACGAAAGAGGTTCTCATAGAATGCACGAGTTAATCACCACGACCCAACTCAATTAAGTCGTGGAAAAGTTGGTAGAACCCGCCGGGATTCGCGAAGCACCGAGGCTCGCTGTGCTCGGACGAGAGAATTCATCGTTTCAAAGGGAGTTTGAAGCTGTTACAGTTTGGTTCCACAGTTCTTGCAATAAATGGCTTCACGTGGGTTGTCAGTCTTGCAAGCCCTACACTGATTATGGCCAAGGGCAGGTCTTGGGATGGTGAACGTCTTATTCGCTCCTGAGTACAGATTGAATTTGTCTCCGCGCTCGCAGCGGAACCTTGAAACTCGATACCCCTGAAACGTCCATTCTCGCTCGGGTGGGCCGGACACTTCAAGCCCACATCTAGGACAACTTATGCTCATAGATTCCCCAAACACTTTACCGATGCAAAATCCGATATTTAAGATGAGACGTGACTAAGGGGTTGGGATAGCCTTCACAGTGAGACTTCTCAGCCCCCCAATTCTCTTTTTGATAGAGTTCTCCAACTCCGTAACCACCGCGTGCATTTGTCGTACCGTCATGTCTCCATCGACAGCGACTTCTAAGATGCCCACGATGAACGGTCCGGCCCTTCGCAGTTTGAGCTCCTTGATGCTCCTAACTTGGCTGTTCATGTGAATCACAGATTCTATTTCCTTCGTGAGTTCTGGGTCATGAAACGCATCTAGAAGAACCAGTGAAGACTCTCTTAACGCCACATACGCGACCGTCAAAATGTAGAAAGCAACCAGCATACCGCCAATAGCGTCCGCCCCCTCATGAAATCCAAGAGTGGTTAGGAGAACGCTGCCAAACGCTACGAAAGATGAAGACGCATCCTTTATCGAGTTCTTAGCATCCACATTCAGCGAAAGAATCTTGTACTTCAACGCAACCCGCCTCATCTGCAACGCCCGATAAAGTGATACGAGTCCAGTAACGAGAAGGACTGTTAGAGCTGCTGGCAGAAGGGTAAGAGGCTTCGGATTCAGCAATGCTCTATAAGACCTTAAGAAAATGAACGATGCAGCCGCGACCAAGATCAACGCTGCTATGAGAGCTGTCAAGCTCTCCACCTTGTAATAACCAAACGGGAACCTCTTACTCGGCCTCCGCCGGGCGAAATGCAATCCAGTCCAAACGAAGAAAGATACTGAAGCGTCAGACAATGAATCGACACCGTCCGCGAACAGAGCGACGCTCCCTGTCACCATGCTGAAGATGACTTCAACGATTCCAAGAGCCAAGAGGGTCCATACTGACCGCTGGGCTATCCGCTCGCCCGCCGCGAATCCGGTAGAGTCGTCCTGCAAGTCGTTCCTCTATTCTCTGATCAATCTCAAAGAGTCGAGTTGTTGGAAGGAGGTCTAGTCTAGCGGATTTAAGACAAGCCTAGGAGATAATCACAGCACTATCTATCGCAACGCGAATGGCGCCGGGGGTGGGATTTGAACCCACGAGGGCCTAAGGCCCATCGGATCTCCGCAACCAACAATCTGGCTTAGCAATCCGACGCCCTACCAGGCTAGGCGACCCCGGCCTACTATGCTCAGACAAAATACTCGTCTAAATAACTGTTCAACTATACGAGATCCATTTCAAACGGTTCTCGACCCTAGTAGAGTTCCCACAGACACGTTTGCAGGTCGGGTTTGGAGAAGGACAGAGACGATCCTAATCCGATCAGAGCTTCAGGTGGGCGAGAGTTGACAAAGGTGAAGACGTTCCTCCTTCAAGTAAAGGCCCTTATGTCTGATGATGATACCCCTGAGAGCGGAGAGTGAGTAACCGTCCTTCTGCACCAGACAGTTGCCGTATCGCGATGGCTGAGCATTCTACTCATCGTACTTTCCATAGCATCGCTAGTATCGATTTCACCCGACCTTCTCCATCCCGTTCATGCAGCAGGATTCGTCTACGTGAATCCTCCCACAATTGCAGTAGCAATCTCAGGCACAGTCATCACGGTGCGTGTGCAAGTGGCTGGCGTGGACCCTTTCACCGGCTGGGATATTCAGGTCAAATCCAATCAGTCCGTGATCGATCCCACTTCTCTGTCGATAGAGGGGAACATGCTGGCAGCCAACTACACCGAGAACGTCATTGAGACAATAAATTGCATCAATGGCATGAATTACACCACAAGCCCTTGTGACTCATCTGACGGACCTGGCATCGTGCATTCTGGAGCACAAGGCCACAGAGGCAATCCTCCGACCAATCCTGTCAAGGGGTTGCTCTTCACAATAAACTATACGGTGGCTGGTTCGGGCTCCTACAGTCCCTTAAAGATCCAAAAAGCCATTTTGACTGACAATCTCAAGCTCGTCTCCGTTACACCCCGAGATGGAATCTATGGTATCCCACCGGGGCAAGGTTTCATCTTGACAATCTTCCCAGATTCCGTGAGCATACCCCTAGGGTCCAAAGCAAATGTCACGCTGAACCTTTCAAGCTTCGGCGGCTACTCTGGAATAGCAGATCTTACTGTGAAAACACGGTATCCTGGCCTTTTGCTATCTTTCAATGTGACAAGTACTTCCCTATCGCCGAGCCACCCCAATAATGTGACAATGACCGTCGCTACTGACAACACTTACGAGGCCAGCCATTACACGATTACGGTGTTGGCGACTAGTAACGGGCTTTCTCACACTGCTACTTTGTCAATATCGACAACGGACTTCACAATCACCGCTTCACCTTCAATTCTCAAGATCCATGCCACCGATTCAGGCAGCTCGATTATCACATTTGACACTCAATCCGGTTTTTCCGGTCCAATTCGGTTAAGCGTGACTAAGCCAACCGTTCCCGGACTCACGACATCCTTAGGTGCAATAAATCTGATGATTTCGGCTGGCAGGCCTGCAACGACAGTTCTTGATGTTCACACGCCGGATTCAGCCATTCCCTTCGTTTATCTAGTAAATATTACAGCGACCAGCCAGTCATCATCCCACACGGTAACGATCGTGGTGAAGCCTCCATCGCCAGATTTCAGCTTCCTACTAAGCGGCGCGGAATTCGTGATTCAAGCGGGCGAATCTCGCACATTTACCTTAACAATGACGAGCATTGACTACTTCAAAGGCCAGTTGAATCTTTCTACTACGCCACTGTACTGGGCTAGTGAAGTATTCAATCGTCCTGAGGTTGTCCTTGATTTCGGCAATTCGTCGACCTCGACAATGACACTCACTACTAATGTGAATTCAGCGCCGGGGGATCATAATGTGACCTTGACCGCGCTTGGCACTACACTCTTGGGTACCAGCGTGACTCACGTCATCGTTCTGATTGTGACCATTACTCAGCTTGAATCTTCAAAGACAATACTAGGTATCCAGCCGTTGACCTTCTTTAGCATCATCGGAGCGCTCTCGCTAGTTGCTGTTGTTGCGGCCGTTAGGAAGATTAGGAGGCTTAAGAACAGACAATTCTTGAGCTAACCGAAATCACGACACAGGATCCGGTCATGCACAGTTCGTTCTACTGGATTCCGCAACCCGTTTAAGACTCTCCAAGACTAAACGGACCGCCACGGCTCACGGTTCGGCCATAGATTTGAAGTGTGCAGTGTCTGGGACGCGCTTATTTTGAGATACGTAGAGGATAGCCGATCATGCCACCTATGTCGGCAACCTACTGGAATGGGATAATATTATGCCCCTCTCCGTCGCGCATGCCTGTAAAGTCCGGATATCTCAATAGTTTCTTGCGAATGATCATCAATTGGAGAAAGAGAGACCGTTACATTGACACAAGTGAGAGCGGAGAAACGTACGATGCTGAGATGAAAGCGGCTGTTGCCGGAATCTAGTAGCACTAAATCAATTAGGCTCCTTCGACGTATTCCTTTCGAAATACCAAGCAGTATTGGTGCGATCGGTTCCCGACCCAGGCATTGTAAATTCCAAGTGGAAGTAGTCGTTTGTCGTCATGCAACCAGACCCTCTCGTCTTTCGGGATCCATGTCTTGGCCAAGGTGGTCAACGTTTCAAACGCGAGTGGGTAAAGTCGACCCTCTGAGAAAACGTTGTTTGTCACGACCACCAAGTATCCTCCAACCTTCATGATCCCGTACACCTCGTCAAAGATTTCCTTCTGAGCATCTAGGAATTCCTCGTAATTGCTAATGTTTCCAATATCCTCCGGATCGTCACTATAGTTAGTGTCCAACCCCCTCTGCCTGCGCTCGCGTTGCCGGAGGCTAGCCCGCTTCAGCTGATTCCAGTATGGAGGTGAAGTGATACAGAAATCGACCTCTTGAACCTTGTTTTCGACGAGGATCTTTTGCAAACTACGCGAGTTCCCCTGGAGTATCATTTGCTGGGTTTCATCGGAGGTCGGAGCAGCTTCGAGTCTCGACCTGGCCATTGAAGCGTAGCGAGGGTTGATCTCTACTCCGACCGCGTTACGCCCTGAAGCTCTTGCTGCGAGAAGTGTACTCCCGGTTCCCAGGAAAGGGTCAAGGACCCACATGTTCGGTTTAGTGAAGAATTCCACAAACTCGCGGACAAGCGTCTCAGGAAAACCCGCTGGGTGAATCAGTTTCGTCCTGTCTCGCGGTGGCGGGCTATGTCTGAACCAAGATTTCGTGAACTTGATCCATTCTCTTCCCGAGAGATCGTTTAGTCGGTTTACTGGTCTGCGTTTCTTGCGAAGTTCCTCTTTTGACGACAAGAGTTTTATCGGCGTCCTCGTGGTAGAACCTAGGTTTATTAACGGGTTTCCGGCTGCCGTACTTTTCACCTGTGGTAGGTCGGACTCTAAGCCGTCCCCCGCTCCCGAGGTAGCTACTAATAATTGGTAAAGAAGCAAGACAAGGAGAAGGAACTCTCTTATGACGTATTCAAGCACGAACTTGTCCCTAAACACGTCCTCCTCAAACCTGAAGAAGCAAAAGAAGTCCTAGGCCGCTATCACATTAAGCCCTTCCAGCTACCATACATCAAATCAAGCGACCCGGCCGCGCGAACCATTGGCGCGAAACCCGGCGACATCATCAAGGTCATCCGGAAGAGCGCGACTGCGGGAGAATCCGACTTTTACAGATACGTTGTGGAAGATTTTTAAAAACAAAGCTCCTTGAGGGAAATTGAATGGCCGTAACAACCCAACAACTCTGGAACCTATCCAAAGAGTTCATCAAGGACAGCGGCCTCGTCCGCCAACACATCGACTCTTACAACGACTTCGTCGAAAGAGGACTTCAAGCCATCGTTGACGAAGTCGGAGAACTACCAATAGAAATCGGAGACTATCCCCTAAGGATCAAACTTGGCAAGATAGAGATCGGAGCACCCCGAGTAATAGAAGTAGACGGCACAGAGAGATCGATCTACCCAGCCGAAGCAAGAATTCGAAACCTAACCTACGCAGCTCCCCTCCACATGGAAATGATCCCCGTAATCGGGGAACGTGAAGGCCAACCCGAAATGGTCTACATCGGAGACCTACCCGTGATGCTCAAATCAAGAATCTGCCTACTCTCCAAACTCTCATCTGACGATCTCGTAGGCGTCGGGGAAGATCCGCTTGACCCCGGAGGCTACTTCATAGTAAATGGGTCTGAAAGAGTCATAGTTGCACTCGAAGACCTCGCTGCGAACCGTATACTCGTAGATATCGAACACACCGGCGTCAACCCGACCTACAAGGCCAAGATATTTTCAACGACAGTCGGTTTCCGAGCCCGAATTGAAGTCGCCCTGAAAAGTGATGCAGGAATCTACGTAACAATGCCCGGGATTCCCAGCGACATCCCCCTTATGATCCTGATGAGAGCTCTTGGCTTCGAGGAAGATGCCAAGATCGCAGAGCTAGTCAGCACCGATCCAGACATACAGGACGAGCTCGAAGCATCCTACGAAAAGTCATTAGAAGCTAACAATAGCCACGACGCCCTTCTCTATCTCGGTAACCGTCTAGCTCCAGGACAGGTCGACGAGTACAGACTAAAGAAAGCCGAGTCCGTCTTGGACAGAAACTTCCTACCACACCTCGGCAGACTACTCTCCGAAAGAAGAGAAAAAGGACTCTTCCTAACAGAAATCGCCGCTCGTATCATAGAGGTTAAACTTGGAAGAAGAAGCCCTGATGACAAAGACCATTACGCAAACAAAAGGCTGAAACTAGCCGGCTCCCTCCTAGCAGAACTATTCCGAATATCCTTCCGAAACCTCACCCGCGACCTCAAGTACCAGCTTGAGAGGATAACAATCAGACGACACATAGAATTCTCCATAGCTAACGCCATCCGACCCGGAATAATCACCGAAAGAGTTCAGCATGCTATAGCAACAGGAAACTGGGTAAGAGGAAGAATCGGAGTAACCCAGTTACTAGACCGAACAAACTTCGTAAGCACACTAAGCCACCTCAGAAGGCTGCAGTCACCCCTCAGCCGCAGTCAACCCAACCTTGAAGCTAGAGACCTTCATCCAACGCATTATGGAAGGCTCTGCCCCGACGAGACCCCTGAAGGATCGAACTGTGGGCTTGTGAAGAATCTCGCCCTCTCAAGCAGCATCTCAGTCGGAGTCGAACCACGTGAAATGGTCGACAAACTGCGCAGAATGGGCGTAGTCATGATTGAAGAATCCGACAAGAAACTCAGAGCCACGGGAGGTAAGGCCATAGTCGATGGGATATTAGCAGGATACTCCAAAGATCCCGAAACGCTTGCCCGAGAGCTCAGAGAATACCGGCGTGAAGGCAAACTAAGCTCCGAAGTGAACGTCTCATTCCACCCTCCGGAAGCACAGGGCGGACGCCCAGATTTGCATGTCAACTGTGATGCGGGAAGAGTCCGACGCCCACTGATCGTAATTGACAGTGGCAGACCTCGGCTTACCGAGGATAATCTCATCCAACTCGAACAGGGACGAATCAACTGGCAGGATCTAGTAAGGTCAGGCGTCGTAGAGATGCTTGATGCAGACGAAGAAGAAAACGCTCTCATTGCGATGTATGAACACGACCTCCGAAAAGATCACACACATCTCGAAATCGCCCCCTATGTAATGCTTGGAATTGCTGCCAGCCTAATCCCATTCCCCGAGCACAACCAGTCACCCCGAAACGCATACGAATCAGCAATGGCAAAACAAGCCCTAGGCGTTTTCTCGACCAACTTCTTCACCAGAGTGGACTCGCGATCCCACCTCTTGCATTATCCACAAACACCGATTGTCCAGACGAAACCCATGGAAGTCTTCAACTATCTCGAACGTCCCTCCGGACAAAACGTCGTCGTAGCCATTCTATCCTTCCAAGGCTACAACATGGAAGACGCGATAATCATCAACAAGTCCTCCGTTGACAGAGGCCTCTTCCGCTCTACATTCTACCGAATTTACGAGGCTGAAAGCAGACAGTACCTAGGAGGACTACGCGACAAGTTCGAGATTCCAGAAGCAGGAATCAGAGGATACCGCGGCGACCGCTACTACCGACTCATCGAGGAAGACGGAATCATCTCCCCTGAAGCAGAAGCCACAGGCAACACCGTTCTCGTAGGAAGAACAAGCCCGCCGAGATTCATGGAAGAATACCGAGAGTTCGAAGCAAAAGGTCCAACGAAACGCGACTCTTCAGTAACGATGAGACCCTCGGAACAAGGAACCATCGATCAAGTCTTCGTAACCGAATCCATCGAAGGAAGCAAACTCGTCAAGGTCAAAGTAAGAGACCTCCGCATCCCCGAACTAGGCGACAAGTTCGCGTCACGCCATGGACAAAAAGGAGTGATTGGGCTCCTCGTTCCCCAAGAAGACATGCCCTTCACAGTCGACGGAGTCGTCCCGGACGTTATCATCAATCCCCACGCCATACCGTCGAGAATGACCATCGGACAGTTCGTAGAAACTCTAGGCGGAAAACTAGCATCGCAAATGGGTGAGATAATGGACGGAACAGCCTTCGAAAACATTGGACCCCAAGCTATAGGCGATATGTTGTCCAAGCTCGGCTTCCAGAAGAGCGGGCGAGAACCCCTCTACAACGGGATTACCGGGGAACGGCTTGCGGCAGAACTGTTCATCGGAGTCGTCTACTACCAGAAACTCCATCACATGGTAGCGGACAAGATGCACGCCCGAGCGAGAGGCCAAGTCCAGATGCTCACTCGCCAACCTACTGAGGGCAGAGCCAGAGGAGGAGGATTACGATTCGGAGAAATGGAGCGAGACTGCCTCATCGGACATGGAGCATCAGCCCTACTCCGCGACCGTCTGCTAGAAGAATCTGACAAGTACATCGCCTACGTCTGCGAGACATGCGGCACTCTCGCCTACCACGATATCAAACAGAACAAGTACATCTGCCGGATCGACGCTGAGAAAGCCGTCATCTCTCCCGTAGCAATATCCTACGCTTTCAAACTTCTGGTTCAAGAACTCATGGCTCTTGGAATCGCACCCCGACTGAATCTAGAGGAGAGGGCATAATCATGGCACTCGCAACAATGGAAGAAGCTTACAAGATCATCCAGAGCATACGATTCACTCTATTATCACCATCAGAACTTCGAAAGCTATCCGCCGTGGAAGTTCAAGCCGCGGACACTTACGATGAAGACGGAGTCCCCATTGTATCAGGACTAATGGACGGCCGACTCGGAACCCTCGAACCCCGTCAAAAATGCAAGACCTGCGGCAACACTGCCTCAGCATGCCCGGGACACTTTGGCCACATAGAACTCGCCGAGCCCGTTATCCACGTAAGCTTTGCCAAGCTCATTCACCGTCTTCTCTCAATTACGTGCAGAAACTGTGGCAGAATACTTCTAAGCGAAGAGAAGATCGAGAAATTCAAAGTACGTCACGCAGACCTCAAACAACGACTCAACACTGTCCCAGACGCTTTCTTGGACGAGATCATAAAGGACGCCAAGAAAGCCCAGCAGTGTCCTCACTGCGGACAGAAACAATACCCGATCGAGCACGGCAAACCCACTACCTTCCACGAGATCGTTGCCGAGGGAGGCGCAGTACGTCTAACACCAAGCACGGTCCGCGAAAGGCTTGAGAGAATTCCTGACGATGACCTGATACTTCTCGGAATGGATCCTAAGGCGGCTAGGCCGGAGTGGGCTGTCCTCCAAGTCATGCCCGTTCCTCCTGTCTCGGTTCGACCTTCCATAACTCTTGAGTCAGGCATAAGGTCGGAAGACGATCTGACCCACAAACTCGTCGACATCATAAGGATCAACCAGAAACTGCGAGAAGCCCTTGAATCAGGGGTTCCAATCAACATCATCCAAGAACTACATGAACTGCTCCAGTACCATGTGA
>Ga0209055_1002289_pt1 | contig 12180 bp, 13 predicted proteins | sample GraSoiAngelo_110_FD_185875 | JGI IMG/M metagenome (GOLD analysis project Ga0209055, IMG submission 185875) | Grasslands soil microbial communities from the Angelo Coastal Reserve, California, USA - 14_0903_12_30cm (SPAdes) (version 2) | ecosystem: Environmental > Terrestrial > Soil > Grasslands ... | reverse complement strand
GGATGCGATGCCCAAGCCGGACACCGACGATCAGGACGGTTTCTGAGCGCCCGGCGCCGGTCTTCGCCGCACACCCATTCACGCATTTCCACATCCTCTCGAGACTCTGTCCACTGGACTCAGCCACCACGGCAATCGTCCTTTCCGAAGGAGCGTCGGCTATGAATGCGGAATGCGAATGATGGTGCTATAATCGCGCCGGTTTTGCGAGGCTGCGCATGAGTGCCGACTCTATCGTCAACAAGGTGACGGCGTTTCTGGAGGCTGATCTCGAGCGGATGGCAGCGGCCGAACTGGCCGGCCGGCTGGTAGGGATCGGGCACGCAGCGGCTGCGCTCGAGCTGCTCACTGAGCTACGGGAAGCGTCCCGCAAGGTGGCGTCCGTAGCCGTGGAGGCCTTGCCCGAGATGGTGGCGCTCCTTCCGGGAGAGGCGGTCGCCACCTGGATTGATCTTGCCATCTCGCTGAACGAGCAGTCGGGCGCCGCCTCCATTAGATTCTGCAAAGAGAGTCCCGCTATCCTGCGCGCAATGGAAACCGTGGTCGCCGGACCGGCGCTCTCGATGGCGCTGGAACTGGCGGAACAGGACGCCAACGTGGCGCTGGAAGGCTTCCGTCAGGCGTCAGGGGTAGCGGCAGCCGCCGGCGTGGTGGCCCTGCCGCTGTGGGCACAGATCGGCGCGGACCTCGCCAAGTTGGATTATGTGCTGGGGATTGAATACCTCCGACGCGGCCCGGAGATCCTGAAGGTCCTGGCCCAGGAGGATCTCAAGGCCTGGGCATCGGTCAGCCTCAAACTCGTCACGCCCAACAGCTTGGGTAAGCCTGACTACATGGCGGCGCTGGCCTTTTTCCGGACGAGCCCCGCGTTGCTGGGGGACCTCGCCACGCCGGCGGTACGCCGCTTGGTGCTCGCGCTCGGCGGCGTGCTGGCCGACCACTCGCCCGAGCAGGCCATCGAGTTCCTGGGCGAAGCGCCCGGATGGCTGCGCCGTATCCGCGACCCGCAGTGGCAGGAGCGCGTGCTCCAGTACGGGACCCTGATTGCGGAGCGCGACGCGGCGGCGGCTATGGCCTACCTGCGTCGCGCGCCAGAGGTGATCGACCTGGCCGATCCGGACGCGCCCGCCCCCTCTCCCGCGCTGGTGGGTGCGGGAGGGGCGCCTCGGGTACCCGTTGCTCCTTCGAATGCAACGGGTGATGGGCCCCCTCTCGCGATGATAGATCGGTTCGACAAGTGGTACCGCGGCGGGATGGAGGTGCTCGCGTACAACCCCGACGCGGCGCGCGCCTACTTCGCGGTCGAGACCCGCAAGGCGCTGGACGCGCTCGAGGAGGCCGCCAGCGGCGTGGCCTTGCGCAGCGTGGCCCGTGTGCTCAAGCTCTTCGCGGAAGGATTGAGCGGGCATCCGGTGACGATCCGCCCGCTGGAGGAGGGTGAGGCACCCATACGGTCGAAGGCCTCTGCTGACGGGAGCACGATCTTCTTGCCCGCGCGGATGCGGCGCTACCCGACGAAAGAGGACAATCTACGCGTGTACAAGGTGCTGACCGCGCATGAGGCTGGCCACCTGGAATACGGCACGTACGACCTGCACCTCAACCGTCTAGCAGACCTGGCCGCCCAGGCCGGGGTCCGTTATGGCCGCGCCGCCGCTTCAGCGCTGGCTTCTCTTGAGGACCTCTTCCAACTGTATCCGCACCCGCTCTTGATCCGCGACCTCTGGATGATGGCGGAGGACGCGCGCATCGAAGCCTGTCTCAAGGCGGAGTACCCGGGTCTGCGGCGCGACATGGCCGCGGTGGCGCGGGAGGAGGTCGCCCGGCGATCCCTGACCCACGGCATGTCGGTTCGCGAGTTGGTCGTCGAGTTGTTGTTGCAGATGTCGGCCGGCGATCCTGACGAGGTCCGCGTCCCCGACGCGCTGGCGGACGTGATAGAACGGGCCTGGGCGCTGCTGCAGGCGGTTGCCACCCCGCAGGCGACGGCCGAGGATGTCGTCCGGGCGGTCCATCGTGCCTATGTGCTGATCGAAGAGCTCACCGCGAAGGAGCTGCCGACGCCGCCTGACGGGGCTCCCGAAGATTTGGACCAGCCGCGCGAGCCGCGCGTCGGCGAGGAACAAGGCGGCGCTTATCGTCCTGTGATCCCCTTCCTCCATCACGGGGTGATGGATGCCGCGCGGGTGCGAGACCCTATAGGGGGTGTGGGCGACCAAGCGGCTGAGCCGAGCGCGCTTGCTCTGGAAGGCGCCCACGGCGAGCCATCCCTATCACTCCCAACGCCAGTGGAAGGACGTTCGTCATCGTCGCTGGCGGACGATGCGCGTGTGGTCTCGGAGGAGGGGACTGGCGCGGCTTCGGCCGCTCTGCCGGGCTTGCGCGCGTTTTTCTATGACGAATGGGATGGCCGGATCCAGGACTATCGGACGCGCTGGTGCCGGGTCGTCGAGCAGGCGGCTCCCGAAGGCACGGAGGACTTCATCGGGTTGGTCCGGAGCCGGTACGGGGGCGTGCTGAGCCTGATCCGCCGCTACTTCGAGGGGATCCGTCCGCCGGCGCTGAGGCAGATGCGCCGCCAGGCGGACGGTGAGGAAGTGGATATCGAGGCGGCGGTGGAGGCGCTGGTTGAGCGGAAGGCGCACGTCAGCGCGTCGGAGGGCGTGTACATCCGTCGGGATCGGCGTGACCGGGACGTGGCCGCGGCGTTTCTCGTGGACCTGAGCGGCTCCACCGGCCAGCAGATCGGGCCTGGCGGCGCGCGTATCATCGACGTCGAGAAGGAAGGCTTGGTGCTGCTGTGCGAGGCGCTGGAGGCGATCGGCGATCAGTACGCGGTGTACGGGTATTCCGGGCAGTCCCGCCATGACGTGCAGGTCCTGGTGTTGAAGGACTTCGACGAGCGGTCCGGGCCGCAGGTGTGGCGGCGCATTGACGCGGTCCGGCCGCTGGTACAGAACCGGGACGGCGCGGCGATCCGGCACGCGCTGCATCGGCTGTCGGGGCGGGCCGCCAAGGTCAAGCTCCTCGTGGTGCTGAGCGACGGCCGCCCGCTGGACGACGCCTACCAGGAGGAATACGCCTTGGAAGACACCAAGGCGGCGCTGCGGGAGGCCAAGGCCCTGGGTGTGCATCCGTTCTGCATTACGGTGGATCGGGAGGCCCGCGGGTACCTGGCGCGGCTGTACGGCGAAGTCTGCTACCTCATCATTGATCGGGCCGAGAGCCTCCCCGAGCGCTTGCCGCGAATCTATAGGACGTTGACGACCTAAGAGAAAGTGGGGTCAGAGTCCATTTTTTTGGATAGACACATCGCCATTAGTCACACATAATCGCAGAGTTTGGTTGGGAGAGGCAAAAATGGACTCTGACCCCGCCACAGGCGAGCGAGAGGTCCCCAGGTGGCTCTACAAACTGTTCACCGGGCATGCCTACCCATACGTGCGTCGCCAGGCGAAGTTCGCGAAGGCTGTCACGCCCGGAGAAGACCGGCCGGAGCCCACACCCAATGAGATCAAGGCCAAGTTCTGGGAAGTCTACCCTCAATGTCGGCTCAAGGTCCTGCAGGAGGTCAAGACCGGGATGATCGTCAGTTTCGTCGAGTTGGGGGAGTACGAGCCTGGCACCTACCAGGACCTGATTGAGAACCCGGAGGAGTTCCTGGCGACGCACTACGGAAAGAAAAAGATCAAGCTCAACTTCTATCTGGGCGAGAATTTCGTGTGCACGATCAACTTCAAGGTGGCCGGCTGGGCCTCGCACGAAGACGACGGACAATAGACGGAACTTAACCCCTCTCCCGGGGCACCCATTGCGCTTCCCGCTGCAACGGGTCATGGAGAGGGTTAGGGTGAGGGTACGGCGATGGCCCCTCACCCTCGCCCTCTCCCCAAAGGGGCGAGGGGAAAAGTAGGGAGCAACAAATGGGGCGCGAGAAGATCACAGTCATCGGCGCTGGCAATGTCGGGGGCACAACCGCGCAGCGCTTGGTGGAGACCGGTCGGTACGACGTGGTGCTGCTCGATATTGTGGACGGCATTCCGCAGGGGAAGAGCCTGGATCTGATGCAGGCGGCTCCGCTGGTCGGCTCCAACGGGCGGATCGAGGGCACGACGGACTACAAGGCATCGGCCGGGTCGTCCCTCGTCGTCATCACGTCGGGCGTGCCCCGCAAGCCGGGGATGAGCCGGGAGCAGTTGCTGGAGACCAATGCCAAGATCGTCCGAGACGTCGTGAAGCAAGCGGCGGCGGTCTCGCCCAACGCAATCCTGGTGGTGGTCACCAACCCGCTGGACGTGATGACCTACGTCGCCCAGAAGATCAGCAAGTTCCCGCGCGAGCGGGTCGTGGGGATGGCCGGCGTGCTGGATTCGGCGCGGCTGCAGGCGTTCATCGCGGCGGAACTCAAGGTCTCGGTGGACAGCGTGCAGACGATGGTGCTCGGCGGCCACGGTGACCAGATGGTCCCTTTGATCCGGCACACGACCGTCGCGGGCGTGCCGCTGAGCGAGTGGCTTCCGAAGGAGCAGATTGACGCGCTGGTGAACCGCACCCGAGAGGGCGGAGCCGAAGTCGTCTCGCTCCTGAAAACGGGCAGCGCCTACTACGCCCCGTCCGCCTCCATCGTCGCGATGGTGGACGCGATCATGTTGGACAGCAAGAAGATCCTGCCGTGCGCGGCCCTGTGCCGGGGCGAGTACGGGGTGGACGGCCTGTTCGTGGGTGTGCCAGTAAAGCTGGGGCGCCGCGGCGTCGAGGAAATCGTGCGGCTTTCGCTGACGAAGGAGGAGCAGGCGGCGCTCGCGAAGTCCGCGGCGTCGGTCAAAGAGCTCTGCGCCCTTGTGGATCGCTATCTGTAGAATTCCCGCAGTCCTTGACAACAAGAGACATTCCCTGAATAATCGGTGCATCTCAACCAGAACGTGAACCATACCTGCACACGCGCACCGAATCATCAACCAAGGAGCCAATATGGAATTCAAAGCTGACGAGTTTGTCATCCTGTTGATGAGGTGGATTCACTTCCTGTCGGGCGTCACCTGGATCGGGCTCCTCTACTACTTCAACATCGTCCAGACTCCTTTCATGAAAGAAACCGATCCGGCCACCAAGAGCGGCGTCGTGCAGAAATTATTGCCGCGGGCACTCTGGTGGTTCAGGTATGGGGCTTTGGTCACAGTCCTGTCGGGACTGATCATCGTGTCATCGCATTTCACGCACGGCCATGGTCATGGGATTTTTTCAACTTCGTGGGGGATCTCGATCGCGATTGGGGGAGGGCTCGGGATCATCATGTTCCTCAACGTGTGGCTTCTGATCTGGCCGAATCAGAAGATCGTGATCCGGATGACCACGGAGGCCGCCGCGAACAAGACCTCGCCGCCTCCGGAGATGGCGAAACATGCGAGGATAGCCTTTCTGGCGTCGAGGACGAATTTCGTTCTTTCGTTCCCGATGCTCTTTTTCATGGCGACCGCAAGCCATTATCAGCTGTTCTGACGTAACCCTGGCGCTGGCTGCGCTATCCAGCACCATGTGGGGAACAAGAAATGAGAGGAGCGCATGACACGGTAAGCGTGCGCTGGCTTACCAAGCTATCAGTTTTTGTCTTATTTTTTGTCTTATCTTTCAGGAATAATATGCAGGCGTTCGCAGTTATAAAACTAATAACAGAATAATGCTCCTCGCGAACGCTTGTCTGGTCTCTGGAGTGTAGCGGTGGAACCCTGAGAGATCCTCGATGGATGAGGAGAAAGGCCGGCTGTTCGAGGAGTTGGTTCTTCCCTGCCTGGACGCGCTGTACGGATTCGGGTTGCTGCTGACCGGACGGTCGAGCGAAGCCGAGGATCTGGTCCAGGATACGGTCCTAAGAGCCTATCGGTTTTTCCGTCACTATCAGCAGGGGACGAATTGCAAGGCCTGGCTGTTCACTATCATGAAACATATCTTCCTGAACCAGGCGCCTCAACGGGCGCGTGAGGTCCTATGTCCCTACCTGAGTGGTGAGTCGGATGTTCTCTGGGAGGACTTGATGAATCAGGCGCAGGGATCATCCGACCTAAGACATGAGGTCTTTAGTAAGGATATACAAAAGGCGCTCGGACTTCTCCCAGACTCATTCAGACTCGTAGTGGTCCTGAAGGACGTGGAGGGGTTCAGTTACGACGAGATCGCCAAGTTGCTGGACTGTCCTATGGGGACAGTGATGTCGAGGCTGTCGCGAGGGCGCAACCTTTTAAGGCAGTTTTTACAAGCCTATGGGAATCAGAGCGCAGAAAAGCATATGGAGAGGCGGAACGAGAGGAGGCGTGCCTAAGCGATGTTAGATTGTCAGACGATGAGCAGGCTGCTGCACCCGTACCTGGATGGTGAGCTGAGCGCCAGGGAAGCATTGGATATCCAGGCTCATCTCGAGAGATGTCCGGACTGCGCGGCGCTCTATCGGAATGAAAAGCTGTTTCTCGATTTGCTCAAGGGATCGCTCCCGGTTCCGGTTGCACCAGATGGTCTGAGACAGAGGGTCAGGAAGGTTGCGGAAGCCACCGGCCAGGAAAGACGGTCAAGGAAACGTTTCCGTCTGATGGCAGTCCCCTCCCTGGCCCTCACCGTGGTGGCCCTCTTGGTGATCGGCATTCTCGCTCTGGAGAAGAAGCCGCTCCAGGATCTGGTGGACGTGGCCGTGAACACCCACCAGGGTTATCTCAACGACAATTTGCCGTTGGATATCAAGAGTAGTGACCCTATCCAAGTGGTTCGGTGGTTCGAGAAGCGAATTAATTTCCCCATCTCGCTTGGGCAGGAGCCGGTGAAGAACCTCAGGTTACGAGGGGGACGGCTGGTCGAGTTTCAAGGGAAAGACGCGGTCTTTCTCGCCTATGAGATGGGACAACACCGGCTGTCCCTTTTGATGACCACCTCCGAGGGGGTCAACCTCTCAGGCGCTGAGGGGTTCAATCTTGAACAGACCCGATTCTATCAGTCTGCCAATCATGGCTTTCAGACTCTGAGCTGGACCCAGGAAGGGCTGGCCTATGTTATTATCTCGGAAAAACAAGAGCTTAATAAGCAGGCGTGCATGGTCTGCCATGGGAAAGACCGGCAGCAGCATATTCCCAAGGAGTTTTTTGACAAGGGAATTTAACCAGTGCAACCCTACATACACCCCTTAGTGGTGAACTCCTTCCCCACATACACTCCTTAGTTTGTTGCTGCCTCGAGTTTCCGACTTGATCGCATCAGAAATCCTGCCCTAGTTTCCTATCACATCCGTCTCTCTCTTTCTCACTGTAAATCTAAATTCTTCACCGCAAATTCGCTTATTTGATCATGGCTGGAATAGAACGGAGACCGTTTCTGTTTACCCAAACAGAAGTATATCCAGTACCAGGACTAGTCAGATTTGGGGTCTAGCCGACACTGTGTTAAGAAGCGGAGGCAGAGGAAGGGGGTGATCAGAGGCAAAGTCGATCGTCGGGGTGATCGAGTGTTCAGCGAGAAAACAGAAGACCTTTTCGTAGCGTACCATTGACGAGGAGGAAACGATTATGAACGAGAAACAAGACGCTCTGGACCGTCTCATGACGGCGGAGTTGTCACGACGAAATTTCATGAAGATGTCGGCCCTTGCTGGCATCGCGGCCTCGGTGGGTGGGGTGGTGACGTTGGATTTCTTATCGCCCTCCAGCGCACGGGCAGCGAAGCCGTTCAACTTCGCTCTCATGGCAGATCACCACACCATGGGGCCGAAGAACAACTATATGAAGCTGCGGTGTGAGCGGGCTGTCCAGGAAATGAACAAGCTCAATCCTCAGCCCGATTTCATCATGTCGTTGGGCGACCATGTGCATGACGGCTCAGACGAGCAGATGAAATTCTTCGATGAGCTATTTGCGCCCCTGAAAACCAAGGTCAAATACATCACCGGAGAGCATGACTGGTATCTCGATATGGGAGATTCCTATCAGAAACATTTCGGCAAGACCACCTATTCCTGGGATCAAAACGGGGTTCACTTTATCGCATTGAACACCGTTCATCTCAGGGACTTTTGGACGGCCCGCGGCCTCTCGCCCGAAGAGCGGATGGGCATCGCCGGCACTCTCAATCACCCGCTGCCGGGCCCCTTCCATGTCGGCGAGAAGCAATTGGGGTGGCTCCGGGATGATCTGGCGAAGGTGAAGAAGAGCACGCCGATCATCATCTTCTCCCATTCGCCACTCTATTACTATTACAAGGCGTGGAATTTCTGGACCGAGGATGCGCCAGAAGTGCACCTCTTGCTGGAGGGATATGAGCAAGTGCAGGTCATTCACGGCCACGTCCATCACATCGTGAAAAATCGGATCGGGAACATTAACTTCGACAGTAGCCTGTCCCTCGGGTGGCCGCATCCTTACCCGACCAGCGGGTTGCCGGCCGGCTCGCCCCAGATGCCTCGCTCCAATCCGGCGAATATCTACGGCGGATTGGGATGGGAGACGAACCGTGTTGGGGAGGACGGTGGCGTGGATATGAACTACCGCGAATGGTCGCGAGAGAAAGTCTAAGGGGAGAGGGGGTGTAGTCATGAACAAGAAAATCACGCGGGGACGAGTGCTCTTCCTTGCCGTAGCTGGCGTGGCGGTCTTCCTAGTTCCGATGTTGGTGAACGCCCAGCGACAGTCGGATACCCAGACGCTCCCGGGGCTCGCTCACGAGGTACAGAGGAAGCACGCCCAGAGCGAGGAAATTTTGGATCGGGAGTCAGTGTTGAAGGGCGGCAGAGAATTGCAGGCCATGATCGCGCTAGGGGATCAACTCTGGCATGGTCGGGACCTACCGATGAGCGGAAACGGGCAGGCGTGCAATATGTGTCACGCGGATGGGGCGGTCACCCATCCGGAGACCTACCCGAAGTACAAGCCGCAGATTGGGAAGGTCGCCACGGTACAGGAAATGATGGGTTGGTGCATTGCCATCCCGAACCAGGGGAAGCCGTTTCCTTTGGGTAGCAAAGAGATGAATGCGCTAGAAGCGTACATGAACTGGAATAACCGGGGACAAATCTTGGAAATCGGGGCGTTGCCTCAATAAGCCCGATGGCAGTTGCCAAGGAGGAGACAACGATATGGGTAGACGACGACATGTGGAGATGCTTGGATCCTGCTTGGGTATTCTGGTGGGTGTGGCGGTCGTCTTGGGAATCGGTTCAACCCAGGCGGCTGCCTTCCCTGGTGAGACGGCCCAGGAGATGATCGATCGGTATGGGCAACCCTCCCTACCGACTGCTCTGCAAACTCCATCGGTCGCCTTGCTTCGTGCCGGGAAACCGAGTTCTGTGCTAGTTGTTTGGTTTCAAGCCAAGGAGTATCAGCCTCTCTCTTTGCCGATGAACATGGAGGGCCGAGTGGTGGCGTCGTTCCGGTTTGATGGGCCGGTAGTGTTGCGGAAGATTGAACGGGGAGAGCGGGCTGGCACTTGGAGCGACCTCCGTAGCGACTTTGAAAATCTCTTCACCACGCTTTCCGATGCGCAATTCCAGGAATTCCTCACGCTGATGGAGAAAAACTGGTTGATCACCAAGAAGACGCCTCATGTGGATCCGCCGTACACCTTGTACGAGGCGATCTCCCGAGACGGCACACTGAAGGCTGAATTCTCGTATCGGACGCCAGGCGTTCCGTCGCCCTCGGCTAATGATCCCTACTATGGCGGAAAATTTCCTGACGGCAACGTCTGGATCAGGGTCCAGCGAGCTGGTTAGTCGGAGAGAGACGAGACATGAACGGAGAGCTCCAGGAGCTGAAAAGCCGCATCAGCGAGGCGGAGATGCGCTTCGACAAGATGCGGCAACTGGTGGATGAGACAGGCTACGATTGGGACATGATCGAACTGAAGCGGATGCAACGCGAGCTTGAAGACCTGATCAAGCGGTACGAAGAAAAAGTTTCCAAGAATACAGGCCGTCCGTATCGCTATTCATCTCAGGATGTGGTCCCGCAAATCGGCACACATCCGTTCGAACATCAGACGGCTGACGAGGATCATGAGCGATGACGTTCCACGCTAGTCTCGCGCTCAAAGAGGTGCGGTGCGTCCGATGCGGGCGGCTGCTTCTGAAGTGGCGGATGGCCGGCCTTGGGCATGTGGAAGTGAAATGTCCTCGATGTCAGCAGATGAACTTTTTGAACTTCGAGGAACCGAAGGCGGGTATTAGCACAGCAACAGGCGCCTGACGGCGTCGAGACTCAGAAGCCCATTCGAGGCTCAGAAGCCCATCCACGGGGTGAGACCCGTGGATGGGCTTTTTTATTCAGGGACGATTCAACAGAAACGACGGAACGAACGCATGGAGGACAGGTTATGAGAAAACTGCTGCTCTTCTTAATAGTGGTCAGTATTCTGGCATGCCTGCCTGCTGCTCTCTCGTGGGCTGTGGAGTTGAATCTCAACGGAGACTTTCGCGTCCGGGGGTTTTACAACAATAACTTGACCGACGCGAACAGTTCACTCAGGGATAGTAACACCTTCAATACCGAGCGGTTTATCTTGAACCTGGAGGCCAAGAGCGGGCAGGGGCCCATCAACGTCCAGGGGGTCCTGACCAGCGATTTCACCAGTATCAATGGCACCGGCAATACCCGCTTCGGGGAGTTCCCTTTTGGCCCCGCGAGCAGAGGTGACGGAGCTTCAAACCAAATAGGGAATCGGACCTCCGAGAACACCTTCACCCTCCTCCAAGCCTATCTCAGATTGAATACCCCCTACGGCAACTTTGCCGTAGGGCGACAGGTGTTCAAGCTGGGGCTGGGCTTGATCGTGGCGGATGCAGTCGATGCATTCGTGCTGGACGTTCCCATTGGAAAGTCGGCGAAGGTGACGCTTGGTGACCTCGTGATTTTCAACACAACAAGGGGACCCGGATCCGGTGGCGTGTTTGTCGGAAGCGGGTCGAATGGTCTCACCGGCGCCAACACAGACCTGTACCTGGTCAATCTGAATTGGAAACCGGCGAAGGAGACCAAGGTCGACGTCTTCGCCTCTCTATATAGTGATCGGGGGACGAACTTCATCAATACTCCTGGGAATGTGATTACTTCGGGGAGTTCCACTCCTGTCACGGGCCTACCACAGCAGGGTGCGGCCAATGCGATGGCGGGGATCTACGGGATAGCGGCCGAGACGAAGCAGGCTCCCTTCCACGGCATCTTCGAAGCTGATCTGATCCGAGGAGTGGTGACAAACCCTCTCGGTCCAGGTCCGTTGCTCCAAGGGCACAATATCCTGGCGGGCGCCGACATGGATGTGGGACCGGCCAATTTTGGTCTCACCTTGGTGTACAGCTCCGGACAGGATGCCGGCGATGTGACCAGCGGGAAGCGGGCCAATTTCAATGGCATCAACGGGGACTTCCCGCTGGGAATCATCACGACGAACGTGGGCGCCCGGTCTGCGGCCCCGGTGGATGGCACGTGCCCCAGCTTTACTGGGGGTTCACTCGGCGGCCGGCCGGGCTGCTTCGCAGGCTCCGGATTGGCCACGGCCAAGTTCGCGGCCAGTTATACACCCCCAACCTTGCCTAAACTGAATCTGGAGTTCGACGTCCTGTATAACAGGGCGAGCCGCCAGCGGCCGATCCGGTCGTCAGCCGTAAGTTCGGTATTCATCAAGGGTGGCGATTATATCGGCACCGAGTTGAATTTCCTCCTTCGGTATGCGATCACCAAAGAAATGAGCTTCACGGCAGGATGGGGCGTTCTGTTTGCCGGCAACTATTTTGAGGCGCCCACGGCCGCGACTGTCAATGTTGGCGGTACTTCCATTCCGGGTAATCCGACCACCCAACATGCTGATAACCTGAATATTGGGGTGCTGGAGTTGCGCTATCAGTTCTAAAGGAAAAAAGTGCCATGATCACCTCGGCGAGGTATCCTCTGACCGGCCACGTCCTGTATTTGAAAACGATTGCGGGGACTGATGTGGTCACGATCAGGGTGGGAGAGAGCCAAGTTCTTGTGGTACTGGATGACGAGAGACCCGATGCGCCATTTGCTTCCGGAGAAGAAGTAACGTTGTGGGTTGACTCGGGGCAGGTGCACATTCAGCCCAAAAGGAATCCGGGAATCTCACCAATCCTAGGAGGACTTGTCTGGATGACGTGAGGATGCGGAAGGCCCCGGGATGGGAACAGCCAGGCCCGGG
>Ga0209055_1002280_pt1 | contig 12195 bp, 8 predicted proteins | sample GraSoiAngelo_110_FD_185875 | JGI IMG/M metagenome (GOLD analysis project Ga0209055, IMG submission 185875) | Grasslands soil microbial communities from the Angelo Coastal Reserve, California, USA - 14_0903_12_30cm (SPAdes) (version 2) | ecosystem: Environmental > Terrestrial > Soil > Grasslands ... | reverse complement strand
AACCGTGAAACTGACGGCGATGGTCAAGGCAGCGGGTTGAGCGGCGAAGCTGAGTCCCAGTTTGCTGGACTCCGTTTTGCGCGGCTTGCCGCGGGCCAATGATCCGAACGTGCTCGTTGGCTTTGAAACCAACGACGACGCTGGGGTGTATCAACTCGGGCCGGAAATGGCACTGGTGCAAACGGTCGATTTCTTCACGCCGATCGTGGATGATCCGCACACGTTTGGGCAGATCGCCGCAGCCAATTCGCTGAGCGACATTTACGCCATGGGCGGCAAGCCCATCTCCGCGCTGTCGATCGTCGGCTTTCCCGACAAGGGCGAACCGAAAATTCTCGAGCAAATTTTGCGCGGCGGCCATTCCAAAATGGCGGAGGCGAAGTGCAGCGTCATCGGCGGGCACTCGATTCGAAACGACGACATTCAATTTGGCTATGCGGTCACGGGTTTGATTCATCCGCAACGGGTTTGGCGCAATGTAGGCGTGCAAACGGGCGACGTTCTGCTGTTGACCAAAGCCCTCGGGACGGGCGTGCTCTCGACGGCGCTCAAGAAAGATGCCGCGGCGGCCGGGGATCTCCGAGCAGCTATCGCGTCGATGTCGGAGCTGAACCGAGTTGCCTCGGAGGCGCTTCAGGAATTCGAGGAGAAGGCTCAATCCGCCCACCCGATTCATGCCGTCACGGACATCACCGGATTCGGTTTGCTGGGGCACGCGCGAGAAATGGCGCTAGGAGATCCGGCGCGACACATCGCGGCGGTTTCGCTGCAAATCGATCACACGGCGATCCCTTATTTGCCCGGCGCGGAACAAGCGGCGCGCGAAGGCTTTCTCCCCGGCGGCTTGAAAAATAACCGGGAGTTCCTTGGCGATTGCGCAGGCTTCGCGGAAGGTGTTCGGCAGGAATTCCGCGACCTGCTCTTCGATCCGCAGACTTCGGGCGGCCTGCTCGTTGCCCTCGCACCGGAATTCGGCAGCCAGGCACTGGAAGTCCTTGGCCACCACGGCGTGAGTGCCCGTCGCATCGGCGTGGCCATTCCAAAAAGCAAGCCGCTGATTTCCGTACAATGAGTGGGGATTCTCAAAAAGCAGATCCCTCTGCCTAAGGCCGCGGAAGACGGCGATCTGAGGGTGCGGGATAACCGTTCGGTGCGGTGGGGCTCGGATGACATCACCTTTGGCGTGACCGAAGAATCGGAACAAAGTCCCGGGAGGAGAAAGGCGCGGGTCTAAAGAGAGCCGCCACTGCAAATGGACACCATAACGCACGGAATCGCGGGAGCGCTCATCGGGAAGGCGATTTTTGGCGGCGAGGATCTGTTTGGTCCGTCGACTGGCGCCGCGAGCGTAAGAGAAAAGAACGGGTCTCGAGACCTGCCACGATCCAAGGTGAACCGGGGCCGCATTGTGACTTGGTCGCTCATGCTCGGAGCGATCTTCCCGGACTCCGATGTGCTTCGCGACCTGCTCTCGCACGACCGGCTGCTCGTTGTCACCTGGCACAGGAGCATCACTCATTCGCTCGTGATGCTTCCGCTTTGGGCGCTGCTGCTTGCGGGAATCACGCGCGCTTTCACAAGCTGGCGCAAATGGGAGGCGCCTTCGTTTGCTGCGCTCAGTCGAATCTATGCAGTCGGCATTCTGAGCCACATCCTGCTGGACCTGGTAACTTCATTTGGCACAATGATTTGGTCGCCGCTTAAATGGTCGCGTCCCGCCTGGGACCTGCTGTTTATCGTCGACTTCACCTTCACAGCCATCCTCCTGGTTCCGCAGTTGCTCGCTTGGGTTTATTCCGAGCCTGCGAAAATGTGGTCTCGCGCCCTGGGCACCTGGCTCGTATTCATGCCGGTCCCGGTGATGGTGGCCCGCCTCGCCGAAGCGGTGGAGGCGCCGATTTCGGGACAAACGGTTTTGGGCGCAATGATGGTCATCACGGCGGTTTTTCTTCTACCCTCCATTCGTGGTTGGGGCCTGAAAATGCGACATGGCCGGTGGAACAGCGCGGGGTTTGCCGCGGCCTTGGCTTACGTTGCCCTCACCATTTTTGCGCATCGCGTGGCTCTCGCGCGCATCCACAAGTTCGCGGAGCTCGATCATTTGCAGGTCGCATCGATTGGCGCACTTCCGCTTCCACCCTCGCTTTGGCATTGGGACGGGTTGGTGCGGTCTGAGCGCGGGGTCTACGAGCTGCGCATGGATCTCGCCGACACGTCGGCGAGCGACACCGACTTACTTGCGCACGAGCATCGTTATTATCCCGACACGCCGCCGAATTCCTACATTGAAGAAGCCAAACGCTTGCCGGAAGTCCAGAAAGTATTGTGGTTCGCGCGTTTTCCGGTGACGCGTTTTCACAAAGAGGGCGGCGAGGCCATCGTGGACATCATGGATGTCCGATTCTCACGTACCACTACCGGGCGCCCGCCCGCCTTCACGTATCGTGTTCGCTTCGGAGAGGACGGCAGCCTGCTTTCCCAAGGTTGGGCGACACGTTAAGGTCGAAATTCCTCTACCCGGCGAAACAGGCTTTTCGGATTGCCTATCCCTTGCGCTTCGAGTTCGTCGAACAGGCATGACCTCTCGACTGACCTGCCTTGCGTTGTGGTCCGCTCGTATGGGGTTGGTCCTTGTTTGCGCGGCTGCTTCGGCCGAGGAAGCAAACCGCGTCCAAATTCACACCGACTTCACGGAGGGCGATGCTTCGCTGGCCATTTTGAATGAGCGCCACGCTGGCTAGCCGCCCACCGACGCGGCCGACGCGGATTGGGAATTGCTATTTTCGACCGAGCCCTACCAGCGCCTCAACGCACCAGCGAACTGAGCTCCAGACCCTTCGAAGCTCCCGCGTCTCATCAAAAACCGTCGTTGAGCCGCTAGAAACAGCCATCGCATGCTAACGAGCAGGTGGTTTGCTGTCCGCTGGCTGAATGACCACTTGCCGGTCTTCTCCGATGCCGACGCTTTGCGTGCGCACCCCGGGAATGTCTTTCACCGCCAGGTGCACGATGCGGCGCTCGCGGGAAGACATGGGATTTAGGCGGAAGGGCTGCTTGGTTTGCTGCACGCGTTCGGCAGCGACACGCGCGGTCATCTTCAATTCTTCGAAACGCAGCGCGCGGTATCCGCCGCTATCGATGTGAATTTTCTCGTGGTATGCAGGTTCCAGTCGCAGCGCCTTGAAGGCCAGGTGTTCGAATGCCTTCAAAACGTCGGCGCCTCGCTCCAACAACATTTCCTTGTCGCGCCCGTCGAGGTCGGCGACCACCTCCGCCTCGCCTTCTGCCGGCGAGCCGTCCCCGGAAACCGCGCGCACGTTGACCTTCAATTCGAGGCCGGAGGCGCCCACGATGTTTTCGAGAAACTGCCGCAGCGCCTCGGCGGTGGCCTGGCGGTCGAGCTTTCCGTCTCGAATGAGTTCAGAGGACATAAGTCGTTTTATCTACAATGGCGCGCCCGGCAGTAGCAAGCACAAGTCGCAAAGATCGCCACAGAGAAAACCGCAGGCTTCCGGACTCACCCTGCCCTACAACCCTGCGATCGGGAGACTGCCCGCTAAGATTTCTTGCCATTCTTGTCGCGCGCGGGTTTGCCCGGAACGGGCAGCGGATGCTTCCGGTTCAAATACCACTGCTGCGCGATCCCCACCACGCTGCTCGTGAGAATATACACCGCCAGGCCGCTGGGATAGGGGATAACCATAAACATGGCGGCCATGCCGATGGGCATGATTTTCATCATGGCCTGCTGCTGCGGGTCGGTGGCGGTCATGGGGGTCATCTTCGACACTAAGTACATCGACAAACCCATCAGCAACGGCAAAATGTAATAGGGATCCTTTGCCGACAAATCCGTAATCCAGCCGAACCAGGGCGCGTGGCGCAGTTCGATGGTCCCCTGCAGAGCGCGATACAACCCAAACCAAATGGGAAACTGCAGAAGCTGCGGGATGCAGCCGCCCACGGGATTGATGCCCTCCTTGCTGTAGATCGCCATCACTTCCTTGTTCATTTCCGCCTTGCGCGGATCGCGCATGGAATACTTCTTGTACTTTTCCTGAATGGCTTTGACTTGCGGCGCCACGCGCTGCATTTTCAGCGTCGTTTTGTAGCCGGAGAGGCGCAGCGGGAAAAGCAGCATGTTCAAAATCAGAGTGAGGGCGACAATCGCCCATCCCCAATTCGGAATGTAGCTGTGCAGCCACTTCAAGCCGTGGAACAGCGGCTCGGCAATGAACTCGAGCCATCCGAAATTCACCAAACCCTGCAGGGGCGGGTTCATTTTTTTCAAGTCGTCGTAATCTTTCGGCCCGACATAGACGCGCAGCCCGAGCGTGCTGGAGGAAGAAGCCGCCGCAACTTCAGGCAGCGCTTCGGGAGTAGCTTGCTCACAGACCTTAACCGTCTGCGGAGCCTTCCAGTAGCGCGTCTCGAGCGTTCCCGGCGCGGAGCCGCTCGGCGGAAGAAACACAGCCGCAAAGTAGGTGTCCTCGATGCCAACAAAGTCTTTCCCACGCTGCCACAGACCAGGGCCCCACTTGTCGAGGTCTTCGAGCTTCTTGTACGAGTAGTTCGTGATTTTTCCGCCTTCGCTGTAGTACGTAGTCACCCTATCGATCGGAGCAGGATTAGCTACCGTGCAATCTCCAAATCCGCCGAGCCACGCAAGTCCCGCATTGGTGGGGTTGCCGTTCCGCTTGGCGGAGGTTTCCACGCGCACGAGGTAGCTGTGATCGAAGTGAAAATGTTTCGTAACTTCCAGTTGGCCGTCACTCCAGGTGAACTCCACGTCGGTGGGTGCATCGAGCGTGCTTGCGGGTGTTGAAACACGATAGAGCCCGCCGTTCGCGGCGTTTTGCAGTTGCTCATCGTCAAGAATCACGGCAAACGGCCAGCCACCGGTTTGCTGGGAAGCTTCCGCGTGCACCAGGTCGAGCACGCACGGCGGATTGGAACCGTCCCTGCACTTCTGCGGCGGTTTCGTATCGTCCGTATACTTCTTGAGCTTCCAGCTCTTGACCACGGCACCCTTGTTCGAAATCTCGACGCGATAAAGATTGTTCTCGATGGTTATCGTGCGTTCCTCAGAATCACTGATTCGCGGAACGTTCACGGGCGTCGCGGCAACTGCGGCTCGTGCCGGTGCGCTCTCGGAGCCTTTTCCCTCGGAGGGAGCAGCTGTGGAGGGACCGGAAGTGGCGGGACCTGTTGAAATCGGCCGGTTCGGGCGCGGGGGTTGCACCTGCGGCTTCGGCCCATAATATTTTGCCCAAACCAGAATCACCAAAATCGACAGCAGCGACGCCACAAGAATTCGCAATTCCGGCGTGAACTTGTCCTTTTGTCCGGGAACGACACTCAAGAATGCACCTCATGCGGAATCTCTCGAGAGTGGGTCGCGATGGTTGCGGCGTGCCGAGTCTCGTCCCAAGCCTCTGGGACCGGGTCGTAGCCGACCTTGCGCGAAAGAGGATGGCACCGCAGCAGTCGCTTCAAGCCCAGCCAAATCCCACGCGCCACGCCAAAGCGCTCGATCGCTTCGTAGGCATACTGCGAGCAGGTGGGATGAAAGCGGCAGTTCCCCGCAAACAGAATGGACAGATAGGTCTTGTAGAACCTAAGAGCCAAAAGGGAGATGTGCACCGGCAGCGACAGTGGGACAGAGTTCAGTCCGTCCTCTTCTCTTTGGAGCTTCGCCATCTTTTGTTCGCTCACTTCCTCGCCTGCCCGGCGCTTTCGAGCAGCCGCAGCAAATCCGCCGTAAGCTCCGCAAACCGCGCTTTGGCCACCCCGCCCTTCGGGTGAATTACGATGTCCCATCCCACGGGTATCTCCCTCCGGTGGCAGCGCACGATTTCGCGCACGCGCCGCCGGATGCGGTTGCGCACCACCGCGCCGCCGAGCGCTTTCTTAATGCTGACGCCAAAGCGGCTCTGCGGCAATTCGTTGGCGCGAAAGAAAACTGTGAAGTGGGAGCTCGAGCGGCGCCTTCCGGCGCGGTAGACAGCGTCAAATTCGCCGCGCCTCACAAGCCGCGCCTCGCGCGGAAACGTCATCGCCTCTTTGCCCGCAGGGCCGGACATCGGCGGGCTTCCGGCGCTACTCAGGGGTGAGCCGATGGCGCCCCTTCTTGCGCCGCGCCGCGAGCACTCTGCGGCCGCCTTTCGACTTCATGCGTGCGCGGAAACCGTGCGTCTTCGCGCGACGGCGGCGTCGCGGTTGATAGGTGCGCTTTGGCAAAGCAATCCCCCTTTGTAGTACGCAGCCGCGCGGTGGTCCATTTCACCAGCGGTGCGAACAGCCCATAGCCACTTTTGCGGCTGATTTCGAATTTCTTAGTGTATGCGACCCTTGCTCACAGGGTCAAGAAAGGTGGGGTAGCTTAGGTACTTCGCTTTTTCCGATTTTTCTAAGCCACGCAACATCTCTAGGTGCGCCAATCAAGAATTTCGGATTCTCTGCAGCTCGAGCCGAGTTCGTTCAGCTTCCAGCGCGCTTCTTCCTGCTGCGGCGTCGTCTACGCATTGTGCGCGCCGCTATTCCAGTCCGATGGAATGCGTAAGACGTAGGATCTGCATGAGGGGACCTCCTCCCTCCGGGAGCTGCGAACTCCCGAGATTGTTTCTGCCGGAGGGCCTCACGGCCCTCCGGCTCCAATCCGCAGATCCTACAACCAACACAGCGCATCCGTTGCACCGGCGGGATAGACATCTCTATCCCTGCGGCGATTCACCGAACCGTCACAGTCGTGTCCGGGGATCTCTCGCAATCGCTTCCACTCAGGCAGGACTTAATCTTGAGAAAAAAGAATGCCGACGAGAGAAAGAAAATGCGGGCCGCTACAACGAGGCATCCGACGAAGATCTCCAAGGGCTTGGTAGTTCCCCCCCCCGCAAAATATCAAGCAATTAGACTTCCTGCGCTCAGATGCCTGGCAGACGTCAGTCAGTGCTTTTACCGGATGCCCATTCACGCTGAAGAAGTGTCAATTAGCAATTCAAGGTCTATAATCACGCCACTTATGCCGCGGCATCCAAGCACTGTTTCGGCGTTCCGGAGGTTCAGTGAAAAAAGCATTGCGTGCATTTCTTTTCATACTACTCACGCTTCCAGCAGTTGCGCAACAGAGGGAAATGAAGCCGGACCTTCCTGTCGAGAAGTGGACCGGCAAGACCGTCATGTTAATCGGCGCGCATGCTGATGATGATCAGTTGTCGCACGGCACTCTGGCGATGCTGCAGGCGCATTCGAATCAAGTCTATGTTGTCACACTCACCACCGGGAACGTGGGTACCCAAGATCCAAATCTCTCCAGGATGCAGCTGGCGCAAATTCGGAGGAAGGAAGAATTGGCGGCTCTGGCGGAGTTGGGCATTCCTGGCGACCATTACATCAACCTAGGCTATGACGACGGCCTCTTGGAGTTTGAGGATCGCAAGGCGGTTGTGGAAAACCTCGTTCGATGGATTCGCAAGCTCCGTCCTGATGTCCTTTTCGCATGGGACCCGGGCAAGAATTACCAGCGCTGGCACAAGTCGGACCATCGCGCCGCCGCCTATTTGGCAGCGGACGCAGCGCGGGCGGCCATGTGGCGATTACTATTCGAGGGTCAGATCACCCAGGAAGGCCTTAAGGAGTACATGATTCCCGAATATCTTTTCTTCAATGACTATGACTATGGGGACGAAAACATCACCGTGGATATCAGCGACTTTGTTGAGAAAAAGGTGAGCGCCGGAGCCAAGTACATCAGCCAATTTGGGCCCGGCTGGAAGAACTACAAGCCAGACCTCTCCGAGACCGAGCTGAAAGAAATGAAAGAGATGACGCGCAAGCACGTTCGAATGAAAGATGGAAAGGCTTTCGAGGGCTTTCGCTACTACCGTGGACTGCCAGATGGCCTGGGTAAATAGCGCCAGCACTTCCATGCTTCTCAACTCCTCCTCGCTCATCTCTGGGCGCTTTGACCGTCGAATTCATCGACTCTCTGACATCAGTTCCGTTGCCGCTTTTGAGGTCGACCATCCCGCGACTGTTGCCGGCAAGCTCGCGGCCTTGGTGCGAAATTGTCGGCAAACGTGCGTTTTCTGGAGATCGATTTCGATCGGGGGCCTGGTCGAGACGCTCGAGTCGGAGAGATTCGATTCTGGGTCACTCGAATTTGGAAGCGACGCTGTATGTAAGGGTCGCGAGCCGTTCAACTTGGACTCTGCACCTGTACGAAATCTGGACCTCTCACCAGTACCGCAGCCACACGTCGATCCGTACGCTGGCCTAGGGGGCTATGCGCATCCCAGAATGTTTGTTCAAACAATGGCTTCGCTAAGGCGCGCCCGATTGCAGACAGGGAGAGTTACTTCGTGTCTGGGCCAACTTTGCTTATGGGTAGTTACGATTGTACCGTTGATTGGAATCTGGGGATGCACGGGCTCAGTTAGCGGACCAGGCCAATCTGTACCGCCTCCGAGCACCACCTACAGCATTTCCGGGACGATCAGCCCGAATGCGGGCGGCAGTGGCGCGACGGTGACGCTCAGCGGAGCGGCCAGCGCGACGTCCACGACGAACACCAGCGGTAGTTACACTTTCACGGGCTTGGTGAATGGAACTTACGCGGTCACCCCAAGCAACACCGGATACACATTCAGCCCGGGCAGTCAGAGCGTCACGATCAGCGGGAGCAACGTCATCGGCTTGAACTTTACGGCGACGGCGCCGGTCGCCCATTCTGTGACGCTGAATTGGTCGGGCAGTTCATCGAGCGTTGTCGGCTATAACATCTATAGGAGTCCGGTGTCAGGTGGGCCTTATACGAAGATGAATTCCAGTGTTATAACCCTGCTCACTTACACGGACACGACCGTGCAAGCGGGGCAAGTTTATTACTATGTCGTTACGTCTATGAACTCTAATAACGTGGAGAGTAGCTACTCGAATGAGCTTTCGGCGACGATTCCGACACCCTAGAGTGCTGAAGGAGGGCCTCCCACGGCAGGATCACGCGGCGAGGTTGGGACCGGATTCGTGTGGGAAACCCTTGGGGGGATCCGTGAGCGTTTGCGGGCCGTGGTTCGACAAACTTGGCGCATTGCTGGCGACGGCGAAAGATTACAGCGGTACGCCCCATGCTGGAATACCTTTCGACCGTCCGACGGGGACGCGTGCTGCTGCTTGTAGCCATAAATTCGCGTTCAAGATAGTACTCAGTCTCGTATTCGTGCTGTTTTCTCTGGCAATAGAGTCTGTGGCACAAACGCCGTCAGGGCCAGTGAATATCAGCGGACAGAACGGCACGGTCATAGATGGTGTCCACATCACCAATCCAAATGGCGACTGCCTGACAATCACGAACTCGACGAACATCACGGTGCGCCGTTCGGAGATAGGGCCTTGCGGAGGACACGGGATCAACATTTCGGGCGGCGGCACGATCAACATCTATGATAGTTATATCCATCCGGAAAAGCCGCTCTCAACGAGCTGCTGCGACACGCACGATGGAATTCTGGTCGTGGGAACATCTGGCGTTTCGATCCAGGGCAACGTGATCGCCTATGGCGAATCCAACATAGAAGCAAACAACGTGAGCAACGTCAGTGTAATCGGGAACCTTCTGCTGAACCCGATCAACTCCGATCCCTCACAGCCTGCCCCTAACCAGAGCCGCGGTCAGAATTTTCAAGTCTATTACGGCAGTTCGAATGTAACGGTACAGAACAACTACGCTTTGTCCAGCCTGGACACGACGAAGTATCTCTTCCCAGAGAACCAAGAAGACTCGATAAACTTCGGCGTCACTACCGGCATCGTCGCTAGAGGAAACTACGTCACGGGTGGACATAGCAACTCCGGATGCGGGATCATTGCTGACGATTCAGCGAATAGTGCCCAGTTTAGGTCAAACGTCCTTGTGGATACTGGGCAGTGCGGCATCAGTATCGCGGACGGCACAAATCAGGTCATCGACGGCAACAAGATTCTCAATACCACGCCTGTAGCTGGCGGAGGCAACACCGCAATAAGCGTATGGAAGCAGTACAGCTCAGCGTGTGGACCGGTGCAGGTATCGAATAACATCGCTAGTGCTCTGGACACCAGTGGCAATCCGAATAGTTACTGGGACGGTGGCGGTTGTGCTCCCGTGACGCTTACAAACAACGTCTTTGATGCGGCTGCGGCGGCCCTGCTCCAGCCAGTCTCCACGAATTTGCCGCCGCCTCCGATTCCACCGCAGCCATTTGCCTGTGCCGTTGTTTCGCCCTATACGAATAACACGAGCCTGCCTTCTTGTGGCGGATCGTCGAGCGGCCCGCCATCGCCGCCAACTCTGCTAACGGCAACAGTGCATTGAGCGGAGAAACTCAAAAAAGGAAGGCCGGGTTAAGCGATCAGCGCAAGGCAGCTCGCGTGTATTCGGTCGGAGGTCAGAGCGAGAACTGACTGGGTCCGTCTACTCGAAGCCTCCTTATCCGGTCTGAAAACAGTTCTCACATCATGACGCAAGGACGCAAACGACGTTCGATGGGGGAAGAAAAGTGGGCTTTGGAATTTGCTCTGCGGCTCTGCTCACTGAGTTACGAACTATCCCGACCCCGGCTCTGCCAAGCCGCTCCACAAGCCATATACCAACTTTATATCTATCGATCGAGGTAACTGTCCTTGGGTACAAGCCTTGCATCCTGGCTCATTTAGGACCTAGTGATCAGTGGTTTCACTCCCCTTCGTTGGTCCTAAATATCACCTTTGGTCAAGTTTACTAGCGGCGCATCGGGGGAGGCAGGCATGCACAGGCGAAGCAGGACGTCCAAAATTACCTTGGGACTCGTCTTCGGGCTCGCTTCGCTACTCCTCATCGGGGCGAAAGCTTCCTTCGCTCAGGTTCCCCAGGTTCAGCATGTGATTATCGTGGTGGAAGAGAACACCGACTACGCTGATGTATGCGGCCCGAACAACACTAGTAGCATGCCGCTTTTGTGCGGCCTCCAGATCCAGGGCAGCTTTTCGGCTAACTATTACGCGCCCACGCACCCGTCCATCGGCAACTACAACGACTTGGGCTGGGGCGTGGTCACGACCAACAACGACGGCTGCAATCCTAGTTCCTGCGGATTCCCATATACCGGCGATAACATTGTTCGGGAGGTGCAGGCAGTTAGCAAGACGTGGAAGGGTTATTCGGAAAGTCTGCCGAGCACCTGCTATTTTGGGGGAGACAGCGGCCAATACGCCGTCAGGCACAGCCCGATTCCCTACATTTCTGATGTGCAGAGCAACTGTCTGAACCGCTATGTTGCTTTTGAGGATCCTAACTTGGGGTTCGCTCACGATCTTGCAGCAAACATGCTGCCAAATTATGCGTTCATCGCCCCCAACCTTTGCGATGACGGGCACGACTGCACCCTTCCTGGAAGTCCCATCCCGGATCAATGGCTCCAGAATAATGTGATTCAGCCCCTGCTTAACGGCGGACACCTAGACCCAACGACCGGCGACACCGTCCTCATCGTCACCTTTGATGAGTCCAATGCCGACAACACCAACGGAGGCGGCTTGGTCTACTGGTTTATGATGGGCAAGGGAGTCAAGCAGAACTATCAGTCCACCGGACCCAGCGCATCTCCCGGATTTTACTCTCATGAAAGCACTTTGAGAGTCATAGCGGAGCTGTTGGGGGTTAGTTTCAGTGGATTGGGCGGTGCGGCGAGCGCTCCTGATATGACCGAGTTCTTTGGGCCCTCGGGCCCAGCGCCGGTAGCGAGCCTTTCCCCCACCTCACTGACCTTTGCCAGCCAAAGCGTGGGGACCACCAGCGCGGCGCAAACAGTGACACTGTCGAACACGGGGACCGCGACCCTGACCATCAGCAGCATCGTGGCCAGCGGGGACTTTGCTGAGACCGACAACTGCGGCGGCTCGCTGGCGTCCGGGGGGAATTGCAGCATCAGCGTAACGTTTACGCCGACGGCATCGGGGACGCGGACCGGGAGCTCGAGTGTCACGGACAACGCTTCTGGCAGCCCACAAACTGTAGGTCTAACGGGCACCGGGGCGGCGCCTACGACTACGGCTAGCCTTTCCCCTACCTCACTGACCTTTGCCAGCCAAACCGTGGGGACCACCAGCGCGGCGCAGACGGTCACGCTGACGAATACGGGTTCCGCCGCCTTGGCGATCACGACGATTTCTACAAGCGGG
>Ga0209055_1002271_pt1 | contig 12219 bp, 7 predicted proteins | sample GraSoiAngelo_110_FD_185875 | JGI IMG/M metagenome (GOLD analysis project Ga0209055, IMG submission 185875) | Grasslands soil microbial communities from the Angelo Coastal Reserve, California, USA - 14_0903_12_30cm (SPAdes) (version 2) | ecosystem: Environmental > Terrestrial > Soil > Grasslands ... | reverse complement strand
CTTCATACGGCAGGTTCGGATTGGCGTGCACCAGTTCCCGCAGGCAAAAGTGCGGGTGGTCCTCGATCTGGGTCAGAGGGTCCCCTATACCATCGTGAAGACTGGGAGGCAGCTCCGGGTGACGCTGTCGGAACAGGCCTTGGCGCTGGAGGCCCCTCAAGAAACGAAAATGACAAGCCGGCCCGCTCCCACACCGACCGACAAGGTCGCGCGCCCGAGTCCCCGGCGCAGCGTGCCGGTGCCGGATCGACTCAAATTCCTCGATCCCCTGACGCCGGTGGCGCAACCGAAACCGGATCAACCAACAGATATTGGCTCAATGGCCGGGACCGAGCGATTCATCGGGAAGCGCATTTCCCTGGACTTCCAGGACGCAGACATTAGCAGCGTGCTCCGCCTGATCGCCGACGTCAGCGGGCTCAACATGGTCGTCGGGGAAGCGGTCAAGGCGAGGGTGACGCTGAAACTGTTGAACGTGCCCTGGGATCAGGCGCTCGACCTGATTCTCAAGCTGAACAACCTGGGGCAGATCCGCGAAGGGAACATCCTGTGGATCGACACCCTGGCCAACATCACCAAGCTCCGGGATGACGCCGCCCGTGCGAAAGACGCGACGTTAAAAGCCGAAGAGCTCGTGACGCGCATCGTCTATCTCAATTTCAGCGATGCGGCGAAAACCGTCGATGTCGCGAAAAGCAACCTCAGCCCGCGCGGCGAGATCAAGGTCGATGCCCGGACCAACGCACTCGTCATCCGGGACATCCCGGACAATGTGACGAGGGCCGAGAAGGTCATCCGTGATTTAGACCAGCGGACGCCGCAGGTCCAGATCGAGGCACGCATCGTCCAGGCCACCAAGGCCTTTTCCCGTGGGCTCGGGATCCAATGGGGAATGGCTCCGCCTCCTGGCAGTACCGGTTTGGCAGGATCCGGTGCGATAAACACGACTTCACCGGGAGGGAGATCCCCGATTAGCGTAAACCTTGGCGTCAGCGGCGTCACCTTGGGCACGCAACCGAGCGACTTTTTTGTCAACCTGCCGGCCTCAGGAACGGGCGTCAGCATTCCAGGAACCACGGCAGGGCTCCTCATCGGCAAGTTTCTGGGGAGCACCGGAACGCTCGATCTGCGCCTCTCGGCCGGGGAGGCCCTGGCCCAGACCAAGATCGTCTCCGCGCCCAAGATCATCACCCTGGACAATAAACCGGCGAAGATCGAACAGGGCAGCCAGGTTCCCTTCCAAACGACCTCCCTGCAGGGGACGCAGACCACGTTCGTGGATGCGACCTTGACCTTGAACGTGACGCCCCATGTGATTCCCCATGCCAATACGGTCCGTCTCGAGATCAAGGCAACGAAGAATTCCATCGGGCCGGCCGTCTCCACCGCAGGGCCGACGATTGACAAGAAGGAGGCGACGACGGAAATCCTCCTCCGGGACGGTGAGACCACGGTGCTCGGCGGGATCTTCGAAGAGACTCGGACCGACTCCACACAAGGCGTCCCGTGGTTCAATCGCATCCCCTTCCTCGGCTGGCTGTTCAAGAACGAGGGTGTGTCTGTCAACCAGACCGAGCTCCTGGTCTTCATCACCCCGATCATCATCAAGGAGTAGCGCAAGGACGATTCCCTCATGCTCCGGTACCTGAACGGGGGAGAATCCCACGGGAAGGGTCTGATCGCCATCCTGGAAGGGATGCCCGCGGGCTTGCCCCTCACCGCCGACGACATCAATCGCGACCTCGCCAGACGCCAGAAAGGCTACGGCCGTGGAGGCCGCATGCGCATCGAGCAGGACCGCGTCGAGTTCCTCTCGGGCGTCCGCAAAGGTGTCACCCTCGGCACCCCCATCACCCTGCATGTCGCCAATCGGGACTGGGAGAACTGGAAAGAGATCATGGCCCCGGAGCCGGGACCCCCGGTCACGGAAAAAGTCGTCACCTGTCCACGCCCTGGCCATGCCGATCTGGTCGGGGCCATCAAGTACAACCATCGCGATATCCGGAACGTGCTGGAGAAGGCCAGCGCCCGGGAAACGGCGATCAGGGTGACGGTTGGTGGGGTCGCCAAACGGCTACTGGCCGAATTCGGCATCCAGGTGTATAGTTACACGCTGGAAATCGGCGGGGTAAGGGCGTCGCTGGCAAATTTGACGACGGAACAAGCGTTTCGCCAGGCGGAGGAGTCGGAAGTCCGGTGCCCCGATCCGGAGAGCGCAGGCAAAATGGTCGAGCGGATCCGGGAGGCGAAGCATAAGGGAGACACCCTGGGCGGCGTCTTCGAAGTGGTCGTGTCCAACCCCCCGATCGGGTTAGGCAGCTATGCCCAGTGGGATCGCCGCCTCACGGCCCGCCTGGCCATGGCACTCATGAGCATCCAGGCCATGAAAGGGGTAGAAGTGGGAATGGGCTTCGAGGCGGCTCGCCGGTTCGGCTCTGAAGTGCATGACGAGATTTCTTACGACCCGAAGACCGGGTTCATCCGCGGCTCGAACAATGCGGGCGGACTGGAAGGCGGCATCACGACCGGACAGCCCATCGTCCTGCGGACCGCGATGAAGCCGCTCTCGACGCTGTATACGCCTAAGAAGAGCGTCGATATCCTGACGAAAGAGCCTCTCGAAGCCACCATCGAGCGTTCCGACATCTGCACGGTCCCTGCCGCCGGCGTGGTGGGAGAAGCGGTGGTGGCCTACGAGGTGGCCGCCGCCATGCTTGAGAAGTTCGGCGGGGACACCCTCTTGGAAATGCGGCGGAACTTCGACGCCTACCAAGCGTACGTCAGGGACTTCTAAGTTCCCGTCGGCCCCTCCGAGAGCCTTCGTGCCATGACCATCTATCGTGACGAGACGGAGCATACGCCCGCAGTGAATGACCGGATCTGCGTGGACTTGGGCGACCGCAGCTATGAAGTCGTCGTCCAGGACGGCCTGCTCGATCGTATCGGGGAGTTGCTCGTGCCGTTTAAGCTAGGGCCCGACACGGTCGTCCTGACCAACCCCCTTGTCAAGCGACATTACGGCGCACGCGTCGTCCGCAGCTTGAGAGCGGTCGGCCTGAAACCGACGGTGCTGGCCATCCCGGACGGCGAGCGGACAAAGTCGCTCAAGTGGGTCGCCATCGTCCTCAACGAACTCCTCCGGCGCCGGTACGAGCGCAAGGCCTGCCTCGTCGCGCTGGGCGGAGGCGTGATCGGCGACCTGGCCGGGTTCGCTGCGTCGATTTATCTGAGGGGGATCCCCTTCGTACAGGTGCCGACGACGCTGGTTGCCCAGGTAGACTCCAGCATCGGGGGCAAGACAGGTGTCAACCACCTGCGGGGGAAAAACCTGATCGGGACTTTCTATCAGCCGAAGCTGGTCCTCATCGACCCTGGCACCCTCCGGACGCTGCCTCCGCGCGACTATCGGGCGGGGCTGGCGGAAGTCATCAAATACGGGGTGATCGCGGACGCCCCGTTCTTCGAGTTTCTGGAACAGGACATGGACCAGATCCTGAAGCTCCTACCCGCCGCGGTTCTCCGGGTTATCCGGACCTCCTGCGCCATCAAAGCCGCGGTGGTCTCTGCGGACGAACGCGAAGGCGACCACCGGCGTATCCTCAATTTCGGGCACACGGTCGGCCATGCCTTGGAGACCGTCGGTGGCTACCGTCGCTACAGGCATGGGGAGGCTGTTGCCATCGGCATGGTCGTCGCCGCCCGGTTGGCCGAACGCCTGGGGCTGGCGGACGCCACAGTGGCAACGCGGATCCGTACGCTGACCACGCGGACCGGGCTTCCGGGCGATCTTCCGCCGCACTCCGCATCTGCCCTGATCCAGGCCATGCGGCAGGACAAGAAAGTCCAGGACAGACGGATCCATTTCGTGTTGCCCGACCGGATCGGCCACGTCGTCGTCCGTCCAGTCGAGGAGCCGGAGATCCGCCACGTGCTGACCTCGAAGCAGCCTATCACCTGATCCCTCCCTGTGCTATAGTTGCGTACCCGTACGGAGCCGCACCAGGATGAAGCAGCATGGTAGAGCTTCCATGGCCGCCCTTCAGCGAGTCCTTCGAGAGAAGACACGCGAAGCGGAAATCCTCCACAAGATCAGCGATACGGTCAGCGGCAACCTGGATCTCGACGCCGTCCTCCATGACATCGTGGACATCGCCGTCGAGGTCACCAAGGCGGATTCCTGCCTCATCTACCTGCTGAACTCGCGCCGAGACGAGCTCGTGCTCAGAGCCTCCAAGAACCCTCACCCCAAATTGATCGGGCACATCCGGTTGAGCCTGGGAGAAGGGATCACCGGCTGGGTGGCCCAGCAAGGCCGCGCCGTGGCCATCCCCAGCAACGCCAGCGATGATCCGCGTTTCAAGTTCTTCCATAATTTGCCCGAAGACCGCCACCAGGCCTTTCTCTCCGTGCCCATCATGGCCAAGCGGGAGGTGATCGGCGTCATCAACGTCCAGCACAAACACCCCCACCGGCATCGCGCCCATGAGGTCGCGCTCATGACCACGATGGGGCGCCAAGTGGGCGGGGCCATCGAGACCGCGCGACTCCACGCCGAAATCACCAAGAAGGCCCGCCAGGTCGAGACCCTGTCACAGGTCAGCGCAACGATCACGTCAGGGCGCCTGCTGGAGGAGATCCTCCACCTCCTGGTCACGATGACGGCCGAAATGATGGGGTCGGCCATCTGCTCCATCATGCTGCTGGACCCGGAACGGGAGGAACTGCGCATCGCGGCCACGCAGAGCCTGAGCGAGAGCTATCGGCGGAAGCCGAACCTCAAAGTCGGACAAAGCATCAGCGGACAGGCGCTCAAGGAGCGCCGGCCGATCGCGGTCCTCGATGTCACCAAGGACCCCGGCTACATGTACCCGGACCTCGCCCGGAAGGAAGGACTGTGCTCGCTCTTGTCAGTCCCCATGCTGGTCAAGGACAAGCCGATCGGGGTGATCAACAGCTACACGTCGCACGAGCACCTGTTTACGGCCGAGGAGATCAAGGTGCTCCAGGCAGTGGCTCACCAGGCGGCGATCGCCATCGAAAACACGACCCTGATGGAGAAGTCCTTTGAGATGCAGGAAGCCCTGGAAGTCCGCAAGCTGGTGGAACGGGCCAAGGGCCTCCTCATGCGAAGCAAGCAGATCTCCGAAGAGGACGCCTTCCGGATCATGCAACGCCAGAGCATGGACACCCGGCGGTCCATGCGGGAGATCGCGGAGGCCATCCTCCTGGCAGGGGAGCTCGAAAAACGGGTCTCCGCAAAATAGCCTTGACATCCTAAACAGGCTTCTGCTATAAAGCCCTCCCATAGCACGGCGAGGTGCTAGACGACGATGGCGTCTTTCCCCATACGGCAACAGGGGAAGGCGCCTTTTTTGTTTGTCGGACACTGACGTCCTCCGGCCGACTTCCGTCGGGAGAACCGGCTTGAGGGCGCTTTCTTTTTGAGAGCAAGAGAGATTGGGATGCGACTCCTACGGATTGCGCTGGCTCAGGTGAACACGACCGTCGGCGACCTCGACGGCAATGCTGCTCTAGTGCTCAAAGGACTGGATGCGGCCCGGGCGGCCAAGGCCGATCTGGTGGTGTTTCCGGAATTGACCATCACGGGCTACCCTCCGGAAGACCTCCTGTTGCGCCCCCAGTTCATCACCGACAACCTGGCGGTCCTGCACCGGATCGTCCGGAAGGTGAAAGGGATCGCCGCCGTGATCGGCTTCGTGGACCGGCAGGAGGATATCTTCAACGCCGCCGCGTTCGCGTCTAATGGCCGGATCGTGGCCACCCAGCACAAGAGCCACCTGCCGAACTATGGGGTGTTCGACGAGAACCGCTATTTCCAGGCCGGCACGCGCTCCGTGACAGTGGTGCTCAACGGGATCACCATCGGCTTCAACATCTGCGAAGACATCTGGTTTCCCGAAGGCCCCACGCGGGCGCAATCGCTCGTGGGTGACGCCGAAGTCGTCGTCAACATCAGCGCCTCACCCTACCATCGCGGAAAACTCCGGTTCCGGGAAGAAATGCTGGCCACCCGCGCCATGGACAACCTTGTGGCAGTGGCCTACGTCAACCAGGTCGGGGGCCAGGACGAGCTGGTCTTCGATGGCAACAGCCTCGTCGTGGATCAGAGCGGCAGCATCGTGGCCCGAGGTCGGGCCTTTGAGGAAGATCTCGTGGTAGCCGACATCGATGCCGACGCTGTCGCGCGGGCCCGCTTGCACGACACGCGTCGCCGGCGCGCCCGCCGCCTGCTCGAACGGAGGGGCGTCACGGTGGATCGCGTCGTCCTCTCCGCCCGCTACCGGGCCACGCACCGTCGCCCCGCCCATGGGGGCTTGCCAGCCGTTCCCTCCCCGCTGGACGAGGTCTACCGGGCCTTGGTCTTGGGCCTCCGCGATTATGGCGGCAAAAACGGGTTCAAGAAGGTGGTCTTGGGGCTGAGCGGGGGTATCGATTCGTCCTTGAGTGCCGTGCTTGCTGTGGATGCACTGGGCGCAGAAAACGTCGACGGCGTCTTCATGCCGTCCCCGTACTCTTCGGACGAGAGCCGCGAGGATGCGCAGGCGCTGGCCCAGAACCTGGGGGTCCGGTTTCTGACCTTGCCGATCACGCCCATCTTCCAGGCGTACAAATCTGCGCTGGCACCAGTGTTCAAGGGGCGGCAGCCGGACGTGACCGAGGAGAATCTTCAGGCCCGCATCCGCGGAAACCTCCTGATGGCGCTCTCCAACAAGTACGGGTGGCTGGTCCTGACGACCGGGAATAAGAGCGAGATGAGCGTCGGCTACGCGACGTTGTACGGCGATATGGCGGGTGGGTTTGCGGTCATCAAGGACGTGCCGAAGACGCTGGTGTATGAACTGGCCCGGTGGCGAAATGCACGGGAGGCTGATCCTGTCATTCCCAAGCGCGTGTTCACCCGGCCGCCCACGGCCGAGCTTCGTCCCAACCAGACGGATCAGGATTCCCTTCCACCCTACGAAGCCCTCGATCCCATCATTCGGGGATACGTGGAAGAGGACCAGAGCCTCACCGACCTGGTGGCCGCCGGCTTCGCTCGCCGCACGGTCGAGCAGGTCGTCGCGCTCGTGGATCGTAGCGAGTACAAACGTCGCCAATCGCCGCCTGGGGTGAAAATCACCCACCGGGCGCTCGGGAAAGATCGGCGGATGCCGATCACGAACCGATACAGTATTCGTTGAACAGTAGTTCCTACACGATGATGTGTAGAGAGGAGACGATGGTGTCGCCGTTGAAGAGAAGTTGGGCAACTTTGATCCATCAACCAAGGAGGCGGCACAACCATGAAACGATTCGTACCCTTTACACTTCTTGCCTTGTTTGTGTGTCTTGTCGCGGCAGGGACAGCATCCGCGACACCATCGACGACCTATTGGACGCCCGCCACCTCTGACGTCCAACCCTTTAACGTCTGGCACATCGGGGTCGACAACTATTTCCGGCTGTACCAGACACAAGAAGACAGAGATAAAGGACAGGGGGCGGCTTTGCCCACCGATGTCGGCTTGACGGTGGGTGTCCTACCCTTTGAAAAGCTGAACTTGGAAGCCGGCATCGATTATCTAGGGCCGGCCACCTTTGCCCATCCAACGCTCCGGTCTATGGGGAGCAGCGTCCTCTTCAACGCGAAATTGGGCACGCCGGAGGGGGCGTTTCTGGGAAGCTGGTTCCCGGCCTTCAACGTGGGCATTTTCAATGTGGGAACGAAATCTGAAGTGACGAGTATGAACATCGTGGACTTCCTGGTGGGGAAAACGCTCGGTCCGTTCGGGAGGATCCATGGGGGCGGCTATTACGGCAACCCGGGTTCGGTGCTGATGCGGGAAAACGGCTGCAAGCCTTATGCGCCCGCTGGATCGCCGTTTCTCTGTGTGGCTGGCCAGAGCGGTAAGAGCCAAAACGCCGGTGGCATGGTTGGCTACGACTACGGCTTCTGGAAGGTCAAGGATAAGGAGGGGAACGAGTACAACAAGTGGGTGCTCGCGGCTGATTACGCCAGCGGGAAGAACTACATCGGTGGAGGCGGATTCGGCATGTACCACTACTTCACCAAAGACATCAGTCTCCTGACCGGGCCGGTGTGGTTCAACGACCATACCATCAACGGCCAGTGGAAGTGGACTGTCCAATTGGACATTAACTTTTGAGGGAATTGTCGTTGCATAGACGGGAGTGGCCGGTCGTCCGACGCCGTACGCCGGCAGTCCCTCGTGAACCAATCACACAAGGGGGTGTGGTGCCATGGAGAGACGGAAGAAACCGGGAGGAATTCTCGCTGTCGGCGCAGTGGCCTTTTTGCTGTGGATGTTCGCGGTCGGCGGGACCGCTGCTCAGGAGGCAGCACCACCGCCGTCCGCGCCGGCGGCTGCTGCGCCAAAGGTTGACACCGGAGACACGGCTTGGGTGCTGACCTCGTCCGCGTTGGTGTTGGCGATGACGATGCCGGGATTGGCGCTTTTTTACGGCGGGCTGGTTCGGAACAAAAACGTGCTGGGCACGATCATGCATAGCTTTGTCATCCTGTGCCTGGTCAGCGTGATATGGGTGCTGTGGGGTTACAGCCTGGCCTTCGGGCCCGATGTGAGAGGCGTCACCGGAAGCCTCGGATGGTTCGGTTTGCGCGGCGTGGGGGGAGAGCCCCATCCCACGTATGGCTCGACCATTCCGCATCAGGTGTACATGCTGTTCCAACTGATGTTCGCCGCGATTACCCCTGCGCTCGTCACGGGTGCCTTTGCCGAACGGATGCGCTTCAGCGCCCTGTTGGTGTTCACCGCTTTGTGGTCGACGTTTATTTACTGCCCGCTGGCCCATTGGATCTGGGGCGGTGGGTGGTTGGCCAAGATGGGCGCGTTGGACTTCGCCGGGGGAGCCGTCGTGCACATAAGCTCCGGATGGGCCGCGTTGGCCTGTGCCCTGGTGCTGGGGAAACGGAAAGGCTATGGGACTGCTTACCTCGCTCCCCACAACCTACCCATGACCTTGCTCGGGGCTGGGCTCCTCTGGTTCGGCTGGTTCGGGTTCAACGCCGGGAGCGCGCTGGGGGCCAACGCGTTGGCGGCGTCGGCGTTCCTGGCCACCAACACGGCCGCGGCCATGGGTGCGCTGAGCTGGATGGCCACTGAATGGCTGCACCGCGGTAAGCCGACCACATTAGGTGTGGCCAGCGGGGCCATCGCCGGCCTGGCAACGGTGACGCCGGCCGCCGGGTTTGTGGGGCTCCTTGCCGCCATTCTGATCGGACTGGCGGCGGGTGCCGTCTGTTATACCGCGGTTGTGTGGAAGGGGCGATTCGGCTATGATGATTCGCTCGACGTGGTGGGGATTCACGGAGTGGGCGGCGCCATGGGGATATTTGCGACGGGACTGTTCGCCTCCAAGGCGATCAACTCGGCGGGCGCGGACGGCCTGTTCTTCGGAAATCCAGGGCAACTGGTCGTACAGGTGACCACGATCGGAGTATCCGTGGTCTTCGCGTTGGTGGGCACCTTCATCATCCTCAAGCTGATCGATTGGACGATCGGGCTCCGGGTCGACGCGGAGGACGAAGAGCGGGGTCTTGATCTCAGTCAACATGAAGAGCGAGCCTATTCGTAACGGGCGGCTGAACGGTAAGGAGGCCTGGCCAGAGCGCATCGGGCGGGCCGGAGAAGGAAGGGAGTAGGCGCTCATGAAGAAAATCGAGGCGATTATCAAGCCGTTCAAACTGGAAGAGGTCAAGGACGCCTTGACCGAACTGGGAGTCTATGGCATGACCGTCTCGGAAGTCCGCGGGTTCGGCCGCCAAAAGGGACACAAGGAGGCCTACCGGGGAACCGAATACACCATCGAGTTTGTGCCGAAGACCAAGATCGAGGTCGTCGTCGTAGACAAGTTGGCGGACAAGGTGATCGAGACGATCATCCGGACGGCCAAGACCGGCAGCATCGGAGACGGAAAGATCTTTGTCTCCAACCTGGAGGAAGCGGTGCGGATCCGCACGGGCGAAACCGGAGACCGCGCTCTGTAACAGCTTATGCTGGAAGCTCTCCTCAAGCGTGCTCCCAGCGTCCCGTGGACCATGGACGCTCTCGAGGGCCGTCGCCGGGCGATTGCGGCCGCCCATGCCAGGGACGCGAGCGGTGTGGAAACCGTCACGGCGCTGACCGCCCTGGCGGACGATATCCTGCGGGACCTCTATGCTCTCGAATACGCGGGGACGTTCAGTCCCGCAGGGGTGGTGCTAGTGGCCCTGGGTGGCTATGGACGCCGCGAGTTGGCGCCCTATTCCGACATCGATCTGATGTTCCTCTATGAACCGTTGCACGAACGGGAAGCCCGGGCCGTATCCGCCGCGATCCTCCACGTCCTGTGGGACCTCGGTTTCCAGGTCGGCCACAGCGTGCGGACCATGGCGGACTGCCGATCCATGGGTCGGACGGACTTCACCATCCGCACGGCTCTAATGGAGGCTCGCTGGCTGGCCGGCGACCAGGCCCTCTTTGACGAGTTCACCCGCACGTACCGCGAACAAGTCTCGGAGAAAAGGGTGCAAGACTACGTGGCCCACAAGTTGGTGGAGCGGCAAGAGGAATACGGGAAGTACGGGTCCACCAACTTCTTGCTGGAGCCAAACATCAAAAAGAGTCGAGGCGGGTTGAGGGATCTGCATCTGCTCAAATGGACGGCCCTCGCGCGTTACGAGACGTCCTCCTTTGAGGACCTCTCCGCCGTCGGTCTGCTGTCAGCTGGGGATGTGGCGGCGCTCTGGGACGCCCAGGAGTTTTTCTGGCGCGTTCGGAATGAGTTGCATTTCTTCGCCTTGCGGGCGCAGGACATCGTCACGTTCGATGAGCAGATCCGCATCGCCGGCCTGTGGGGATTCAAAGACCTACCCCATCTCCTGGCCGTCGAACAGTTCATGCAGCAGTATTACCGGCATTCCACTCGTGTCTGTGACATCACCAGCCGGTTCGTATCCCAAGCCATGCACCGGTCAGTCTGGCAGCGGCTGGCCGCGTGGCTTCCGGCGCGGCGGGTGGAACGCTACTTCGAGCTCACGAAGGATGAAATCACGGTCCCCCCCGATTGCAGGGATGAAGCCTTTTCGGAGGGGAGCAGGATTCTGCGTCTCTTCCAGCTTTCGCAAACCTATGGGCTGGCCATCGCTGACGACCTGGTCCAGGAGTTGCCCGAGCGTGTGGCGCCGCTCGCCGACACGGACTTCCGCAGCGAATCCTCACGGCGGTCCTTTCTCGCCATCCTCGCAGGGCCGGGGCAGGTATCCGCCACACTGGCTGCCATGCATCAAGTGTACCTGCTGGAGCGGTTCATCCCGGCGTTTGGGACGGTCCGCGGCCTCATGCAGTTCAACGCCTACCACAAGTATACGGTGGACCAGCACAACCTGCTGGCGGTGAGTCAGGCCGAACAGATCGGTACCACCAACGGCCTCTTGGGCCGGGTCTATCGCGAGATCACGCGGAAAGACCTGTTGCACCTTGCGCTGCTCATCCACGACATCGGCAAGGGGCAGGAGGAGGATCATAGCGTCATCGGCGAGCGGATCGCCGTGGATGTGGCCGGGCGGCTCGGCCTGGACGATCACGAGACACAGCTCTTGGTGTTTCTGGTTCGCTACCATCTCCTCATGTCCAACACCGCGTTTCGCCGCGATTCGTCCGATGAGAAGGTGGTGCTACGGTTTGCCCGGCAGGTTGGCAAGCCCGAGGCGCTGAAGATGCTGTTCGTGCTGACGGCCGCCGACGTCGCGGCGGTGGGTCCCGGCGTGTTCACACGCTGGAAGGAAACGCTGCTGGGTGAGCTCTTCATCAAAACACATAAGGAGCTGGCCGGAGGGGAAGAAGCGGAGACGACGTATGAGGACCTGCTCGTTCAGGCGCAAGAGGTTCGGCACGTGGTGCTCGAGCGGCTTGGGCATCGCCTGCCGCAGGAGTGGCTCCGCAAACAACTGGAGGCGTGGCCCGATCACTATCTGTCTGCGATGCCGGTCGAGCGCATACTGACGCACCTCGAGTGGCTGGCGAAGCTGACCGGCCGGTCCGTCCTCGTGGACGCGCAGCACGACCCCATCCTGGGCACCACCGACTACACGGTGTATACGCAGGAACAGATCATTCCGGGCATCTTCTCCAAGATCGCCGGCGTGCTGGCTGCAAAAGGGCTTCAAATCTTGGATGCCCAGATCCTCACCCTGGC
>Ga0209055_1002270_pt1 | contig 12222 bp, 11 predicted proteins | sample GraSoiAngelo_110_FD_185875 | JGI IMG/M metagenome (GOLD analysis project Ga0209055, IMG submission 185875) | Grasslands soil microbial communities from the Angelo Coastal Reserve, California, USA - 14_0903_12_30cm (SPAdes) (version 2) | ecosystem: Environmental > Terrestrial > Soil > Grasslands ... | reverse complement strand
CTCGACGCTCCTGCTCCCGGTCACGCTTTTCCTGCTCGTGCTCCCTTTGCTCTTCCTCGCGCGATTGCGCGTCACCCCCCGCGTCGCCCGCGTGGATGCTGCCTGCCACCTCTCCGGTGATGCCATCTGCGACACGGTCGGAAATACTCGAAGCCGGCACGCGGATCGCCCCTTTGGGCGCTTGCCCGCTTGCGGCAGCCGGCGCCGCGAGCATCCCGGCCAACAGAATCACCAGCCACGTCCGAGAAAGCCAATTCATCTTTCGGATCATCTATCGTTGCCTTCCCTTCTAAGACCTGCCACGCGGCGCAATCTGCCCCGCGGATTTCTCCCGCTCGCGCACTTGCGAGCCGATCACGCGCACTTTGAAAAGGATCCCTCGCGCCTCGATGCGCTGCTGGATTTCGTTCAGTTGCGCCGAGGAGAGTTGCGCTGGACTGTGCGCAATCTCCACCAGTACGCGCTCGAGCTCATCGAGGACGTTGACTAGAGTGGAATCGCCCGTGCGCGTAGCGGTCTGCCGGTAGAGCCGGTTGGCTTCCACCAGGTCCTGCGCCCGCTGCTGCTCGGCGGAAATGTTCACCCCGCCCTTCGCTTGTCCTTCTGCATTGACCAGTTCCACCAGCACCATCTGCGCGCGGTCCAGGTGATCCCCCACCGCCACCAGCAGAATGCGTTCGCGGACCTCGACGGGGATCGGTCGGGCCGATTCTTGCTGCGTTGGCCGCGGCCAGAAGCGTCCTGCCAGGAAAGCCGCAAACACCAGCGCAGCCATGGCGCCCACAGCGACCCAACGCCGCGGCACCAGCCAGGCGCGCCAGTCGAATCGCGCTCGTTGATCTAGTTGCGGGCTGATTCGTTGCCACACGCGGCTGCCGTAGGAGGCGTCGCGCTCGGGAACTGGAGCAGCCTCGACGGCAGCGAGGACGCGCTGGAGCGCCTCATAGCTCGTACGGCAGGCATCGCAGCTGGCGAGATGGCGGTCGATTGCGGCGCGCTCCTGGGTTTCGGACACGTCGCCGTAGCGATACGCGATAAGTTGTTCTTCACTCGGGTGCGTCATTGGTTTGGGCTCGGGGCTCGACTAGCCGCTACATTCGGCTTTACTTGCACGAAGGGCTCAAGGGCGAGGCGCAGCTTCTGCACTGCGCGAAAGACGCTGTTCTTGGTCGCGCTCGCCCGCAAACCCAACGCCTGGCCGATTTCTTCAATCGACTGGCCCTCGAAATGCCTTAGCAGGAACGCAGCGCGCTCCGTCGGGCTCAGCGCGCCGAGCGCCTTCGCGACTTGGCGTCCCAGTTCGGCGCTGAGCAACAGCCGGTCGGGAGCCGGGTCGGGACTGGGCAATTCGCGCACGGCTTCGGAACCTTCGGGGGCGTCGGAGTCTCGCCGTTCGGAGTCTGGGCGGCGTTTGCGCATCAGGTCAAGCGAACAGTTCACTCCGATGCGGTAGAGCCAGGTGCCAAAATTCGACCGCGACTCAAATCGGCTGAGGCGCCGATAGGCCTTCAGAAAGGTTTCCTGCACGACTTCTTCGGCGTCGTGCTCGTTCCCGGTCATACGATAGGCCAGCCGGAAGATGCTGCGGCTGTGGCGTTCGACCAGGACACGAAACGCGTCCCGATCGCCGGCCAGGGCCTGCGCTACTCGCTCCGCATCACTCCCGTCCATTCGCCTCATTAGACTTGAATTCTGGCCTAACGGTTAGGTGGAAGGGTAGGCAGACTGAACGCCTCTGACGATCCAAGTCAGCCAGGGTGATTCCGCGCGTTTCCTTCCCAAGAAGCGCGGGACTTCAGGTATGATTGCGTAGGGAATTTCCCCGCCATTTGGCAAGAAAGCTCACATGGCTAGGGTCTGGCTGTGTGCACGGCAACGCGCATTGCTGCGTGGAGCGAGCCGGCCGGAAAGGAAAAGAGTTTGATCCCACGATACACGCGCGAGGAGATGGGCCGCGTCTGGAGCGACGAGAACAAGTTTCAGAAATGGCTCGAGGTGGAGCTCGCAGCCACCGAAACGCTGGCTGAAGCCGGCCAGGTGCCACGCGCGGCGGCCGCTGCCATCCGTGAGCGCGCCCAAGTGAACGTGGGGCGCATCCGTGAGCTCGAAGCGCGCGTGCGTCATGACGTCATCGCGTTCACCATGGCGGTGGGCGAAGCGATTGGGGACCCGGCCGCGGCGCGCTGGCTGCACTACGGGTTGACCTCCAGCGACGTGGTCGATACGGCGCAGGCGCGGCAGGTGCGCGACGCCTCGCGGCTGATCGAGCAGGGCTTGGCGCGTTTCGGCGAGGTGCTCGAGCGGCGCGCGCAGGAGTTCAAGCACACGCCGCAGATTGGCCGCACGCACGGCATGCACGCCGAACCCATCACCTTTGGCCTGAAAATTGCCAACTGGTTCGCTGAGAACCGGCGTAACCTCGAGCGCTTCGACCTGGCGGCGACGCAGATGGCCGTGGGCAAGATTTCCGGCGCGGTGGGGAATTGCGCGCATCTGGGGCCCGAGATCGAGCAGAAGATTTGCAAGCGGCTGGGCCTGGAAGTCGCGGCGATTTCGTCGCAGGTGATCCAGCGCGACCGCTACGCGCAGTACCTGACCACGCTGGCGGTGGTTGCGGCGTCGCTGGAGAAAGTCGCGCTCGAAATCCGCCACTTGCAGCGCACCGAGGTTCGCGAGGTCGAGGAGCCATTCGGCGATGAGCAGCGCGGCAGTTCGGCGATGCCGCACAAACGCAATCCGGTTAGTTGCGAGCAGCTTTGCGGGCTGGCGCGGGTGGTGCGGGCCAACGCGCAGGCGGCGCTGGAAAACGTTGCCCTGTGGCACGAACGCGATATCTCGCACAGCTCGGTCGAGCGCATCATCCTGCCGGATTCGACCATCCTCGTAGACTACATGCTGGCGCGCATGACCGAGATCGTCGCCCAAATGCGCGTCTTTCCGGAAAGGATGTTGCACAATCTCGAAGCCACCCGGGGTCTGGTCTTCTCCGGGCAGCTTTTGCAGGACCTGGTGGAAGCGGGCGCGCCACGCGAAGAGGCGTACAAGTGGGTGCAGGAGCATGCCATGGCCGCCTGGGAGTCGGATACCAGCTTCCGCGAGTGCGTCGCGACCGATCCGCGCATCGGCAAATTCCTGAACGCGGCGGCGCTCAACCGCACTTTCGATCTGCAGCGGCAGCTTCGCTGGGTGGATGCGATCTTCGCCCGCGTGTTCGCGAAATCTTCGCTTTGGAAATCGTCGTCACACTCTTGACAGCTTCTCTGAGAGTTGCCAGAATTAGATTCCCTTCCGAGAATTCCAAACACTATTTGACCTGCCGGGAAATTCCGCTTGCCCCTCCGAATCCCGTTCAGGCTAATTCGGGGGTCCCATGTCAGGGGAAGGAATGCCATTGGCCACCGTTCTGGTCGCTGACGACAGTGAAGATAATCGTGAACTGCTCTCCCAAATACTGCGCGTTCAAGGCTACCGCGTGGTTTGCGCTGCGGATGGCGCGGAAGCGCTGGACGTGCTGGCTGGCCAGCCGATTGATCTCGCTCTGGTCGACGTGATGATGCCGCGGTGCACCGGCTTTGCCGTGTGCCGCACGGTTAAGGCGCGTCCTGAAACGCGGCTGATTCCGGTGGTGCTGATAACAGGCCTGGGGAGCGCCGACGATCGCATCCGGGGAATCGAAAGCGGCGCCGATGATTTCCTGAACAAGCCTATCCGGAAAGAAGAGCTGCTCGCGCGAGTGCGCTCGCTTGTGCGCCTGAAGCGCTTCACCGATGAGCTGGACAACGCCGAGACAGTGCTCTGCAGTCTGGCGCACAGCATCGAAGCGAAAGACCCCTACACCGAAGGCCACTGCGAACGCCTCTCGCGCTACTCGATTGCCCTGGCGGAGCGCCTTGGCCTGCCGGAGGAGCAGCGTGTGGCGTTGCGCCGCGCCGGCGTGGTCCACGACATCGGCAAGGTGGCCGTGCCTGAGCAGATTCTGCTCAAGCCAGGGCCGCTTGACCCGGACGAGCGGCGCATCATGGAAAACCATCCGGTGATCGGAGAGCGCATTTGCGCGCCGCTAAAATCGTTCCGGTTCGTCCTGCCGATCATCCGCCACCACCACGAGCGCATGGACGGCACCGGTTATCCCGACCACTTGAAAGGCAGCCATATTCCGTTGTCGGCGCGCGTCCTGCAAACTGTGGACATTTACGACGCCCTTACCACCCAACGACCCTACCGCAAAGCGCTCTCGTCGCAGGAGGCCTTGTCCATCGTGCGTGAGGAAGTTAGGCGCGGCTGGTGGGACGGCAGCTTGGTGGATACACTGGAGAACGTGCTGCAAGAGTCGCCGGACCTCGTCAGCACTCGCATGGCCTGAGCGCCGAAAAGCACCGTTCGCTCGGAGCGTGTGAGGCGGCCATCGGCCCGGCGCAGCTAAAGGGCCGCGCCGGGTCATCCCTGCGCCCGCTGGACGTAACGCGCTTCGGAGGTGTCCACGCGAACTTTGTCGCCGGCGCTGATGAACGGGGGCACTTGGATCGTCAGGCCGGTCTCAAGCTTGGCGGGCTTCATCACCGCGCTGGCGGTAGCCTTCTGCACCGTCGGCTCGGTCTCCACCACAGTCAGGTCCACTGTGTCCGGCAGCACGACGCCGATGGGTTTGCCTTCGTAGAATTCCAATTTGACCTGCATATTGCCGATCAGGTAGTACACCGCCTCGCCGAGGACGTCCGAAGTCAAGCTGATCTGCTCGAAGGTCTGCGTATTCATGAAGTGGTAGCCCTCGCCGTCGCCATAGAGGTATTCAAATTCCACCTCGTCCACAATCGCGCGCTCGACAAAATCCTCGGCGCGGAAGCGGTAATCAATAATGGAGCCGGTGCGCAGGTTGCGCATCTTGGTCTGCATCGAACCGCGCTTGTTGCCGGGCGTGCGGTGTTCGACGCTGAACACCGTGTACAGGTTGCCCTCATGCTGGATGATCATACCGGGGCGGAGTTGCGTCGCTTTCACCATGACATGCTCCTGACGCGCACGAGGTCTTGCGGCAGGTCCGCCACGGCGGGTTCCGGCTGCTTGTGATTCGTCGCGCGATTCCCTGGCGCGCGGTTTGCGCCAGACCAAAACTCATTATAGCCGTGGGCTTCAGAATCGGTCAAACTAGCGGCGTTTCGCCTATGCCAATTCAGAACCCCTTCCGCGTCGTGCTGCTGACTATTCCCATAGTCTGTGCGTTTTTCCTCGGCGGGCCCGAGTCGCACGGCGGTCAGGAAACCATCGTGCCGCAAACGGCGATGTCGCTCTGTCCCGCGCTGACGGTGGCGACGCGGGAGATGGTGCCGGCCGGCACCGCCATCGGAGTTTCGCCCGACGGCCGCTATCTGGTGCAGTACATTCACACGACGCAAGGTGTCGAGCTGAAGCTGCGCAACCGCGATACAGGCGAAGACCGCAGCGTGCAGCTCGAGCCTCCTTCGCTTCCACCCGGAGTCACATGGCAGGTGCACGAAATCATCTTTTCTCCCTCAGGAAGCCTGTTTGCCGTCCGCAGCGTCGGAGCAATTTGGGTGCTGGACGCCGAGACCGCGCAGGTGCGTTACCAAATTGGCGTCGACGGGGAAAAGCAGGCCTATCCGGGTAAAGCCGCGCTCGCCGAGGGCCAAATGGCGGCGGTGTTCTGGCCGCCGGAATCCTACCTGGCGGACGCTGTGCCGAAGAAGCCCATCGAGGTGCGCTTCTACGAAGCAGCCACCGGCAAGGTACTGCGCAGCCTTTCGCTCGCGCTGGACTCCGCCGAGCGGTGGACCAAGCTGGCGCTCGCTCCGGACGGCTCGCGCCTGGCTGTGTTGTTGCGTTCCACGCGGTGGCCGGGCAAGGCGCGGCTGCGCGTGTATGCCTCGGAGGACGGCAAGCTGCTCTGGGAGCGGAAAATCGGCGCGGAGGACATGGCTTGGCTGGGCGATGGCCGCGATTTGCTTGTGTTGGGCAGCCAGTTGAGCTGGCTCGACGCCGGAACTGGCAACAAGCGCCGCGACGCAGAGAAAAGCGTTCACTCCAGCGAATCGCAGATATTGCGGGTGAACGAGCGAGGAAACCTGGCCGTGGGCCATCTGCCTCGGTACAGCAAACTCAAGCGCGCTTTGTTCTTGTCCGATCGGCGTGATCCGCGCCTGCTGGTCTGGCGCTTGGACACCGGTAAGGAGCTGTGTCAACTTGGCCCCAGGGCGGCCGAGGGGGCCGACGTCTGGCCGACAGCCCGGGGCGAACTGATCGCGCTGGAGGAAAGCTACGAAGTGCGGCCGCCGCTGCGGCTGCTGCGCGGGGCCAGCATCGTCACTTACCGGGTCGCGCCGCACTGACGAATCGCGCCGCGACCTCTCCCGGCTCCCGCCGGCCATGCCGGAGACGCGGCGATTATTCTCTGCAGCCTCGGCCATGATCTTCTCGATCTCTATGATGGTGCGGGGCAGGCGGGCGGTGAGCAGCTTGTAGCCCGCTTCGGTGATCAGCACATCGTCCTCGATTCGCACACCCAAGTGCTCTTCTGGAAAGTAAATGCCAGGCTCGATGGTCACCACCATGCCCGGTTCCAGCGGGCGATCGGGCGGGCCCGGGTCGTGGACATCCAAGCCGATGTGATGGCCCAGTCCATGGATGAAGTAGCGGCCGAGCTGGCGGCCCTGCTTGTCCTGGCCGTGCGAGTTGATGTAGTCGTAGGCGATCCGAAACAGGCTGTTGGGGCCGCTGCGCGCAAAGCTCATCCCCGGCTTGAGCGCCGCCAGCGCCGCATTCTGCGCGCCCAGGACGATTTCGTAGATCTCGCGCTGCCGCGGGGTGAACTTGCCGTTGGCAGGGAGCGTCCGGGTGATGTCGGCGGAATAGCCGGAGTACTGCCCGCCGACGTCGAGCACCACGAGATCGCCGTCTTTGATCTGGTCGCGCAGGCTGCTGTAATGCAGCACCGTCGAGTTGAAGCCCGCGCCGACAATTGGCGGATAGGCGCTTCGCTCGCAGCCGCCGTACTGGTAGACATACTCCATTCGCGCCGCGACCTGGTATTCGTAAAGCCCCGGGCGAAGCATCTTCATGGCTTCGAGATGCGCGTCCACGGAAAGCTCGATGGCCCGCGCGAGCAGCTCAAGCTCGCTCGGCGACTTCACCTGGCGCATCGCGCCGATGCGCTCGGCGATATTGCGCTGCGACGCCTGCGGTAGAATCTGATAGAGCCAGCTCGACCAGTTCCGCGCGTGCGGGTAGCCCAGGTCTTCGGCCGTGGGCAGCAGGGTGTAAACGTTCGGGAAAATCTTGGCCAGTTTCTCGAGCGTGCCGCGCAGGTCGGCAAACGACTCGACGCTGGCGAACCCGGTTTTCTCGAGCACACCAGGATCGGTGGGGCCTGTCCGCGGGCCTTCCCAGCGCTCCCGAACCGTGTCGTGGGGCGGTAGGAACAGGATCTCGCGCGGGCCGTCCCAGGACTTGCCATTCGATTTACCGTTGTTCTTGCCGTTGACCTTGCCGGCGGTCTGGGCGGAGCTATTGTCTCCTCCCTTGTCAGCACCCTTTTCGCTGTTTTGCTCCGGGACCAGTACCAGCGCCGCGCCGGGCTGGTTGTGGCCGGTCAAGTAGTAGAAGTTCTCTTCCTGATGGAAAACGTAAGAGGGCGAGGCATCTTCGCGGCCCGTGTAGCCGAACAGCACTACCGGTCCATCCACCTGCGCGCGGAGCTTGGCGCGGCGCTCCGCATAAACATTGTACGGCTCGCGCGTGCGCGCCTCAGCCGGGGCCGAGGCGAGGAAAACCAGCAGCACGAAGAGAATCGAGACAACCGAAGAGAAGAGATTCTGTGCGCGCCCGCACCGATGTCGTGGCGTCATTCCCGAGCCTCGCTGGGAATCGGACGGACGGTAGGGGTGCCCCACCCCCCTGCCTTTTTGTAAGTGCGGATTGTAAAGGACTTTAAGTCTAATGATTCGCTAAGTGCGAATCCTAAACGGGTTACGGGCGCATTTTTGGTAAGTGCGGATTGTAAAGGCCTTAGATGTGTGGATACGGTCGAACCACTCGCTCTCAAACTCTTCCACCTTGCGCAAAGCTCTTGGCAGGCTTTGCACCACATTATACCGCGGTGGTCAAGAAAAACAGCGGGGGAGTAATTCCACAGGGCTGGTTTGATCCTCGATTGTAGCTGAAGAGCCAAGTTGCCGCTTCAGGATTTGTCACGGCTTGAGATTCAGCACCGCTTTGCCGCTGTCCAGGTCGACAGGCACGGAGATGTGCTCATGCGTGACCAGCCAGTGGCCATTGATCTTGCGGTAGCAATCGATCGCGCGCACCCACAGATCGGATTTCTGGCCATTGGCCATGGTTCCACTAATCCGTTCGAGGCTGTGGCTGAAGGCCACACCGTCGCCCGTAGTGATGCTCAGGTCGCGAATTTCGACATCGATCGCACCCTGGTACTGGGCGAGGAAGTCCTGGTAGTCTTTCTTATACGCATCCGACCCGAGGTATTGCAGCGGCGGCACGAGGTCGAACGCCACCAGTGCTTGTCCCGGCTGGTAGATCGACATAATAGCGTTGAGGTCTTTGGCGCGGAAGGCCTTGGCCCACCGGTCTATTAGTTGCCGGATTTGGGCTTCATCATTCGCGGCGGTGCGTGCCTTCGGCATCCACAGGAGGGAGACACAGGCAAGCGTCAGCACAGAAAGCGCGACGAGCTTTCTCATGGGTGGCACTCCTTTCGCTGCGTATGATTGCATGAACCGATGGGGACAGGACCCGCTACGCGCGGACCACCGCGGATGCGAACGCGATTCTATGGCGGAGTGTTTGGGGAGTCAAGCCAAGTGGGGTCAAGTTAGAAAGAGCCATCACCGGCTTTTGCAATAGCTTCTACTAAGATCGAACCTACAGCGGCCAACCAGTCGGATCAGCTCTTACGAGGCTGTATCGCAGTGGGATCTTTTTGGCTCAGTTTGCGGTAAGCCGACTTTTCATTCCCGACCTAGTTTGAGTTCCGGTGGCAACGCGGAATTGATACTGATTTAAGGGGGATTTACCGGTCCGAGAAAATCACCTTGCCGCCTCGGATCGTGTAGCGCACTTTGGAAAACGCCGTCACGTCCTGAGCAGGATCCGCGCGTAGCACCACAAGATCGCCGTCCATTCCTTTCGCAATGCGTCCGCCATGGGCTGAGTAGCCGAAGCGCTCGGCCGGATTCGTGGTAAGCGAAGCGAGGATTTGCTTGAAACTCATTCCCGCACGGAACATCAAAGTGAACTCTTCTGAAGTGTCGAACTGTTCGATGTAACCCACGTCGGTGCCAAACAGTATTTGTCCACCTGCATTGGAGTAGGTTTTTACCTCCTGAACGGCCATGTTGATCCACTTCTCGATCTCCTCAGCTGGCTCGCCAGACTTCTTGCCTTCGACGGCAAATAGAGTGAGCGTGGGGATTAGAGCTATGTGCGCCGCTTTCATGCGTTGGGTAAGAGAAGGAGTATAGGGATTGCCTTCGGTAGCGGGGTGGGCCAGCACATCCACGCCGCTCTGAATGGCCACTTCGATTCCCTCGCCGTTGGAGGGATGTGCAAAAACTGGTTTACCGGCGCGGTGGGCCTCAGATACGAGGGCCTTAGTACTCCGTTTCATAAATACGATGACGTATTTTTCTAGCCTTCACATTGGGCTCTGGGCTAGACTTGGTCTCAGCGGAGGTAACAGGCTTGCCGAGATCAAGCCCATTCCGAATCAGGCTTACCAGGGAAGAACACGAGCAACTCCAATCCAGAGCGCGCAGATATACGTCACCGTATTGCGAGATCATCCGGGCCAAGATCGTCCTCCTGGCCGCCGAAGGTCTCTCCAACGAAGTCATCGCCTCTCGCCTCGATACCCCTCGGCAGATCGTCAGCAAGTGGCGCAAGCGATTCGCCCTGGCGCGGCTCCCGGGTCTGGAAGACGAACCTCGGGGCGGGCGCCCCGCCCGCTTTTCCCCCCAGCGTCGTCGTTCAGGTCAAAGCTCTCGCTTGTGAACTTCCCTATCGACTGGGATGGCCTTTGTCCCGGTTGTCCCTCTCCGAAATCCAGCGTGAGGTTATCACGCAGGGCATCGTAGGCGAAATCAGCGGCAGCACCCTGTGGCGGTGGCTCAGCGCCGACGCCCTCCGCCCTTGGCGACATCGCAGTTGGATCTTTCCCCGCGACCCGCAGTTCGCCGAAAAAGCAGGTCGCATTCTCGACCTGTACGAGAGACGCTGGAACGGTGGGCCCTTGCGGGCCTCCGAGTTCGTTCTCTGCGCCGACGAGAAAACCAGCATCCAAGCTCGTTGCCGTAAGCACTCCTCGCTGGCTCCTTCTCCTGCTCGCCCGATGCGGGTCGAGCATGAATACCACCGCGCCGGTGCCTGGACCTATCTCGCGGCCTGGGATGTCCACCGAGCCAAGCTATTTGGCCGCTGCGAGACCAAAAACGGAATCGGGCCCGTGGATCGCTTGGTCGCCGAGGTGATGGACCAACCGCCCTATCGCTCTGCCCGTCGCGTCTTCTGGATTATGGACAACGGTTCGGCTCACCGCGGCCAGAAGGCCGCCGACCGACTCCGCTCCCAGTGGCCTTCGGTGGTGCTGGTGCACACCCCACTGCATGCCAGTTGGCTGAATCAGATCGAGATTTACTTCTCGATCGTCCAGCGCAAGGTCCTTATCCCCAATGATTTCTCTTCGCTGGCCGAGGTCGAGGAACGTCTGCTTGCCTTTCAACATCACTATGAGCAAATCGCCGTCCCTTTCCACTGGACTTTCACCCGTCGGGATCTCGCAGCCCTCCTGGCGAGGCTCAGCAACCACGCCCTGGCCCATGTCGCGTAACCCCCCTCCCGAATACGTCACCGTAATTACGAATCGGAGCACTTAGCCAAGTCCACAGGCATTATCAAGACGCCCCCGCGCTCAATCGATCCAATTGATCCTGTAAAAATCTTGATGCCGTCGGCGCCGTCGCGGATCTGCTGGCGCACTCGCTCTATCGCCTGCACGCTAAATTCGACCTCGGGTATGTTGATGTGGTTGGCCTCAAGAAATCCCCTGACGTAAACGGGGGTTCCACCCTTGACCCAGAACGGTTCGCCAACTGTGAGGATCCTCGGCCCTTTCACTTCCCCGCTTTCTATGCGGTGGCGGATGAGGGTCGTGTTTTCCAGCACGGACGCGATGTCAAAGACAGTAGTAAACCCCCAGCGGGTCAGCATGTCTTCGAGCTGTGAAGTGATCTGGTCGGACGGGAGTTTTTCTGCATGGAGCAGGCTCGGAGTGAGGATGTGTACATGGCTGTTCCAGAACCCAGCGGTTATAACCAGACCTCCACAATCAACTACGGTCGCACCGCGCGGGAATTTCATTGAGGCACTCGGTCCAACAGCAAGAATCCGGCCATCGTGCACAAGGATTGCGCCGTTTTCGATTGGCGTCTCGGTGGGCGAGGAATAAATCCTTGCGCCGACCAGGACGAGGTCAGAGGCTCGGCTCAGGTCGCAGGCAAATAAAACGCAAAGCAAGAGCACGGTCAGAGGTATTCGGATTCGCACATTGACATATACGCTTTCAGCTCAAAGATTGTTTCGGATGTCTGCTTGGAAAGACTCATTAGTTTGTCGGCCCGTGCCGCTGACTCGTGTTTTCTCCACCACGAATGCTGATTCGGAGGAAGGCGTCGCCTTTGAGCACGTAGAGCGCGCCGGTGATCGGACTGCCCGTCCAGTAGGCTTCCTGGCCGAGCCCGTCGATGACGCGCGGCTTGCCCAACTCCTTCTCGCGTTCAGGCCCAGGCTTCTCCGAGGTTTTGCCGGTAGCGGGCTTTTCTGCAAGGCTCGCCGAAGCATTACCCTGAGGACCGAGGATGCTTCATGAGCCTCGCGGTCTCTCGCGAGCCACAGACTCGTTGCTCTCGGGGCGATACACCTACAGTCGTTGCCTCCGACTTCAGTCTGCGGCTTGCTTATTCTTCGGCTCCATCCAGAGGACATAGCGGACGATTTCGGTGGGGTCAGTTAACGCCGGGCACGCCGCCCATCTGTCCAGCGCCTCGTTCCCGTACAGGACAACGCCAATATGCTGCGACTTGTCTTTGTCCACGGTGGGGTCTGGATCCACAAAGCCGAGTTTGCGACGGAGCTTCTCAACGTCTTCAGGTTTCCCGGTCAGGAACAGCCAGCCCGGCTTGACCCCGTTGCTCTTGG
>Ga0209055_1002269_pt1 | contig 12224 bp, 7 predicted proteins | sample GraSoiAngelo_110_FD_185875 | JGI IMG/M metagenome (GOLD analysis project Ga0209055, IMG submission 185875) | Grasslands soil microbial communities from the Angelo Coastal Reserve, California, USA - 14_0903_12_30cm (SPAdes) (version 2) | ecosystem: Environmental > Terrestrial > Soil > Grasslands ... | reverse complement strand
GGCGTGCAGGTGGACGTCTCCAGCCTGGACCGCGCGTTCGTGAGCTGCGGCGGGAACGCCCGCCTGCAGGGGATCGACCTGGGCACGGGCGCCATGGACCCGCCGATCGAGGTGGGCACGGGGCCCGACCTGCTGGGCATCGACCTGGCGCTGCACCGGCTGTACGTGGCGTCGGAGAGCGGCGTCCTCACGGTCGTGGACACGGCCGGCGCGGAGCCCGCCGTGCTGACCCGCGGCTTCGCCGGGCCCGACGCGCACTCGGTCGCGATCGACCCCAACACCCACCTGGTCTACCTGCCCCTGGCCAGCGCCGGCGGCCGGTCGGTGCTCCGGGTGCTCGCCCCGCTCTAGCCGCGGCGCCGGGTCAGCCGGCCTGGCGGCGGCGCATCTCGGCCAGCTCGTGCATCCGGCCCGGCAGCTCGGCCAGGGAGCCCAGCCGCAGGGTGGCAAGGTCGGCCTCCGGCCACCCGGCCTGCACCACGCCCCAGGGCCCGCGCCGGACGTGCACCGCCGCCATGCCGGCGCGGACGGCCGGCACCACGTCGTTGTCCACCCGGTCCCCGACGTACGCGATCGACGAGGCGGGCAGGCCGCTGATGTCCAGGATGCGGTCGAAGAACGCCGGGTCGGGCTTGCTCACCCCCTCGACGTCCGAGATCAGCAGCCACTCGAACGGGAGGCCGCTGCTGCGCACGACGGCGTCCGCGAGCGCCGGCTGGTTGGCGGCGATGCCGACCCGGTACCCGAGCTCGCGGACGGCGAGCATGCACGGCAGCGCGTCGGGGTACAGATGCTCCACCGAGAACACCTGGGCGCCGCCCCGGCGCCGGACCGCGTCGGCGACGTCGAGGTCGGGCCTGACCATCCGCAGGACCTCGCGCAGCACCGGCCGGTCGGGGTGGGGCGAGGCCAGCCCGGTCCTCCGGGCCAGCACCGCGCCGATCGCGGCGAAGAACGTGAGGCGGGGCACGCCGACCGAGTCCGCCCATCCCCCCATCAGCTCCGTCTCGTCCACCAGCGTCTCGCCGACGTCGAAGAAGACGGCCGCCAGCGCCATGGTCACACCCTAGCCGAACGCGGCTAGCCGGTGGGCGGGACGATGGTCAGGGGAGCGTCGAAGTCGTAGTAGCGGTGCGTCATGAAGTGGGCCTGGGCGCGCATGGATGCCTGCTCGACCAGCCCCTGACCGTCCACCGACAGCTGGAACCAGACCGGCACGCCGTCCAGGGACTCGTAGAACGACACGACCTGGAGCGCCCCGGCGGCCCCGGCGTCGAGCGCGCGCACCGCCACGGGCGCGGCGCCGTCCCAGATGAACGTGGGGACCTGGACGGCCGGCATGGTCACGGACTGCCACGGCCCGGTCGGGCCGTCCCGCGAGAACTGCCGCTGGCCGACGATCACGCTCTGGCCGCCGCCCCGGACCTGGTACTCGAGGCGTGCATCGCCTGCTGGGCGCGGTCGACCACGCCCCGCGCGTTCGGGGCGGGCAGCGCGGGCACGCGGAACGACGCGGTGCCGGCGCCCGCGACACCGACCGTCAGCGACTCGCCGCCGCGCAGGTCCACGCCGGCCGCCCGGCACGCGGGCCCGCAGCGGCGGACCGTCTCCTGGTGGCCCGCCGCGGTCACCGTCACCGCGAGCCGGGAGGCGGCCGGCTCACCGCCGATCGGCAGGACGTACAGCCAGGCGGTGTTCGGGCCCGGCCGCCCCGGCCGCAGGGTCAGGCCGACGAGCACGTCGCCGACGCTCGACGCCATCGTGAGGTCGGCGTCCGTGGGCAGCGCGAGCGCGGCCTCGGGTCCCGCCTGCGCCGCCTGGGCCTCCTGGAAGCGGGCCGGAGGCAGCGGGAACGCGGCCAGCAGCGCCGAGGCCGCGACCACGACCAGCGCGAGGCCGGCCTCCACGCGGGGGGCGGGGAACAGGCGGCGCCAGGCCAGCACCGACAGCGGCACCATCAGCAGCACGGCCAGGGCCTTGAGGCTCAGCACCTGCCCGTACGCGGTCGCGACCAGGTCGCCGAGGCCGCTCAGCTCCTCGGCGCCCTGGAGCACGCCCGTCGCCGCCGTGACCGCGAAGGCGGCGAGCGCCACCGGCGAGAACCGGACGAGCAGGCGCCGGCCCTCGCGGCCGCGCCAGCCCCCGGGCGGCCGCTGCGCGGCGAGCGCCAGGATGCCGCCGGCCCACAGTCCGGCGGAGGCGAGGTGCAGGACCGTGACCGCCACGCCCAGGGCGGGCGGCTGCACGGCCGCCGCGTGGCCGGCCGCCGCCAGGGCGACGAGCGCCGCCGCCAGCGGGAGCACGGCCAGCCGGGGCCAGCGCAGCGCGACGAGGACGGCCGCGGCCTCGGCCGCGACCCGGCCCAGCCGCGACCAGCCCGCCGGACCCGAGCCGAGGTAGGCGGACACGCCGTCGAGCGAGGGGCCGCCGGCGGCCAGCAGCGCCTCGCCCAGGACGACGGCCAGGCCGGCCGCGGCCGTCCCGGCCAGGGCCAGCGGGACGGCGCCCCGGACCCAGTCCAGCCGCGGCGTCAGCGTGGCCAGGTGGAGCACCAGCAGCAGGCCGACGGCCAGCAGCAGGCCCGCGTACTCCAGGCCGCGGAGCGCCGCCAGCGCCAGGTCGCCGGTGCCCGGCAGCGGCGCGTCCACGGCTCCGGCGCCCGGCGACACGCCAACCCCGAACCGGAAGCCGCCGCTCAGCGTGTGGCCATCCACCGCGCTGACCGACGTCCAGCTCACCTGGTAGATGCCGGGCAGGTTGGACGTCACCGGCACCCGGACCTCCTGCTCGGACACCGACCCCTGGTCGAACCGCTGCCCGTTCGGCGCCACGACCGACGCCCGCGAGAGCCGGATGTCCAGCGGCTGCGAGAACGTCAGCACCACCACGCCGGGGGCCGTTCGCAGCTCCTCGCCCGCCCGCGGGGTGGACGACAGCACGGTGGCGTGCGCGCCGGCCGGCCGCGGGGCCAGGCCGAGGAAGAGGGCCACGCCCACCGCGAGCAGCAGCGGCAGCGGCCGGCGGCCCATCACGCCTCGAACATACGGCGCCCGGTTACGACGGCGCGGTCGCCGCCGGCCTCAGGCGTACATCGCCTCGATCTCGGCGGCGTAGCGGTCCACGATCACCCGGCGGCGCATCTTCAGGGTCGGCGTCAGCTCGCCCGACTCCGGCGTCCACTCGGCCGGAACGATCGTGAAACGCTTGACCTGCTCCACGCGCGCCAGGTGCTCGTTGGCGGCGGCCACGGCCCGCTCCACCTCCGCCAGCACCTCGGGATGCGCGGCCAGGTCCGCCGCGGACCCCGCATCGAGGCCCCGCCGTTTCGCCCACACCGGCGCCATCTCCGCGTCCAGCACCAGCAGCGCCGTGACGTAGGAGCGGCGGTCGCCGATGGCGCACGCCTGGCCGATCAGCGGGTGCTGGAGCAGCATGTGCTCGACGTTGGCCGGCGAGATGTTCTTGCCGCCGGCCGTGATGATGAGCTCCTTCTTGCGATCGACGATCTTCACGTAGCCGTCGGCGTCCATCGTCCCGATGTCGCCGGTGTGCATCCAGCCGTCCGCGTCGATGGCCTCGGCCGTCTTCTGTGGGTCCTTGTAGTAGCCCGCCATCACGATGGGGCCGCGCACGAGGACCTCGCCGTCGTCCGCGATCCGGACCTCGATGCCGGGGTACGCGTAGCCGACCGTGCCGTTGCGGACCCGGTCCATCGACGTGATCGTGGCCGCGCACGTCAGCTCGGTCATCCCCCAGCCCTCGGTCATCGAGAGGCCGAGCGCCTGGAAGAACTCGATGATCGCCGGGTCCAGCGGCGCCGCGCCGGTCACCGCCTGCTCGCACTCGTCCAGGCCGACCCGGGCGAGGAGGGCCCTGGCCACCGGCAGCGCGCGTTCGGCGCCGGCGGCCAGCTCGGCCGGCGGCTCCCGGCCCTCCTGGCGCAGCCGCACCGCCTGGCGGCGCACGGCGATGGCCGTCTCGACGGCCTGCCGGCGGGCGGCGTCGGGGTCGGCCGCGATCGCGGCGGTCAGGCCCGCGTGGAGCTTCTCCCAGATGCGGGGAACGCCCACCAGCACGGTCGGGTGGACCTCCAGGGCGTACTCGAACAGCTTCGTGGGGTCGGGGCAGAAGTGGATCGTGCCGCCGTTGAGCAGGCCGAGCCAGTGGTCCACGGTCCGGCCGGTGGCGTGGGCCAGCGGCAGGTAGGAGATCAGGCGGCCGGTCTCGCCCTCCGGAGGCAGCACCCGGTTGTTGGCCGAGCCCAGCCAGAGCACGTTGCGCTGCGGGATCATCACGCCCTTGGGCGGCCCGGTCGTGCCCGACGTGTAGATCAGCGTCGCCAGGTCGTCCGGCGTCACCTGCCGCCACGAGTCCTCGAACGCGCCCGGCCGGCGCTCGGCCTCGGCCCGCCCGGCCGCGCGCACCGCCTCCCACGTGGTGAGCCACTCCTCGCCGGGCCCGGGCTCGCCCTCGAGCAGGATCACGCGGCGCAGGTGGGGGAGCTGGTCGCGCACCGCCTCCAGCTTCGCCAGGAAGCCGCGGTCCTCGACCACCGCCATCGTGGCCTCGCAGTGGTTGGCGATGTACGCCGCCTGCACCGGGGCCAGCGTGTTGTACAGCGAGACCGGGCAGCCGCGGGCGTGGAGCGCGGCCAGGTCCGCGATCTGGGGCTCGGGCCGGTTGCGCGACCACAGGAGCAGGAACTGGCCGGGGCCGAACCCCAGCGAGCCCAGGCCGAGCGCGACCTCGGCCACCGCCTCGCGGTACTGGCGCCACGTCAGCGCCTGCCAGCCGTCGGCGGTGCGCCACTTCAGCGCCACGGCGTCACCGAGCCGCGCCACCGTGTCGGCGAACGCGCTGGGCAGGGTGCGCCCGTCTACCTCGGCGTCGATCGCGGCGCGGTCCGCGGCGACCTCAGCGGTGATGTCCAGCTGCTGCATGACTCCTCTCTCCAGGTTGGGGCGATCCGTCGTGAGGCCAGTCTCCGACGATCGGCCGCGGAAGTCATCCTCCCGGGCTGTCAATTTCGGGCGGCAGCCGCGACGCCGAACGGCCGGCGGCGGAAGACCTCCTCGCTGACCAGGAACCCGGCGAAGATCAGGAGCACGCCCAGCAGCTCGCCCAGCGCGAAGGCCCACGTGACGCCGAACCGCTCCAGCCCGCTGGTCACGCTGGGCACGAACCCGCCGAGCGCGATCAGCACCGTCGCCGGCACCCGCGAGCTCAGCCGCCCGGCGGCCAGCGCGCGCGCGGCGAGCGGCACCGACGCCACCAGGTTGACCACGACGGCCAGCACGCGGTGGAGCTGGCCCAGCACCGGGGTGCCGACGGTCCCGCGCAGCACCTTGCGCTTGGGCATGTACACGTAGACGGAGAAGACGGCGCCGAACACCAGGCACAGGGCGCCCGCGATGTTGAAGGGGCCGGTCAGGATGCGCAGGTAGCCGGGCACCGCCGTGCCCACCGGCACGTGCGTGATCGGGTCGAGCGCGTACCCGGGCGTGGCCAGCGAGGCGGTCAGCGTCAGGCCGGCGACCAGCACCGAGGCGGCGGCCAGCGCGGCCATCGCCACGTGGGCCCCCAGCTCGCGGCGGCGCGCCGTCGCCACGACGACCGCGACGCCGACCAGCGCCGACAGGCCGATGACCAGCCAGACGTTGGACCAGGCGGTCGGGTGGCCGGCCTCGATCAGGGCCAGCTGGCTGAGCCACGCGAACTGCCCGCCGAGCAGGTAGACGGTCCCCATGCCGAGGTAGGCGGCGACCAGGATGGCGCCGAACAGGTACCAGGCCCGGTACAGCGCCGGGCTCCATCCGAACGCCGCTCCGGCGAACTGCGTGCCCGAGCTGATGGCGTACCAGAGGAGGCCGGCGCCCCACACGAGCTGGAAGGGGCGCCGCCGCTGCCACCACTGCTCGAGCACCAGCGCGGCGAAGACCACGCTGACCAGGCACGAGGCCAGGGGCAGCACCACGTTCATGGCGACAAGTATGGTCGGAACCTGCCCGGGAGCCGGCCGAACGGACGTTTGGGTTGGGCGGGGAGATCTTGTGTTCGCCGGCCACCGTCTGCTACGGTGGCGCCCGATCGCTATCACGCGACAGCCCGAGCGGGGTCTCCGGACCGCGTTTTGCCATCAGGTGCTCGGGTGACGCGGCCTGGGGGTAGAGCTGGGCCGCAGGAGGAGCGACTTGGAGCAGCTGCTGCGATTCGCCATGCTGGCCGTCACGGTCGTGTTTGCCGTGGGCGTGACGGTCACATCCCGGGCCCCGCACCAGATCACGCTGTTGGGTGTGCGACCCGCGGCCAACCTGGGCCCGATGAACATGATGCCGCCGCACGCGACCATCCCGATCGAGTCGTCCGGGCGCGTCGAGGAGTGGCAGAACAGGCGCCTGCTGGCCCAGGAGGCCGCCGCGGCGGCCCAGGCGGCGGCCGCCGCGCAGGCTGCCAGGGCGAAGGCCGCGCGCACCTCCGCGTTCGCGCAGCCGGCCGCGACCTCGATCCCGAGCTACCCGGCGGGCACCGTCCAGGACATCATCACGAAGGTGTTCACCCCGCTGGGGGCGACCGCCGTCGCGTGGGGCCTGCGGGTCGCGAAGTGCGAGTCGGGCTACAACCCGCGCGCCTACAACGGGGCCGGGCCGTACTACGGGCTGTTCCAGTTCCTGATGTCCACGTTCAAGGCGACCCCGTACGGGGGCCAGGACATCTACGACCCGACGGCCAACGCCAGCGCGGCGGCCTACAAGTACAGCCACGGCGGCGCCGGCGCCTGGGGCTGCAAGTGACGGCCCCCCTGGCGCGGGGGACCTCGTAGACTGACCGACTCATGGCCGCCCCCGAGCTCCAGCATGCCGCCCTCGAGGAGCTCATCCAGGGCCTGAACCCGGCCCAGCGGGAGGCGGTCGATCATCTGGAGGGGCCGCTGCTCATCTTCGCCGGCGCGGGCAGCGGCAAGACCCGCGTCCTCACGACCCGGATCGCCAACCTGATCGCCCAGCGCAAGGTCTGGCCCGACCGGTTGCTGGCCGTCACGTTCACGAACAAGGCCGCCCGGGAGATGCGCGAGCGCGTCGGCCGGCTGGTCGAGGGCACCGACCGGATGTGGGTCGGCACCTTCCACTCCACCGCCGTGCGGATGCTCCGGCGCGACGCCGAGCGGATGGGTCTGCCCCGCTCGTTCACCATCTTCGACGACGACGACAGCCGGGCCGCCCTCAAGCGGGTCCTCGACGAGCTCCGGCTGGATCCGAAGAAGTACCCGCCGGCCCTGCTCGCCAACCAGATCTCCCGGGCCAAGAACGAGCTGCTCGGCCCCGACCAGTTCCCCGACCGCACGTACCAGGACGAGATCGTCCGCCGCTGCTACGAGCGGTACGAGCTGGTCCTCCAGCGCTCGGGAGGCCTCGACTTCGACGACCTGATCGTCAAGGTGGTCCGGCTCCTGCAGACGGACGAGGAGGCGCGCGATCGCTGGCGCGACCGGTTCCGCCACGTGCTCGTGGACGAGTACCAGGACACGAACCACGCGCAGTACATGCTGGTGAAGCTCGTCGCCGAGGCCCATCGCAACCTCGCGGTGGTCGGCGACGACGACCAGTGCCTGGTCGCCGGCACGCCCGTCACGATGGCCGACGGCACGACCCGGCCGATCGAGGCCGTGCGGCCCGGCGACCTGGTCCGCTCCGGCTTCGGCAGCGGCGAGTTCCGGCCCGCGCGCGTGCTGCGCGCCCACCGGAGCTGGTCCCGGGGATCCGGCGTCGCGATCACCACGCGCGCCGGCCGCCGGGTCGTCAGCACGCCCGAGCACACGCACTTCGCCGGTCCCCGGCACGCGGCGCCGCTGACCGCCCCCGCCGTCGTCGAGCTGTGCGGCGCGCGCCTGCGGGGCGCCCACCGGCTCCACGTGGGCGGCCGCTACGCCGAGGCGGACGAGTTCGGCGACCTGCTCCAGCGCGCCGCCGCCGCGCCCGCCGTGGCGCTCCAGGCCCGCCTGGCCCCGGACGAGCCGCTGCCGTTCTCACCCGCCAGCGACGTCCGCCCCGGCATGGCCATGTTCACCGCGGACGGCGGCTACGACGTCGTCGAGCGGGCCGAGCGCGTGGACCTCGACGAGTGGGTCTACGACATCGACGTGGACCGCACGCACAACTTCGTCGCGGGCGGGCTGGTGACGCACAACTCCGTCTACGGGTGGCGGGGCGCCGACGTCCGCAACATCCTGGACTTCAAGAAGGACTACCCGGAGGCCACGGTCGTCCACCTGGAGCAGAACTACCGCTCGACGCAGGCGATCCTGGACGCGGCGTACCACGTCATCCGCCACAACGCGGAGCGGGCCCCGAAACGGCTCTGGACCGACCGCGTGGGCGGCGAGCGGGTGAGCGCGGCGCAGCTCTACAACGAGGTCGAGGAAGCCGAGTACGTGGCGGACGAGATCGACCGGCTCCGCCGCGTCGAGGGCCGCCGCTACAGCGACTTCGCCGTCCTCTACCGCGTCAACGCCCAGTCGCGGTCGTTCGAGGACGTGTTCGGCCGCCGCCGCATCCCGTACCGGCTGGTCGGGGGCGTGCGGTTCTGGGAGCGGCGCGAGGTCAAGGACCTGCTCGCGTACCTCCGCGTGGTGCAGAACCCGGCCGACGCGGTCAGCTTCTCCCGCATCGTCAACGTGCCCCGGCGCAAGATCGGGCCGGTCACGGTCGACGCGGTGGTGACCGCCGCGACCGAGCGCGGCGCGACCATCCTGGACGTGCTGGCGAGCATCGAGCCCGTCCCGGGCGTGCCCCGGGCCGCGCAGGCGCCGCTGGAGCGGTTCCGGCAGCAGCTCGAGTCGCTGCGCGCGACGGTCGGCGCGCTGCCGCCGAGCGAGCTCATCGACCACGTGATCGAGGTCACCGGCCTGGAGGGGCACTACGCGGACGGCACCCCGCAGGGCGACGCGCGGATCGAGAACCTGCAGGAGCTGCGCGGCCTGGCCCAGGAGTTCGACACGCACGAAGACCTGGCCGAGGCGCTGGAGCTGTTCCTGACCGAGGTGACGCTGCGCTCGGACGTGGACGCGTACGCGGAGGACGACGACGGCGTCACGCTCATCACGCTGCACATGGTCAAGGGCCTGGAGTTCCCGGTCGTCTTCCTGGTCGGCGTCGAGGAGAACCTGCTGCCCCACCGCCGCGCCGTCGAGGACGAGCGCGAGCTGCCCGAGGAGCGGCGCCTGTGCTACGTGGGCATCACCCGGGCCCAGGACCGCCTCTACCTGACGTGCGCGTTCCGCCGGCACCTGTACGGGCAGGCGCAGCCGGGCTTCCCGAGCCGCTTCCTGACGGAGATCCCGCAGACGCTGCTGGCCGCGCCCCGGCGCGGTGCGGCGCCGGTGGCGCCGCCGCGCGGCGGCTACCGCGAGCGGCTGGTCGAGCGCCAGGTCCAGGCGGCGCCGGCGGGCCCGCCGGTGCAGCGGTACCAGGAGGGCGACCGCGTCATCCACCCCAAGTTCGGCCACGGGGTGGTGATGAAGAGCACCCTCACGCGCACGGACGAGGAGCTGGTCGTGCGCTTCGACACCACCGGCGTCAAGATCCTCAACGGCACGATCGCGCCGCTGACGAAGGCGTAGCCCGCTGCCTTCGGGCCGGGAGGGGAGGTCGTACGAAGGGGACGGCCAATGGGCTAGCACTATGCTGCCTTTGGGTGGCAAGTGGTTCACGACAGTGCCTTGCCGTACGTCTGCCACCCCTCAGCCCGGTCGAGACGTGGCGCCCGTACGGCAAGGTCCGTTCGTGGCATAGTTGTCACCCAGAGGTGGTCCGATGCTAGCCCACCGGAGGGCCCCCTTCGTTGAACTCCCACACCCGACGCGGGGGCGCCTTCCCGCGTGCCAGGCCGATGGCCAGGCAGCCACTCCGCCAGGCCCGCAAACAGGGACTCGTCGGATGTCCGAATCGACACACAATCGCAGCCGCTGTCCTCCTGCACTCGATGCGCAACTGGACCACTCGTGGTGCTCGCTGACGTGGGCCCTACTATGTTCCCCAACCGATGAATACGATCGTTTCTTCGTTGCTTCACCGTATGACTACGTGTCGTCAATAGTTGACGTTGTAATGCCCTTGTCGGCAACCTCCGCCCTCTGCTAGACTGCCGCTCGATCGTTGGTGGGGTAGCAGCAGCGCTGCTGCGGATTGACGAAGAGAAACAGGCGTTCATGGCCCTTTTCCCGTCTCGTTCCGCGTTGCAAAACAAGCGTTCACAGCTGCGCTTGCTGGATGCCTGTCTCACTCAGTTGGAAGATGCGCACGAGCGCGATGAATCGCGGATATCGCAGACGATGGCAACTCGGCTTGCACCCCACGTCCCGGATCTCCGTCCCGGCATGCTGATCGCGGACGCGATCGAGCGCGTGCTCCAGGAGCAGGAGCGCTACCTGAACGGCGACCGCGACGAGGAGCGCGAGAGCGCGCGCGCCGAGCGGCCGGTCGCGCCGCCCGAGGCCGCCACGGCCGCGACGGCGCCCCCGCTCGACGGAGCGCCGGCCCGCGAGCTGACCGCGCGCGTCCGCACCGCGCCCAGCGACGTGTGCCTGCTCATCCGCGAGGCCCACCGGCGCAACGCCGCGGCGGCGCTCGGCTACCGGTCCTGGGAGCACTACGTGCGCCAGGAGTTCAACATGAGCCGGCGCCGCTCGTACGAGCTCCTCGACCAGGCGCACGTGATGCTGGCGATCCGCGACGGCGTACCGCTCAGTGGAATCCCGCACGTCAGCCCGTTCGTCGCCGGCTACATCAAGTCGCACCTGGAGGACGTCATCGCCGAGATCCGCGCCCGCCTGACCGAGGCGCCCCACGCCGGCGAGGAGCTGGCCGTGAAGCGCGTGATCGACGAGGAGCGCAAGCGGTTCGCCGACGAGCGCCGCCAGCGATTCGCCGCCCGCCCCGCCGCTCCCCCGGCCGCAGAGCCGGCGCCGCGCTGGGACAGCCGGCGCTTCTGGCAGGCGATCGAGGTGCTGGCCAGCCTGCCGCCGGTCAGCGACGTGGCGCCGCACCTGAGCGGGGGCACCTCGCAGCAGGAGGCGCAGCTCGCCCACGCGGCCAGCTGGCTCGCCACCCTGCTCGACCGCGCCGAGGAGCGCGTGGCGTGACCGGCAGCCCCGTGCACAACGTGCCGGTGGCGCTGCGCGTGCGCGGCGAGCTCGACCAGCGCGCGCTGGAGGAGAGCCTCCGGGAGCTCGCCGAGCGCCACGCCCTGGTCGCGGCCGGCCGCGAGCTCGAGCTGCGGCGGCACGACCTGGGCGGCCAGCCGGGCGTGGAGGTCGCGCTGGCGGCCGGCCTGAGCCGGGAGGCGAGTCAGCCGTTCGACGCCGAGCGCGAGCCGCTGGCGCGCGCCAGCCTGTGGCGGCTGGGCGAGCACGACCAGGTGCTGCTGATCGTGGCGTCCGCCGGCCCGCCGGCGGGCGTGCTGGCCGCGGAGCTGTGCGCGCGATACGAGGCGCGCCGGTCCGGGACGGCGTCGCCCCCGGGACAGGCGGCGGCCCGGGAGCGGCCCGGGGCCGCGGAGCTGGAGCGGCAGCTCGGCTACTGGCGCGCGCGTCTGGCGGGGGCGCCGACGCTGGAGCTGCCCACGGACCATCCGCGGCCCCCGGTCCAGCGATTCGCCGCCGCGACCGAGTTCGCGTACGTCCCCTGCGAGGTGACCGACCGGATCGCGACCACGGCCCAGCGCGCCGGGTGCGCCGTCTCCCACGTGCTGACGGCGGCGGTGGCGGCGCTGCTGTCCCGGTACAGCGGGCAGCGGGACGTCGTGCTGGGGACCGTGACCGCGAGCGGCGACCTGCGGGCGATCCGCCTCGACCTGGCGGGCGGTACCACGTTCGCGCAGCTGCTGGAGCAGGTGCGGGCGCGCAGCCTGGAGGCGCTGGCCAACCAGGACGTGCCGTTCGAGCGGCTGGTCGAGGAGCTGCGGCCGGAGCGCGACCTGAGCCGGAACCCGCTGTTCCAGGTGCTGGTCGCGTACGAGGAGGCGCCGGGCGCGGTGCCCGCGCTGGACGGGCTGGCGGTCGAGCGGGTCCCTGTGGACAGCGGCATGTCGCCGTACGACCTGGCGTTCGACGTCGAGGAGCGCCCGGACGGGTGGCGGGTGACGGTGCGGTACAGCACGGACCTGTTCGAGGCGGGCCGGATGCGGCGTGCGCTGGGGCACCTGGGTCGGGTGCTGGAGGCGGCGGTGTC
>Ga0209055_1002267_pt1 | contig 12226 bp, 11 predicted proteins | sample GraSoiAngelo_110_FD_185875 | JGI IMG/M metagenome (GOLD analysis project Ga0209055, IMG submission 185875) | Grasslands soil microbial communities from the Angelo Coastal Reserve, California, USA - 14_0903_12_30cm (SPAdes) (version 2) | ecosystem: Environmental > Terrestrial > Soil > Grasslands ... | reverse complement strand
GGCCACCATCTTTCGCGTCTTCCCGACCAAGGACGCCCTCCTCGACGCCGTCGTCGCCGCGGTCCTGCGGCCCGACCGGGCCCTGACCGAGATCGACGCGATCCCGCTCCACCAGCCCCTCGCGGACCGGCTGATCGCCGCGGCGGCGGCGCTCCAGGCCCACCTCGACCGCATGGGCACGGCGCTGGGCGCGCTGCACGCCTCGGGTCACAACCGGGACCGCCGCCGGCCGCCGGCTGCCGCCGGCCCCCGGGCCGCCGCTCCCACCGCCACCCGCGACGCCGTCGCCCGGCTCTTCGAGCCCGAGCGACACGCCCTTCGCCACCCCCCCGCCCGTCTGGCGGAGGTCCTCATCGGCCTGCTGCTCGCCCGCGGCCGGCCGCTCGGCGGCGGCGAGGCGGCCCGGCTCACCGTGCCCCAGCTCGTCGACCTGCTCCTCCACGGAGCGCTCGCTGAAGGAGGTGACCGATGACCATCACGCTCGACCACACCGTGCTCGCCGCCGCCGACAACGAGCGGGCCGCCCGCCGCTTCGCCGCCACGATGGGCCTCGCGTTCGAGGGGTTCGGCGGCGTGGACGGCAAGTTCGCCACCGTCCGCGTCAACGACCACCTGCGGCTGTTCTTCGTCACCACGGATCCCGTCGTCCCGCAGCACCTCGCCTTCGACGTGGACGGCCCCACGTTCGACCGCATCCTGGACGCGCTGGCAGCCGCCGGGCAGCCCTACGGCAGCAGCCCGCGCGACACCCGGAACGGACGCACCGACCACCCGCTCGCCGCGCGTGGGCTGCTCTGGGTGGACCCCGACGGCCACCTCTTCGAGGTCATGACCGACGTCCCCTGACGGCGCTCAGCCGCTGACCGTCTGGGGCAGGGCGCTGATGAAGTAGAAGCCCAGCGCCAGGTTGATGAAGTACGACGCCTCGGCCAGGCCGATGATGGTCCACATGACCGCCTGGAGGCGGAAGCTCGCCTCCGGCTGTCGCGCGATGCCCGCGATCGTGGCGTTGCCCGCCAGGCCGTCGCCCACCCCCACTCCGACGGCGCCGCCGCCCAGGGCGATGCCGAACGCGATGATTGCCGCCTGGAGGACGGCTGTATGGTTCATGCCTCCATCTTAGGGGCTTATTTGAAATAGATCAAGGACGAGACTATGGATGAGAGACCGCTGTTCCGGAAGGTCGACGCCGTCACCGTCCCCGTGCCCGACCTCGACGCCGGCCTCCGCTTCTACGCGGAGGCACTGGGCCACCCACTGCGGTGGCGCAATGACGCCGCGGGACAGGCCGGCCTGGCGCTGCCCGAGAGCGACACCGAGCTCGTCCTGGCCACAGACCTCCGCTACGAGCCCGGCTGGCTGGTCGAGGACGCCGACGCCGCGGCGGAGCGAGTCCGGAGGGCCGGCGGCGACATCGTCAACGGGCCGTTCGACATCCCGGTCGGCCGCGCGGTCGTCGTTGCCGACCCGTTCGGCAACCACCTGCTCCTGCTCGACCTGAGCAAGGGCCTGTACCGGACCGACGAGAAGGGCCGCGTCACCGGCCTCGACCGCCGCCGATGACGGACGACCGCACGGCGGCGCTGGCTCACCAGGACCTCCTGGCCGGCCGCTACCTCACCGCCTGGGCGAGGCTGCGGGAGGCCGGCGGCGACCGTCGCGACGACCTGTGGAACATGTGGTTCTGGACGCTCCTCGCCGTCGACCCGTGGGGCGAGGGCTGGCCGGTGGAGGCCGGCGAGCCGCAGGCGCCGGCCGACACCCTCGCCGGCGCCGAGCCCGGCGGGCTCGCGGCCGTCGCCGACCTGGCCGCCGGCGCCATGGCGGCCGGCCAGGTCGTGGTCGTGATGGAGCGCCACGCCCTGCCCGAGACGCGCTGGGCCGGCGTGCGCCTCCTCCCCGCCCTGCGCCGGGCCGGCGCCACGCACCTGGCCTTCGAGACGTGGCTGCAGGACCCGCTCGACCAGGCCCGGCGCGACCGGGTCGTCCGCGCCCGCACCGCGCCGTACATGTTCGAGCCGTCCCGGGCCGCCCTGCTCCGGACCGCGATCCGGCTCGGCCTGGAGCTCGTCGCGTTCGATGGCCCCAGCGACCCGGCGATTCGGGCCGCAATCATCGAACGGCGCGAGATCCCGACCGACGTCAACCGGCGCCGCGAGCGCTGGATGGCCGAGAACGTCCACCGCCTGGTGACGGACCGGCCGGACGCCCGCGTCGTCGTCTGGACCGGCGGCCAGCACGCCTGGAGGCGCGTGCCCGACTACTACTCGGTCCCGTTCTTCGACTCCTGGGCGCGCGACCCCACCATGGCCGCCGTGCTCGCCGAGCTCTCCGGCCGCGACCCGTACTGCGTCGGCCAGGCGGTCGTCCGCGACCAGGCGCCGCGCGAGCCGGGGTTCGCCGGCGCCGGCCACCCCTGGGCGGCCGCCCACGGCCAGGACGCCGTCCTCGTCCACTTCCGCGGCGGCCCGCCGGGCCGGCCCGCATGGCTCCAGGAGGGCCGGCGTCCCGTCACGCTGCCCACCTGGCAGGCGCGGCTGGTGCAGGCCTTCCCGGAGGCCGAGGGCCCGGAGGCGGTGCCGGCGGAGCAGGCGATCGCGCGCAGCACCACGGTCGAGCTCGCGCTGGCGCCGGGCCGCTACCGCTGCCGGGGCCTCGACGAGCACGACCGGCCGGTCTGGCAGCGCTCACTCCAGGTACGCCCGTGACGGCGGCCCGGGAGGGTTCGGCCGACAATGCAGGAATGGCCGTGCAGCAGGAAGGCGCGCCGCGGGCCGCGGTCACGGTCTGGACCCACGTCCGCGCGAAGCCCATCTGGCGCATGCTCAGCAACGAGACCGGCAGCGCGGCCGTCCTGCTCGCCGCGATCGTGGTCGCCCTGGCCTGGATCAACCTCGACCAGTCCTCCTACGACCGCTTCTGGGGGATGACCATCTCGATCCGGATCGGCGACTGGGGCGTCTCCCAGGACCTGCGCCTGTGGGTCAACAACGGCCTGATGACGTTCTTCTTCTTCGTCGTCGGCCTGGAGGCGCGGCGGGAGCTGGACATCGGCGAGCTGCGCGAGCGGAGCCGGATCGCGCTCCCGATCCTGGCCGGCCTCTCGGGCATGCTCGTCGCCGTCGCCATCTACCTGGCCGTCAACGCGGGCCGGCCGTCGGCGCGCGGCTGGGGCGCCGCGATGTCCACCGACACGGCGTTCGTGCTCGGCCTGCTGGCCGTGGTCGGCCCCCGCTACCGCGAGCGCCTGCGGGCCTTCCTGGTCACCGTCCTGGTCGTGGACGACCTGGTGGCGCTGGCCGTGATCGCCGCCGCGTACTCGGGCCGCGTCACGGTGCCGCCGCTCCTGGTCGCCGTCGCGCTGCTGGCCGCGGTGCTCCTGCTCGTGCGGCTGCGCGTCCGCAGCGCCGCCCCGGGCCTCGTGCTCGGCGCCGCGGCCTGGCTCGCCGTCTTCCAGTCCGGGCTCGACCCCCTGGTCGTCGGCCTGGTGCTCGGGCTCATGACGTACGCCTACCCCGCCGGCCGGGGCGCCCTGGAGCGCGCCACCGACCTCTTCCGCTCCTTCCGCGAGCAGCCGACGCCCGAGCTGGCGCGCTCCGCCCGGGAGGGCGTGTCGTCGGCGGTCTCGCCCAACGAGCGCCTGCGCCAGGTCTACGCCCCGTGGACGAGCTACGCGATCGTGCCCCTCTTCGCGCTGGCGAACGCCGGGATCGCCGTCAGCGGCGGCCTGCTCCTGGGCGCCCTGACCTCGCCCATCTTCCTGGGCATCGTCGCCGGCTACGTGGCCGGCAAGCCCGCCGGCGTCCTCGGCGCCACGTACCTGGCGAGGAAGCTCAGCGGCGGCCGCCTGCGGGCACCCGTCGGTTGGGCCTCGGTCGCCGGCGCGGGCACGATCGCGGGCGTCGGCTTCACCGTCGCCCTGCTGATCGCGTCGCTGGCGTTCACCGGGACCCGGCTCGACGAGGCGAAGCTCGGCATCCTGACCGCCGCCGTGCTCTCGACCGGCCTGACGTGGCTCCTGTTCCAGCTCACCATGCGCCTGCCCCACCGGCTGAAGGTCCGCGCCCTGTTCGGGACGAGCGAGGCCACCGCCGACCTGGCGGTGGACGTGGACCCCGAACGCGACCACGTCCGCGGCCCCGCCGACGCGCCCGTCACGCTGGTCGAGTACGGGGACTTCGAGTGCCCGTACTGCGGCCGCGCCGAGCCCGCCATCCGCGAGCTGCTGGCCGAGTTCGGCGAGGAGATCCGGTACGTCTGGCGCCACCTGCCGCTGACCGATGTGCACCCGCACGCCCAGCAGGCGGCCGAGGCCGCGGAGGCGGCGCACGCCCAGGGCGCGTTCTGGCGGATGCACGACCTCCTGCTGGGCCACCAGGACGCCCTGCGCTCGGCCGAGCTGGTTGGCCACGCCACGACGCTGGGCCTGGACGCGGACCAGTTCGAGGCCGAGCTCCAGGAGCACGTCCACGCCGGCCGGGTGGCGGAGGACGTGGACGGCGCCGACCTGAGCGGCGTGACCGGCACCCCGAGCTTCTTCGTCAACGGGCAGCGCCACTACGGCGCCTACGACATCGACGCGCTGTCCTCGGCGGTCAGGCTGGCCCGGGCCCGGGTCCTCGCGGCCGGCGGCCGGTAGCCCAGCCGCTCGCTGATCTGCCCGGCGGCCTCGACCGTGGCGGCCGCGTGGCGCCGGCGCACCGTCGGGGACAGGCCCGCCACCGGGCGCGCCATGCTGATCGCCGCGACCACCCGGCCGCTGTCGTCCCGGATCGGGGCCGCGACCGAGGCCACGCCGATCGAGCTCTCCTCGAGCTGCTCGGCGTAGCCCCGCCGCCGCGCCTCCCGGAGCTGGTCCAGCAGGACCGGCAGCCGCGTGATCGTGTGCGGCGTCAGCGCCGCCAGCGGCCGGTTCGCGACGCGCGCCAGCAGCTCGTCCGGGGGCAGGAACGCGAGCAGCACCTTGCCGGTGGACGTGGCGTGGGCCACGTTGCGGCGGCCGACCGTCCCGAACGTGCGCAGGGTCGCCTGGCTCTCGCGCCGCTCGACGTACACGACCTCGGCCCCGTCCAGGATCCCGATCTGCACGGTGGCGGCGGTGCTGAAGTGCAGCTGGTCGAGCGGCAGCGTGGCCGCCTCGTGGAGCTGGCCGCTGATGGCGACCCGCGTCCCCAGCTCGAACATCTTGATGCTGAGCCGGTACCGGCGCGAGACCGGGTCTCGCTCCACCATCTGCTCCTCGGCCAGCGTGGCCAGCAGGTGGTGCACGCCGGCCTTGCTGAGGCTCAGCCGCCGGGCCAGCTCGGTCACGCCCAGCTCCGGCTCGGCGATCGAGAACGCCTTCAGGATGCGCGTCGCGCTGCGCACCGCCGACACGGGCTTTCTCGGACCGCGGTTCGCCATTTGGAAACACAACTATTGCACGGCGTCCGGGCGTCGACCATCATGGGCGGACTTCCGGAGGAGAGATTGAGGAGGCAACCATGAGAGTCACCTCGTTCCATTTCATGCCCTACCGGGAGCTGCCCGAGGACTTCACCGAACGCTACTCGTCGTCGTTCGTGGAAGCGCCGTGGTGGGAGCTGGGGGACGCGGACAAGGTCGGCCAGTTCTACGACTGGTCGCTCGACGAGCTGATGCACGCGGCCCGGCTGGGCTTCGACGGTGTGGGCACCAACGAGCACCACCAGAACGTGTACGGCTTCATGTGCAACCCGAACCTGTTCGGCGCCGTGATGGCGAAGATGACCCGCGACGAGGGCATCGACGTCGCCCTCGTGCAGCTCGGGGCCACGCTGGCCGCGACGTCGCCGCCCATCCGCATCGCGGAGGAGTACGCGGTGCTCGACTGCCTCAGCGGCGGCCGGCTGGTCGCGGGCCTGCCGCTGGGCCTGGGCGTGGACGCCAACGTCAGCTACGGGATCACGCCGATCGAGCAGCGCTCGCGCTGGCGCGAGGCCATCGACCTGATGGTCAGGGCCTGGACGGCGAAGGAGCACTTCGCCTGGAACGGCAAGCACTACCAGCTGCCGCGGGTGAACCTGTGGCCCCGGCCCGTCCAGGACCCCCACCCCCCGCTGCTCGTCCCCGGCGCGGCCAGCTCCTCGACCTGGGACTACTGCCACGACCGCGACCTGCCGTACGCGTACCTGAGCTACTTCGGGGGCCGGTCGGCGCAGGCGGTCATGGACCGGTTCTGGGACCGGGCGGAGGCGAAGGGCCGGGACCGCAACCCGTACCGCGCCTCGTTCCTGCAGCTCGTCGGCGTGGCCGAGACCGACGAGCAGGCCGAGGTGCAGTACGCGAAGCACCTGGAGTTCTTCTATCACAAGCTGCTGAACGTCCCGCAGACGCTCCTCTCGCCGCCCGGCCAGAGCGACTACCGGAGCCTGCTCAACCTCCTGAGCACGAACCTGATCGGCCACGACGTGACGACCGGGCTGTCGGCGAAGGAGATGATCGAGCGCGGGTTCGCGGTGGTCGGCAGCCCGGCCACCGTCCGCGACCAGCTGACCGAGATGGCGGCGCGCCTGAACGTCGGCCACCTGATGGTCGTGCTCCAGTTCGGCTCCATGCCTCACGACATGGCGATGACCAACATCGACCTGTTCGCCGCCGAGGTGCTGCCGGCGCTGCAGCGGCTGTACCCCGAGGACCAGTACGAGAACCGCTGGTGGCCCAGGCGGCTCACGAAGACGCCGGCCGGAGGAGCCCGATGAGCCACCCCACGCAATCCGCACCCCACCACCGCGATTTCGCGGGGACCCCGGCGAACGTCGCCGTGCGGACCGTCCCGATCGCCCACTGCGGCTTCGAGGCCAAGGTCAAGGTGGCGGGCAGCGGGCCGCCGCTCCTGTACCTGCACTCGGCCGGCGGGCCGGGCTGGGACGTCTTCCTGGACGCCCTCGCCGAGCACCACACCGTCTACGCGCCCGACCACCCGGGCACGGGCGACACCGCGCGGGACGCGATCCACGACGTGGACACCCTGTGGGACCTGGTCCTGATCTACGACGAGATCCTGGACGCGCTCGGCCTCACGTCCGTGTCGGTGGTCGGCACGTCCTACGGCGGGATGATGGCGTGCGAGCTGGCCGCCCACCGCCCGGACCGCGTGAGCCGGCTGGTGCTGCTCGACCCGATCGGGCTGTGGCGGGACGACGCCCCCGTCGCGCCGTACATGCTGCTCTCGCCGGAGCAGCTGGTGGCGACGCTGTTCACGAACCTGGAGGCGGCGCCGGTCCAGGAGTTCCTGAAGATGCCGTCCGACCCGAAGGAGCTGGCGGTGCGGACGGCCGACACGATCTGGAGCCTCGGCTGCACCGGCAAGTTCGTGTGGCCGATCCCCGACAAGGGCCTGCGCAAGCGCCTGCACCGCATCACGGCCCCGGCGCTGATCGTATGGGGCAAGGAGGACGCGCTGATCTCGCCGGTCTACGCGCAGGAGTTCGCCGGCCGCATCGCCCACGCCCGCGTGGAGATCATCGAGGGCGCCGGCCACGTGCCCCAGTGGGAGCAGTTCGACCGGGTGCGGCCGCTCGTGCTCGACTTCCTGGACGGGCGCGGATGAGCGCCGCGCGGCGGTTCCCCAGCCCGTTCGAGGTGGCGCCGCCGGCCGGGGCCGAGGACTGGCAGTCGATGTACCCGCCCTACCTCCTGTTCTCCGAGGAGAACCGCGACGTGGAGGAGGGCGCCTTCTGGTTCCTCGACAGCCTGCACCGGCCGGAGGTCGAGTACCCGTTCGACACGATCGTCCACGAGGCCTGGACGATCTCCGCCAACGCGTTCGGCCGCCGCGTGTTCCTGCTCCCGGCCTCGGACGGCTTCATGGCGCGCGTCCTGAACGGGCGCCTGTACCAGGCGGTGATCACGGTCTCCGACCCCGCCGAGATCGAGCGGCGGGCGCCAACGTTCGCACGGCGCGCGGCGTATTACTTCGACAACTGGGCCGAGCTGTTCTCGAGCTGGAAGAAGAAGATGGAGGCCTGCATCGCGGCGCTGAAGGCCGTCGAGGTGCCCCGGCTGCCCGAGGTCGAGCCCGACTCGGTCGTCCTCGGCGCCACGGGCGTCACCTCCGGGTACGAGCTCCTGCGCGCGTACGACCGGGTCATCGAGAACGTGTTCCTGGCCTACCAGTACCACTTCGAGATGCACCTGTGCGGGTACGGCGCGTACCTGAACCTGTTCCAGTTCTGCCAGACCGCGTTCCCCGGCATCACGCAGCAGACGATCGCGAGCATGGTCGCCGGCTCCGACATCCTGATGTTCCGGCCCGGCGACGAGCTGAAGGCCCTGGCCGGGCGCGCGCTGGAGCTGGGCCTCGCCGGCCGGCTGCGGGCCAACGCGCGACCCGAGGAGATCGTGGACGAGCTCCGCGGCGACCCCTCGGGGAGCGCCTGGGTGGACGCCCTGGAGGCGGCCGAGGACCCGTGGTTCCACTTCTCGAACGGGACCGGGCTGTACCACCACGAGCGCTCCTGGATCGACGACCTGTCCGCGCCCTGGGCGTCGCTCCTCGCCGAGCTCGACCGCCTGGAGCGGGGCGAGGACGTCCGCCGGCCGCGCGAGGAGATCCTGCGCCGGCGCGAGCGGCTGGCGGCCGAGTACCGCGCGCTGCTGCCCCAGGAGGCCGACCGGGTGGCGTTCGACCAGAACGTGGCGATGGCCCGGATGGTCGCGGCCTACGTCGAGGACCACAACTTCTACATCGAGAACTGGCACCACACGATCTTCTGGAACAAGATGCGCGAGTTCGGCGACCGGATGGCCGAGGGCGGCATCCTGGAGACCGCCGAGGACCTGTTCTTCCTGAACCGCTGGGACGTGGGCCAGGCGCTCTACGACCTGACGCTGGGCTGGTCGCACGGCGGGCCGACCCGGGCCGCGCACTGGCGGGACAAGGTCGCCAGGCACCGCCGGATGATCGCGGCGATCCGGGAGTGGGCGCCGGAGCCGGCGCTGGGCCCGATCCCCGAGGAGGTCAACGAGCCGTTCTCGATCATGCTCTGGGGGATCACGCCGGAGCGGATCGAGCAGTGGCTGGCCGCCTCCGGTGACGGCGACGGCGTGCTGCGCGGCGTGGCGGGCTCGCCGGGGACGGCCGAGGGACCGGCCCGGGTGATCCTGTCGGTGGACCAGCTGGGCTCGGTCGAGGAGGGCGAGATCCTCGTCTGCCCGGTCACCGCGCCCACGTGGGGCGTCGTGTTCAGCCGGATCCGGGCGGCCGTGGTGGACACCGGCGGCATCATGTCGCACGCGGCGATCGTCTGCCGCGAGTACGGGCTGCCCGCCGTCGTGGGCACGGTGCACGGCACGCGGGTCGTGCGGACCGGCGACCGGCTGCGCGTGGACGGCGGCACGGGAATGGTCACGATCCTGCCCGGGGGCTGAGCGCGCGGCGTGGTGCGATGATGCAGCCGAGGGTGAGTCGTTCGGAGGACGTCGGGCGGCCGCCGGGCTCCTGGTTCGACACGCTGGCGGCGGGGCTGCGGGCCCGGGCGACGGCCCGCCGGTGGACCGCCGAGCGCAGGGTCCGCGAGATCCTGGACCTGTCGGAGCAGCTGCTGGCCCGGCGCGGCGAGGCGTCGGTGCTGACGATCGCCGGTCAGGTCGTGGCGGCGGTGGACCGGCTGGACGAGGAGCAGACGGCCGCGCTCCTGGGCGCGCTCGGGGACCGGTTCGGCCCCGACCGAACGGCCGTGGATGCCGCGATCGACGACTGGCGGACGCGGCACGACCCGCAGGCCATGCTCCGGCTGTCGGCGGCGGTCGAGCCGCCCCGGCAGGAGCTGTTCCGCCGGCTGAACATGGCGCTGGGCGGCACCGCGACGCTGGTCCGGCTGCGGGCGCGCCTGCTCGAGCTGCTCGACCGGCGGCCGGAGCTGGCGCCGGTGGACGCGGACCTGCGCCACCTGTTCGGGTCCTGGTTCAACCGCGGCTTCCTGCGGCTGGAGCGGGTCACGTGGGACACGGCGGCGTCCGTCCTGGAGCGGCTGATCCGGTACGAGGCGGTGCACGAGATCCGGGGCTGGGACGACCTCCGGTCGCGGCTCGCCCCCGACCGCCGCTGCTACGCGTTCTTCCACCCCTCCCTGCCCGGCGAGCCGCTGATCTTCGTCGAGGTCGCCCTGACCCGCGGCCTGCCGGAGGCGATCGCGCCGCTGATCGACCCGGGCCGCGAGCCGGCCGAGCCGGAGCGGGCCGACACCGCCGTCTTCTACTCGATCAGCAACTGCCAGCCGGGCCTGCGCGGCGTCAGCTTCGGCGACCTGCTGATCAAGCAGGTCGTCGCCAGCCTGGCCGTCGACCTGCCCAGGCTCAAGTCGTACGCCACGCTCTCGCCGCTGCCCGGCCTGGCGGCGGCGCTCGCGAAAGAGGGTCCGGGCGCGGAGTTCACCCCGGCTCGCGTCGGGAAGCTGGTCGCGGAGCAGGCCGAGGAGCTCTGCGCGCTGGCCGGGGTGGACGACCCGGTCGCGGCGCTGCGCTCGCTGCTCGCCGCCGCGCCGCCCCGGCCGGCCGCGGTCTCCAGGGCGCTGGCCCGCCTCGCGCTCGCGTACCTGGTCCAGGTCCGGCGCGGCGTCCGGGTCGCGGACTCCGTGGCGCACTTCCACCTGGCCAACGGGGCGCGCCTGGAGCGCATCGACCCGGACGGCGACCTCGGGCCGTCCGGCCTTCCGTCGCTGGGGGTGATGGTCAACTACGTCTACGAGCTCGGACGGGTGGAGCTCAATCACGAGAGGTACGTCGAGAACGGCTGGGTCGCGATGGCGCCCGCTCTCCGTTCGGCGGCGAAGCGCGTGGAGGCCGTCTGGTCTCCGAAGGAGTCGGAATCATGCTGACCGCAACCAGGGACCTGCTGCTGCCGACGACGGTGACCGGATCGTGGCCGCGGCCGTCGTGGTTCGACACGAACCTGTTCGGGCGCCCGTTCTCGTCCGGGATGGCCGACGTCAACTTCCGCGAGCGCTACGTGGACGCCATCAGCTGCGTCGTCAGCGACCAGGAGCTGGCCGGCCTCGACATCGTCACGAACGGCGACTACCACCTGGACGCCGACCTGGCCGGCCGCTCGTGGTTCTCGTACCCGTCGGAGCGGCTGTCCGGCGTCTCCGAGTTCGACACCGAGACGACGGCCGAGTGGTCCTACCCGGTCGGCAGCTGGCTGAACGAGATCGTCGGCGGCTGGAAGTACCACGCCGTCGTGGACAGGGTCGGGCCGCGCGTGCCGCTGGAGTTCGCCAAGATCTGGCGCGTCACCCAGGCCCGGGCGCGCAAGCCGGTCAAGTACGGCACGATCGCCGCCGACCTGGCCTCGTCCGTCCTCACCCTGCGCACCGGCGCCTACTCGGACAAGCAGGGGCTGATGTGGGACGTGGCGACGATCCTCAACCAGGAGCTGCGCCAGCTCGCCGCCGCCGGCTGCCAGGTGATCCAGATCGAGGAGCCGGCCATTCACAGCCAGGCCGCGTACGGCGCCCCCAAGGAGACGCTGGACTTCCTCGTGGACCTCTTCAACCACACGGTCGAGGGACTGGAGGGCGTCGAGCTCTGGATCCACACGTGCTGGGGCAACCCGGGCGCGCAGAACTGCTTCGACCCGAGCATCTCCTACGAGCCGTCGCTGGACATCTACCTGAACCGGCTGAAGGGCGACGTGTGGACGATCGAGTCGAAGGAGAACGGCCACCGCCTGCTGCCCGCGTTCGCGCCGTACAAGGGCCGCCTGCCCAAGAAGGTGGCGGTCGGCATGATCAGCCACCGGCAGCTCCAGGTCGAGACGCCGGACGAGGTGGCGGCCGACGTCCGCCAGGCGCTCGAGTACATCGACGCGGACAAGCTGGTGCTGTCCTCTGACTGCGGCTTCGGCCGGCAGGGGGTGCCCCGCCCGATCGCGTTCTACAAGGCGGCCGCGCTGGCCCAGGGCGCGAACATCGTGCGGCGGGAGCTCGGCGCCGCCGAGGCCGAGGTGCGCGCGGCGGACCCCGGCCTCCAGGTGGACGTGCCGGCGCCGGCCCCCGCGCTCGTCAGCGACTGACCGGCGGCTCCGCCGAGGCGGATTCCGCCGACGGAGTCGTACGCGGCGCCGGGTCGCCGACTGTTCGGTGGAATCCGCCTCGAGCGCCCGGCGTCCCTTCGGCCAGCCGCCGGATCATCTCCTGGAAGTTGGCCCCCTCGTTGAGGTGCGGGAAGGGCTCGCCGGGCGCCTCCACCCCCAGGAAGTCGCAGA
>Ga0209055_1002266_pt1 | contig 12232 bp, 13 predicted proteins | sample GraSoiAngelo_110_FD_185875 | JGI IMG/M metagenome (GOLD analysis project Ga0209055, IMG submission 185875) | Grasslands soil microbial communities from the Angelo Coastal Reserve, California, USA - 14_0903_12_30cm (SPAdes) (version 2) | ecosystem: Environmental > Terrestrial > Soil > Grasslands ... | reverse complement strand
AAGTGGCCACATCTGCGCTAAACCAAGCCCTAAGCGCGCAGCACGTTAAACATCATCATCCTCGACCTCAACACGCGGACATCGGCGTACGCAGCCTGCTCGACTGAATTCGCTCTTACCGAAAGTCGTTCTCTGAATTCGGCCATGGCTCGTCTTCGAGAGATAAGGGACTTATCGCGTCCCCTTAAAAATCCCCTTCTAGGGGGAACAATTAATCGGAACGCGGGGCGAATTCGCGTTGACGGGTATGACGGCCATGCGCTTGATTGGTTTTCTTTTGCTGTTTTGTGGTATAATCAAGCGCGTCCCGAGGAAAGACGTAAGCCTCCCGTGAATAACGCTTGTCGGTGGCGAGAATTGAGTCGAGGGCTTCAGCGAATCCTATTTTTTGCATGTGAAGGTGATCTCTCCAGGAAGAGCGACAGCTATGATAATTAGCAACTGCGCGCGGAGCAACTGGAGTAAATGCAAAAGAGCTGCCGCCACGCTCTTCATTCTGCTCCTTACGCCTGTGCTCGCGCGTGCGCAATCCATCGGTCCGTCGGTAAAAACGTGGATAGAAATCAAAGCGGCCCATGAGGCATCGGAGGCACTCGCGAATCCCAACGTAACGGCAAAAGAGCGTCTGCGTGTGGAGCAAATCTACTACCAACTCGTCCGGGACAATCCGCAGTCTGTCCCGGCGCAAAACGCCCTTGCCGCATTTCTCTGGAAAAACAGGAAGGCGGAAGCAGCCATCGAACATTGGCGGACAGCGCAACGGCTCGAGCCGGAGAATGGGGAAGCGGCCAACTCGTTGGGCGGCGCGTACCTCAGGATGGGCCGCGTCCGCGAAGCGGCGGAGCAGTTTCTTTTGGCGGTTCGCTCCGAAAGTGACAATCCCGATTATCATTTCGACCTCGGGAACGTCGAATTCCTCCTCCGCCGTGATCTGACGGCGGCTTGGAAGACCGATTCTGCGGATTTGTTGCAACGCGCCCTGTTCCAATTTCGCGAAGCCAGCCGGCTCGCTCCGACCGACCTGGAATATGCCCGAGCTTACGCGGAAACATTTTATGGAATGCCGAACCCCGATTGGGATGAGGCGCAAATCGCCTGGCAGCATTATCTCGAGCTCTCCACGAATCGGAACTTCGGCTACTTGCAGCTCGCGCGGGTCAGCCTGAAGCGGCACAAGAAAACTGAAGCCTTGTCTTTCCTCGATAAAATTTCAGACTCCTCGTATTCCGAGGTAAAAGAAAAACTGCGGAAGCAAGCCGAAGCACTCTAGACGACGGCGAAGCACGAGAAGCGGGTTTGCTTTCGTTACCCATCACCGTGGCTCCTGCTTTCGAATATCGCGTTCAAGCTTCTTCATAGTTTCGACCACCGTCACGTCGATTCAAATTCTGGGACTATTCTAGCGACGTTCATTCCCAAATTTCCATGGTACCGCGACCGGGCCGATTCGAAAAATAAGGGCACACGTTGTCCCTCGAAGAATTGCGCCAAATAGTCACGGACGACGAAATAAGGGGACTCATCGCGTCCCCTTAAAAATCCTCTTCTAGGCGAGAACAGTTTTCAGCGTTACTGTTCTATCATGTCTCCGGCCCAAGAAGACGGGGACGAGGTGAAAAAGCAGAAGCGCACCCCAGCTTATAACAATAGTTTTGGCCCCAACACTGATAAGTTGCTTCACCTTCTACGATTTACCGAGAGGGCTACACAAAGCTATCTTCCACAGTTACAGGCCGTTTCCCCTAAGATAGGCGCGTTAAGTCCCGCAGACGCGGACTACGCAGAGAAGCTCCGCCAGGTGGCTGAGCAAGCTCTCAAGCACACCTCGGAATTAACCGGCGGTATTCTCACCATTCACGAACTGATGCCGGTACTAATTGTCGCGATCACACTCTCGCCTTTCACTGTGCGTACGCCAGCCTCATTTTCTCGATAGTGTCGATCGTCGTGCTGCTGACGCTCCTGTTGCATTTGCTCATCCGTTGACAAACAAGAAGCAAAATGTTCGTAATATCATGAGAAAATATTTTTGTCGTCGCTGTTGGGTTACACATTTCTGTTCTTGGTGCTCATGCGACCGCCTTCTTGGTTTCCATTTCTGCGGTGTATTTGCCGAAGCGCGCTTTACTGTTGCACCAGGCGCGGTGATGGAGCGCCCGTTGCGCATCGGCCACATTCGTCGAGCCACCTTTCCAGGCTTTGAGCACGGGAGCCTGTAGGGCGCGCCCAAAGGAAAAACTCAATTCCCACGGAGCGTGGTCGAGACAATTCATCGCGTTGAGATGTTCGGTAGCTTGTAAATCACTTTGCCCGCCCGAGAGAAAGACAAGCCCGGGGACAGCCGCGGGGACCACGTGTTTCATGCAGCGCAGCGTCATCTCAGCAACTTCTTGGACTTGAGCTTGGTGCGGGCAATCTTTTCCCGAAAGCACCATGTTCGGTTTCAGTAGCATCGCTTCCAGTGTGACGCGGTGCTCGGACAAAGCATGGAAAACGACTTCCGCCACTTGCTCAGTTACCTCGAAATGCCGCTCAATCGTGTGCGTGCCATCCATAAGCACTTCCGGTTCGACGACTGGCACCAGATCCGCTTCTTGACTCAGTGCCGCGTAGCGCGCCAACAATTCTGCGTTCGTCTCGATGCATCTGCGTGTAGGAATTTCGTCGCTAATGCTGATGACTGCGCGCCATTTGGCAAAGCGCGCTCCCAACTGCCGATATGCCGCCAGCCTCTCGCGCAGCCCGTCAAGTCCCTCGGTGATTTTCTCGCCGGGAAAATTGGCCATCGGTTTCGTGCCTTTGTCGACTTTGATGCCGGGAATGATCGCTTGCTGCTCCAGTACCTCGACGAAGGCACGACCATCGCCAGTTTTCTGCCGAATCGTCTCGTCGAAGAGGATCACGCCGCTGATAAATTCATCTAGACCTGCTGTGGTAAATAAAATTTCACGATACGCGCGCCGGTTCTCCTCCGTCGAAGCAACACCGATGCTCTTCAATCGCTTCTCGATCGTCGGCGAACTTTCATCCGCTGCCAGGATGCCTCTGCCCGCCGCGACGAGCTTTCTCGCCACAGATTCCAAATTTTCATTTTTCATGGCTCTCTCCCTACTGGGCTGCGGAAGAAATTAGTGGATGCGACATCTACGAGAATAAGCTCAGCCACAGCTCCGACAGGCGCAAGGGGGCGGCCCGGTTGAATCGCACTAGCTAAAATCGACATCGACCGCATGGCCGCTGGAGAGCTATCGGCTGCAGCGATTCGTTAGATCTCCTCCTGAGCAAAGCTGCTGCAGATCATAGTGCAAATGTGACAGGCAGTTTAATCAAAACGTCGCGGATTAGACCAAAGCCCCGTCCATCCTAGCGCGGCTGGAGTTCGTAGATGTGCGAGGTTGTCACGATTTATTCAGCGCAGCGTAGCCAGAATGTCAGAGACCGTCAGTAGCCGCTAGCGGAAAAACACTCGCTGGACGCACGAGGATCGCGCTGGATTGGCGGAAAGCAGGCACCTGACAAAGCAACACAGACGCCCTTTGGACCGTAATCCAGTGCAAGCCCTGATCGAAATAATCAATCGCGACATCTTGCTACCTAGCAATAGCTCCGATTTTCGACAATTCTCGACAGAATTTCTTCGCGCATGTGCATGATGTTTCGAATTGCAAAATAATCGGTATCGTCGCAATACGAATAATGCCAGCATGATAACGTAAATTAACGAACGAGCGCGAAGTCACCAATGATGCTTCACACGCAAGAAGTCGCAGGTTCGAACCCTGCATCGCGCATGGTCCGTTGCTGAACCGGCCTTTCACCATCGGCGGCGTTAAGCCAGAGGACGAACGAGCCCGCAACGTGCGACGCGAAAACGCACCGCAGTCATCAGACACCCGAGTCCGTAGCGCACGCTTCTCCGAAAACCGATCGACGATGCTTCCGGCAAATACCGCGCTGGGCAGGTCACTTCGCCGATCGGACACCCGAGCCAGATCACTTGAGCGAGAATCTGATTGTCGAAAACAAAATCGTCGGAGTTCGATTCGAAGGGCAGCTTTTCGAGGAGCGATCGCGCATAAGCGCGATACCCAGTGTGGTATTCCGAAAGTTTCGCACCTAAAAGAACGTTCTCGACCAACGTGAGAAAGCGGTTCGCGACGTACTTCCACCACGGCATTCCTCCGCGCAACGCGCCGCCACCGAGAATGCGCGAAGCGAGCACGCACGGATACAGCCCGCTCACCACCAGCCCCGCCATCGCCGGGATGAGTCGCGGCGTGTACTGATAATCCGGATGAATCATAACGATAATGTCCGCGCCGGCCGCAAGAGCGAGCCGGTAACAGGTTTTCTGATTCGCGCCATAACCGCGGTTCAACAGATGTACTTCCACCTGCGCGCGTCCGAGGGTCCGCGCAATCGCCACGGTTTCATCATCGCTCGCGTCGTCGACCACAATCACAAGATCGACAATTCCCTGCGCCATCACTTCATCATAAGTCCGGCGCAGAGTGAGCGCGGCATTATAGGCGGGCATCACGACTACAATCTTCTGGCCGTTTAACATCTTTGTAGTCGAATATGCGTTTGAACCTCGCAGTGCAACCGCCATGATCATTTTTTACGATCCCCAATGTGTCGAATACTCCCGGGCCGGGCACCCGGAGCGACCGGCACGCATCGCATGCACCGTGCCCTTGCTCCAAGATCGATATGGGGACTGGGAGTGGCGCAAGCCGCGCTCTGCGACAAAAGAAGAATTATTGAGGGCGCATTCACCTGAACACATCGAGCGGATTGCAAAGGCGGAGGAAGATTTCGACCTCGATACACCGGCGAATCCAAACATCGACAAGCACGCTAGGAAGTCGGCCGGAGCAGCGATCGAAGCGGCTCGCGCCGCGCTGGGTGGAAAGCGCTCGTTCAGTTTGATGCGACCGCCTGGACATCACGCCACGCGCGACCGGGCGATGGGCTTTTGTTATTTCAACAACATTGCGATCGCTACGCTCGATGCGCTGGAAAACGGAGCGAATCGGGTCGCGATTTGGGATTTCGATGCGCACCATGGCAATGGCACCGAGGAAATCGTCGCGCGTAATCCGAAAATCGCGTTTGCCTCAATTCATCAATCACCGGCTTATCCCGGCACCGGCCTCACTTCCTTCGTCAACATCGACAACTACCCCGTCGCGCCGAGCACGCCACGAAATGAACATGTCGATGTTGCGGAACGCGCACTGCAAAAGCTCTTAAAATTTAAGCCGGATCTGTTGCTCGTTTGCGCCGGCTTCGATGCTTATTCAGGCGATCCCCTCGTTCAGATGACACTCGAGCAGGAAGATTTCGCGACGTTCGGAAAGTGGTTGCGTAAGATCGACATCCCCGCGGCGGCTGTTTTAGAAGGCGGTTACAGCGACGAGCTGCCGGAACTAATCGATGCTTTCCTAAGCAACTGGACTTCAGAATAGACCGTCTGAATCGGGCGTTCTAAGTCCGTCAAGGTTTTTGGTGCCCGGCGTTCTCCGTCGCGATCATTTCCCTGAGTTCAATTGCCGCCCTTTTGATGTCGTAATGCTGATATTGGCCGGCCCTGCTTTGCGCCGCTAACAAGGCACAGCGATGGACATTTTTAAAATCGCCGTAGGGAAATTTGTATCTTTGTTTTGTATTCTCGGCATGTGCGTCGTCGATCCCGAGATGCCATTTTGCATATTCACCGAATCCGTGCAGACGAATGAATTCGTTCTCTTCCTCGGCCGAAGGTTGGTGTTGGCTCCATGCACCCCTGCCGTCCGCTACAACGTATCCCTGCTTGACGAGTTCTTTAGCGTAGTCGAACGCGCTTTGGTTAAGTTGGACTGCGTGAATTTTTTCAGTCGCCGGCAATTGCCCGGTCGTCTTTGTCCCCTCTTTAACATCTATGGCTAACGTGTCGATCGTTGGCGAAATCGTGCAGACAAGTGCGAACCACGCGGCGCAGGGATATAGCATTTTGAGGTCCATTCTCATCGGTGGCGATTTCCCCGACGTTGGTGAATAGTTTGCCACAAATCGGGCCGTAGCACAGCTTGGTAGTGCGCTTGAATGGGGTTCAAGAGGTCGCGGGTTCAAATCCCGCCGGCCCGAGTAATGTTGTAGCGGCGCTCTAATTAAGCGGCGCATTTTCGGCGGTCATAGACCGCCGCTACAAATTGCAGTACCGTCCGCGCTTATGTTGAGCGCCGGAATCGTCGGGCTGCCAAACGTCGGTAAATCGACGCTTTTCAATGCGGTCACGCGCACACACAAAGCGCCGGCCGAAAATTATCCCTTCTGCACGATCGATCCCAACGTTGGCGTTGTTACTGTGCCCGATCCACGCCTGGCGAAGCTTGCCGAAATGTCGCATTCGCAAAAAATTGTGCCGACCGCGATTGAATTTGTCGATATCGCCGGCTTGGTCAAAGGCGCGAGCGCGGGCGAAGGGCTCGGCAATCAATTCCTCCATCACATTCGCGAAGTCGATGCAATCGTCCAGGTCGTGCGCTGTTTCGAAAACAGCGACATTCATCATGTCAGCGCAAAGATCGATCCGGTTCGCGACATCGAAGTAATCAACACCGAGCTGGTGCTGGCCGATTTGACGTCGCTTCAGAAACGGCGCGATCGTTTGCAGAAGGAAGTTCGCGCCGGCGACAAAACGGCGAAAGTTGAAAGCGCGATCATCGAAAAATTATTGCCGCATCTCGATGCTGGGAAACCGGCCGTGACCGCAAAATTAACTCCCGAGGAAAAAAAAGTTGCGAACGGGTTTTTTCTGCTGACTTCGAAGCCGACGATTTTCGCGTGCAACGTGGCGGAATTGGATCTGGCCGCGATTGCCTCGGGCAAGATCGACAATCCCGCGGCGAACCGCATCAAAGCGGTCGAAGATTATGCGCGGCATCATTTCGCGACCGAAGCGGTTGTCATCAGTGCGCAAATCGAAAGCGAGCTTGTCGATCTTGGCGAAAATGAAGCGACGGATTATTTGCGCGGGCTCGGGGTGGAAGATAGCGGTGTGCACGCGCTCATTCATGCCGTGTATCACTTGCTCGGCTTGCGCACATTCCTGACTACGGGCGAAAAGGAAACGCGCGCCTGGACCATCCACGCCGGCGAAAAAGCAGCCGACGCCGCCGGAGTTATTCATTCGGATTTCGAGCGCGGTTTTATCGCAGCGGAGACGATTCATTACGACGACCTCATCGCTCTCGGTTCCATCGCCAAAGCGCGCGAAGCGGGCAAATTGCGCATCGAAGGAAAAGCTTACGAAGTGCGCGACGGCGACGTGATTTTCTTTCGCTTCAACGTGTAGCCACGGCCCTATGGGCCGTCCTCCAAACGCTCGCTGAAAACAACCCACAGGCCGGTGGCTACATCAACTGGCTCACGCTGCGTCGTACAGGATCCGGCCGCACTGCTCGCAGCTCACGATCTCCTTCCCGGCTCTTACCCGCGCCGCCGTGGCCGTGGTCACTTTCATATGGCAACCGGTGCAGACTTCATGTTCGAGCGCCACGACGCCCGCGTCCCCCTTGCTCGCGAAAAGGCGCTCGAAACGGCTTAATAAATCCTCGTCAATCTTGCCGGCGAGCTCGGCGCGCTCTTTCGTTAAATCTACCAGCCGCGATTCCAGCGTTTTTGATTTTGATTCTAAATCTGTCATTTGCCGCGAGATCGATTCTTTTGTCGTCGTCGCTCTCTTTTCATTCGCCCCGAGCTCGGCCTTCAGTTTGTCGACCTGTTCCATCAGTTCGAGTTCTTCGTCCTCGATCTTGCGGATTTCGTTTTCGTAACGCTCAATTTCGTGACCCATCGCCTGGAACTCATCGTTCTTGCGCGTTTGATATTGTTGGGTCTTGAGCCGCGTGATGCTTTCGGTGCGCGTCCCGACGTCGAGCTCCAGCTTCTTGCGATCGATCTCGACCTGTCGCGCCTTTTGCTTGAGCGCTTCCACGCTCGCCGCGCTCGCCACCAGCTGCGCTTCGAGATTGTTCTTTTGCAGCGGCAAAGTTTTTATCTCCGTTTCGATCTGCTTGATCTTTTGTTGTCGATCTTGAAGAACGAGCAGTTGTTCCAGTTCCGCATGCACGGGCCTCGAAGTTATTGGCGCAATAGAATGGCGTCAATCACCACGCCGCTCGTTGAAGGCCGCGAGGACTTGTTCGGGGCGCGCCCGGACTGCGATATTGTCTGTCAAATTGACCCAGCGAATAATGCCTTGGGAATCAATCAAAAATTCGGCGGGACGCGCGATATCGGCGCCTTTGGGTCCAGCACCGCGATGCAGAAGGTCGTAACGCCGGATGACGCCTGCGTCCGCATCCGAAAGCAAGGGATAAGTGAAGCCCATTTTTCGACTGTAGAGCTGATTGGTTTCCACGGAATCGACGCTGATCGCTGCGAGACGAAAACCGCGCGCGTTAAAATCCGAAAGCCGTCGCTGAAAACTCCGCAACTCGGAGTTACAAAGCGGTCACCAATGGCCGCGATAGAAGATCAGAATTGCGCCGTTCGGCGAAATCAGATCCATGAGTGCGGTTGGCTTGCCATTTTGGTCCGGTAAAGTGAAGGCTGGCGCCTTTTCTCCAATGCGTGGTGCTGACAATGAAGCCGGCACCTGGCGGAGGACGTAGAAAACCCCGTAAGCAAAGAAGCCAAAAATAAACAGACTGAGCAGCGCGAAAATCGAGCCGAAGACTTTCCCGCGATAAAGTTGTGGTCTGACAAACGCGCGAACGAGACCCGCAAGAAGGAAAATTGCGCCAACCGCGAACAACAAAAGGTTCGCCCAGGGAAAATCGCGAGTAACCGGAAACTGGGCGAAGAATTGGTAACTGAAGAAACCGGCGAGTGTCAGGAAAAATCCGATCCAGAGCGACCAATTCCAATTCCGTTTCATGTCGATCTTGCCGTCGCCAACCGCAAGATCCACCGGTAGAGCACTACTGCGATAACTGCGAAGGCCAGGCCGCCGATGATCTTCCCGGCGGTTTCAAAGCCCGCGCCGACCAGCGCCAGCGGTGCAGATACGCCGGAAAACACGACGATCGCGGAGATCACGACACCGATCACGCTCTCGCCGACGATCAATCCCGACGCGAGTAACACGCCCAACTGCTTCGTCGCTTCCGGCCGGGGAGTGCGGTTAGCTCGCTGGTCGAAGAACCAGCCAGCGACCGCTCCGACCACGATCATCAGCGTGCTTTGCGTGGGCAGATAGATCCCAAGACCAACGGCCAGCGGTGGAACACGCATGTGTCGCGTCGTACGTGCGAGGATCTCGTCCAGCAGAATGATACCGACGCCGATCAATCCTCCGATTCGGATCAAACTCCAATCGATCTCGCCGCTAATGACGCCTTGCGCCAACGATGAGATCAGGCCTGCCTGAGGCGCCGGTAGTGGATTCGGACGCAGCTCGGCGCCCGGCGCGCCGACGAAACCATAGGCATGATTCACGAGATCGAGCACCGGCGGAATCACAAACGCGCCCGCGACTACGCCGATCACCAGCGCCACTTGTTGTTTCCACGGAGTTGCATCGACCAATTGGCCGGTCTTCAGGTCCTGCAAATTATTGTTCGCGATTGCAGCAACGTTGAAGATCACTGCGGTAGTAAAAAGCGCGAATGCCATCAGCGATTTGCCCGCGTCCGGCGACACGTACGGTTTTACACCGAGCACAAGCAGTAACGCAGCGCCAATCACCACCAGAATGCCAATGCCGGACAGCGGGCTGTTGGACGAGCCGATCAGGCCGGCCATGTAACCGGTGACTGCCGAGACGAAGAAGCTCATCAACACAACGTAGGCGACGCCGCCGATGACGAGTGTTGGCAGATGCGCGCCGAGGCCGCTGGTGTTGGCAAAATAGCCCAGCAGCCAACCGATCGGCAGCATGCAGACCAATGTGACAATAGCGACAATGCCAATTGGAATGTCGCGCTCGGTGATTGGCAGCGTGTCGGCCTTGCCGGCTTTGCGCGCGCGCGAGGCAGCCATCGCGCCGGCGAGGCCGCTCGCAACCGGCTTTACCAGTTTTAACAGCGTCCAGATCGCCGAGACGCCGATCGCGCCGGCACCGAGGAAACGTACTTTGTGACTCCAAGTAGTTTGCGCGAGCGCGGCGGCGCTACTGGTGAGATCGGGCACAAGCGAGGAATAGTGCGGCACGCCCCAGCCCCAACCAATCAATGTGCCGATGAGCATCGCAATACCAACCGAGAGACCAACTAAATGTCCGATCGCCAACAAGGCGAACGACAACGAGAAGTCGTAACCGCTCACCGCACCCTTGCGGCCGATTCGGAAAGTTTGCGCCACATCGGAGGCAAACATTTGCGTGGCCACGACGACTGCAAACACTGCTGAAACGATCGATCCCCACGACACCGCGAGCAGACCTGCGCGGCCGTGTTCGATGTCGGAGGCGTGCTCCGAATCGCCGCTGCTGCCGACCTTCAGCACTTCGGCGCAGGCGACACCTTCCGGGTACGGCAGATCCGAAGTAGTCACCAACGCGCGGCGCAGCGGAATTGAGTACATCACGCCCAGAATTCCGCCCAACGCACAGATCGCGAATGAGATCCAGAATGGAAAACCAGTCCACCAGCCGATCATGATCAAACCCGGCAGCACGAAGATAATCGACGACAGCGTGCCTGCTGCCGAGGCGACGGTCTGCACAATGTTGTTTTCCTGAACTGTTGCATCCCGGAATGCTCGCAGGATCGCCATCGAAATCACCGCCGCGGGAATTGATGTGGAAAAGGTGAGACCGGCCTTGAGGCCGAAGTACACATTCGCCGCGGTGAACACCAACGTGATGATGATGCCGACAATCAGGCCGCGAACGGTAAGTTCTTTCCGTGTTTGTTCGCTGGCGCTCACGAAATAATTCTCCGCATGATCGGGTTCGTTCTAAACCTGGGCGGTCGACCTTTCCTGGCCGACCAACGAGAGCGGAGGATAGTGTGAAATCGCCCGAGGGGTCAAGATGCTCTGGTTCCCGTCTTAACGCATCGACAACTCAACATCTGTTGTCAGGTTTCCAGTGTTTCCGCGTTCCAACTTGGAGAAGTGAATGTCAAATGTTTAGATTTGACCCCAAGTTGCCCCCAAATCGCGCGCACCCTGAACTACTTGCGCCGGAATCTGAGCTGATTTCGGTTTGAGGCAAAAATGCGTCATTCAGGCATGGAATTGGCTACACTTGCTGGAACGATATCCGGTGGTATATGCGCGTGTTAATCGTCGATGACGACAAAGTCTTTGCCAGGTTATTAGCCCAGCTTGTCGGCATTTGCCAGCACGAGGTCGCGGACGTCGTGTCCTCAGGCCTGGAGGCGATCCGATCGTATCAAAAGAACAAACCTGACGTCGTGCTCATGGATTTCGACATGGAGAAGCTGAACGGTCTCACCGCCTGCCGCAACATCCTCAGTCACGATCCGGCTGGTCGCGTCGTTTTCCTTTCCGGGATCGCTTCCGCAGTGGATTTGTCCCCGGCTTATTCCGGCGCGATAGCGGTCTTATCGAAGCCGATCACAGCTCAGCAGTTGAAAGAGCTTTTAGATAAGTTGACTGAGACTGCCTCGAAGAAATTTCAGATCGTTTTGAAAAGCGAATCGACGGGTGCGCCCTAGTCCATGTCACATTTCAATACATCTCGACGGGCGAGCGTTTGCCGTCTTCGGGACTGCGTTGCGCGGCGCGTTCTGCGCCAAGCGTGGCGACACGCAGGTCCCAGATTTCACTGTCGATCTTGCGAAAGAACACTTCGGAAAATTCGTGGGGCGGCGCAAGTTTTTTCTTGAACCGCGCGACACCTGCGAGCGAGCGCTCAATCTGGTCGCGTGGCAAATTGCCAAGGATCCGATGAACCTGTTCGATCTCGGGAATACGATGGCAGATCATGGCTAGATCATTTCCCGCTCCGATTGCGAGCCGAATTGTTTCTTCGAGACCGTACTCATTCAGGATCGCGCCCATATCCAGGTCATCGGTCATAATCAAACCATCGAAGCTAAGTTCTTCGCGGAGTAATCCGGTCACGATGCGGCGCGATAACGTGGCGGGAGTTTTTTTTGGCTCAAAGACTGGGTACCAGCCGTGGCAAGTCATCATGCTATCGACGCAGTTCGTCGGACGACTCACTTCGGCCCTACTCAGTGCAGGCTCCGAGTCGTCCCTACCTGTAAATTGC
>Ga0209055_1002265_pt1 | contig 12237 bp, 8 predicted proteins | sample GraSoiAngelo_110_FD_185875 | JGI IMG/M metagenome (GOLD analysis project Ga0209055, IMG submission 185875) | Grasslands soil microbial communities from the Angelo Coastal Reserve, California, USA - 14_0903_12_30cm (SPAdes) (version 2) | ecosystem: Environmental > Terrestrial > Soil > Grasslands ... | reverse complement strand
CGTAGCTTCCGGACGCGAGAACGCCACGTTCTCCCGAATTGTCCCGTCAAACAGGAACGATTCTTGCAGTACCACGCCGAGCCGGGTGCGATAGGAATCCAACCGCACCGTGCTCAGATCCACGCCATCAATCAGAATCTTTCCGCCCGTGGGTATGTAGAAGGCCGAAATCAGCCCCGTGGTGGTTGATTTGCCCGAGCCTGAGGAGCCGACCAGCGCTGTCACCGTGCCGGGTTCCGCCTGAAACGAAATTTCATCTAGAACCGTCCGGTTCCCGTCATAGCTGAAGCTGACACCCTGGAAGTCGATCTTTCCTTCGATATCCTTGAGCGCGACCACGCGTCTCGGGTCGCGATCCTCTGCCCCTTCGCTCAAGATCTCGTGAGTACGTTCCAAGCCGGCCAAGGCTTCCGTGAGTTGGGTCCCGATGGAAACGATTTGAATGATCGGCGCAACCAGGAACCCGAGAAACAACGTATAGGTGAAGAACCCGCCGATGGTCAGCGCCCCCGCCATGATCTGGCGCGCGCCCACAAACATAATCACCGCGCCCACCGCGCCCATGAGCAGACTCGCAGATAGGCTCATCACCGAAGTAGCCGTCAAGGTGTGCATCACGTTATCGAGCAGCCTCTCGACGCCTTTCGCAAACACTTTCTCTTCCCGCTCTTCCGCGTGGTAGCCCTTGATCACGCGTACGCCGCCTACCGACTCAGCCAGACGACCGGTGACCTCTGCGTTGATCTTGCCGCGCTCGCGGAAAATCGGCCGGATCGTTCCAAAAGCCTGGTTGAGAGCAATCGCAAAACCCAGCAGGAACCCAAAAGCCAGCAGAGTCATGAGTGCGCTGATTCGAAACAGAACCACTAGAGCGATTGCCGAAGTGAGCAATCCACCCGCAAACTCCACCAGTCCTGTGCCGATCAGGTTGCGCACACCCTCGACGTCGGTCATGATCCGGGATACCAGGGTTCCGGTCTTGGTCGAATCGTAGAACGTCACCGGCAGCCGCCCCACATGCGCTTGCACCTTTTGCCGAAGTTCAGCAATCAGCCGCTGCGCCGCCTTCGACAGCAGTTGCGTCAAGCAAAACGAAGTAATCCCCTGCACGAGGGTGGCGCCCAATACCAGCAGGACAAGCGGCTTGAGCAGTTCCAGATGCCGCTTGACGATCACGCCGTCGACCAAAAACTTGGTCGAGTAAGGCAGTACCAGCCCTGAAACCCGGTTAATCACCATCACCCCAAAACCGATCGCCAGCAAGGCTCGCCGCGGACGCACCAATTCCCAAACCATCGGAATGATTGCGCGCAGCCTCTGACTTTTCTTGGCTTTAGTCTTCGCGGCAGAGTTCATGAGTCATTAGAGTCTAACCGACCTAATTGCGGCTCAGCGATGTTTTGAAGTCTAAATTCAGTCTAAATTAAATTGTCTGAAGTCTTGTCATTCTGAGCGGCTTCCGGCGCCGAAGAATCTGCTTTTAGCCTTGCTCTTGGGTGTGGCACCGGCCTCTGAGCCGTGCAGGCCGGATCGAAGACTCACCGCAAAACATCCGGCACCCGTCTTGTGAGAACCCGCCTTCGTTGACTTGGCTCCTCACCAGCCCTTAACATCCCCACCCAGCAAGAGGAGTAATCTTTGAGACAAAGCAAAAATGCTTCCATTCCCGCCCGCCGCCGATTTTTGCGATCGACGGTGCTCGCCGGAGTCGGTACCGCCATCCTTCCCGCTCTCGCCGCCGCCCGTGAACTCCCCAAGCTTGAGCCGGCCACACCGCAAGTTCCCGCTTTCGAGCTGGATGAAATTTCGATCTCCGATCTTCAGGACGGCATGAAGTCGGGCGAATATACTGCCCATTCCCTGGCGGAAAAATACCTAGGTCGCATTCAATCACTCGACAAGCAGGGTCCCGCCATCAATTCCATTATCGAAATTAATCCCGACGCGCTCGCCATCGCCGACGCCATGGACAAAGAGCGCCACTCCGGCAAGCTTCGTGGGCCTCTGCACGGAATCCCCACTCTGATCAAAGACAACATTGATACCGCCGACAAGATGATGACTACCGCCGGTTCTCTGGCTCTGGTGGGAGCCAAACCGCCCCAAGATTCCACCGTCGCCCAGAAGTTACGAGCCGCCGGTGCCGTAATAATCGGAAAAACCAATTTAAGCGAATGGGCTAACATCCGTTCCAGCCATTCGACCAGCGGTTGGAGCGGCCGTGGCGGCCTGACGAGGAATCCCTACGCGCTCGATCGTAACGCTTGCGGTTCCAGTTCAGGCTCGGGCGCCGCCGCTGCCGCGAATTTTTGTGCCGCCGCCATCGGAACGGAGACCGATGGCTCGATTGTCTGCCCATCCTCGGCTAATTGTCTGGTCGGAATCAAGCCCACCGTCGGCCTGGTCAGCCGCACCGGAATCATTCCGATTTCCCACACCCAGGACGGCGCCGGCCCCATGGCGCGCACGGTTAAAGACGCGGCAATACTTTTGGGAGCGCTCACCGGCGTGGACCGCTCCGATCAAGCAACTCTCGCCAGCGAAGGTAAATCTCTAACCGACTACACGCGTTTCCTCGATCCCAATGGTCTGAAAGGCGCCCGCCTCGGGGTCGCCCGGAAATATTTCGGTTTCAGCGACGACGTTGACGTCTTGATGAATGAGCTGCTGGATGAAATGAAGAAACAAGGGGCGACCCTGGTCGATCCCGCCGACATTGAGACCTTCGGAAAATTCGACGACTCCGAGCTCATGGTTTTCTATTACGAATTGAAGGCTGACCTGAACGGGTATCTGGCGCGCCTGGGCCCCGGCGCTCCGGTGCACTCCCTGAAGGAAATCATCGACTTCAACGAGAAGAACAAAGAGCAAGAGATGCCCTACTTTGGGCAGGACATTTTCCTCAAGTCGGAGGCCAAGGGCCCGCTGACCGAAAAGGAGTACCTCGACGCGCTGGACAAGAACCGCAAACTGGCTCGTACGGAAGGCATCGATCGTCTGATGGATAACAACAAGCTGGACGCGATCGTCGCCCCCACCGCCGGCCCGTCTTGCCTCACCGACCTTCTGAACGGCGATCACTTCACCGGTGGAAGCTCAAATGCCGCTGCCGTGGCAGGATACCCGAATATCAACCTCCCCGCCGGTTTCATTCACGGCATGCCAGTCGGAATTTCTTTTTTCGGACAAGCCTGGAGCGAGCCCACCCTGATCAAGCTCGCCTACGCCTTCGAGCAGGCCACCAAGCTCCGCAAGCCACCGCAGTTCTTACCCACGATTCCCCTCAACCCCCGAGGCTGAAACTTTTATCCTGGTCATTCCGAGCAAGCCCTCAAGGCTTGCCATCATGCGGGCAGCGAGGGATCTCGGTGTTATTATCACTCCACCTAGTTCACAGCCTCTTCAGTCCTGGTCACCCGCCCACCCTGCCGCCGAACCTCATCCACCGTCGCGCGGCCTTTTTCTTGGTCCAGGTGTCTGATCGCGTCCTCCACCACGTTCACTTTGTACCCGCGTGACATCAACCCTCGTGCCGCCCGTTCCACGCAAATTTCCGTCACGACGCCATAAAGGAAAATTTCCCGATCCTTCCCCAGCCTCCCGAGCAGCGCCTCGATATTCGGATTCGTGAACACATCCAAGGCTTGCTTCTCAATAATGATCTGTTCATAGCGTCCGAGGTCCGCAGGCAAATCCAGTCTCCGATTGGGCACCACCAGATGCTTTGCCAGCACCGTGCCCGAGACCTTCTGCTGCCCGGGCGTACCCGCGAGACAGTGCGGCGGATAATCCCGGAACTCAGGATCGCTCGGCTGATGTCGATCTGTGCTCGACACGACTAGAATCTGATGCGACGCCGCCCACTGATTAAGCCGTTGAATATTGGGTATAATCTTCTCGGCTCCGGGAATGTACAATTTCCCGCCCGGATCCATGAAATCGACCTGCGTATCAACATCCCAGAACAACCAACTCATACCACTCCCCTTCGCGTAACCGGCTGCGCGAAGCGGCTGCGAAAATCTTCCAAGAGCCTCTGCAATTCCCGGCTAAAACGCACCGGATAGGGATGTGCCTGATCCAGACCATGGCACTGTTCCGGGAGTCTGGCCAACTCCATCTGGGCGTGTTCGCGAACCTCTTCGATTTTCGGCGACCTTGCCAGACGCTCGCCATCCCGCATCACGCAAGCGAGCAGCGGCTTCCCCTCGCCATATTTTTCAGTCCAGTGCGCAATAACATCCTCGGCGTACCTTTGATCCGAGCTTTGCAAGCGGTAAACCTGCTTGCATCCCGGATAAGTCGCTTTCCCCCCCGGGCTCAACTTGGCGCGATACGACGGACGCTCGCCCGCATACACATCCACCAGTTTGTAAACTCCGCCCAGCGTAGGAGCGTCTTTGGAAGCAGCCAGGCTCGTCCCCACGCCGAATGCGTCGACCACCGCGCCACGCGCTAGTAGGTCGCTGATCACGAATTCGTCGAGATCGCTGGTGGCAAAAATCTGGGTGTCACTGAGGCCCGCCTGGTCCAGCCGCCGCCGTACTGCCCGGGAAAGCTCCACCACATCTCCGCTATCGAGCCGCACCGCCTTAGGATGCAGTCCGGCCTGGATAATTTTGTCGACGGCCGCCAGCGTGTCGTAAGTGTCCACCAGCAACATGGCGTGATCAGGAAAAATCTTTTGGAAACGACGGAACGCTTCCTCCTCATCGTCGTAGGCCATCACAAACGAGTGTGCCAGCGTCCCAAACGTGGGAATTCCGAATCGCCGTCCTGTTTCGACGTTGGAAGTCCCGATGCAGCCCCCAATGTAAGCCGCTCGGGCGGCGAGCGTCCCGGCCTCCGGGCTATGAGCGCGCCGCGTGCCAAATTCAATGACGCTCCTGCCCTGCGCCGCCCGCACCACACGCGCCGCCTTCGAGGCAATCATCGTCTGAAACGTGATCATGGAGAGCAAATAGGTCTCGACGATCTGCCCTTCAATGATGGGAGCGGTGACCCGCAGCAGCGGTTCCTCCTGAAATACCGGTGTGCCTTCCGGAATCGCCCACACCTCGCCGGTAAAGCGAAACCTCCTAAGATAGTCGAAGAATTTGTCGCTGACCTGCCGAAAAACCGGCTGCTTCCGCAAAAACTCGATATCTGCCGGCTCAAACTCGAGACTCTCCAGATAATCCAGCACCTGCTCCAGTCCTGCGGCGACCAGGTAGTTCCGCTCCGGCGGCAAAGACCGTATGAACAGTTCAAAGCTCGCTTTGGCCCGGAAGTTGTTCTCGAAATACGCCGCCGCCATCGTGAGTTCGTAAAGATCGGTAAGCAGCGCGGAATGGCGGGCTTCTAACAAGATGTCCCTCAAAGGAATTATAGGAGACGGCAGGGAAGCTTAGGCCTGCCGAGGTGGAATAAGTAGTCCTTGTCGCTCAAATCGCGCTCAATCGCCAATTGGGAACAGCGTGTGTTTTGGGGAAGGCATGGGCACCGCTCCTTTGCGGTCGCGCCACAGAATTTTATTAAGCACCGCGGCATCGGCAGCGTCGGGACGAGAAAAGTCCATCTTCTTGGAGACTTCCGCGCCCGGTCCTTGGGCCGGGTTCATCTGATAGATCAGCCGGTTGTCGCGGTTGCGCCAATCGGCAGTAAAGGCCGCCTGCTCTCCCGGCCCGGAAAACAGCGGCGCCATTACGGGAGCGTAAGCATCGTTCTGATTCATGGGCGGCAGCCCGAGCAGCACTTCCATGGTGTGCACCAGGTTCACCGTGGTGTAGAACTGGTGCGCGACAAACGGATGCTCCACCGTTCCTGGCGAATACTTGCTGATGACCAGCGCGATGGAGCGATGCGCATCCACGTGATCGGCGCCGTTCTGCGCGTCATCTTCTACCACGAAAATCGCCGTCTCGTCCCAGTACGGGCTATGGGAAACAGCTTCCACCACACGGCCTAGGGCGAGGTCGTTGTCCGCAACTGAGGCGGCCGGACGAGGCATCCCCGGTCGAGTTCCCGCCGTGTGGTCATCGGGAAGATAGAGCAGGACAAAGCTGGGCAACTCCGCTCCCTTCCCCTCCTGGCGAGCGCGAACAAATCCCTCAAATTCATTCAAGAATTCGTCCGCTCGCAGCTGGTCCGGATAGTCCAGCCGGAAATTCGGATACACGGGATTGAAATGGTCCCGCAATTCCGCCTTGGTTCCAACCGTGCGCTTGAACAGGGGCACAGCCCAGGGCCAAAAACTTGCCGCCCCATGCGGCTGCCCCACATTTGACGGCAAAGCCTCCCCTGGCTTGACTGCCCGGCGTGAACACTGTTCTCGTTCCCCCTTCGTCTCTTCTCGCGGCGACGCGCTCCCCGCCTCAGGCAGGCACCATTCCACATCGATAAATTCGCCGTAGTCGCGGTAGCTCAGCCCGTGGCGCGACAGATTGCCCCACAGAAAACCGGTTTGCGGATCATCCACATCGGCCTCGCCATGGTCCAGAGCATATTCTCCGGCGACCGTGCCGCCAAAATCATACGTACGTTCATTGCTGCGATACGCAATCTGCCAGGTCTTCTCGTTGTAGTCGCTGGTGATCGCGGCATTAGACCAGATATGCCCGTCTCCCGAGACTTCTCCACTATCGTAAAAGTTGTCCAGCACTCCAAACTGAAGCGCCAGCTTGTGCGCATTGGGAGTGATGTCTGAGCCATACATGGTGAGGGACGCATCCCCGTTGCCCACCTTCAAATCGCCGAGAATCTGATCGTAGGTTCGATTCTCCCTGATGACGTAGATCACGTGGCGAATGGGATTAGCTCCGCTGGGGAATATGATCTTTCCCGGATCTTCGCCAACCAGATTGTTCTCCTCAACTTCCCGCGTCAGCTCCCCCAGACTTCCTTCCAGCTTCGTCAAGTTCAGGCGCGCGACCGAGCCCCTCAGCAATTCGGCAATGTATGGATGAGTGGGGTGTCTCTTTTCTGTCGTGATGACGTTGGGGCCCGCGTTGGGCCCAGTTCCTTCCCCTTTCGCGGTTGCGATCAACAGATCGTCCCCGCGCACCGCGAGCGCGCTCGGATACCAATCCGTGGGAATAAAGCCGGTTGCCGAGCGTTGTCCGTTTTCCTCCCTGCCATCACGAATCCCGGAGAGATCAAAAACGGCAACGGCATTGAGCGAGGAGTCCGCGACAAACAGGCGCTTGCCGTCATCGGACATCGCCAGAGCGCTGGGAGAAGTTCCCGAATACTGCTGGCCGGGCAAACGTGTGCCCAGGAACGTGACCGGCTTGCCGTCCGCCGGGGACGCCACAGCAATCGTATCCGCGTTGGACAGCGCGACGTACAGTTCCTTCTCGTCTGGGCTCAACAGCATGGCGGTTGGATGCGACCCTGGGTCGGTCGAATTCTTCGGCGGCAGCAGCGGAATCCAGCGGGTTATTTTTCCCTTGGCCAAATCCAGTTCAGCAACCCGCGATGCATTCCACAAACTGCACCAGGCGCGACGTCCGTCGCGGCTCGCCACCACGGTATAGGGAAAAGACGCGGGCACCAGCTCATTTGTGCTCAGGTCGAACGTCTTAACAGTTCGCCCTGTCCTCACATCGAGCAGGATTACATTGTCGGAAAGATTATTGGCAACCAGCAATCGTTCGCCGACCGTCCAGGCCAGACCCGCCGGGAACGAGATTGCTTGCCCCTTCGGCAGTTTGGCTAGTTCCTTCGCAATTCGCTTGTTGGACGCAAGCTTCTGCGGAGGAATCTTAATGAACCGCTCGGGAGCGACTTTGCCATCATGAAAACTGTAAACCGCAATTCCGTTGCCCGTGTCTCCAGGCTTCTCACCGTTCGGGTCAGTGATGGAGCCCACAGAAGCATAAAGATGTTTCCCGTTCGCTCCGAAAACCAAACCCAGAAAATAACTCTGGTGCCCATCTTCCGGGAAACGTTGGTCGGGAAAGTCCGAAAGCTTATTGGTGCTCAAGTCCAGAACAGCAATAGATTGATGCGCCATATCCTCCTGGTCACCATAACCATCATTCAGCAGGGCGGCGTAGCGTCCATCGGGACTGAGCGCGATGGTGGCCGGAAAGCTGTTCGTAGTCGCAATTCGGCCAATCGAAGGTGTCCTCAGCCCTTTGCTGGTCGGAAGATGGATGACGTGGCGGTCCGATCTTTGCCCTAAAGCCAGAAACAAGAAACTGAGCGGCAAGACAGCAGTAGCGAAACGCGGCAGGAGCTGCAAGCGAATCTCCTCAGCAACGATCTAATGAGGCCGCCCCCATCTTAACAGGCGAGGTTGACCACCGACCTATTCTGGAGTGGAGCGGAGCGAGCCTATTCGCTGGCAAATGGACCCCGCGAAGAAGGACGCCTACCTTCTCCTGACCGCCGCAGATTTTGGACCCGTTGACGGTCTGCACAATTCAGCTTGATTCGAGGAAACTCTGCGCTCAAGCGCCACCCCTCTTCAGCCGCAAAGCGGCGCCCAAATGAAGCCCACGGGCAAGCCACGGGTCAAACCATCCGCCTGGAACAAGCTCCGCAGAGGCGATGGAATTGGTTGCCTTCAGTTCACGCCTGAATACAGCAAAAACGACTCAACGTGTCTCCCGGATCGGGGCAACCTCTCCTCCGACGTTATGCCGCACATCCCGGCCCCGCACCCAGAAGATCACGTCCTCCGCAATGTTGGTCGCATGGTCGGCAACGCGTTCCAGGTTTCGTGCCACCAATAACGCATCCAAGGCCTGGCGCGTGACCGCCGGAGCATCGTTCATCTTTCGAACCAATACGATGAAGGCCTCATCGCGCATGCGATCCACCACGTTGTCCATTTCCAAGACTGCCTGCGCCAATTCTGCTTTGCCTTCGATGAACGATTCCAGAGCCCGCCGCACCATGGCCGAAACCGCGGCCGCCATCCGTGGAATATCGACCGGGAGCTCCGTCGCCGGCAACTCCACCATGTCCATGACCCGTTCGGCGATGTTCACCGCCTGATCTCCCACGCGCTCCAGATCGGAATTGATTTTCGTAACCGCAAGAATGAAGCGCAGATCGACCGCCATGGGCTGCTGTAAAGCCAGGAGGTCGAAAGCCAGCTCATCGATCTCCCGCTCCGCCGCGTTGATGCGTGACTCGTCCTCCAGCACCATGTGACAGCGCTTTAAATCGCGTTCCACATAAGCCTGGCAGGCGCGATCCACCGCCTGTTCCGCCAGCCCGCCCATGCGAAGCAATTTCTCCCGAAGCTCATCCAATCCTTGTTGAAACCGCGTACGCATTATCCAAACCTGCCGGTGATGTAGTCTTCTGTTCTCTTATCCGAGGGATTCGTAAAAATCTTCTCGGTCTTATCGAATTCAATCAAATTTCCCAACAGGAAGAATCCCGTGTATTCGGCCACCCGCGACGCCTGCTGCATATTGTGCGTCACAATCACAATGGTGTAACGCTGTTTCAACTGGAAGATCAGTTCTTCAATCTTGCTGGTCGAGATAGGATCCAGTGCCGAACAGGGCTCGTCCATGAGCAACACCTGCGGCTCGACGGCCAACGCCCGCGCGATGCACAGCCTTTGCTGCTGCCCCCCTGACAAGCTCGCTCCCGACTGCTTACGCAGCGCATCTTTCACCTCATGCCAAAGTGCCGCCATCGTGAGCGATCGCTCTACGATTTCGTCCAACTGCCGGCGATCGCGAAAACCATTCAGCTTCAGTCCCGCCGCCACATTGTCATAGATCGACATCGTGGGAAAGGGATTGGGCTTCTGAAACACCATGCCAATTCGACGCCGGACTTGGGTTGCAGAAGTGCCGTTGTAAACGTTTAAGTCCCCAATCCGGATTTGCCCGCTCACCCGCGCCTCCGGCACGGTCTCGTGCATGCGGTTAATGCAGCGCACGAAGGTCGACTTCCCACACCCTGAAGGCCCGATGATCGCCGTCGCATGGTTGGCCGACATCTTGAGGGTGATATCCTGCACGGCCCGCGTCTTGCCAAACCAGGCATTCAAATGCTCGACCTGAATGTCGACGCCCATCTCAGCTCGACCCCTTCAGCATGCCGCGTCCTGCCACCAGCCGCACCGCGCTGACCGAAACCACGATAAGCACAATCAGGACGAGCGCCCCCGCCCAGGCTTGCCGGTGCCATTCGTCGAACGGCGAAATCGCGTACACGAAAATCTGCAGCGGCAACGCAGCGGTTGGCTGATTCATATTCCAGTTCCAGTAGGTATTACCAAACGCCGTAAACAGCAGGGGTGCGGTCTCTCCTGCCACGCGCGCAAACGCCAGCATCACCCCCGTGATCACGCCCGACATGGCCGTGCGCAGCGTGATGGAAATCGTCGTGCGCCAGCGTGAAACTCCCAACCCATAGGCTGCCTCGCGCACCGCAGTTGGAACCAGCAGCACCATTTCTTCCGTCGCCCGCGTGATCGTGGGAATCATCATGATCGCGAGTGCAACCCCGCCCGCCAGTGCCGAGAAATGCCTCTGTCTCAGCACCACAATCCCGTAAGCCACGATGCCGATCACGATAGACGGAACCCCGTTCAAAACGTCGGCGGTGAATCGGATTAAGTCGCCCAAGCGATTCCGACCATATTCGGCGAGGTAAACACCCGCGCCAATTCCCACCGGCACGCCTATAACACTGGCAATTCCCAAAATCAGTGCCGAGCCGGCAATGGCGTTAGCCATCCCTCCTCCGGCCTCTCCCACGGGCTTCGGCGTCTGGCTGAGGAACGCCCAATTCAGGGAACCGATACCCTTGTAGACCAAGTACCCGAAAACCGCGCCAAGAGGCAGCAAAACCAGCACGACGGCGCTACCTGCCGCGAATGTAGCCAGCAAGTCGATGGCCCGCCGCCAAAGGCTCACGCTAAGGTCTGCCTGACTTGCCTTTAGTGTCATCGCCCTAGACATGGCTCCTCGCTGGGGTACCGCGAGTCACGCTCCACACCAGCAACTGGGCCAGAACATTGACCACGATGGTCACCAGGAACAATGCCAACCCGACCTCGACCAGCGAACTCAGGTACAACTCGCCGCTCGCTTCGCTGAACTCGTTGGCGATCACGCTGGCCATTGTGTAACCGGGTGCAAATAGCGATTTGGCGATCTCGGGACGGTTGCCGATCACCATGGTGACCGCCATGGTTTCGCCCAGGGCTCGGCCTAATCCCAGAATGATTCCCCCCCAAATGCCCGCGCGAGCGTTACCTAGCACGCCCATCCGGATCATCTCCCAGCGCGTAGCGCCGAGCGCCAGCACGGCCTCCCTCTGCTGTTGCGGCACTGCCGTCATCACCTCGCGCGCAATCGAGGAAATAATCGGAACAATCATGATGGCCAGAATGACTCCCGCGGCGAGCATGCCGATCCCATAAGGTGGCCCCTCGACGAGACCTGTCCACCCCAAATAACGCGCCAGCCACGGCTGCACGCTTTGGCGCAAGAGCGGTACGAGCACAAAAATTGCCCATAGGCCATAAATCACGCTGGGAATTGCCGCCAGCAGCTCAGTCGTGAAGGCGAGAGGAGTGCGCAACCAGCGCGGCGACATCTCGGTAATGAATACGGCAACCCCAATCGCCAGCGGAACTGCGATCAACAGGGCCAGCAGAGAAGATACAATTGTGCCGTAGACGAAGGATAAGGCGCCGTATCGGTCATTGACCGGATCCCATTCGCTCTGAAAAAAGAATCTCCAGCCAAACGCGTGCCGGGCCAATGTCCCTTTGGTAGTTAATTCGTAGATGATCAGGTATACCAAAAGCAGCACGGTCAGCCCGCATGCCAGCATGGCAAACTGAAAGGTGCGGTCCGCCCACTGGCTGGTTGAGTCTTTGATCAGAAACTCGGGTTTCGCCGGTGGCTGCGCCGCAAGTGCCGGCCCTACCGCCAGTTCCGGACTAGTCAGGGGGTGCGCTCCCACGGCTCGGTTGGCCACGGGCTCAATCTAGCAGAACCGTGTTACAGGAGTGTTAAAACGCCTGGGCGCACCAACAAAAAGGCGACTGGTTAGCAGCCGCCCCACTCCATAAGTCCCCCTCCCGTTTACAACCTTCTTGCCCGGGCCATTCTGACATCGGGCATGCCATGCTGCGGTACTGAACTCTTGATTGCGGCTGCCGTACTCTGGGCCGCGCTCCCGCCTCCGCAGAACCCGGAGTCGAACGGCAGCTTCCCCAGAAGTTGCGGCTCCACCCGAGCCATGGTTGCCGCTTCAAAGCCAGAAGCCACCTTG
>Ga0209055_1002262_pt1 | contig 12244 bp, 8 predicted proteins | sample GraSoiAngelo_110_FD_185875 | JGI IMG/M metagenome (GOLD analysis project Ga0209055, IMG submission 185875) | Grasslands soil microbial communities from the Angelo Coastal Reserve, California, USA - 14_0903_12_30cm (SPAdes) (version 2) | ecosystem: Environmental > Terrestrial > Soil > Grasslands ... | reverse complement strand
CACGTGGAAGGACTTTCGGTCGGAGCACGACGCGCCGGTCACGACGCGCGTGAAGGGCGCGGGGGCCGTGGTCATGGCGAAGACGAACGTGCCCCAGATGCTGTCCGACTGGCAGTCGAGCAATCCCGTATACGGGCGGACCAACAATCCCTGGGATCTCAGCCGCACGCCCGGCGGCTCGACCGGTGGCGGTGCGGCCGCGCTCGCGGCCGGGCTCACGCCCCTGGAATTCGGGAGCGACATCGGAGGCTCGATCCGCGTGCCGGCCGCGTTCTGCGGCGTCTATGGTCACCGCCCGAGCGAGACGGCGATGCCGCGGAGCGGGCAGTTTCCGATGCCGCCGATGCCGAACGCCGCGGTCGTGATGGGCGTGCAGGGGCCGATGGCGCGGTCCGCGGACGACCTCGAGTTGGCGTTCGACGTCGCATCCGGCGCCGAGGTCGGAGAGGACGTCGCCTGGAAGATCGCGATTCCGGTCGCGCGCCGCGATCGGCTCGCCGGCTTTCGAGTCGCGGTGCTGCCGGCGCTCGACTGGGTGCCCGTCGACGCCGAGGTGACCGCCGCGCTGGAGAGTCTCGGGTCGCGCCTCGGCCGTCTCGGCTGCCAGGTGAAGGCGACCCAGCCGGATGCGCTCGGCGATCATCGCCAGCACTACGCGCTCTACCTGTCGCTACTGTCGGCCGTCACGTCGGCGCGAGTCCCCGCCGCCGATCGGCGCGCGCGTCTCGAGGTGCTGCGCACGCGCGACGACGAGTGGAGCCGGGCGCTCCAGCGCGGGATCGAGAGCGGCGCGCCCGACTACGTCGCCTGGTTCGGCCAGCGCGAGCAGTACCGCGCAGCGTGGCGCGCGTTCTTCCGCGAGTGGGACGTGCTCCTGATGCCCGCGTTCATCACGCCGGCGTACCCGCACTGGGACAAGCCGTGGCCGAACACGCCCGAATCGATCAAGAAGACGCTCGACGTGAACGGCAAGCCGGTGCTGGAAGAGATCGGGCTGTTCTGCGCCTCGGTCGCGACGCTCGCCGGCCAGCCGTCGACGGCGTTTCCCGCTGGTCGCAGCCGTGGCGGCCTGCCGATCGGGCTGCAGGCGATCGGGCCGTATCTCGAGGACCGCACGCCGATTCGGTTCGCGTCGCTCGTCGGGCGCGAGCTCGGCGGCTTCGTCCGCCCGCCTCGATACGAGGGAGACTGAGAGGCCTATGAAGATCAGCGCGTTCCATCTGATGCCGTATCGTGAGCTGCCCGCCGATTTCGAGCAGCGCTACGAGTCCGTCTGGGTGACGCCGCCCTGGTGGGAGCTGGCCGACGCGCGCCGCGTGGGCCAGTACTACAACTGGACCCTCGACGAGCTCCAGTACGCGGCGAAGGTCGGATTCGACGGCGTGTGCACGAACGAGCATCACCAGAACGCGTATGGCTTCATGCCGAGCCCCAATCTCATGGGCAGCGTGCTCGCGCGGGCGACCAACGGCACCAACGTCGCCATCGTGCAGATGGGCGCGACCCTGCCGACGTCGAACCCGCCGCTGCGCGTCGCCGAAGAGTACGCGATGCTCGACTGCATCAGCGGGGGGCGGCTGGTGGCCGGCCTCCCGCTCGGCAGCCCGATGGACGTGAACCTCTGCTACGGCATCACGCCGATGGAACACCGCGAGCGCTACCGCGAAGCCGTCGCGCTCACCCTGAAAGCTTGGCAGGCGCGCGAGATCTTCCCGTGGAACGGGCGCTACTTCCAGCTGGCCACCGTGAACCTGTGGCCGCGGCCGATCCAGCAGCCGCATCCTCCGGTGTGGATCCCGGGCTCGGGCAGCATCAGCACGTTCGACTTCGCCGTCGAGCACGACGTCTGCTACTGCTTCCTGAGCTACTCCGGCGCCAGGTCGGCGAAGACGATGATGGACGGCTACTGGCGCGTGGTGGCGGATAAGGGTCGCGACCTCAATCCCTATCGCGCGGGCTTCCTGCAGCTGGTGGTCGTGGCCGAGAACGACGCGCGCGCCGAGGAAAAGTACGCGCGGCACGTCGAGTACTTCTATCACAAGTGTCTGCACGTGCCGGCGATGTGGTTCTCGCCGCCGGGCAACCAGGACTACCGGAGCCTCGTGGCGACGATGAGCAATCCGGTGCGCCGGGCCGAGAATCCCAAGAACCTGCGCTACCGCGATTTCGTCGAGAAGGGCTTCGTCATCGCCGGCAGCCCCGCCACCGTGCGCGACCGACTGAAGGAAGAAGTGATCAAGAGCCTGCGCGTCGGGAACTTGATGGTGCTCCTCCAGATCGGGTCGATGCCGCACGAGCTGGCCCTCGAGAACATCGAGCTCTTCGGCCGCGAAGTGCTACCGGGCCTCCGCGACGTCTGGGATGACGAGGGCTGGGTGAATCACTGGTGGCCCGAGCGGCTCCGTCAGCGCGCCACGCCCGTTCCGGCCGGACTCGCAGCGGGCGGCGCATGAGCGTCCGCGCGGAAGCGCCGGTCGGCGGCGGCACGCAGGAGCGTACCGTCACGGTCTGGCAAGGACGCGTGCGGATGCGCGTCGTCTCGAAGGGACGCGGGCCCGTGCTGATCTTTTTTCATGGTCCATGGGGCCTCACGTGGGATCCGTTTCTCGATCGGCTCGCCGAGAGCTTCACGGTGTACGCCCCCGAGCATCCTGGGACCACACCGGACGCGCACGACGACGTCTATCACCTCGACGGGCTGTGGGACCTCGTGCTGTGTTACGACGAGCTGCTCGAGACCCTGGGGATTCGCGACGCGGCGTTCGTCGGCCATTCGTTCGGCGGCATGGTCGCGTGCGAGGTGGCGGCGGCGTACCCCGATCGGGTCCGGCGCCTGGCGATGATCGCGCCGCTCGGCTTCTGGCGTGATCCCGACCGCATCGTCAACTGGATGATGCTCGAGCCCGCGGCGCTACGCGCTCACATCTTCCGCGATCCCGAGGGCGACGCGGCGCGCCGCATGTTCCCGCGAACCGACGCGCAAGACGCGGCGACGACGGAGGCTCGCGTGCGACTCATGTGGGCGATGGGCACCACCGGCAAGTTCATCTGGCCGATCCCCGACAAGGGTCTGAAGAAGCGCATCCACCGGGTCAAGGCCCCGAGCCTGCTCGTCTGGGGCCGCGAGGACCGTCTGGTGCCGGCCGTTTACGCCCAGGAGTTCACGCGGCGTCTCTCCGGCGCCCGCGTCGAGACGATCGACGGCGCCGGTCACGCGCCGCACCTCGAGCAGACCGACACCGTCGCCCCCGTCGTCCGAGACTTCCTGAGTCAGTAGCGCGCTCGCCGGCGATCCGCTCGTCGCGCGCCGCTCAGGAGGGTGTGGTTTGCTTTGCTCGCGAGCGGTACTGCTCGGGCACGGCGTCCAGGCGGTCGGTCCAGTAGACGACGCCCTGCGCGTCGGTCCAGCTATAGAGATGGCCCACGCGGGCCGGCGTCTGCTTGCTGCTCGAGCGCGGGTCTCCCGACGGCGGGGCAGTGGGAGCCGCGGGCGGCGGCGATGTCGGCGGATTCGGGACCCACACCCACGTGTACGGCGTCGACACGCCATCGCCGCGCAATTCGTACCGTCCCGTCGAAAACTCTACGACGTTCGGCGTGGGCGGCGCAGGGGCAGGGGCTACCGTGGGGCTCGGCGTCGGAGCGTAGCTCACGGGCGGGCCGTAGCCCACGGGCGCGCTGTAGCTAGAAGGATCGTAGTAGGGCGAAGGATCGTACGCCGAGGACGGATAATACGCCGGTGACGCATAGAGGAAGCCTGGCGCCGTCGCCACGATCCCGAACGGAAAGAACGATCGTCCGAACGGCCGAACGAACGGGCGGTGGATGAACTGATGATGCGCGAATCCCGGCCGCGTCACGACGGCGCGACCGCCTCCCGCGACGATGCCGCGCCCACCTCCGCCGACGATCACGCGCCCGCCGCCTCCGACGAATGCGCGTCCGCCACTGCCGACGAACGCGTGTCCGCCACCGCCGACCACGCCGCCACGGGACCGTTGAGCCAACGCCTGGTGCGGTACGATCGCCATACCGGCGGCGAGGGCCAACACGGCACCAGCGACTATCAGGTCCTTACTTGCCATCTCCCTCTCCTCGCTTATACGGACGGATCGAGTGTGCGCGTGTGTACCTGGCACCGTCAAGTCGGGGCCGGGTCCCGACCCCGATGAAATGCGACGCCCGGATGACCCGTCCAATAAGATGAATCAGCAGATGGAAGGGAGGGTTCCTCATGCTCTGGCGCGGTGGAAAGCTGGGGATCTCGGCTGTGCTGGGCCTGATGCTCGTCTCCGAGATGACTCTCGGCGCGAGGGCTGTCCGGGCGGCTGAGAGCGACGATGGCGCAATCGGTGGCACCCCGCCCCGGCTGAGCTACGCCGACGGCGAGGTCTCTTATTTCCGTCCGGGCGCCCAGGACTGGGCTCCCGCGCAAGTCAACACCGCACTGGCGCCCGGGGACGAGCTCTACACTGGCAATCGGGGCAACCTTGAGCTTCAGGTAGGCGCGCGCGCGTTCGTGCGAGCCTGGGGTGACTCCCAGCTCGGTCTCGTGAACCACGAGCCGGATTTCCTGCAGATCAAGGTCACCGCCGGCCACGTCGCGCTCGACCTCCGCAACGTCGATCCGGGGCGTACGGTGGAGATCGATACCCCTCAGGCGGCGTTCACGATCGAGCGCCCCGGATACTACCGCGTCGACGTGACGCAGACCGGCAGCTCGTTCGTGACGCGGCGCTCCGGACAGGCGACGATGACGCCTGCCGGCGGGCAGGCGGTAGCGATCGCGTCGAGCGAAGAGGTGGTGCTCGAGGGCACGGAGACGCCGACTGTGCGCAGCTACGTGGCCCCGGAGCTCGACGTGTGGGACCGCTGGAACTACGCGCGCACCGACGACCTCATCGATTCGATCAGCTCTCGCTACGTCTCCGCCGGCGTGTACGGCGTCGACGACCTCGATCACTACGGCGATTGGCGAGTTGTCCCCACGTATGGCTCCGTCTGGGTTCCCCAGTCGGTTCCAGCTGGCTGGGCACCGTACAGCACCGGCCGCTGGATCATGGACCCGTATTACGGCTGGACCTGGGTCGACACCGCGCCGTGGGGCTGGGCTCCGTATCACTATGGCCGCTGGGTCTTCGTGAGTGGCTACTGGGCGTGGGCGCCGGGTCCCGTGGTCGTCAGGCCGGTCTACGCTCCGGCGCTGGTCGCGTTCTTCGGAGGCCCGAGCGTCCACGTAGCCATCGGCGTCCCCGGGGTGAGCTGGGTCGCGTTGGGCTGGGGTGAGCCGCTCGTGCCGTGGTGGGGCAGACCCCAGTTCGTCGGCCGGCCGACCTGGGTCGGCTGGGGCGGACCGCGCTTCGTCAACAACGTTGTCGTCAATCGCACGACGGTCGTGAACGTCACCAACATCAACGTCTACAGGAACACCAACGTCCACAACGCCGTCGTCGCGGTTCGCGAGGACCATTTCGGCCGCGGCCCTGTTCAGCAGGCGCGCATCGCGCAGATCGACGCGCGCCATCTGGAGCCGGCGCGCGCGCCGATCCGCGTGGCGCCCGACGCGTCGAGCTTTGTCGCGGCGAGCGGGCGCGCGACGCGGCCGCCCGATCACACGATCACGCGCGCGGTGGTCGCCACGCGCGCGCCGCGTAGAGAGGGCCCAGGCCCGGCCGACGCGGCTCGAGCCGAGGGCGCGCGGAACGAAGGTCCGCGCTCCGACGGCCCGCGAGCGGGCAACGGTGTCGGCGCGCCGCCGCCCCGCATCGTGCCGGCGCCGAAGTCGGCGTCGACCGTAGCGAGGCCCACGTTCGGAAACAGCCAGGTGGAGCGTCAGCGTCCACCTCAGCCTCGGCAATTCGGAGCCCCGGAGCCGCCCGAGGCGACGCGCGGTGCGCGGGATAACGACGGCCAGCGTCCCGGCGCCAGCCCGCAGCGGCCCGACGGCAACGCGCAGCGTCGAGACGGCAACAACACGCAGCGCCCCGACGTGAATGCACAGCGTCCTGAGAACAATGCTCAGCGTCCCGGTAGCGCGCAGCGGCCCGACACCAACGTGCAGCGGCCCGACACCAACGCACAGCGGCCCGACAGCAACGCGCAGCGGCCTGACACCAACGCGCCGCGTCCGGGCAACGCTCCTCGACCCGACGGGAGCACGCGGCGCCCTGACAACAGTTCGGCGCGCCCCGATGGCAACACGCAGCGTCCGGACGGCAATGCGCAACGTCCCGGGCCCGGGGCGGCCGGTCCACGCGAGGACGGGCGCGGCCAGCGGCCGCCGCCGCAGGCTCAACAGCAGGCGCCTCATCCTCCTCAGCGAGTCGAGGGGCGGGGACCTCAGCAGCAGCAGCGGCTTCCCGGAGAGCCGGCAAACCGGATATCGCCCGAACGGGGCGAGTCGCGGCGCCAGCAGCCGGAAGGTCAGCAGCAAGAGCGTCACGGAGGCGGCAAGGAGCAGCCGGCTCGCTAAGGCTCCCCTAGCGCCAGAGTTGTCGTGTTGCCAGCGCGGCTCCCTGCGCGAGCGCTTCCAGCTTTGCCCAGGCGATCTGTGGATGGACGCGGCCGCCGAGACCGCAGTCGGTGGAGGCGATCACGCGCTCCTTGCCGACGGCGTTCGCGAATCTCGTGATGCGCTCGGCCACGAGCTCGGGATGCTCGACCACGTTGGTCGCGTGACTCACGATCCCGGGCAGGATCAGCTTGCCGTCCGGAAGCTTCACGTCTTGCCATACCTTCCACTCGTGCTCGTGACGCACGTTGGCGGCCTCGAACGAGTAGGCGCGACACTTGACGGCCAGCATGATCTCGACGATGTCGCGCATGGGAATGTCGGTCGTGTGCGGACCGTGCCAGCTGCCCCAGCAGAGATGAAACCGGATCCGGTCTTCCGGGAGCCCCTTGATCGCGTGGTTGAGCGCCTCCACGCGGACCATCGAAAACTTCTTGTAGTCGGACACCGCGGGCTCCGGATTGACCATGTCCCAGTTCTCGGCGATCGCCGGATCATCGAGCTGCAGCACGAGCCCGGCATCGACGATGGCCTTGTATTCCTCACGCATCGCGTCAGCGCACGCGAACAGAAATTCTTCCTCGGTCTTGTAGTAGCGATTCGCGATGCGCGAGGCGCTGCCCGGCGCGATCGAGGTCATGAAACCTTCCTCGACACCCGCGGCTTGCAGCGCCGCCTTGAAGTTCGCGATGTCGGACTGGATGGCTGCCTGACCCGTGTACGTCAGCTTGCCGACGCACACCGGCCACAACGCGGGGCGGGGCCCGGTCGTGATGCCCGACTCGGGGTCGGCGTAGGCCGCGGCGAACCTCACGCGGTCGCGACGATCGGCAAAACTCGTCAGCACCACCTCGCCGGGCCGGGATCGCTGCGCCGGCATATCGTAGAGCCCCGTGGTGCCGAGCTCGAGCCCGCCCAGACGCTGGAAAGAGTAGCTCCACCACGCCCGGTAATTGACCTTGTGTCCCATCGACTTCCCGAACTCGCCGTCGCCAGGAATCGCGATGCCAGCCTGCTTCTGGAGGCGCACGACCTCGGCGACGCTCGACCGCAGCTCCTCCTGGAAGCGGCGCTCGTCGCTCGCCATGCCCGACTCTCGGGTACGATTGGCCTCGATCAGGGCGTCAGGGCGTGGCAGACTTCCGGCATGGCTAGTCAGGACCTGATCTCGGCTCTGCCTCATGGCGCGTCCTCCATGCGTGAGCGAGGTGTCGGGAGTCTACTCGATCCCGCGCTTGGGCGCTTCCCGCGCCGATGCCCCAGTTTGTGTAGGAGTTACCGTGTGCCGAGTAACTTTTACCTGTCCTCGAGCACCCAAGCTCGCCAGGGGAATCGACTGGAGCACTCGGTCTCTGACCTGACGCGCGCTTTCTGCGCGGGAGCGGGCACGTCGAGGTCGGATCCTCGCCACCCCGGTCGGCATCCGCGTTGCTACGTGAGAGGTTCCCGTGGCTGACCAGCCGACGTGCCTGTGCATTGTCTCTGGAGAACGGATTCGCGGCGATGATTTTGTCGCGGCCCTCCGAGCGTCGCTCCGCCCACACGACCAGCTAGAGATCATCGTGGATCGCCGCTGCGGCGAGCCCATGGGTGAATGGGAACGCCTGAAGGATCGCCGCCACCGGCCTCAGGTCGATGCCGCGTTGCGGGCCAACGGATTTGCCATGGTTCCAGCACCGGCTTCGGAAGACGACCCGACGCCGCCGTCCCGTATGCGTCCTGCGGAGCCGAGCGGGCGCCTTGCTGTCGACGAGGACGAGGAACGGCTGGAGGCGATCCGCGACTTCAAGCGCGAGCGCTCGAGCAGTCTCGTCTCGGAAGACGACCGGACTCCGCTGTCCCGTTTGGTTCCCTCGGCGCCGAGCGGACGCCGTGCTTTCTACGATGACGACGAGGAGCGGCTGGAGGCGATCCGCGACTTCAAGCGCGAGCGGTCGAGCGGTCTCGTCCCGTGGCTCGTCGCCGGGCTGGTCGCGGTTGCAATAATCGTTGCGTTCCTTCTGTTGCCCACGGGACAGAGTCTCAGGAACAACCTCGTGCAGCGATCCTCGCCACAAGCACCGGCCCCGTCGAATCAGCCGGCCCAGACGGCCGACACTTCGGCTGCGACGCAGGCTCCGGCGGTGGTGACGGAAACGCCCGCCCCGGCTCCCGTTCGTGCGCCAGGCGCCGAGCCGGCGCCTCTCGACCGAACGACTCGCGGATCGGCTTCGCCTGGCGCCACCGCGACGGAGTCCGCGACGTCCGGTGACACCGGCGCGGTCACCTCGCCACGCGAGAGCGGCACGCCGCCGGTCGAGAGCCCTGCTCCGTCGAGAGCGGCGACGGGAACGGGCTCTCGAGCCAGACCGAGCTCGCGCGAGCCGGTTCGGCCGAGCCCGAGCACGCCGCCTCCGAGAGAGACCGCGAGCGTTTCGTCGCCACCGGAGGCGGTGTCGAGGACGATCGCGCCGCGGTTTGCTGGTCTGCCTCGCGTCGAGCTGATTCGCGAGGCGAGCGCATCGGGTGGGGCGTACGCGGTCAGGATCGCGGACCCGGCGGGCAAGCCGCTGTCGGACGCCGAGGTGTTGCTGATCGCCCGCATGGCGGACGGTACGCTCGAGAACGTCCGGATGGGCTTCGTGCCCGAGCAGGGCACCTATCGAGGGATGTTGCCGCCTGTCCGGTCGGCGCCGGTCGATCTTCGGATCCGCGTGATCACGGGTGACAAGCGAGTCGAAATTCCCATCGGCCCGTAACGACGCCCGGCGACCACGATGGATACGATGAATCCACACGTGGATCTCGAGGTGAGGACGAAGGGTTTCGCCATCGTGCCGGGGGCGCCGATGACGTCGCGGCTCATTCGGCTGGAGCGGCGCACGCGCCGATCGTGAGCGGCCCACCTACGAATGCACCGGCGTCACGCACCGTCTCGCGCGCGAATCGGCCTGGAGCGCGGGCGACCGCTGCCAAGACGCAGAAGGCCAAGCGCGGCACGATCGAGATGCATGCGGAGCGAGTCGAGGACGCGACCGGACGGATCGTGTCGAAAGCCAAGAGCCTGATCGATCGCGTCAAGAGTGAAGTCGTCGGGCATGCGCCGATCGACATCGGCGCCGAGCCGACGATCGACGCCGCTCTCCTCGCCATCAGGCCGCGCCCCGCTCAGACTCCGTAGCTCGTAGCTCGACGAGGGTACCTCCGGTCGGAGAGTCGACCGCGTCTCAGTTTGAGGTTGCGTTCGCCCCGGACTGGGCCCAGAGTAGCGACCTCGATTTAGAGGCGCGCCGCTGCCGGCGGGGCCTCGGCCCGCGACCGCCTGTGGCGCACACCAGCTAGCGACTGGTCAGGGCTGTGCGAACGGACCCGGCCGGAACGAGGGCGCGCACTCTCATATGCTCGCCGATCGCAAATATGTGCTCAGCCTGGCCGGACTCTTCGGCCTCTACGTCCTCGCGGGAAAGCTCGGGCTTTCCCTCGCGTCGCTCCACGCGAGCGCTTCGCCGGTCTGGCCTCCGACCGGGATCGCGCTCGCCGCGTTCTTGACCCTCGGCTACCGCCTCTGGCCGGCGATCTTCGCGGGCGCGTTCGTCGTGAACGTCAGCACCGCGGGCTCGGCGGCGACGGCGGCAGCGATCGCTCTGGGCAACACGCTCGAGGGCCTCCTCGGCGCGTTTCTCGTCGTGCGATACGCCAACGGATCGCGCGCGTTCGACCACGCTCAGGACGTCTTCAAGTTCGCCGTGCTCGCGGGCCTCCTGTCGAGCCTCGTCAGCGCGACCATCGGCGTCGTCAGCCTCTCGCTCGCCGGATACGCGAGATGGGCCGATTTCGACGGCATCTGGCTCACGTGGTGGCTCGGCGACGCGTCAGGCGCTCTGGTCTTTGCTCCGCTCCTGGTTTTGCTGGTGCGCGACTGGTGGTCCGGCCCCTCATGTGGCCGGGTGCTCGAGGCCGCCGCCCTCTGGCTCACGACGACGTTCATCGGGCTCGCGGTGTTCGGCGAAGGGCTGGCGCATCTGGGGCTGATGACGCTTCCGCTCACATTCCTGTGCACCCCTCCGCTCGTCTGGGCCGCCGTGCGCTTCCGTCAGCGTGAGGCCGCGATGCTCGTCGCGGTGCTGTCCGGCATCGCGGTCTGGGAAACGCTTCGTGGCTTTGGGCCGCTGGCGAGCGTGCCGACGAACGAGTCGTTGATGCTGCTGCAAGTCTTCATGGGCACCGTGTCGGTGATGGTCATCTCGGCCGGCGCCGTCGTCGAAGAGCGCCGACGCGTCGATCAGGAGCGCGAGCATCTGCTGGTGAGGGCCGAGGCCGCGCGCGCCGAAGCCGAAGCCGCCAATCGCGCGAAGGACGAGTTTCTCGCGATGCTGGGTCACGAGCTTCGCAATCCGCTGGCCGCCATTATCAGCGCGGTCAGCGTCCTCGATCGGATCGGCGGCCACGACGACGTCGCGATGCGCGCGCGCGAGGGGATCCGTCACCAGATCACCCATCTCGGCCGGCTGGTGGACGACCTCCTCGACATCGTGCATGTCGCCAGCGGCCAGATCGCGCTCTCGTGCGAGCCGTTGAACCTGGCGACGAGCGTTCAGCGCTCGGTGAGCGACCTGGCGAGCACGGGAAGGCTCGAGCGCCACGTCGTCGATGTTCGGGCCGAGCCCGTCTGGGCGAACGCGGACCCGATGCGGCTCGACCAGATCGTCTCGAATCTGCTGACGAACGCGATCAGGTACACCTCGCCCGGCGGGACCATCCGGATTCGGGTCGCGGGCGAGGAGGCTCTTGCCATCATCGGCGTCTCGGACACGGGAATCGGGATTCCGCCCAAGCTTCTTCCTCACATGTTCGACTTGCCGTCGCAGGGCGAGCGGCGGATCGATCACGCTCAAGGCGGCCTCGGCGTCGGCCTTACCCTGGTGCGCCGGCTCGTGGAGCTTCACGGCGGGAGAGTCGAGGCCTTCAGCGATGGGCCGGGGCGCGGAAGCGAGTTCGTGGTGCGTCTGCCGCGAATCGCGCCCGTGAAGCAGACCGACTCGCAGTCAGTGCTCCGGGTGATCGGCAAGGTCTCCTCCGTTCGGCACTGAGGCTCGTGAGCTTGTCACTGCCAGCCTCGGTCTGAGTTATGCACTGCTGTGGATAACCCTGTTGGTAACACCCCAGATATGACAAGTAAGATTCTGTTAAAGCTTGGATTTATGGCATGAGAGAAATCCCCAGGCTGGCGGTTTCCGGCGCCACCGTTTTCGACGGCACCGGACGCCCTCCCATCGAGAACGCGACAGTCCTGATCGAGGGTGACAGGGTTGTCTCGGTCGGGTCGGCGGCGACGACACCGATTCCGCGGGGCGCCACGATCATCGATGGCAAGGGGAAGTTCGTCACTCCGGGGCTCGTGGACATGCACGTCCACGTGTACACGCCCGAGAAATGGCATCCCGAGTTCTTCCTGGCCGCCGGCGTCACCACGGTGCTCGACCTCGGCGGCCAACTTCACCACGTCGCGGGCTATCGCACCCTGATCGAATCCGGAGCGAGGCCCGGCCCGCGCATTCTCTTCACAGGACCGATGCTGGAGGAAGGCGAGATGTACGCGGGATTCGCCGGCTTCTGCCGTCGGTTCGACTCGACGAATACGGAGGCCGAGGTCGATGCGCTGGCGGACGCGGGCGTGGATGCCATCAAGCTCTATGTGACCGTGAGACCCGACACGGCGCGCCGAGCGTGCGCGCGCGCCCACGCGCGAAACCT
>Ga0209055_1002261_pt1 | contig 12249 bp, 7 predicted proteins | sample GraSoiAngelo_110_FD_185875 | JGI IMG/M metagenome (GOLD analysis project Ga0209055, IMG submission 185875) | Grasslands soil microbial communities from the Angelo Coastal Reserve, California, USA - 14_0903_12_30cm (SPAdes) (version 2) | ecosystem: Environmental > Terrestrial > Soil > Grasslands ... | reverse complement strand
ATCCTTCGCGTAGCTGATGGCGCCGATGGGATCCATCACCACGCCCAGTCGCCTGAGAGCGGTCATCCGGTCCTGCCCGCCTCCTTGAGCCTTGAGCGCCGATTATGCTCAGTGCAGCGCGAATATGTCTGCCCCGGCGATGGAACGCGTTGAAAACTCGGGCGACCTTCGAAAAACGTGACGCGCATGGCATAGCAGGGGGTATACCGATATGTTAAAACCCCGTGGCGCTTGCCCCCATGGGGGGGGCCCGTGAAACTACACGGCTGGTGTGGTCGGCTGGCGCAAAGCCCACGTTTCGGGGGGGTCAAAACCCGCCACGCGCGCGCGTGGTTTCTCAGGTCCGTGGGCCGTTAAACCGTTATGGAAGGAATCGCCTGACCGTGAGCGGCAACAACTCGAAGCTACAGGGGCTCAAGGTGCTCGTCATCGACGACAGCAAGACCATCCGCCGCACGGCCGAGACGCTGCTGGCGAAGGAGGGCTGCGAGGTGTTCACGGCGGTCGATGGCTTCGATGCGCTCGCCAAGATCGCCGATCATCAGCCCGACATCGTGTTCGTCGACATCATGATGCCGCGGCTGGACGGCTACCAGACCTGCTCGCTCATCAAACACAACAAGGTGTTCCGCTCCATACCCGTGATCATGTTGTCCTCCAAGGATGGTCTGTTCGACCGGGCGCGCGGTCGCATCGTAGGGTCCGAGCATTACCTCACCAAGCCCTTTACCAAGGACGAGCTGCTCTCCGCGATCGAGACGCATATCGGGAGATGATCGCAATGGCCCTGGTCCTGATCGTTGACGACTCGCCCCCTGCGCCGGCATTCCTCGGGAGATGGTGGTCATGGCTTTGATCCTGATCGTCGACGACTCGCCCACCGAGCTGCACGTCATGCAGAAGGCGCTCGAGAAGCACGGCTTTCGCACCGCGGCCGCCGCCGACGGCGCCGAGGGCGTGCGCCTGGCGCGCGAGATGAGCCCGGATCTGATTTTCATGGACATCGTCATGCCCGGCATGAACGGCTACCAGGCCACGCGCGCGCTGGCGAACGACCCGCGCACGCGCACGATTCCGATCATCATGGTCACGTCCAAGGGTCAGGAGACCGATCGCATCTGGGGGCTGCGCCAGGGAGCGGTCGATTACATGATCAAGCCCGTATCGCCCGATCAGCTGGTCGCCAAGGCGCAGGCGACCCTGTCGGGGTGACGGGCCAGCTCCAACCCATGACCGAGCCGTCCGCGCCACCTGAAGTCGAGCTCAAGTCCTTGCGGGACCGGCCGTTCGAGCTGCTCGCGGAGCTCGAGCGGCGCGGCCGCGCGACCTCCGCGCAGGCGAATCCGGAGGCCAGCGCGGGGCGCGAATGGGTCGGGGTGGCACTGCGCATGGCGGGCGACCTGTACCTGGTGGCGCGCGAGGAGACGCGTGAAGTGCTGGGCGTGCCGGCGAGCACCACGCGGGTGCCCGGAGCCAAGCCCTGGGTCAAGGGTCTCGCCAACGTGCGCGGCCAGCTGCTGCCGATCATCGACCTGCGCCACTTCCTCGGCAGCGGCATGACGCCGATCACGCGCAACACCCGCGTGGTGGTGGTGAATCACCGCGAGATTCCCGCGGGGCTCCTGGTGGACGAGGTGCTGGGTTTCCGCCGCTTCGCGGAAAACGAATTCTCCGGGGACGCTCCCCCCACGGTGGCGCGCTGCGAGCGCTATCTCGCGGGCGCGTTTCGCCGCGCCCACGAGCAATGGCCGGTGCTGAGCCTGCGCTCGGTGCTCGAGAGCCCGGCGTTCACGGAGGCTGCGGCATGAGCGCTGCGGTTGTCACGGTGCGCCCGCCGACCGCCCTCGCCCTGCTGCTGACGGTTGCGGCGGTGCTGCTCATCGGCAGCGGCGTTTCCTACACCCTGCTGCAGGCGCGCTCGGCCGCCGGCGCTCGCGTGCTGCCGGTCGATGCGCTCTACAACCTGGCGCTGGATGCCGGCGCCGCGGTGGCCGGCGATGCGGCGGCGCTCACGCGTTTCCAGCAGCGCCAGAAGGCTCTCGAGGATGCGGCCGCGCGTGATCCCGCCGCGCCGTTCATGAGCGATGCGCGCGTCATCCGCCTGATGAGCAACGCCGCCACGGTGCTGAGCGCGCGGGGTGCCCTGGCGGAGGCGGGCAGTGCGGCGCGCGCGACCGCGCAGCTCGTGCCGCGGCTGCTCACCGAATCCGGCGCACTCGGCGCGAGCCTGCCCGCGCCGCTCGCCCCCGCAGTCTCGGCGACCCTGGAGCGCTTCGAGGCGCGCGCCCAGCGGCTGGAGCTGGATGTGACCGCCCTCACCCGGGGCGCGGCCGATCCCGGGCAGGCGGCGCAGCGCATCGCCGAGAGCAGCGACTACCTGGGGCAGGTCATCGCCGGCTTCGCGGGCGCCGGCTCGGGTCTGGCGCTGCCGCGCGTGACCGCGCCGGAGGCCGTGAAGCACCTGAAGGCCCTCGACGCCATATTCGCCGACTTGAGCGCCAGCGTGCGCCGCGCCGTGGCCGCCGCGCCCGCGCTGCCGGCGGCGCAGAGCGCGGCGCGCGCGATCGCCATGGATGCACGCGACATTGCGGCCGCCGCCGCGCCGTCCGCCACCCCCGCCGCCGCCGTGCTCGTGTGGGCGCCGCTGCTGCTCCTGGCCGCGGGACTTGCGCTGTTGATCGCGGCGCTCGTCGCGACGCTGCGCATGCGCCGCGTGGTCGAGCGCCAGCGCGTCTCGGCGGATGCCCAGCGCCGCGAGAGCGACCGCAACCAGCAGGCGATCCTGCGCCTCCTCGATGAGCTCTCGAGTCTCGCCGACGGCGATCTCACCGTGCAGGCCACGGTCACCGAGGACATCACCGGCGCCATCGCCGATTCCATCAACTACGCGGTGGACGCGCTGCGGGGCCTCGTGACCACCATCAACGGCTCGGCCATCCAGCTGGAGAGCGCGACGCGCCAGACGCAGGCGCTGTCGCAGCACCTCGCCAGGGCGAGCGGCGCGCAATCCAAGCAGATCGCCTCGGCCACCGAGTCCGCGGCCAGCATGGCGGGCTCCGTGGAGGAGGTGTCCGGCAACGCCGAGCGCGCCGCCGACGTGGCGCGTCATTCGGTCGAGGTGGCGCACAAGGGGGGCGACGCCGTGCGCCGCACCATCGACGGCATGAACACCATCCGCGAGACCATCCAGGAGACCTCCAAGCGCATCAAGCGCCTCGGCGAGAGCTCGCAGGAGATCGGCAACATCGTCGAGCTCATCAACGACATCGCCGAGCAGACCAACATCCTGGCGTTGAACGCCTCGATTCAGTCCTCCATGGCGGGCGAGGCGGGTCGCGGCTTCGCGGTGGTGGCCGACGAGGTCCAACGGCTCGCCGAGCGCGCTGCCAACTCCACCAAGCAGATCGAGGTGCTGGTACGCACCATCCAGACCGATACCAACGAGGCGGTCGTCTCCATGGAGCGCAGCACCACCGACGTGGTCGGCGGCGCGCTGCTGGCGGAAAACGCCGGCGCGGCACTGGAGGAGATCGAGCAGGTTTCCAACCAGATCGCGAGCCTGGTGCAGAATATCTCCGGCAGCGCGCGCCAGCAGACCCACGCGGCACAGAACATCGCGCGCAACATGCAGGCTCTCAAGGAGATCAGCGCCCAGACCGCCGAATCGACCAACGCGACCTCGACCGCCATCGCCAAGCTGGCCGAGCTGTCCGCCGGCCTGCGCAAGTCCGCCGCGGGCTTCCGTCTGCCCGCCAGCCCCGACGAGCGCCTCGTCTCGAGCAGCGCCGTCAGGCGCGTGGAGGACGCCACGCTGAATACGGCGAAGGTGCGGCAGATCTCCGCGCTGGGCGGCTCCTAGACTCTGTTGCGAAAGCCACCGCATGCCTGAAGTCGCCTCCCAGACATTCGATATCGTGGGTCGTGAAGTGAACGCGACGCTGGCGGAGGCCCGCGGCGCCCTCGAGACCTACGTCGAACAGCCTGACAACGTCACACTGCTCGAGCGCTGCGCACAGGACCTGCACCAGGTGCAGGGTGTGCTGCGGGTGCTGGAGATCTACGGCGCGGCGCTGCTCGCCGAGGAGATGGAGCACGTCGCGCAGTACCTGCTCGCGACCCACAGTGAGCGCAAGAGCCAGGCCGAGAGCCTCGATGCGCTGATGCGCGCCATGGTGCAGCTGCCGAGCTATCTGGAGCGGGTGCTGGCGGGGGGGCGCGATCTGGCGCTGGTGCTGCTGCCGCTGCTGAACGACCTGCGCGCCGTGCGCGGCAACGCGCTGCTGTCCGAGGGCACGCTGCTGCTGCTGAACCTCAAGTCCGACCAGCAGGCGCAACCGCAGGCGAGCGCCCCGGGCGAGGCGCCGCTGACCATCGAGCACTGGGCGCGGCGCGTGCGTGCCCGTTACCAGGTGGGCCTCATCGGCTGGATCCGCGGCGAGCGCGTGGAGCAGAACCTGGCGATCCTCGGCGCGGTGGCCCACAAGCTCGAGCAGATCGCAACCCGCCAGCCGGTGTTCCAGCTGTGGTGGGTGATCGGCGCGGTGATCGAAGCGCTGCAGGAGAAAGGCCTGGAGGGCGGGCAGTCGATAAAGCGGCTGCTGGGGCTCGGCGATCGCGAGATCCGCCGCCTCTACGAGCAGGGCGAGGCGCGCTATGCGCAGTCACCGCCGGTCGAGCTGCTCAACAATCTGCTGTATTACATCGGACGCTCCGAATCCGCAGGCAGCCGGGTAACCGCGGTGCGCGCCTCGTTCCGTCTCGCGGAGCTGCTGCCGGTCGACGAGAGCATCGAGCAGGAGCGCGAGAACCTGTCGGCGCCGAGCGTGAAGCTCATGCAGACGGTGGCCGCGGCCATCCGCGAGGATCTCGGCAAGGTAAAGGACGTCCTCGACATCTTCGTGCGCCGCGGCGCCGGCCAGCCGCAGGAGCTCAGCTCGCAGGTCGAAATGCTGCGCAAGATCGGCGACACCCTCGGGGTCCTGGGCCTGGGCGAGCTGCGCGCCAACGTGCAACGCGAGACCGAGCGACTGCACAAGATCGTCGCCGGCGCGCTCCAGGCCGATGAAGCCACGCTGGTCGAGATCGCCGCGACTCTGATCGGTGTCGAGGACAAGCTCGACAGCCAGCTGGTCGGCATGATCCTGCCGCGGGACGCGCAGCTGCCGCGGCCCGCCGAGGACGGCGAATTTCAGCAGGTGCAGGCGGCGGTGCTGCGCGAGTGCATCGTCAATCTCGCGCGTATCAAGGAAGCCGTCACCCAGAGCGTCGGTGGCACGCTGGATGCGGCGGGCCTCGACAGCTGGCAGGACCTGATGCGCGGCATCAAGGCGGGCCTGCTGCTGCTCGGCAAGCCGCGCGCGGTGGAGATCATCGACGCGATCACCGCGCAATTGCGGCGCGTCATGCAACCCGGCGTTCACGTGCTGCCGCCGGGCTTCGTGGACCGGCTCGCGGACGCGATCGTCAGCCTCGAGTACTACATGGAGACGGTGCAGGCGGGACGCTCGGACCCCTGGTACATGCTCGACAACGCCCAGGCGTGTGTGCAGGCGCTCGAGCAGCAGCCGACCCCGTCGGTCCCCACGGTGGCGCCGTTCGAAGCCGGCGCCTATGCGCGCACGGTGCAGATTCCGAGCCTCGCGCCGGCGATGATGCCGCGACCGGACGTGGCGGGGGTGGACGCCGCGGCGCCGACACTGGCGCCCTCCAGCGCCGCCAGGCATGCCGAGCCTGCCGACCCCGAGCTGCTCAAGCTCTTCATCGAGGAGGCGCAGGAGGAGCTCACCCGAATCCAGCACTGTTTCCCCGCCTGGGATCACAATCCGCTCGAGCGCGATTCACTGGTCACCGTGCGCCGCTCGTTCCACACGCTCAAGGGAAGCGGCCGCATGGTCGGCGCACGCGAGCTGAGTGAGTTCGCGTGGGCGATCGAGAACCTGCTCAACCGCCTGCTCGACCACACCCTGAGCCGTACCCCGCCGATACTCGAGGCCCTGCGAGCGGCGGTCGGCGCCTTGCCCGAGCTGATCACGCAGCTGCGAACCCGCGAGCCCTTGCGCACCGACGTCAGCGCCATCGCCGCGCGCGCCCATGAACTCGCCGCGGGCCGCCCGGCCGCTGCCCGCAGCCCCGAGCAGGCTGAGGAGGAGGCGCTCGAGCCGCAACCGGCGCCCAGCGCCCCCGCCGGCCCGGGCGCGGCTGGCCAGTCCCCGCCCGCGCGCGCGCCCAGCCTCGCGCCGGCCGCACACCCCGCCCCCGCCATGACGGCGGCACGAGAGACGGTGCCGGACGACACGCTGCGCGATATCTATGCGCGCGAGACCGCCGCACATGTGGCGACGGTGCGCGGTTACCTCGCGCGCGAGTCGCAGCTTCCCGAGCCGCATACCCTGCCCGAGGACGTCTATCGCGCCTGCCACACGCTCTCGGGCAGCTCGAAAATGGCTCAGGCCCGCCACGGGATTCGACTGGCCGAGCCGCTGGATCACTGGCTGCGCCGCGCCTACGGCAGCGGGCTGGGGCTCGGGAGCGACGATCTCACCCTGCTGACGGACTGCATGGCCGCGATGGAATCCGTCGCGACCCACCTGGATGAGCCGACCGGTTACTTCGTCAATCACTGGCAGCTGCTCGAGCGGATCGAGCGCGCCGAGCGGGCCCTGGACCAGCGCATGGCCGCCGCCGGCGCGCACACCGGTATCCATGCCGCGCTCGGCGCGGCCCATGCGGCCGGCCAGGAGGCGCAGCCGCGCGACGAGGCGGTCGAGTTCGACCCCGAGGTGGCGGCCATTTTCACCGACGAGGCGACCGAGCTCATCGACGCCTCCGAGCGGGCGCTGTCCGACTGGCGCTCGCAGCCCGACAGCGCGGACTTTCGCCTGGGACTGAAGCGCCCGCTGCACACCCTCAAGGGCGGCGCGCGCGTGGCGGGCATCACGCCCATGGGCGACCTCAGCCACGAGCTCGAGACCCTCGTCATGGCGGTCGACAATGGCACGGTCGCAGCCGACGTCGCGGTGTTCGATGTGATCCAGGCGAGCCTGGACGAGCTCGCGCGCATGCGCGAGCAGGTGGTCAACGGCCGGCCCGTAGCAGCTGCGCGCGCCATCATCGCGCGCCTGCAGAGCCTCTCGGGCTCCGCCGCGGCCACCGCCGCCGCGATCCCGACGCCTCCAGAGACCCCGCTCCCTGCGGCAGTGGCGCCGCCAGCCGCCGCGCCGCGGCTGGCGGCGCTGTCGCCGGCCGGGGCGCCCGCAGCCGGGTCGGACACCACGATGCTCGTGAGGCTGAACGCGGAGCTCGCGTTGAGCCGGGACGAGGGGCGGGCTGGCCAGGCCGACTCGGTGTACGTCGAGCCCGTGCCCGCGGAAATCGCGGATGCAGGACCCGTGAGCGATACCGGGCTGGCGCCGGCGCTCACGCGTGAGCGCGCACCCGAGCTGCACGCCGAGGAGGGCCTGCTCGCGCCGCAGCCGGTCCCGCCCGGCCGCGAGCCCGTGGCGGGGGGCGAGCGCCAGGAGATGGCGCGCGTGGACGCGGATCTGCTCGACCAGATGCTGAACATCTCGGGCGAGGCGAGCATTGCGCGTGCGCGCCTCGAGCAGCAGCTCGGCTCGTTCGATTTCAACCTCGGTGAGCTGTCGCGTACGGTGACGCGCCTCAAGGAGCAGCTGCGCAGTCTCGAGATCGAGACCGAGGCGCAGATCCTGCACAAGCACGAGGACGAAGGCGCGCACCGCAGCGAGTTCGATCCGCTCGAGCTCGACCGCTATTCCTCCATCCAGCAGTACTCGCGGGCGCTGGCCGAGACGGCCAACGACGTGGCGAGCATTCAGCAGCTGCTCGAGAGCCTCGCCAAGGACACGCAGACGGTGCTGCAGCAGCAGGCGCGCACCATCACCGAGCTGCAGAACGGGCTCATGCGCACACGCATGGTGCCGTTCCAGCGTCACGTGCAGCGCCTGGCCCGCATCGTGCGCCAGGCGGCCGCCGAGACCGGCAAGCGCGCCGAGCTCATCGTCGAGGGCGCCTCGGGCGAGCTCGACCGGCAGGTGCTCGAGCGCATGCTGCCGCCGTTCGAGCACATGCTGCGCAACGCCGTGGTGCACGGCATCGAAGACCCCGAGGAGCGCGTGGGCCGCGGCAAGCCTGACACCGGACGCATTCTCCTCGAGCTGCATCGTGAAGGCGCCGAGGTCATGGTGCGCCTCAGCGACGACGGCGGCGGCATGAATCTGAGCGCGATCCGCCAGAAGGCGGAAGGCATGGGACTCATCGCCCCGGGCGGGGGGCAGAGCGTGAGTGACGAGGAAGCGATCCAGCTGATCCTCGAGCCGGGCTTCTCCACCGCCGGCGCGATCACGCAGCAGGCGGGGCGCGGCGTCGGCATGGACGTCGTGGCCACCGAGATCAAGCGCCTGGGCGGCGCGCTGCACATGGAGACCAAGGCGGGCGAGGGCACGGTGTTCACCATCCGCCTGCCGCTCACGCTCGCGATCAGCCACGCGCTGGTGGTGCGCACCGACGAGGAGTTTTACGCACTCCCGCTGCCCACCGTGGAGGGGGTGCTGCGCCTGTCCAAGTCGGTGGTCACTGCGCACCTGGGGCGCGATGCAGCGGCATTCGACTACGGCGGACAGAAGTACCGCTTCCAGTACCTCGCGACCTTCGTGGGCCTGACGCCCTCGGAGCTGCCGGGGCAGGACGTGACCATTCCGGTGGTGCTGGTGCGCGCCGGCGAGCACTCCACCGGCCTGGTGGCGGATGAGCTGGTCGGCAGCCGCGAGATCGTCGTCAAATCAGTCGGTCCGCAGATCTCCGGAATCCGCGGCATATCCGGCGCAACCATCCTCGGCGACGGCCGCATAGTCATCATTCTCGACATCGGCGCCCTGGTGCGCGCGGAGTGGCGCGCGCGGGTGCAGGCACCGCCGGCGCCGAAGGAGCGCGGCGACCGGCGCACCTTTGCGATGGTGGTGGATGATTCCATCACCGTGCGCCGCGTGACCCAGCGGCTCCTCGAGCGCAACGGCATGCGGGTGCTGACCGCGCGCGACGGCATGGACGCGGTGGCGCTGCTGCAGGACAACGTGCCGGACGTCATCCTGCTCGACATCGAGATGCCGCGCATGGACGGCTACGAAGTCGCCGCGCACGTGCGCAACGATCCGCGCCTGAAGGACGTGCCGATCATCATGGTGACCTCGCGCGTGGGTGAGAAACACCGCGCGCGCGCCATCGAGCTCGGCGTCGATGACTATCTGGGCAAGCCTTACCAGGAGGCGCAGCTTCTGGATGCCATCGCGCCGCTGGTGGAGCGGCGGCGCGCCGCGGCGCAGGGGCGGGCTTACGCCTCATGACCGAGCGCGTCACCGAAGTCTACAGCCTGCTGGTACCGCTCATCGATGCGCGGCTGATCATTCCGCGCTCCTGTGTCGCCGAGGTCATCGGCTTCCAGAGCCCGAGCGAGATGACCGGGGCGCCGCCGTGGTACGTCGGCACCGTGCCCTGGAACGGCAAGGTCGTGCCGCTCGTGTCCTTCGAGGGCGCCTGCGGCCAGATGATTCCGCCGGCCAGCGGCCGCACCCGCATCGTCATCCTGCACGCGCTCGGCACGCGGGTCGAGGGCGGCAACTTCGCACTGATCAGCCAGGGCTTCCCGCAGCTGGTGCGCGTGAGCTCGGACGTCGTGCGCCCCGATAACTCGCGCGTGTTTCCCGAGCGCACACCCATCATCTGCCAGATCCGCATGGTCAACGAGACCCCATTGGTACCGGACCTCGAGCGCCTGGAAGAGATGATCGCGGAAGAGACCAGCATCAGCGCGTAGCGCACGCGTCCTGATGCGCGCGTGCCTCGCACGCGGCAGACTTCAGTTCACTCCCCGGCGAACGCCTGCACGAAGTTCCAGCCGTTGGGCGTCCCCAGTCCCGTCGCCTGGTCCCAGCCCGGTCCCACCGGCAGCGAGGTGTCCAGACCGAAGCTGATGACGAACCAGCGCGTCGAGAACGGGAAGGTCGGCGCGCCCGACAGCGGCGCCGCCAGCTCCCAGGTGTTCAATTGCTGCGTCCCGTCGGCGTCGTGGATGGTACCGGTGACGTTCCCCGATGACGGGGCCCCGGCCCCGGTCACATCCGTGATCGTGCCCGCCGGCAGCTGGTACAGGCGCGGCGCCGCGTTTCCGAGCCGATGGTGCGCCCGCTGCGTGGCGATGCCCCACAGACCGGTGAACATCGGGCAGGCCACACTGGTGCCACCGACTGTCCCGATGAAGAGGTCTCCCGCACTGTCGCCCGTGAAGATGTACTCGACACCGGTGAACGGGTCCGCGACCCAGGAGATATCCGGCTGCAGGCGCCGTGATCCCCCGAGAGCGCGCTGCCAGGAAGGCTGCGGGTAGGCGTTGCTGACGCCGCCGCCGCCGCCGCCGCCGGCGAGGGGCTCGTTGAATGGCGGATCTATCGGCGGGCTGCCGAGCGAGATCCTGTCTGCCACCTCGGTGAGGTTGGTGCCCCAGCTGGTCTGCCAGGCGATGTGCTGCTGGGAGTCCAGCGCCACGGTCACGCCGCCGACGGCCGTGGCAAAGGGTGAGCCGGACGGGTAGCTGACGTCGATGTAGCCGAGATCGATGGCGAAGTTGCCCGAGTCACCGGTGCTGAAGTTGACCGACTGCCCGCGGGCATTGGCCATCTTCAGCACGGCGTCGGTCGAAGCACGCGACGCGACGTCGGTCTGGGACTCGACGTTGCCCCAGCTGTTGGAGATCGCCACCACCCCCGGCGTCGCCGAAGCCGTTGCGATCGCGGCGAACAGGTCGGAATCGAAGTTCGTCGGGGCGATGACCAGCAGGATCTTCGCGCCCGGCGCGATCGCGTGGACCCACTCGACGTCGAGCGTCGTCTCGGTCGCCCAGCCGGCATTCGGATCGGTCGAGAAGTTCGACTCGGTCGGCGTGCCGACGATGGTCAGGTTGACCGGCGGCAGGCCCATGGCGGCCGCGAAGGTCCGCGCGTCCCTGGCGATGGTCGTCGAGCCGAAGGCGTCCACGATGGCGATGGTCGTGCCGGTGCCGTCCAGCCCCGCCTGATAGAGCGGCGTTAGGTTGTAGGCGGTCTGTATGTCGCTCGGCTGATAGCCACACGGCGCCACCGTCCCGTTCGCGGTATTGGTGATGTCCGCACCGTAGCGGTTACCCTGGTAGCTCGCCGTGACGCCGTTGCCGCTGAAGCTCTCGGAAGTCTGCCCAAAGAAGCACTGGCCCGAGAACACCAGGCCGTTCGGGCTGGCGCTCGCCGACACCGGTCTCGGGGCCATGCCTTCGGCGTCACTCGGGCGCGTGAAGTGCACGTTTGCCGCGAGTTTGTTGCGTGCGATATGCGGCTGCGCCCCGAGAGTCGACAGACCACCGACCGAGCTGACCAGCGGCGCCACATCGGGCGGGAGGGTGGCGCTGCGGGCGCTGGCGCGGAACTCGCGGCCGTGGAAGTTGTACTGGTGCAGCTCGACCTGGAAGGCGCTCTGCACGCGCGCGGCGGTGCCTGAGGCCTTGACGTACAGGTTGTCCTGACCGACACCGGTGACGGTGAGACCCTGGGCCCTGAGGAAGGCGCTGACCTTGGCGACGTCCGCCGCGCTCGGCGCAAACTGGGCCTGGATCTGTGCGTTGGAGAGGTAAGCGGCCTTGCCTGACTGCTGGGCTTCGAGCCGGCTGTCGAGACCCTTCTCATCGTGCAGTCTCAGCCACACCGTCACTTCGACGGGACTCGACGCGCTCACGGGACCCAGATCGGTCGCGTGTGCCAGCAGCGGCGCACCGCCGCTGGCCGGTGCCGGAGCCGTCGCGGCAGCGCCGGCACTCAGACACGCGGCAATCATCAGTGCAGCCCACGGGCGGTGTGCGTGAGGCGCACCGGGACCTCGGGCCATAGTCGTGAGTTTCATCAGCGTTCTCCCCAGGGCGCTGAGCCCTTATTGGTGTTGCGCGACACTGCCGGGATGATCAGCGCGACCGCAGCCGTCGAGACCGTGCGTGTGCGCGTGCCGGCGCGGCACGCGTACGCTGCTTCAAGGGTGTCATTGCGGTCGGCGGATCCCTGCCTGCCTCAATGCGCGCAGTATGTGACATCCGTCACGAATCGTCATCACGACCCGGTAGGGTTACAGCGCGGCGGCGGGAAGCGAGCGTTCCCGCGAGCACGTAAAGAACTGTTAGAGATCGCCGAACTCCCGCTGCAGGAGCGTGAGCGCGGC
>Ga0209055_1002260_pt1 | contig 12253 bp, 13 predicted proteins | sample GraSoiAngelo_110_FD_185875 | JGI IMG/M metagenome (GOLD analysis project Ga0209055, IMG submission 185875) | Grasslands soil microbial communities from the Angelo Coastal Reserve, California, USA - 14_0903_12_30cm (SPAdes) (version 2) | ecosystem: Environmental > Terrestrial > Soil > Grasslands ... | reverse complement strand
CGATGCCCTGGCGGGCCTGCTGGGCGCTGAAGCCCAGGCCGCGCAGCGCCGTCTCCACCTGGCGCGGGACCTCGCCGTCCGCGGCGGGGGCGCCAGCCCCGGCGCGCGGGACCACCAGCATCGCCGCCTCCGCCGTCAGCTTCGGCTGCAGGTCGATGATCACCTTCTGCGCGGTTCGCGGGCCCACGCCCGGGGCGCGCCGGATCGGGGCCACGTCGCCGTTCAGGATCGCCTGCTTGAGGACCGGGATGCTGGCCGTGCTCAGGATCGCCAGACCCACCTTGGGCCCCACCCCGTCCACCTGGATCAGCTGCTCGAACAGCTCCAGCTCCTCCGGCGTGGCGAAGCCGAACAGGGCGAGCTGGTCCTCCCGCACGTGCGTGTGGACGTGCAGCTCCACCTGGCCGCCCACGCGCCCGACCCGCTCCCGGGCCGTGGCCGGGATGCTGAGCAGGTACCCGACCCCGCCCGCCTCCACCACCACCTGCTCCCCCGTCGCCCGCACCACGTTGCCGCGCAGGTAGCCGATCACGGATTCGCCCCCTGCACCATCGTCCGCAGGCGCCGGCTCCGGGCGTGGCACAGCGCCACCGCCAGCGCGTCCGCCGAGTGCTCGTCCAACCGCGCGCCGGTCCGGACCTGGAGCGCGAGCATCCGCGCCATCTGCGCCTTGTCCGCCATCCCGTAGCCCGTCAGCGAGGCCTTGACCTGGGACGGCTTGTACTCGAACACCGGGACCCCCGCCGCCGTCAGCGTGACCAGGATCGCGCCTCGCGCCTGGGCCACCCCGATGGCGCTGGTCGCGTTGCGGCCCATGAACAGCTCCTCGAGCGCCGCCTCGCCCACCCGGTGGGCGGCGAGGACGGCCCGCAGCTCGTTCACCAGGTGTAAGAGCCGGGGGCCGGCGGGGCCGGGCACGGTCTTCACGGTCCCGCACGCGGTGGCCTGGCCGGACTCGTCGAGGAGTCCCCAGCCGGTGGCGGCCAGGCCAGGGTCGATGCCGAGAAGGAGGTGGGTCCTAGACGGATGCCGAGATGCGTTCGAGGACGTCTGCGGGGATGTCGAAGTTGGCATGGACCGACTGGACGTCGTCCTCCTCTTCCAGCGCCTCCAGGAGCCTGAGGACCGCCGCGGCCTTGTCCTCGCCGACCGGCACGGTCGTCTTGGCCTGCATCGTGACCTCGGCGTTCTCCACCGACACGCCCGCCGCCTCGATCGCCTTGCGGACCGCCTCCAGGTCGTTCGGCTCGGTCGTGATCTCGATCGTGCCGCTGTCCACCTGGGTGTCCTCGGCGCCCGCCTCGATCGCGGCCAGCTCGACCTCGTCCGGGTCGTGGTCGCCGAGGTGGGCGCTGACCACGCCCTTGCGCTCGAACATCCAGGCCACGGAGTTCGTCTCGCCCAGGCTGCCGCCGTTCTTGGAGAACACGTGGCGGATGGCGGGGGCGGTGCGGTTCCGGTTGTCGGTCATGACGTCGACGAGGATCGCCACCCCGGCCGGGCCGTAGCCCTCGTAGCGCAGCTCCTCCAGCGCGTCGCCCTTGCCGGCGCCGGTGCCGCGGTCGATCGCGGACTGGATGCGGTCGGCCGGCATGTTGACCTCGCGCGCCTTCTGGACGGCGAGCCGCAGGCGGAAGTTGCCGTCGATGTCCCCGCCGCCCTCCTTGGCGGCGATGGTGATCTCACGGCTGGCCCGCGTGAACGCCTGGCCTCGCTTGGCGTCGACGACGGCCTTCTTGTGCTTGATGCCGGCCCACTTGGAATGCCCGGACATCTACGCGTTCAACTCCATCACGAACATGCTTTCGGCGATTTTACCCGGGGACGGCCGGGTCCCGCTCCGTCCCCGGGTTCGAGTGTACGCGCGCCATCCCGCGCACGGACGGCGGCGTCAGGCGATGGCGCGGTTGAACGAGCGGGCGGCGAGCACGACGGACCCCGCCGCGAGCACGGCCAGGATCACGACCCCCTTCAGCACGCTGACGTCCGTCAGGTGGTCGTTGAAGACCGCCCTGGCGGCGTCCACCGCGTACGACAGCGGGTTGAAGTCCGCCACCGTCTGGAGCCAGTCGGGCGCCAGACTGAGCGGCAGCAGCACGCCGGACAGGAGCAGGAGCGGGAGCGTCGCCGTGGTGAGGACGCCGGCGAGCTGGCCCTCGTCGCGCAGCACCAGCGCCAGCGTGTACGAGAGCGAGGCCATGAGCAGGCCGATCAGCGCCTGGAGCGCCAGGATGACCGCCAGGCCCGACGGGTGGATGCTCAGCCCGAACGGCAGCGCCAGCAGCACCAAGAGCAGCGACTCCACCACCAGCACCAGGATGTCGCGGAGGGCCCGTCCGAGCAGCAGCGCGATCCGGCTGACCGGGGTCACGCGCATCCGCTCCACCACGCCGGCGCGCAGCTCCGCGATCAGCGTGAAGCCCACGAACGCCGCCCCGAAGGCGCCGAGCTGGATCACCAGCCCCGGCACGAACACGTTGTACGCGCCGCCGGCCGGGAAGCCCCTGATGCTGGCCACCGACTTCAGCAGCGGGGCGAAGAGAAAGAGGTAGAGCAGCGGCTGGAGCATCCCGATCACGATCCATGCCGGGTTGCGCACCGTCATGCCCAGGTAGCGGCGGAAGACCAGCCAGGTGTCCCTGAACGCGCGCACGACGACCTCCTCCCCTCGGCTCAGCGGCCGACCCATCGGGCCCAGTCCGGCGCCGGGGCCGCCTGCTCGCGCAGCGACCGGCCGGTCTGCCGGAGGAACACGTCGTCGAGGCTGGGGCGGGCCAGCGAGGTGGTCCGCAGCTCGATCCCGGCCTCGGTCAGGACGCGCAGCAGCGCCGGCAGCGCGGTCTCGCCGCGGTCCACGTACAGGCGGATCGCGCCGCCGTCGACGCTGGCCTCGCGCACGAACGGCTGGCCGGCCAGCAGGTCCAGCGCGACCTGGACGTCGCCGCCCACGCCGAGGGTGACCGCGTCGCCCGCGATCTGCCGCTTGAGCTCGTCCGGCGTCCCCTCGGCCACGATCCGGCCGTGGTCGATGATCGCGAGCCGGTCGCAGAGCGCGTCGGCCTCGTCCAGGTAGTGCGTCGTGAGGAAGATCGTCATGCCGCCCTCGCGCAGCCGCCGGACCTCGTCCCACAGGCGGGCCCGGCCCTGCGGGTCCAGGCCGCTGGTCGGCTCGTCGAGGAACAGCAGCCGCGGCCCGTGGATCAGCCCGAGCCCGATGTCGAGCCGGCGCCGCTGGCCCCCCGAGTACGTGCCGGTGTTGCGGTCCGCCACCTCCTCCAGGTCGAGCGTGGCCAGGAGCTCGGCGGCCCGCCGCCGGGCCGCCGACCGGCCCATCCCGTACAGCGTGCCCTGGAACTCCAGCTCGGTCCGCCCGGTCACCTGGCGGTCGGCGCCGTTCTGCTGGCCCACGTACCCGATCGACTCCCGGACCCGCCGCGGCTCCCGGACCAGGTCGTGGCCGGCGACCCGCGCCTCTCCCCCGGTCGGCGGCAGCAGCGTGGACAGCATCCGGAGCGTCGTCGTCTTGCCGGCGCCGTTGGGCCCCAGGAAGCCGAAGATCTCCCGCGCCTCGACGCGCAGGTCGATCCCCGCCACGGCGTCCACGTTCCCGCGCCGGGACCGGAACGTGTGCCGAAGGCCCGTCGCCTCGATCACTGGGCCGGCGTCCCGGTTCCGGGCCTCGTGGCCGACCAGGTCCGATGTCGCGGTCACCCTCATTCCTCCTTCGCGGGGCCGTCGTGCCCCACGACGCGCAGCTGGCCGGGCGCGCGGCCCGACCGCAGCTCCGGCAGCCGTTCCAGGAGCTCCTCGTGCCAGGCCACCTCGGCTGCGATGCGGACCTGGAAGTGCCGGAACACGACCCGGTCCAGCGGGCTGAGGTACCGGGCCACGCGCTCCTGCTGGCGGCCCATCTCCGCCGCCTGCTCGCGCAGCGCGGCGAGCCGGCCCACCACCGTCGCGCGCACCTCCGACTCGTCCAGGTCGTCCGTGAACGAGAGCGCCAGGTCGAACGGGTCCGGCGCGACGGCGGTGTCCTGGAAGCAGGCGTCGCGGAGGACGCTCAGCTCCCGCCAGCCCTCGGCCGTGATTCCGTAGACGGTCCGGGCCGGGAACCGGCCCTCCTGGCTCCGCTCCACCGCCTCGATCAGCCCCTCCTCCTCCATGCGCCGCAGCGTCGCGTACAGCGAGCTCACCTTGACCCGGCCCCAGAAGTCCGCCCGCTCCAGCTCGGCCTTGCGGCGGATCTGGTGCCCGTGCATCGGCCCGCTGGTCGCGAGCATGCCCAGGACGAACAGCCGGCCCGTTTGCATAGTAGTCCATTATGGAGTAGACGACGATGGACTAGCCAGGTCAGACGAGCTGCATGCCGCCGTTGACCGTCACGTACGCGCCGGTGACGTGCCGCATGTGGCCCGCGAGCAGGGCCAGGACCGCGCCCGCCACGTCGTCCGGCTCGGCCAGCCGGCGCAGCGGGGTGTGCGCCCGCACCTGGTCCAGCACCGCCGCCGGGAGGAACCCGCTCGCCTCGGTCAGCGTCAGGCCGGGCGCCACCACGTTGACGCGCACGCCGTGCGGGCCCAGGTCGATGGCCAGGCTGCGGGCCAGGCCGTCGAGCGCGGACTTGGCCACCGAGATCGCGCCCAGCCCCTCGCTGGGCTTCCGCGACTGCCCGCTGCTGATCGCGACGATCGAGCCCTCGCCCCGCTGGATCATGCCCGGCGCCACGGCCTGGCAGGGCAGGAACGCCGCCGCGAGCTGGGCGCGGACGTACCCGTCGAGGCCCGCGAACGGGGCGGCGGTCAGCGGTCCCATCGGCAGTGCGAGGGCGCCCGCCGCGTTCAGGACCAGCGCGTCGACGGGCCCCAGCGCCGACTCCGCCTCGCGCACCATCCGGCCCACCTCGGCCGCGTCGCACACGTCGGCCTGGACCGCGACGGCCCGGCCCCCGCCGCGTGCGATCGCCGCCACCACGCCGGCGGCCTCCTCGCCGCTGCGCCGGAAGTTCACGGCCACGGCGGCGCCGTGCCGGGCCAACAGGCGCGCGGTGGCGGCGCCGATTCCCCGCGCGGCGCCGGTCACCAGCACGGTGCGGCCGGCGAGCAGCTGGCTCTCCATCAAACCCCTCCAACATGGGCGGGGCGGGGACGCCGTCCCCGCCCCGCGCGGAACGCCGGCGTCAGCGCGGCGTCAGCTTCGTCGCCCGCTCCGCGGCCTCGCCGTACCGGCCGGCCTGCTCGTCGAGCAGGCGGCCGAACTCGCGAACGACCCCGTGCGCCTCCCGCACGAACTGGTCGCGCTCCTCGGCGGTCGCCGGGTGCAGCTCGCCCTCGCCGTCCAGGTCGCGGTACCTGCCGCGCGCCTGCTGGAGGCCCAGGATCGCGCTCCCGCGCAGGAGCACGTCCTCGCCGGACGGCTCGCCGCCCAGCGCCTCCTCCAGGAAGCCGCCCGCTCGCCCCACCCGCGCGGCGCGGTAGGCGGCCGGCGGCTGCCCGTCCTCGCCCGCGACCTCGATCGCGTCGCCGCCGCGGAGCTGCGCGCGGATCGCGCGCGCGACCACATCCGTGGACTTGATCAGGTCGGTGGCGGCGTTCCGGCGCCGCTCCGCGGCGCGGCCGAGCGCCACGATCGCCTGGGCGAGGTCGCCCGTGGGCCACTGCGGAGCGTCAGATTCGTTGGACATCAACGATCCTCCTGTATGAGCCCGGCTGCTCTGCCGGACAGCACTCGCCGGGCTGCAATGCCCGGCGGCACGTGTGTTCTACCACTGGCCACCCGCGGGCAAACGCCGCCGGCCGCGGGCCGGGAGCAGGTCCGCCAGGCCCTGCTCCAGCCCGACCAGCGGCTCCCAGCCGAGCGCCGAGCGGATCGCGCGCACGTCCGCCACGAAGTCGCCCGGCTCCGTCTCGACCACCCCCGCCGGCCAGGGGACCCGCGCCACCGTCACGCCCGCCAGGCCGGCGATCAGCTCGGCGAGCGCGTGCACCGAGCGGCCCTGCCCGGTGCCGACGTTGAGGACCCGGACGCCGTCGGACGGCCCGGCGCCGGCCGCCAGGAACGCGCGCGCGACGTCGGAGACGTGGACGAAGTCGCGCAGCTGGGCGCCGTCGCCGTAGACGGTCAGGCACTCGCCGCGGGCGGCCCGGACGGCGAGCGCGGCGACGACGCCCGTCTGCCGCTGGTGCGGCAGGGACGGCCCGTACGTGTTGGAGAGCCGGAGCGCGACGGCCCGAAGGCCGTGGCGGCGGGCATAGAACTGGTGGTACTGCTCCGCCGCCACCTTGTGCACGCCGTAGAGCAGCGTGGGCCGGAGCGGCGCCGACTCGGGCACCGGGCAGGGCAGGCGGGGCGCGTAGACCAGGCGGCTGCTGGCGAGCACGACCGTCGCCTGCCCGCCGTCCCGGTGCAGGGCGTCGAGCAGCACCAGCTGGGCCCTCGCGTTGGCGTCGAGGTCGGCCAGCGGCCGCTCGTCGCCGCCGGCCGCGTCGGCGCTGCCGACCAGGTTGAACACGACCTCCCGGCCGGCCACGGCGCGCGCCGCGACGTCGGTGTCGAGCGCGTCGCCGGGCACGAAGTCCACGTCGCCGAGCTCGGCCAGCCAGCCGGCGGCGCGGCAGCGCGCGTACGAGCCCGGGCTGACCAGCGCCCGCACGTCGGCGCCCGACCCCCGGAGCGCCCGCAGCAGGTGCACGCCGATGAAGCCGAGGCCCCCGGCGACCAGCACCCGCCGGCCGGCGTAGTCGCCCGGCCCGGTCACCGGCGGACCGGCGGCAGGCGCAGCTCGAAGTCGTCGAACGTGACGAACTGGAACCGCCGGAACGCCAGCGCCGGCCGCCCGGTCGCCAGCGCCTGCGCCGTGAGGCCGGCGACGTTGGCCCAGCCGAAGGGCACGCACGCGAGGTCGAGCAGCAGCGAGCGGAGGGCACCGGGGCGCGCCTCCTGCCCACCCGGCCGGGCCCGGCGCCGGAACGCCCGCATCCCGCGGCGCCACTGCCACAGGTCCACGCCCGCCGTCGCCGCGACGGTGAGCAGCGGCGCCCCGACCCGCCAGGCCCAGCCGCCGACGGGCAGGACCGCGAGCAGGACCGCGAGGAGCACCGCCAGGGCCAGCCCGGCCTGGGCCGGGCTGACCTTCCACGTCGTGCGGCGGGGGAACTCGGCGCAGTCGTAGCCCTCGCCCTTGCCGTAGCGGTAGAACCGGCGGAGCATGGCGCCCACCGTCGTGTGCTCCCGGTCGTGCCACACGAGCGCCTCGCGGCAGGTGATCAGCGGATGGCCGGCCTCCGTCATGCGGACGCCGAGGGCGACGTCCTCCCCGCCGGCCCGGACCGAGAGCCCCTCGTCGAAGCCGCCCACCGCGGCGAACGCGCTCGCCCGGACGGCGAAGTTGGCGGCCGGCCCCCACAGCACCCGCTTGAAGTCGGCCGCCCACGCGAAGCACCGCCAGGTGCCCGAGCGCTCCGCGATGTCCCATGTCAGCGAGCGGCCGCCGTTGAACTCGACCATGCCCAGGGCGCCGCCGACCGACTCGCCGGCGGCGCGCAGGCACTCCACGTGCGCCGACAGCAGGCCCGGCGCCGCGATGCAGTCCGAGTCCAGGAACAGCACGAGGTCGTGCCTGGCGGCGGCCGCGCCGGCGTTCCGCTTGGGGCCGGCGGGCACCGGCCCGCGCAGGTACCGGGCGCCGCTGGCGGCGACCAGGGCGCGGACCGCGGGCTCGACCGTGGGCCCGCTGTCGTCGACCACGATGCACTCCCACGGCCCGCCGTGCCGGGCGCCCGCCTCCCGCAGGCTGTCCAGCAGGCGCTCCAGCAGGGGCAGGCGGTCCGCGTGGAAGGGGATGACGACCGAGATGCCCGGCGTCCGTCCCGGACCAGCGGGGGTGTTCCGCAAGAGGGGGCCTGCCCCCTCTTGCACCTCGGACGATCCGGATGCTGCCGCAAGCAAGGGCTTGGCCCGAGCGTGTGAGTCCATCTTCCCGAGATCGTCCGGCCCTGCCTTCAGACGCGCAGCGACGCGCCGAAGGCGCTCCGAACGTCCCGGACCAGCGGGGGTGTTCCGGAAGAGGGGGCCTGCCCCCTCTTGCACCTCCCCGCTCACCGGCCGTTCCCGGCGCCGGCCAGCTGGACCAGCGCGCGTTCTGGCCCCGGGCCGGCCGCGGACAGCGGGCCGGCGGCCGCCACCATGCGGCCGTCGCGGATCAGCTCGAACAGGCGCCGCGTCTCGGGCGCCGGCGCCACCCCGAGCTCGCGCTCGAGGGCGGCGCCGCAGAGCCCGAACTGGCGGAGCGCGGCGCTGCGGTCGCCCGAGAGCAGGTGCAGCCGCATCAGGCGCACGTGCACCCGCTCGCCAGCCGGGTCCTCGCGCAGGGCGCGGCGGCCGTACGCCAGGCCGGCCTCCCAGCGGCCGGCCCGCTCGGCCGCCGCCATCAGGCGGTCGAGCAGGGCCAGGTGCATCGCCCGGTACTGCTCGCGCGCGAGCAGGCTCCAGTCGGTGTACCAGCCGTCGAGGAGCGGCGCCTGGCACAGGTCCACCGCCCGCTCGGCGGCGGCCACCAGGTCGGGCGCCAGCTCCCGGGAAGCGGCGGCGGCGCAGCGCGCGTACGCGCGCTCCAGCTCCAGCGTGTCCGCCCAGAGCGAGGCGTCGGGCCGGAGACCGATCCACTCCTGGTCGGCCTGGAGCACGTCCCGGCAGCCCGCCGCGTCGAGCACGCAGCGGAGCCGCCACAGCGACTGCCGCAGGTACTTGCGGCAGCGGAGCGGGTCGCTGGTCGCCCAGAGCTGCTCGGCGAGATAGCCGAGGAGCTCCTGCACCTTGCGCCGCTCCAGGGCCGTCAACGGGCCGGCCTCGCCGCTGGCCCGGAACCGTCCGAACAAGTGTACGCGCAGCATCACGGTCGTCCTCCCTGGCTGGGTCTCACTCCGCACGCGGGTCGTCCTCGTAGAAGGCGTCGGTGAGCACCTCGGCGAGGCGCTCGGCCAGGGCCTCCAGCTGCTTCTTCAGAGGACGGATCTCGCGCATCGTTGCGTGCGGCAGGCGGCGCAACAAGGCATCGACGGCGCCGGGCAGGTCGGCCTGGGCGCCGCGCCCGACGCGCGGTGGCGCGACCGCCGCGGCGCTCCGCGGCGATTCGACGGCCGCCTGGCCGCGACCCGGGCCGAGCTCCGTGGCGGCCTGCAGCGCCTCGTCGCCGGAGAGCCGCTCCTCGCGGATGCGCCGCCACAGGTCGTCCTGGAGCTCCTCGTCGCGGCGGAGCCGCAGCAGCGCGCGGCCGTGCTTCTCCGTCAGGTTGCCCCTGCGCATGTCCTCCTGGATCGGCTCCGGGAGGGCTGAGATGCTCAGGAGGTGGTAGACGTGGCGCCGGCTGATCCCGAGCACCCGGCCGACCTCCTCCCAGGACTGTGCACCCAGGTTCACCCGCAGGCGCCGCAGCGCCTCGCACCGGTCCACGGCGTTCAGGTCCTCGCGCTGGATGTTCTCGATCAGGGCCTGGGCGAGCGCCTGGTCGTCCTCCAGCTCGGCGATCACTGCCGGCACCACCTTGAGCCCGGCTCTCGTGGCCGCCGTCAGCCGGCGCTGGCCCGCCACGAGCTGGTACCGGCGGCCTCGCGGACGCAGCCGCAGCGGCTGGAGAATGCCGTGGTCCCAGACGCTCTGCGTCAGCTCGTCCAGCGCCGCGTGATTGAAGCTCTGACGCGGTTGGTCCGCTGCCGCGTCGATGAGCTCGACAGGCACTAGCTTGAAGAGCGTATCGACGCCGGCCGGCGGACTCGTGGTCGCTTCCAGGCGCGCGACCAGCTCGATACCCGACAGTCCAACGTTGGACATACGACTGGTTCCTCCCACACTATCCCGACCTCGGACGACCCCATGATTGATCGCTCTGTCATGGGATATCGTCAAGCCCTTTCCGACCCGTGTGCTGGTGTGCGGAACAGTCACGGATCAGCAAGAAGGGGGGCGGACCGATCCGCTCGCGCCCGGCCCGGGCCGCGGCTATACTCGCCCCCGTCCCGGCCTGAGGTAACCGATCGCGTATAGCAATCGATAGATCGCCCGACGCAATCGGTGAATCCTGGTCAGCGACCGGTCCCTTGTCGAGGTGCTGCAGTGAAGCGAGTCGTGATCACAGGGCTGGGCATCGTGGTTCCCAGCGGCGTCGGCGTGGGCGAGTTCTGGCACAACAGCAACGCGGGCCGCTCGTACACACACGACGAACCGGACATGGTGCGCATGGGACTGGCCAGCCACGTGCTGGGCCGGGTCCGCGACTTCCGCGTCGAGGAGCACCTGTCACCGGACGCGCTCCGGGACGTCGCCGACCTGAGCCGCTTCTCGCACTTCGGCGTCGTCGCGGGCGTGCAGGCCGCGCGCGACGCCGGCCTGCCCGACGCCGCGCTGGCCCCCGAGCGGGCGGCCGTGATCTGCGCGTCCGCGATCGCCGGGACGCCCGAGTTCCAGGCCATGTACGAGGAGGGGAGCCGCGCCGGGACCCGACCGGTGGCCGGCCTGCCGGCCGACTCCAGCTTCTACGACGCGGTGTTCGCCAACTTCACGCCCACCTGGCTCGCCCGGCGGTTCGGGCTGCGCGGGCCGTGCACCGCGCTCACGACGGGCTGCACGGCCGGCGTGGACGCCCTGGGGCTCGGCTTCGATCTCGTTCGCCACGGCGAGCTCGACCTGGCGCTGACGGGCGCCGCCGAGGCGCCGCTCTGCGGCATCTCGTACGCCACGCTCGACATCATCGGCTCGCTGGCCAGGGTGGACTGCCCCGGGCCGCGGGCGTCGCGGCCGTTCGACGCCCGCCGCGGCGGGTTCGTGCTGTCCGAGGGCGCGGCGACGCTGGCGCTCGAGGAGTACGAGCACGCGAAGCGCCGCGGCGCGCGCGTCTACGCCGAGGTGATCGCGTTCGCGAGCCTGAACAACGCCGCGCACATGACCGACCTGGCCCCGGACGGCGCGTCGATGGCGCACGTCATCCGGCGCTGCCTGGACGACGCCGGAGCGGACCCCGCCAGCATCGACTACATCAACGCGCACGGCAGCTCGACGCCGCAGAACGACCTGTTCGAGACGATGGCGTTCAAGTCCGTGCTCGGCGAGCACGCCTATCGCGTGCCCATCAGCTCCACCAAGTCGATGATCGGCCACCCGCTGTCACCGGCCAGCCTGGTCGGCGTCATCGCGGCCGTCGGCGCCATGGAGACCGGCATGGTCCCGCCGACGATCAACTACGAGGTGCCCGACCCCGAGTGCGACCTCGACTACGTGCCGAACCAGGCCCGTCACGCGCGCGTGCGGCGCGCGCTGGTCACTGCGAGCGGCTTCGGCGGGATTCACTCCAGCACGCTGCTCGGCGCCGTCGCGGACTGACGGCGGTCACTGTGAACCGCTGACCGCGATCGCTGGTCAGCTCACAGTCCCGGTGCTAGATTCGCGGTGTCCCGGCAACAGTGAACGGAGGCACACGAGACGATGACGGCGATTGAGAACATGCGGCGCATCCTGACCGAGGCGTTCAGTGAAGGAAAGCTGGACGTCCTGGACGATCTGCTGCACCCGGACTTCATGAACCACAACGCGCCGCCCGGCGTCGCCCCTGGCATCGACGGCGTGAAGTGGGTGATCGAGATGGAGCGCCGCGGCTTCCCCGACATGACGTACGCAGGAAGAAGCCGGAGAGGCCGAGGTCGGCGACCTCGTCTACCAGCACGCGCTGGTGCGGGGGACGCACCTGGGGCCGATCTTCGGCGTGGCGCCGACCGGCCGGCCGGTCGAGTTCCGCGAGATGCACGTCGCCCGCGTGCGCGACGGCCGGTGCATCGAGCACTGGGGCGTCAGCGAGACGTCGAAGGTCTGGGTGCAGATCGGCAAGACGGCCCCGGCCCCGCATCCCGACCAGGCGGCCGCGCGCTAGGCGCCGAAGGCCGTGGGACACGTCGACGTGAACGTCCTGGTCCGCGCGCCCCTGGACCTGACCTGGCGGGTGACGAACGACCTGTCCGCCTGGGACCGCGAGCGCCATCGCTTCCTGGACGGGCCGGGCTCGGGCAACCGGGTCGTGTTCGAGGTGGTCGTGCCGGCGGCCGGCGACGCCCCGAGCCGCACCTACAGCGTTGACCGCTGCGCGGACGAGGCGCACCGGCTCGTCTACTCCCGCCGCTGGGACAACCACCCGTACCGCTACTCGATCGCCTGGTGGCTCTACGAGGCGGTCGAGGGCGGCACCGCGGTGCGCTGCGTGCAGGACTTCGAG
>Ga0209055_1002254_pt1 | contig 12266 bp, 9 predicted proteins | sample GraSoiAngelo_110_FD_185875 | JGI IMG/M metagenome (GOLD analysis project Ga0209055, IMG submission 185875) | Grasslands soil microbial communities from the Angelo Coastal Reserve, California, USA - 14_0903_12_30cm (SPAdes) (version 2) | ecosystem: Environmental > Terrestrial > Soil > Grasslands ... | reverse complement strand
TGATGGGGTCGGCGCCCCCGAGGGGGTCGGCGTCGACGAAGGCGTTGGACTCGCGCCACCCGATGGGCTCACCGATCCGCTCGGCGTCGGACCCGACGGTGCCGGCGAGTTCTGGGAGCCGCTCGCCGACGGCCTCAAAGCGACGGGCGGGCGGCTGGCGTTTGGCCTGACCGCGAAAAACCGCGGGGGAAGGTTGAAGGTGGGGACCAGGAGCCAGAACGGCGCCCTCGGGTCGTCCGCAAAATAGAGGCTGGACGCGGGGTCCGATGCATTTCCGTTGGCGTCGATCCGGAAGGGACCGATCTCCCAGTCCGCGGGGATGGCCCGAACTGCGATCACGATCAGGAGAAGGGCAAAGAAAAACAGCAGAAAGCCAAAGCGGCGGCGCCGCTTCTCTTCCGTTTCCGGAGCAGGCGATACTGCCGATTCCATCTGGGTTCCACCCTATCGCCATGCCCTTTCGGCGCTGATTGCGTCCGTGGCGCCGCAGGCTCCAACCTGTTACAAAGTTGAAACGCCCGGTTAAGCTCGGCTCAGCAGGCGGCGGATCATCCCGGGGGCCAGCCCATGGCACGGCCGCCCAGCAGGTGCAGGTGCAGGTGATAGACGCTCTGGCCTGCCTGTGGCCCCTTGTTGAAGACCAGCCGGTATCCCTCCCGGCTGATCTGGCGCTCCTCTGCGATCCGGTTGGCCAGCTCGACCATCCGGTACAGGAGCGCCTGATGCTGGGACTGGACCTCAGCTACCGATGGGACGTGCTCCTTTGGAATCACCAGCACGTGCACCGGGGCGACCGGCCGAATGTCCTCGAATGCCATCATTTCGGGATCTCGAAAGACTTCCTTCGAGGGAATCTCGCCCGCGAAAATCTTGCAAAACAGGCAGTCTTGCGGCATGGGGGTCAGCTTACGAGAAGGCCATCATCGGTGGCTGCCAGTGGGAGCACCGTGGCCAGGGTTCCCAGCCGCTGTTCCCGGGGTGGCGCGTATACGCTGATGTAATTGTCGCTCAGTCCGCGCACCCGGTTTGGGAAGCGCCGATCCCAGAGGACCTCGAGCGAACGGTTGATAAACCCAGCCTCGTAGCTGCGCCGCTGCGTTTCGGCCTGTTCCTTGAGACGGTAGCTGCGCGCCTGGCTCACTGGATCCGCTGCGGGCGGCCCCAGTCGCGGCGCGGCGGTTCCCGCCCTGGGCGAGTAGCGGAAGACGTGCATCCCGCTGAAGGCCGATTCCGCCGCGACAGCCTGGGTCTCCGCGAAGTCGGCGTCGGTCTCACCCGGAAACCCGACGATCACATCGGTGGTCAGCGCCATGTCCGGTACCCGGGCACGTAGAGCATGAACCAGGTCCGCGTATCCTCGCCGGCGATAAAGCCGCCCCATCCGCTTGAGCACGTTGTCGCTTCCCGACTGCAGGGGAATGTGAAGGTGACGGCAGAAGCGTGGTTCGGCGGCCAGCTCGACGAGCTCAGGGGTAAAGTCGTTCGCATTCACCGAGCTCAGCCGGAGCCGGGCGGGGGCGATGGCTTCCAGCATTCGGGAAACGAACGGAGCGAAGGCTCCCCCCCGCTCCCGCCCAAATGAGCCCAGGTCGACTCCGGTGAGCACGATCTCGCCGTACCCTTCGGCTACTGCCTGACGGGCTCGCTCGAGCAGGGTCTCCTCCTCGCCGCTTCGGGACTCGCCCCGGGTGCGCCAGACAATGCAGTAGGTACACCGGTGGTTGCACCCGTCCTGCACCTTGAGGAAAAATCGGGACCGGGCGAAGGCGCCCCGCCCGGCGTCCTGGGTGGGGTGGAAGGTCGCAACCAGGTAATCGAAGATGTCGCCCTTGCGGGCATTGGGAAAGGCCGCGTCCACGTCCGGCACGGCGGAGATACGCGGATTGGGATTATCGACGTGACAACCGGTGAGGACCAGATGGGCCTCGGGGTGACGGCGGCGGAGACCGTGCACCAGCGTGCGGACTTTCCGGTCGGCCTGAGCGGTGACGGTGCAGGAGTTGATCACGCAGACATCGGGGTGTTCGTGCGACTCGGCCACCTGAAAGCCGGCCCGGTGGAGCCGGTCCGACAGGTCGGCCATCTCGGCGAAATTCACCTTGCAGCCCAGCGTCTGAATCGTGACCTTCATGCTTGATGGATGAGGATAGCAGCGGCGATCACGGGCGCCAGCCGGGCGCGAAGGATCCTGGGACCGAGGGTCACCGGGGTTCCGCCGGCTTCGACCAGGGTGCCGATTTCGGCCGGCGTCCAGCCACCCTCGGGTCCCACCGCTAGGGCCACGGTTACCTCATCCGGCCCCAGTGGCCGGAGCCTGGTAGCGGCCTCGGGATGAAGTACCAGCAGCCTGACTGCACCCGCCTCCAGCACGGTTTCCGCAAGCGAGGCCGGCAGGGCCACCTCGGGCACGCGACCGCGCCGGCTCTGCTCAGCGGCAGACTCGGCGATCGCCCGCCAGCGCTCGATCCTGGCGGGTGCCGGACGCGCGACCGAGCGAGCCGCCAGGACCGGCAGGATCCGGCTCACCCCGGCCGCGGTCGCACCCTCGATCACCGCATCGAAGTCGGGGTTGGGGAGGAGCGCCTGAATCAGGGTGAGCCGCGCGGGCGGCTCGCCGGCACTCTCGCGAACCTCGCGGATCCGGCCTCGGACCTCAACCGGGCGGACGCTGACGACTTCGACCCGATACTCCCGGCCGTCCGACACGGCGACCCCGGATTCGCCGGTTCGAACCCGGAGCACACGTGCCAGGTGATGCGCTTTCGCCCCGGTGATTACGACTTCGTCCGAACCCACCTGCCCGCTCGGTACGAATACCCAGAACATGGGGTCATCCTGTCAGATCACCCTTTGACGCTGGAAGCTGCCGGCCGAGCCGTTGTATTCGGAGTCCGATGGGCGACGCAGAGTATCTGCCGCCGCAGCTGAGCCGGGCAAGCTTCCGGATGGCCGCTCTTGCCTTCTTTGGACTCGCCATCGCTCTGATCGCCAGCGACTACCTGGGCCCGGGCCAGGGTGTCAACTACCCGCTGGAGTGGGCGGTGGCGGGGATCGGGCTGGGCGGCGGCGTTGTCTGCTGGCTGCTTCCCTGGGACCGAATCCCGCTGAACCGCTTCCTGCTTGTGATCGTCGCCGGCATCGTGCAGCTCACGGTCAGCGTTATGGCAACCGGCGGTGTTCACTCACACCAGCTGGCGATCTACCTGGTGGTAGTTGTCTTTGCGGCCTCGCTCTACGAGTTTCGGGTGGCAGGGCTGGTGGCGGTCACGGCCGGCGTCGCCGCGGCCATTCCCCTCCTCGGCGGCTGGGACGATTTCTATGCCCGCTCACTCCTGATTCTCTTCACATGCATGGTCACCTGCGCCTTCATCCCCGGCCAGGTGCGCAAGGCGCTCGCCGACGAGAACCAGGTGGCCGAGAAGCGGCGGGTCGACCTGGAAGAGAGCTACCTCGCCACGATCGAGGCGTTGGCTGCGGCGCTGGACGCCAAGGACCGCCATACGGAGGCTCACTCGCGGGAAACCGCGGCCCTCTCCCTTGCCGTCGGTCGCCGGCTTGGCCTGAAAGGGGAGGCGTTGCGGTTTCTGGAGTATGGTGCCTTGCTCCACGACATCGGCAAGATCGGCGTTCCGGGCTATGTGCTCAACAAGCCGGGACCCCTGGATGATGAAGAGATGGCCATGATGCGCGAGCATCCTGTGATCGGCGAGCGGATCGTCGCCTCCGTCCCATTTCTGGCACCCGTGCGCCCGGTGGTGCGCGCCGAGCACGAGCGATGGGATGGCGGAGGATATCCGGACGGACTGAGTGGCGAAAACATTCCGGTCGAAGCTCGCATCATCCATGCCTGTGACGCCTTCCAGGCAATGTCCAGCGATCGTGCGTATCGCCGGGCTCTTCCCCGGGCGCAGATTCTTTCGGAATTGCGAAGCCAGTCTGGGAGGCAATTCGATCCGCAGGTGGTCACCGCATTGCTGGCGGTGGTCGAGGCCGGCGACGTCGACATTCACGGGACGGCGGACGCGGATGTCAAAAAGGACAGACCTATCGGGGAGGGCCAGGCCTGGGCTCGCCACCTCGACGCAATCCAGGAGCTCGGCGCCAGCTTGACCTCGGTCACCAGTGTGCAGGACATCTGCCACATCATCGGCCAGGCCATCGTCACCCTGCTCCCCTACGATCAGTGCCGCATCTACCTGCTCGAGGACGATCGGGCAACCCTGCGACCGGCCTATTTCAGCGATACCAGGCGAGCGGAATACGACGGAATCACGGCCGAAACCCTGGCGGTCCAGGTGGGCGAGGGGATCACCGGCTGGGTGGCGGAGACCAAGCGGGGAGTGGTTATCAACGACAGCGAGGCCCATCCGAAGGCCCTCCATGTCCCCGGCACTGGGCGCAACGACGAATCCATGATTGCGGTCCCGGTCCTCTTCGAGGACAAGCTGGTCGGCGTCATCGTGACCGTCAAGATCGGGCTCCATCAATACATCGGCGATCACCTCCGCCTGCTCACTATCCTGGCGAACCAGGCCGCTGTCTCTATCGCCAACGCACGGTTGATCGAGCGGCTCGAGACCAGCGCCACAACTGATCCGCTGACAGGGCTGGCCAACCGGCGGGCATTCGAGCAAAAGCTCACCGGGAGGCTTCAGGAAACCATCCCGGAGCCGTTCTCGGTGATCATGCTCGACGTCGACGGCCTCAAGCAGGTGAACGATGCCCGGGGCCATGCTGCCGGCGACGCGGTGCTCAAGCGGGTGGCCGCGGTGCTGGTCGGCCACCTGCGCCATGATGACCTGGTCACGCGCTGGGGCGGCGATGAGTTCGTGATCCTGATGCCCGGCGTCGATCAGGTGGGCGCCATTTCACTGGCTCGGCGTATCGGGGGCACCTTGCTCACCCCGGCTGACTCCCTGGAGCCCATATCTGTTTCGATCGGCACTGCCTCACACCCGGCTGATGGCGCCACCAGCGATGAGCTGCTCGCAGCCGCCGACCGTTCGATGTACGCGGACAAGAGCCTTCGTCGAGAGGGAGCCAGCTCGAAAAGAGTGGCCTGACCCGTCAGTCGGGCTGGTAGGGCTGCCGAACCTCCTCTGGGAGTTCATACCAGGCCATCCGGTCGCCGACTCTGGCACGGAGCCTCCACTTCAACGACTTGGGGTGTGCCTCGATCGCCCGCCAGAGTTCGTCCAGACGCTGGTTGACCGTCTCGGCCGGCACTTCGAGGTCCTTGACCGCGGACCGGACTTTCTCGGTGTTCATCCGCAATGTGCGATGGAGTCCCCAGTCCTGCGATGTGAGCCGGGCAATGTAGGAAGCGTTGATGGCATCGTCATCGTGGTCGGCGATGGGGTGGTCGAGTAGGAGGGCGACGGTATCGACAAGGTCCTTCTGGTTGACCTCGTAGACCTGGAGCTTGCTGATCAGGAGGTCTGCCGGAGTCAGGCAGGGGCCCGCATGGTTCAGGCGATCCGCCAGCTCCACAATGTGGCACATCCGCATCCGGTCGATGAAGATGTCGATCTGACGGCCGTTCTGGCCGTCCAGGTAGAGCAACCGCTGGTGCCCGTTCAAGGTGTTGAAGCGGATTTCGCCCTGGTAGCCGAGCGACTCGAAGAGCTTCTGCACCTCGCCGCGCTGCCGCGAAGGCGCGACGAAGTCCAGGTCTCCATACTTTCGCTTGAGCGGTGGTCGCTGAGCGCTGCTCGAATGCAGGTTGATCCCGGCTCCGCCGACCAGCTTGACCGCAACTCGCCGAACGGTCGCGGCCGCCGAGATTCGCTGGGCCTCGGCTATCACGTCAGCCAGGGGAACGCGCGCCTCGACCGCCACCTCAGCCCTCCTCGACGTCGACGATGATCGTCTTCAGGTCCGTCATCTGCTCCAGGGCGAAATGGCCGCCAACCCGCCCCAGCCCGCTCTCCTTGCCGGCCTTGCCCCCGAACGGGATGTGAGCTTCCCAATAGTTTGACGACTCGTTCACGTTGACCCACCCTGTCTCGAGCCTTTGCGCGAACCTCAGAGCCCGGTTGATGTCGCGCGTGTAAACCGACCCCAGCAGCCCATAGGGCGAATCGTTTGCCAGCGCGAGCGCCTCGCTTTCCGTGCTGAACGGGATGATCGGAGCGATCGGGCCGAAGGTTTCCTCGCGGCTTACCCGCATTTGGGCGTCGACATGGCTGAGCACCGTTGCCTGGTAAAAGAGCCGGGTGGGGAACCCCGATGCGCGAGAGCCGCCGGCAACCAGCCTGGCCCCGCGACCGGTGGCGTCGGCGACATGCTCGTCCATCTTCTGAGCCACACCCTCGTTGTTCAGCGGTCCCAGGGTGGTCTCGTCGTCGAAGGGATCGCCAAGCCGCAAGGCCGATGCGGCCTTCGCCAGTCGTGAGACGAACTCATCCTGGAGTGAGGCCTCGACCAGGATGCGCTCCCCAGCGGTACAGCTCTGCCCGGCGCATAGGAAGCAGCCGACGATGGTGCCTTCCACTGCCTTATCGAGGTTGGCGTCCTTGAACACCACGATCGGGCCGTTTCCACCCAGCTCGAGCATCACGTGCTTGCCCGCGGCTCGCCGGGCCACCGAGCGGCCGGTTTCAGTGGAGCCGACGAATCCGACGCCGGCAACCAGCGGATGGCCGGCAATCTCATCACCGACAACGGATCCTGGGCCGGTGATCAGGTTGACGGCTCCGGCCGGGAGGTCAGCCTCGACTATGCACTCCATCAGTTTCACCGAGATCGCGGAGGTAGACGAAGCCGGTGCCCATACGACGGTATTTCCGCCCGCCAGCGCCGGCGCTATGAATTCGGTGGCCATGGTCAGCGGCCAGTTCCAGGGCGTGATCACCGCATAGACCCCGCGAGGCACACGAAGCGTGAGGACCAGCTTGTTTGGGCTCATGGATGGGATGACGCTCGTCTCGAGCCGCTTGATGTCCTCTGCCGCGATCCGGAAATATTCGATTGCCTCGCCCACCTCGCCCAGGGCTTCAGCCTTGTAGGGCTTGCCCTGGTCGAGCGTCAGCCAGCGGGCAAGTTCCTCGCGGCGGCGCTCCATGACGTCGGCGATCCGATGAAGCATGGCGGCCCGCTCGAAAAAGCCGAGGCTGGCCATTGCTGAGCGTGCCCTGGCTGCAGCCTCCACCGCCTGTCGGGCGTCCTCCCGCGTTGCTTCGGGGATCTGGGCGATGATTTCCCCGGTGCCGGGGCTGACGGCCGCGAACGTCTTTCCGCTTTCCGAGGCCTGCCACTTCCCGCCGACAAACATCCGCAGCGACTGCGCTTTCTCGATGACCTTCATCACCCTCTCCTCATAAATGTCTCAAGCGCGGGTTCGGGGCGGCCCGCAGCCGTGTCGGGCGACGCCCCTGGCAGGTCCTTGAGTCTCATCATGTCGGGGTCGAAGAGCGGCTCCCTGACCACGGTTGCGCTGTGCCGCTCGCCGAAGTACTGCACCTCGACCTGTCTCCCGGCAACGGACAGCTCGAGCGGGAGATAACCGTACACGATGCTCTTACCTACCGTGTATCCGTAGTTCGCGCTCGTTACGAACCCCACCACCTCGCCGTCACTCAGGATCGGCTCTTTCCCCATCATCACCGTGTCATCGTCGACGGTCAGGCAGGTGAGTTTGCGCGCGATGCCCTCCTGTTTCGCTCGGAGCAGCGCCGCACGGCCGCTGAAGTCGCCCTTGTTGACCCGGACGGCAAACCCGATCCCGGCCTCGTAGGGGTTGTACTCGCTGTGAATGTCCGCGCCCCACAGCCGGTAGCCCTTTTCCAGGCGCAGTGAGTCGAAGGCACCCCCGCCCAGGGGCGCGACGCCGAGCGCACGGCCCGCCTCCGACGTACGAGATGCGGATGGCGAAGGCCGGCACGAAGCCGACCGTAAGCCGCCGTGCGGTCAGGTAAGGAAAGGCGCGGTTGGACACGTCCTCCGCGGTCACCGCTTGCAGCAGCTCCCGCGCCGCCGGGCCCCACAGACCGATGCAACACATGCCGGAGGTCAGGTTCGTCAGGTGTACGGAGCCATCCGCCGGCATCTGTCGGCGAATCCAGGCGAGGTCATGCATGCCAACCCCCCCGCCGGTTACCACCCAGAAGCGGTCTTGGTCAATTCGGGTCACGGTGAGGTCGCACTCGATCCCGCCCCGGTCGTTGAGCATGGCGGTGTAGGTGACCTTGCCAATCGGATGGTCCATCTGGTTGGCGGCGATCCGCTGGAGGAAGGCGAGTGCGCCCATTCCCTCGACCTCGAGCTTGGTGAACGGGGTCGCGTCAAAAACCACCACCCGTTCACGGGCGGCCCGGTGCTCCGCCTCGACGATGGGCGAGCTGTAGCGAGCCGACCAGCCGCGTCGGACGGGCTTATGGCCACTCGCCAGCCATTGCTCGTTAGCCTCATACCACTGAGGTCGCTCCCAGCCGGCTGCCTCGAAGAAGACGGCGCCCTGCTCCTTGAATCGCTGGTGATACGGAGCGAGCCGGAGGTTGCGCGGGTGCTCCATCTGCTGAAGCGGGTGGATGATGTCGTAGACCTCCCGGTAGTTCTGCGCCCCCCGCTCCCGGATATAGGGCCGGCTGAAGACGTGCGGATAAAACCGGTTGAGGTCGGCCTCGTGCAGGTCAAGGCTGGGCACACCCTGGGTCATCCACTCGGCGACCACTCTGCCGGCGCCGCCGCCGTGTGTGATCCAGACCGCCTCTGCGACCCAGAATCCGCGTACATCCAGCGACTCGCCTATCAGTGAGTGCGTGTCCGGGGTGAACGAGAATAGCCCGTTGACTTTCTCCTCCAGCGGGACCCCCCGCATGCCGGGGAACAGTTCGATCGCGTACTGGTGTGAGGGCCGGAACGCTTCCTCATTGAACGGCACGGTCGAGGGCATGCGACCGTCCCACCGGGTGGCCAGATCCTCCGGCTCCACCAGCAGAGGCTCGTGACGGTAGGCGCCGATCAGGTAGCGCTCGCCGCGCTGGCGAAAGTACATCGAACGATCCTGGTGGCGGACGATCGGCTGGCTGATTTCGCCCGGTTGCCCTTTGAGCTCGGGCAGCGGTGCGGTCGTCGCCATCAAGTGCTGGACCGGTTGCAGGGGAATCGGCACGCCGGCCATCCGCCCGATCAGCGGGCCCCAGATCCCGGCGCTGAGTAGAACCGTGTCGGCTGCGATCCGCCCGCGGGTGGTGGTCACCCCACGAACCCGGCCGCCGCTGACCTCGATGCCGGTGACCCCGGTATCCCCAAAGAAGCTGGCGCGGTCACGCGCTCCCTCGGCCAGTGCCGCAGCCACCCGGGTGGCGCTGGCGACACCATCGCTGGGCACGAAGATCGCCCCATGGAGCCGGTCCGCGCTGATCATGGGGACATGACGTTTGATCTCGTCGCGCCCGATCAGATGCGCTTCAAGCCCCCAGGACAGGGCGTGACCTTGCTTGCGTTTCAGCTCCTCCCAGCGCTCGGACGTGCTGGCCACCTCCAGGCCGCCGACGCCGTGGAATACCGGCTGTCCGTCTAACTGGAGTCGGGAGTAGAGCTCGACGCTGTAGCGCGCGAGCTCGCACATCATCTTGGAGGCGTTGACCTGGAACATCAGACCGGGCGCGTGCGACGTGGATCCTCCGGTCACGAACAATGGCCCCTGGTCGAGGACCACTATGTCGCTCCAACCGAGTGTGGCTAGATGGTAGGCGGCGCTGCAGCCCACGATACCCGCGCCGATGACGATGACTCGTGCGCCGGCGGGCAGCGTCTCAGACGCGGGCGCCAAGGATCTGTTCCCTGCGGACCTCGATAAAGGCTTGGAGTTGCTGGTCGACGCCTGAGTCGATGCCAGGGTCCTTGTAATCCGCCAGCAATTGCTTCCACTTCTCGTTGGCGACCCTGTCGGTCGTCCTCGAGCCCATCCGCTGCCACCGGTCGTAGTTCTCCGTCGAAGAGATCCAGGGCCGATAGAAGCCTGTCCGGTAGTTTCGCATGGTGTGCTCGGAGCCAAGGTGGTGACCGCCCGGACCCACCTCACGGATCCCGTCCATGGCGAAGCCCTCATCGTCGAAGGGCATGCCCTTGGTCAGCATCCATTCGAACATGCGCAGGATCTCGACGTCGATGATGAACTTTTCGTAGGACGCCAGCAGGGCGCTTTCGAGCCAGCCGGCGGCGTGGAGAACGAAGTGCACACCGCCCAGGAAGGTGGGCCACAGACACATCATCGACTCGTAGGCAGCCTGCGCATCCGGCGACTTCGATGAGGTCAGAGCGCCGCCGCCGCGAAATGGGATTCGGTAGTGCCGCGCCATCTGCGCGCTTGCCAGGATCCCCATCGCTGATTCGGGCGTACCGAACGCCGGGCTCCCAGACTGCATGTCGATGTTGGTGAGGAATGACCCGTAAATGCAGGGGGCGCCCGGCCTGATCAACTGGATCAGGGCGATCCCGGCGAGTGCCTCGGCGGTTTGCTGCGCGAGCGTCCCGGCCAGTCCCATGGGTGACATGGCCCCCGCCATCAGGAAGGGAGTGGCGATCACCGGCTGGTTAGCGGACGCGTACTCGATCAGTGCGCCGAGCATGCGGTCGTCGTAGCGCAGCGGGCTGTTGACGTTGACCAATGCCAGCAGCGCAGGCGTCTTCTCGATTTTCTCACGACCACCGAACACGATCGACGCCATCTCGATGGAGTCGCGCGCATTCTCCTCCGAGATAACGCTCCCCATGAATGGCATGTCGGTCCATCGGATATGGGAGTAGACCATATCGAGGTGGCGGGTGCCGAGTGGGAGATCCTCCGGCTCGACGATGGTGCCGCCGGCACAGTGGATTTGCGGAGTGGCCTGTGCCATCTTGTCGAAGTTGGTGAAGTCTTCGATGGTCGCGCCTCGCCGTCCGCGGTCCAGGTCGGTGATGAAAGGCGGTCCGTAGACGGGGGCGTTGACCATGTAGTCCCCGCCGATCGTCACCGTGTTCTTCGGGTTGCGGGCCTGCACGTCAAAGATCGGCGGTACCTTCTTTACCTGCTCCTCGATGAAGGCCCGCTCGAAGCGGACCCGCTGGTCCTCGATCTTGAGCCCTGCCGCTCGAAAGGTGTCGAGGGCGCGCGGGTGGAGGAAATCTACGCCGATCTCCTGGAGGATCAACATCGCCTGTTGATGGACCTGCTGGACCTGCTCTTCGGAAAGGATGTCGTAGCGCTTAAATGTGTTCTTCCACATGGCTAGGGGCTGGCGTGCGCCAGTGTCCGAGCGACGGCGCGATGCCGTCCTGCCTCGAAGGCGCGGGCGTAGATCTTCTGGTAACCGCGGGCGTCGACGTCGCGCGGGTTGCCAATCGTTTGCGAGTCGGCCTCCGCCTTCTCGGCGAGCAGGGGGATTTCGTCTTCCGAGAAGCCGAGCTCGTTGAGCGACGGGATCTCGAGGTCTTCGGTGAGCTGGAAGACATATTCGACCGAGGCCTCGGCGGCTTTCCACACCGATTTCCCGTGGATTTCGAGGCCGAGCGCCTGGGCGATGCGCGCGAATCGTTCCGGCTCGCCTGCGTAGTTGTACTCCATGACCGGCGCGAGCAAGCGTCCGGTGAGGGCGCCGTGGGGCGCGTCGTGCACGCCGCCCGCGGACTGGCTCATCGCGTGCGCAGCGCCAGCCGAGTCGGTGCCGTACGCCAGGCCCGCCAGCATCGCGCCCAGGCTCATGTGGTAGCGAGCTTCCAGGTTGTGTCCCTGGGCAAACGCGACCCGCAGGTATCGACCGCAATAGTCCATCGCCAGCAGGGCAACCGCGTCGGTGAACGGCTGGTGGTAGGCCATCGTGTAGCACTCGATGGCGTGAGTGAGAGCATCCATCCCGGTTCCGGCCGTGACCGCGGGGGGCAGGTTTACCGAGAGCGCTGGGTCGATCAGTGCCACCCAGGCGGCGATGTTCGGGGTGCCGCCGACGTTGAACTTGATCTTTCGGTCGGGGTCGGTGATCACCGCCCAGAGGGTGACCTCGCTCCCGGTTCCAGCCGTGGTCGGAACCGCGACCAGCGGCGGGATGCGTGAATGAATCGGGTTCTTACCCCATTCGTACTGGACGATGCTCCCGCCGTGGACCGCGACCACGCCGATCCCCTTGGCGGTGTCGATGGAGCTGCCGCCGCCGATTGCGACCAGCCCATCGCAGCGCTCGGACTTGTAGTAGCGAGCGCCCGCATCGACTAGCGATATGCCGGGATTGGCGCGCACCTCCGCATAGGTGACAGGGTCAAGGCCCGCAGAACGAAGCGGGTTG